>RCUO01000160.1_pt1 | contig 43982 bp, 33 predicted proteins | sample 2166161 | NCBI WGS metagenome assembly RCUO01 (sample SAMN09932617, study PRJNA488358) | compost metagenome | feature: garden; material: soil; isolation source: compost soil in cyclohexanecarbonitrile-enriched culture | place: Germany: Experimental Botanical Garden Goettingen | collected 2016-01-27
CGTTGAACGGGGTCACCCTGGATATTCCCCGCGGCATGTTCGGCCTGCTCGGGCCGAACGGCGCGGGGAAATCCTCACTGATGCGCACCCTGGCCACCCTGCAGGAAGCCGACAGCGGCAGTGCCATCCTGAGCATTCCGGGTGAATCACCGATCGATGTACTGCGCGACAAGGACGCCGTGCGCCGCCGCCTGGGCTACCTGCCACAGGACTTCGGCGTGTACCCGAAAGTCAGCGCGCTGGACCTGCTGGAGCACTTTGCCGTGCTGAAGGGCCTGACCCAGCGTGGCCAGCGTCGCGAGGTGGTCGATGGCCTGCTGCAGCAGGTGAACCTCTGGGATGCACGCAAGCGCAAGCTGGGCACCTACTCTGGGGGCATGCGCCAGCGCTTCGGCATCGCCCAGGCGCTGCTCGGCGACCCGCGCCTGGTGATCGTCGACGAACCTACCGCGGGGCTCGACCCGGAAGAACGCAACCGCTTCCTCAACCTGCTGGCGGCCATCGGCGAGAACGTGGCGGTGATCCTGTCCACCCACATCGTCGAGGACGTGACCGACCTGTGCCCGACCATGGCGATCATGAACAAGGGTCAGGTGCTGCTGACCGGGCGCCCCACCGACGCGATCGAGGCGTTGCAGCAGCAGGTCTGGCGCAAGCAGGTGGACCCGTCCGAACTGGCTGACCATGAGGCGCGCTACACGGTGCTGTCCTCGCGTCTGGTGGGTGGCCGTCCGGTGATCCACGTGCACAGCGCCAGCGACCCGGGCGATGGCTTCGCGCCGGTCGCACCCGATCTCGAGGATGTGTACTTCCAGCGCCTGCGCCTGCAGGCGCGTGCCCGTGCAGCCTGAGCGGAGTACACCATGACCCTCGACTTCTTCCGGTTCGAGCTGCGCGAGCAGCTGCGTTCCCCGCTGCTGTGGCTGTTTGCCGGTCTGTTCGCCCTGCTCGCCTTCGGCGCCGCGTCCAGCGATGCGGTGCAGATCGGGGGCGGCAGCGGCAACGTGCACAGCAATGCCCCCACCGTCGTCGCCTCGATGCTGGGCATCTTCACCCTGCTCGGCATGCTGGTGTCCACCCTGTTTGTCAGCAATGCGCTGCTGCGTGACTTCGAACTGGGCACGGCCGAACTGATCTTCGCCAGCCCGATCAAACGTCGCCACTATCTGGCCGGGCGCATCGCCGCAGCGCTGGTGTCGGGCCTGCTGGTATACGTGCTGATCGCCGTTGGCATACTGGTGGCGCAGTTCATGCCCTGGGTCGATGCCGAGCGCCTGGGGCCCACCAACTGGGCCGGCTATGCCTGGACCTTCGCGGTGGTGGTCATTCCCAACCTGCTGTTCACCACGGCACTGCTGTCGCTGCTGGCGGTGACCACCCGTTCGATCCTGTGGGTGTACATCGGCGTCGTCGGTTACTTCGTGCTGTACGGGGTCAGCAGCGCCCTGCTGCGCGACATCGACAACACCTGGATCGCGGTGCTGACCGAGCCGTTGGGCATGCGTGCGCTGTCGCGCACCATCCGCTACTGGTCCACCGAAGAGCGCAACAGCGGCATTCCGGAACTGGCCGGCTACCTGCTGGCCAACCGCGTGCTGTGGCTGACCGTGGCCGCCGCGCTGTTCGCGGCCACCTTCGCCCTGTTCCGTACCGAGCGCAGCGGCAGTGGCCGCCGCCGCTGGGGCCGCGGCAAGGCGGTGGCATCAGCAGATCCCGCGCCGCTGCGCCCGGCAACGACCACGCTGCCGCGGGTGACGCCGGTGTTCAGTGCAGGCACCGCGTGGCGGCAGTTCCTGCGCCAGGTGCGATTCGATACACGCGGCGTGCTGCGCAGCGTGCCCTTCATCGTGCTGCTGGTGCTGGGCCTGGCCAATTTCCTGCCGTCCGCGCTGTTCCGGCAGACGCTGTACGGCACCTCCATCTGGCCGGTCACCTCGCAGATGATCATGGCCCTGCAGGGCGCCTTCAGCTGGCTGCTGATCATCATCGTGCTGTTCTTCGCCGGCGAGCTGGTGTGGAAGGAGCGAGGCGCACGCATCAACGAGGTGAACGATGCGATGCCGGTGCCCAACTGGGTGCCGTTGCTGGCCAAGTTCGTCGCCCTGCTGGCGGTGATCGCCTGCTTCCAGGCGGCCGGCGCGCTGGCCGCCATGGTCGTACAGCTGGCCAAGGGCTACACCCATCTCGAACCGTTGCTGTACCTGCGCAGTCTTGCGCTGGATTCGGTGGTGTACGTACTGATGGGCGGTCTGGCGCTGGTGCTGCAGGTGCTGACCAACAACAAGTTCTTCGGCTACGCGCTGCTGATCGTGGTGATGATCGGCCAGGGCGTGCTGGGCATGCTCGACTACACCCAGAACATCTACAACTTCGGCAGCTGGCCGATCGCCCCCTATTCGGACATGAACGGCTACGGCCACTTCCTGACCGGGCAGTTGGCCTTCCAGGGCTACTGGGCGCTGTTCCTGCTGGCATTGATGTGCCTGGCGTCAGCGTTCTGGGTACGCGGCGTCAGCCAGGGCCTGCGCCAGCGGCTTGCCCTGGCCGGGCGACGCCTGCGTGGCCCGACCGGCGCGATGGCAGCGCTGGCCGCCGTCGCGTTCATCGCGGTAGGCGGCTGGCTGTACTGGAGCACCAACATCCGCAACGATTTCCTTTCACCGGACCAGCAGCTGGACCTGCAGGCCCGTTACGAACGCGAACTGTCGAAGTACCGCAACCTGCCGCAGCCGCGCATCATCGCCGTGGACAACCGGGTGGACCTGCATCCCGAGACCCAGTCGATGGTGATCGACGCCAACTGGACGATCCGCAACCCCCATGCCGCGCCCATCCAGGAGGTGCACGTGGCCATGGCCGACGACAAACAGCTGGTGGCCGTCGACCTGGGTGGACAGACGCTGTCGATGCACGACGCCGACCTCGGCTACCGCATCTATCGCCTGGCTGCGCCGTTGCAGCCGGGCGAAGAGCGCCGCGTCCATTTCCGTGTGGTGCAGCAGCCCCATGGCATCACCGCAGATCAGGCGCCAAGCAACATCGTCGACAACGGCAGCTTCTTCAACAGCCGCGTACTGCCGTCCTTCGGCTACGACGAACGCATTGAGATCAGCGACCGCAACGAGCGTCGCAAGCGTGACCTCGGCGAGCCACGGCGCATGCCCAAGCTGGAAGACGAAGCCGCACGCGCGAACACCTACGTCGCCAACGATGCCGACTGGCTCGACTTCCGCAGCACCATCTGCACGGCACCGGACCAGGTGGCGCTGGCGCCGGGCTACCTGCAGCACGAGACCACGGTGAACGGGCGGCGCTGCTTCAGCTATGCGATGGACCGGCCGATGCTGAACTTCTACGCCTACCTGTCGGCACGCTGGGAGGTTCGCCGGGCGAAGTACAAGGACATCCCGATCGAGGTGTATTTCGATCCCGCCCATGGCTACAACGTGGACCGCATGATCGACGCGGTACAGAAGTCGCTGGCCTACTACGAAGCCAACTTCACTCCGTACCAGCATCGCCAGGTACGCATCATCGAGTTCCCGGGCTACCAGCGCTTCGCCCAGTCCTTCGCCAACACCATTCCCTATTCGGAGTCGATCGGCTTCATCGCCGACCTGCGCGACCCGGACAAGGTGGACTATGTGTTCTACGTGACCGCCCACGAAGTGGCGCACCAGTGGTGGGCGCACCAGGTGATCGGCGCCAACGTGCAGGGTGCAACCGTGCTGTCCGAGTCGCTGTCGCAGTATTCGGCACTGATGGTGATGGAGCAGGAGTACGGTCGACAGCACATGCGCCAGTTCCTCAAGCGCGAGCTGGATGGCTACCTGTCCGGGCGCGGCGGTGAGGCCATCGAGGAGCTGCCGCTGGAGCGTGTGGAGAACCAGCAGTACATCCACTACCAGAAGGGCTCGCTGGTGTTCTACCGCCTGCGCGAGGAAATCGGCGAGGAGGCGCTGAACCGCGCCCTGAAGCGTTTCCTGCAGGACAAGGGCTACCAGCAGCCGCCGTACACCACCTCGCGGGAGCTGCTGGCCTACATCCGCGCCGAAACGCCCGCCGACCGCCAGCAGCTGGTAACCGACCTGTTCGAGAAGATGAGCTTCTACGACAACCGGGTGTTGGCCGCCAGCGCGCGCAAGCGTGCCGACGGTCGCTACGACGTGACCCTGGACCTGCATGCCAGCAAGCAGTACGCCGATGGCAAGGGCAAGGAGACCGCCGGCACGATGGGCGACTGGGTCGAGATCGGTGTTTTCGCCAATGGTCCGTCAGGCAAGGAACGCGACCAGAAGGTCCTGTACCTGCAGCGCCACCACATCACCACGGCCGAGCCGAAGATCACGGTGACGGTGGATGCCAGGCCGGATGAGGCGGGCTTCGATCCGTACAACAAGCTGATCGACCGGGTGAGCGAGGACAACCGGCGCAAGGTGTCGATGTGATGTGAGCGACGGTGCCGGTCTGTGGGCCGGCATCGTTTGCGGAAGCATCCACGCATGGTGTGGATCTACTGGCATGCATCCCCTTATGGCTTGGATCTGCCCGGACGATGCGATGGCGGAAGTAGATCCACGCCATGCGTGGATGCCGTACTTCCCGGTTGACGCCCTCGGCTACGCTGCGGGGCTCTGCGAACCGGCCTTCGGCCCCAGCACCGCCAGCAGCACGTAGATCACGATCGACGCCACGGTGCCGAGTGCAGCCAGCAACATGAAGGCAAACTCCGAACGGCCCTGCTGCCGCGCCCACTGCCCCAGATGCCAGGCCGCGCCAAGGTTGATCAGCCAGGCGATGACGAACACCGGCCACTGCACGAAACCGACTGCACGCAACAGCGGCATGGCGATGAGTGCTGCGACGATGGCACCGATCAGGAAGACCAGAGCGAGACGGGAATGGTGTACCGACGCAGCGGTCATGCGCCCAGCTCCCGTACCATCACCAGCACGCGATAGCCGTGGCTGTCGGTCTCCTGCACGGGCGTCCAGCCCAATCGCGCGTAAAGGCCGCCACCCAGGGCTTCGGTCTGCAGGTACAGATGCGAGACGCCCATCCGTACCGCCTGCGCCGCAGCCTGTTCGACCAGTCCGCTGGCCAGCCCTCGGCCACGATGACTGTCGGCCACGAACACGCTGCCCAGCCAATGCTCGTATTGCGGAAAGGCCTGCATCTCCCGGCGCTTGAGCTGCACCGCACCTGCCACCTGGCCGCCATCGAATGCTGTGATCAGGTGCGGGAAGCCTTCCGCATCCTGCGGCTGGTTGAGCCGCTGCAGTTCCTGCTCCAGCGACACGCCGGCATCCCGACCCCATTGCGCGTTGTACCACTGTGCCAGCTGCAGCCTTTCCGGCGCGTCAGCGGGTAGCACCCTGAATTCCATGGCGAAGCCTCGATCCCTATGTCATGCAAGAGGATCACGTACGGCCTTCAATTGGAAGCAGACGAGCGACGGCCTGGCGCTACAGAACAGTCAGCTCTGCGCGAAATCCTTCAGGATCTCGCCGACGCCGCTGGGCGAGATCTCGAAGCCGAGCGTGGTACCCGGGTTGATCACCACGCCGTAGCCACCCGGCACGCGACGCAGCACGTCCAGCATCAGCCAGCGGACCTGATACTCGGCCTGCTGGCTGTAGATGCCCACCCGCGACGGATCGGTGAACACGGCCACGTGCAGGGTGCCCTGCTTGTCGAACAGCAGCGGATCGAAGCCGCTGCCATCGGGGGTGACCAGGCTGCCGGTCAGCAGCACTACCTCGGAGGCGACGAAGGCCTCCATGAACGCGCGGATCGGCACTGTTCCGTCCATCGCGGCCTTGAGCAGGGTTTCGATCGGGGTCTGCGGGGCAAGGTCGGTCATGGCGGTGCGGTGAGGCAATCAGGGGTGCCCATTGTAGAGCCGAGCCCACGCTCGGCTGCCACCATCTGCAGTCCGGGGAAGCGCAGCCGAGCGCAGGCTCGGCTCTACAGCCGCCCGGCCCGGGTCTCCCAGCGCCCCAGACGCTGGTCGCGTGCCTGCTGGTCGGCCACGGCCTTGTCCAGTTCGGCCTGCAGCGCCGGCTGCTTCACGTCCGCATCCAGTACGAACACCTTTACCCCGTGCGCAGGCACGTCCGCCTTCAGCGCCCCGCTCACCTTCACCTCGCCGCCGTCCAGCGCATCACGCCAGGTACCCGTCTGCAGGTACCGGTCTACCTCGATGCTGCGCACAGTATCACCCTTGTTCAACAACACCAGCGCAGTCTGCGCCACGTCGGCGTGCTGCAGCACGCGGAAGAACACTGCTTCATCGCCCTGCAGACGTTCGTTCACCTGCAGGCCGCGCTGCAGTGCCGGCGTGGCCTCACGCAGTTTGGCGATGCGTTGCAGCGGCGCGAAGATCGGGCTCTGCGGGGCGGCATCCACCCGCGGCTGGCCGAAGTAGGCGCGGTTGCCGGCGTGTTCCGCACGGCCGCGCATGAAGCCGGATTCAGAGCCGTAATAGACCACCGGAATGCCACGCGCGGTGAACAGCCAGTTGTGCGCGTCGATGAAGCCGTTGTCGCTCGCCTGCAGGCGCGGCATGTCGTGGTTGTCGTAGAAGCTCATCAGCTCGTACGGATTGGCGTACGGGCCACCGGTCAGGTGCAGCGGCTCAGCCAAGGTTTCAAACCCCTTGCCGGCAGTGCCGAAGGTCTGTTCCAGCGCGCCGCGCAGCGGGAAGTCGAGCACGCTGACATTGGCGTTGGCCGGCCAGGTGTGTTCGGCGATGCTGGCCGCGTTGTAGTCGAACGCCTCGCCGAACATGAACATGCCCGGGTGCTGCGCGCGGATGCGGTTGACGAACTCGTGCCACCACGGATGCGGCAGCCAGCCGATGGTGTCGATGCGCAGCGCGTCTACGCCCTGCGCGGTCCACTGCAGGTAGGCCCCCACCAGGTAGTCCATCACTGCCGGGTTGTCCTGGTTGAAGTCGCTCAGCTCGGCCAGATTGCCGTCGAAGATCGAGCCGTCCTTGCTGTCGACCGGACCGATGTTGTTGTAGAACGCGTGCAGCGGATTGTGCTTCGGGTCGAGCTTCTGCGGCGGCAGGTTCTGGTGGTCGGCAATCAGCGTGCCGTCCTTGTCGAAGATCTGGCCGAACTGCGGCTGCCGCTTGGGCATGGTCCATGCCGGTGACCCGTGGTTGCCGACGATGTCCAGCACCACCTTCAGGCCGGCGCCGTGCAGGCCCTTGGTCAACCCGGCAAAGTCCAGGTCCTTGCTCGGCAGGTGTTCGTCGAGTTTGTAGAAGTTGATGCCCCAGTAGCCGTGGTAGCCGGTCTTGCCGCGATCGGTCAGCGTGCTGGTGCAGCTGATCGGCTTGCTGCCGGTGAAGGCTTCATCCGGGTTGTCGACGATGGGCGTGATCCACACCGCGCCGAAGCCGAGGTTGCGGATGTAGTCGGCATTGTCGAGCACGCCGCGGAAATCGCCACCGAGATAGCCGATGTTGCCGTCCACCTTGTCCGGGCATGGCACCGGGATATCGAACGTACGGTGCCTGCCGCCCTGGTCGCGGTGATCGTTGGACGGATCGCCGTTGACGAAGCGGTCGGTGACCACGAAGTACACCGCGTTGCTGGCGAACGGCTCAGTGGTGCCGACATAGGCAGGGCGTGGCGCAGCCGCAGCGTGGCCAGCGAACAGCACGAGGGATACAGCAACAGACAAGGCACCACGCATCACACCACCTCCGGACGGGACGGAACCCGCAACACGCACAGACCGGCAATCAACAGACTGCAGCCACCCAGCACCAGTACATGCATCGGCTGGCCTCCCAGCCATGCGCGCAGGGCGAAGCCGAGCGCGCTGGCCGCGACCAGCTGCGGGATCACGATGAAGAAATTGAAGATACCCATGTACACGCCCATCTTCGCCGCCGGCACGCTGTCCGACAGCAGCGCATAGGGCAACGACAGGATCGAGGCCCAGGCAAAACCCACGCCGACCATCGACAGCAGCAGCCACTGCGGATCGTCGATGAACATCATCGAGATCAGCCCTGCCCCGCCCAGCCACAGGTTGACCAGATGGCTCCAACGCAGGCCGATCGCCCGCACCATCGGCGGGATCAGCAGCGCGGCCAGTGCAGCGAAGCCGTTGTAGGCACCAAACAGCACGCCCACCCAGTTGGCGCCTTCGTTATAGGCCGCCGACTCGACATCGGTGGAACCGAAGTGCATGCCAGCCACGGCGCGCGTGGTGAAGATCCACATCGCGAACAGTGCGAACCACGAGAAGAACTGCACCCAGGCCAGACGGCGCATGGTGATCGGCATCGCGCGCAGGTCACCGACGATGGCGGCCAGCATGTGCGTGCCCGGCAGTACCCGCGCCGCCGCCAGCAGTGCGCCGTAGCCCGCGCACAGGCCGGCAAGTACGTACAGCATCTTGTCGCCCTGGCGCCACGCGATCAGTGCCGCCAGCAGCACGCCGAGCCCCAGCCACAGCGCAACCTGCGCCCACGGCGCAGGGCCGGTGACCGCAGTGCCGGCGTGATGCGCCGGTGGTTCGGCGTCATCGAAGCTGGCCAGCTCGTCGGGCGAATACTCACGTGTGCTGACCACCGTCCAGGTGATCGCCGCCAGCAGCACCACCGCGCCAAAGTAGAACGCATAGCGCACGGTATCGGGCACCTCGCCCGCCGCTGCCGTGTTGGCAACACCGAAGTGGGCCAGGATGAAGGGCAGGAAGCTGGCAACGATAGCGCCGATGCCGATGAAGAAGCTCTGCATCGCATAGCCAGCCGGGCGCTGCCGCGGTGCCAGCTGGTCGCCGACGAAGGCGCGGAACGGCTCCATCGACACGTTGATCGAGGCGTCCAGCACCCACAGCGTGCCGGCCGCGATCCACAGCGTTGGCGAGTTCGGCATCACCAGCAGGGCCAGCGTGGTCAGTACCGCGCCGATCATGAAGAACGGGCGGCGCCGTCCCCAGCGCGTCCAGGTGCGGTCGGACAGGTAGCCGATCACCGGCTGCACCAGCAGGCCGGTCAGCGGTGCGGCGATCCACAGCCCCGGCACCGCCTCCATGTCCGCACCCAGCGTTTCGAAGATGCGGCTGGCGTTGGCGTTCTGCAGGGCAAAACCGAACTGGATGCCAAGGAAGCCGAAGCACATGTTCCAGATCTGCCAGAACGACAACTGCGGCTTTGCAGGACGACTCATCGTGCGTCCTCTGCTGCCGCCACCGGCGCGACCTTCAGCGCCTGCACCTGGGCCTGGTTGAGCACGCCGTCGCGCCCGCCCTTGCCGCCGGTATAGTGCGCGAAGTGCTGCAGCGCGCTCATGTTGAAGCCCTCTTCCAGGGTGACCGTGCAGCGGCCCTTGGGCACCGCGAAGGTTGCAGTGGTCGAATCCTGCGCCGCCACGCTGTGCGGCAGAGTCACCGTGTGCCGCTGCGGCGGCTGGCCCTTGCACTGCACGGCCAGCTGATTCACCGCCGCGGTCACACCGGTGTTGATGGGACCGTTCGGGTTGCTGTACTGCAGGCGCAGGCGGACGTGGCCCGCCTTGGCGGCGTTGAACTGCCACTGCCGGCTGCCACGCAGCACCTGCTGCGGACCGACGCAGACCATCGGGCTGTGCAGTGATTCCAGCGCACCTTCGCGGCGGGTCAGGCTCAGGCAGTGCTGCAGCCCGTCATCGCCGATGCGCACCTGGCCCTTGCTGGCAGTGGCCGCGACTCCGTCCTGCCACAGGACCTGTCCGGCGGCGACTGCGACGGTCCAGCCCTTGCCACTGCGCTTTGCCTGCGGCGCCAGCGGCGTGGCCGGTGCACGTGCATTGGCATCGGCGCGCGGCGCATCACGGCTCGCCGATGCCGGCGCGGCGACCAGCTGCACGGTCGTCGTGGCACCACGCGTGCGCGCCTTGCCCGCGACCAGCAAGCCAGCACCTACCTGCTTCGGGCGCTCCAGCACATAGCGCTTGCCGCCCGACTCCAGACTGATCCGCTTCTGCTTTCCGAACAGCTCCGGCACCAGTTCGGCCGGCAGCTTGGGCTGCACGCGACCGTCGTCCTGCACGCCGAACACACCCTCGGTCACCATCGACAGATAGCCGGCCACCGACCACAACTGGCGCTCGGAGTTGACCACCGGACCGCTCAAGGCACCTTCGTCCACGTGCACGGCCTGGGTCACCAGCTCGTAGTTTTCCATGTTGGAGCCGGACAACGCCGCCCCCTGCATCAGCGAGCGGATCTCGGCGGCGATGCGCGGCGCGTCGTCCACCTTGCGCGCCGCACGCAGCGAGTAGGCGCTGACGAACGGCCAGATCGCGCGGTTGTGGTAGATCGGCTGCTGCGCTTCCTGCGGCCACACCACCGGGCTGCCGGCAGCGCCCATCGGATAGCCCGCCAGCGCACGGCGCGCGCGCTCAGCAGGCAGCACGTCGGCGAGGATCCCCAGCGACAGGCCGAGCAGATCGATCTTGGCGTACGGCACCGGGTGCGCCGCTTCGCCGATGTAACTCATGTACTGGCCCATGTCTTCGCGCCAGAACCGTGCGTCGATCTGCACCGCCAGTGCGTCGGCCCAGGCCTTGTACTGTTCGCTGCGTTCGTCGCCCAGCTGCGCGGCCATCTGCTGCGCCAGGCGCAGCGCCTGGTAATGCAGCACGTTGGTGGACAGTGCATAGGAGTCGCCGATGAAGCGCACGTCCTCGCGTGTCCAGTCCGGATAGGTCTGCTCGCGCCAGTCGAGGAACGAGGTCTCGCCGCGATACAGGCCCATCTGCGCGTCGAACACCATCGCCCGGTCCTGCGCCAGCGTACCCTGCAGCGCCTGCCAGACCTGCTCGGCAAACGCAGGGTCATCCAGCAGGTGGCGTGCGGCCAGGAACCACACCACGCGGTCGCTGCTGATCGGCCAGCTGCCGCCGGAGCCGGTGTCCTGGGCCACGAACAGGCCAGGCGTATGCCCGTCGCGCGCCGCCGACAACTTGAACTGCAGCGACTGACGGGTGCGCTTCGGGTCCAGCTTGGCCAGCGCCAGGTCGGCAGCAAAGCTGACGTCGCGCGTCCACACGTACGGCCAGCGCGCACCGGTCTGGAAGCACTCGCACGGTACCGGACGGCCTTCATCGAAGGCCGGATCGCGGATGGCGTCCACCCGGTCCTGGTCCATTTCCTGTTGAGCCAGTGCGAACAGCGCATCGAACATCACGCTGCCGGTCTGGCTGCGCATGGGCGCGGCGGCGATGCGCACCTCACCCTTCGGCGCATGCAGGATGAAACTGCCCTTGGCAGCGGATTCGGCGCGCGCCTGGCGGCCGTCGAATGTCAGGTCGGCCGCGTGCGCGGTCGTCCCCAGCGCTGCCCCCAGGGCAGCGGTCAGGCAAATGATCTTCAGCATCGAAGCGGCAGACCGGCTTGCGCCCGTCGACCTCCCTCCCTCTCTGCACCGTTGTGGGTCCGCACTGCCGTTGCCGGCGTGCGGGCGCGGCACCTCCCTCAAGGTGCCCTGGCCCCATGGTAGACGCGGGGCTGTCGGCTGCGTCCAGCTGCATACGTATTCATGGCGCGCGGTACCGGCGCACCTGCCGCGCTGGCTTATGGTCCGGGTCTGTCAACGGCGCCTTGGGAGGGGAAATGCCGACGTCACCCACAACGGTACGCGCAGTGTTCGCGCACGCCTTCGGCCTGGCCCTGCTGGGATTGGCCACGCTGGCACAGGCGGCTGCACCGCAGATCGCCAGCGTCGAATCACCGGACAAGGTATTGAAGGTCAGCCTAGTGCTGGACGGCGGCACCGCACGCTACCGCGTCGAGCGCCTCGGCCAGACCGTGGTGGCCGATTCGAAGCTGGGTTTTGAACTGCGTGATGGTCGCCTCGACCGCGACTTCAGCCTGCTGGCGCAGGAACGTCGCAGTGTCGACGACCGCTGGGAACAGCCGTGGGGCGAGCGCCGTCTCACCCGCAACCACTTCAACGAACTGACCGTGCACCTGGCCGAAACCACCGGCAGCAAGCGCCGGCTGGACCTGGTGTTCCGCGTCTACGACGACGGCTTGGGGTTCCGCTACGTATTCCCCGAGCAACCGAACCTGCGCGAAGCGATCATCGATGACGAACTGACCGAGTTCGCCATCGCACCGGAGTCCACCGCATGGTGGATACCCGCGGGCGAGCCGATCCACTACGAATACCTGTACCAGCGCACGCCGCTGCGCGAAGTGCCGCTGGTACACACACCGATGACCCTGCGCAGCCACGATGGCCTGCACGTGGCCATCCATGAAGCGGCCCTGGTCGACTATGCCGGCATGTGGCTGCGCCGCACCGAGGGCCAGCGCCTGCGCGCGCAGCTTTCGCCTTCGGCCGAAGGCTGGAAGGTGCGCCGCGCCCTGCCCTTCGCCACCCCATGGCGCACCCTGCAGATTGCCGACCGCGCCGGCGGGCTGGTCGAGTCCGATCTGATCCTCAACCTCAACGAGCCCAATGCGCTGGGCGATGTGAGCTGGGTGAAGCCGGCCAAGTACCTGGGTGTGTGGTGGTCGATGCACCTGGACAACGAGAGCTGGACGACCGGCCCGAAGCATGCCGCCACAACCGCCAAGACGAAGAAGGTGATCGACTTCGCCGCCGCGCACGGCTTTCGAGGCGTGCTGGTGGAAGGCTGGAATCCGGGCTGGGACGGCAACTGGGTCGGCAACGGTTACGACTTCGACTTCACCCGCGCCACGCCGGATTTCGACATCGAAACCCTTTCTGCGTACGGGTTGAAGAAGGGCGTGCACCTGATCGGCCACCATGAAACCGGCTGTGCCATCGAGCACTACGAAGACCAGCTGTATGCTGCGCTGGACCTGTATGCGCGGCTGGGCGTGGACCAGTTCAAGACCGGCTACGTCTGCGACGACGGCCAGGTCGATCGGCGCAACCCGGCCGGCGGCCCGCTGTGGCGCGAGTGGCACGACGGGCAGTTCATGGCCCGTCATCACCTCAAGGTCGTGCAGGAGGCCGCGCACCGGCACCTGTCGGTGAACCCGCACGAGCCGATCAAGGACACCGGCCTGCGCCGCACCTACCCGAACTGGATCTCGCGCGAAGGCGCGCGCGGCATGGAGTACAACGCCTGGGGCCAGCCGCCGAACCCGCCCGAGCATGAGGTCAACCTCGTGTTCACCCGCATGCTGGCCGGGCCGATGGATTACACGCCCGGCATCCTCAGCCTGAAGGGCCGCCACGGCCAGGCCATTCCCAGCACGCTGGCCCGCCAGCTGGCCCTGTACGTGGTGCTGTACAGCCCGATCCAGATGGCCGCGGACCTGCCCGAACACTACCTGCAGCATCGCGAAGCGTTCCGCTTCATCGAGGACGTCGCGGTGGACTGGGAGCATAGCCGCGTGCTCGATGGCGAGGTCGGCGACTACGTGACGATCGTGCGCCGCGACCGCAACAGCCGCGACTGGTTCCTCGGCAGCATCACCGATGAGAACGGCCGCGTGCTGCCGGTGTCGCTGGGCTTCCTGGAGCCGGGCGCGCGTTACCGCGCCGAGATCTTTCGAGATGGTGACGGCGCGGATTTCCGCAGCAATCCCTTCGCCTTCAAGCGTGAAACCCGCGAGGTCAGCAGCACCGATTCACTCACCCTGGTGCTGGCGCCGGGCGGCGGGCAGGCAATCCGATTTACACCGGTCCACTGAACGCTTGCCGGCCTGCGCGCCCCTGTAGCGCCCGAGCCCATGCTCGGACGGCGGTGCGCAGCACCGGAACGCAGCCGAGCGTGGGCTCGGCTCTACGGAACGATGCACCTGAAAGCGATTACAACCCTGCAAACGCCATTGAATACGTATGCAGGGTGATTCCCACGAAGAACGCGCTGCCTACCATAGCGGCGACGACAGCGGCCACCGCGTCGCACGTCCTCGACAGCATCGGGACGACCACGAATCGCACTACAACATTGCCTGGGAGGGGAAAATGTTGAACCACAAGCGCAGTGCGCTGAGCATCGCGTTGGCCGTCGTACTGACGCCGTCGCTGGCAGCAGCACAGTCCACGCAGACCACCACCCCGCCGACCGGCACCGCCGCCACCAACCTGGATACCGTGCAGGTCACCGGCATCCGTCGCGGCATCGAAAGCGCCATCGCCACCAAGCAGGACGCCACCTCGGTGGTTGAAGCGATCTCCGCCGAGGACATCGGCAAGCTGCCCGATGTCAGCATCGCCGAATCGATCTCGCGCCTGCCCGGCCTTGCCGCGCAGCGTGTGGCCGGTCGTGCGCAGGTGATCAGCGTGCGCGGCCTGTCGCCGGATTTCGCCACCACCCTGCTCAACGGCCGTGAAGTGGTCAGCACCGGCGACAACCGCGGCGTCGAGTTCGACCAGTACCCGTCCGAGCTGGTCAACGGCGTGACCGTGTACAAGACCCCGGATGCGGCACTGGTCGGCCAGGGCCTGTCGGGCACCATCGACATGCAGACCGCACGTCCGCTCAGCTTCCCCGACCGCGTCATCGCGATCAGCGGCCGCTACCAGAAGAGTTCGCTGGGCCGCGCCGCCGACACCGACCCGTACGGCAACCGCTTCAGCGCCAGCTACATCGACCAGTTCCTGGACAAGACCCTCGGCATCGCCATCGGCTACGCGCACAGCGACATGCCGATCCAGGAAAACCAGGTGGGCCTGTACGAGCCGTGGACCACCGAGCACACCACCAACGGCAACCGCCCCGGTGTTGCCGCTGGCACCTACTTCACCGACGGCATCAAGGCGTTGCGCCGCACCGGCAACAACAAGCGCGACGGTGTGATGGCCACGATCCAGTTCCGGCCGAACAACAGCTGGACCAGCACCTTCGACGCGTTCCATACCGAGGCGGAGCAGATCGACACCGCCAACCAGTTCGAGCTCAACCTCAGCAACTACAACGGCAACTACACGCCGGGCCTGCTGGTCAGCAATCCGCAGGTCAATGCCAATGGCACCTTCACCGGTGGCACCGCCAGTGGCGTGTACCCGCTGGTGCGCGGCATGTACAACAAGCGCAAGGACAAGATCGATGCGTTCGGCTGGAACAACGAGTTCACCTTCGGCAGCGTCAAGCTGGTCGCCGACCTGAACTATTCCAAGGCCACCCGTGACGAGCTGAACCTGGAAAACAACCTGCAGCTGACCCCGATGCCGCAGCTGGATACGGTCGGCGTGCAGTTCCGCCAGGATGGCTTCTCGCAGATCAGCCCGGGCCTGAACTACTCCAACCCGGACGCGTTGTTCCTGACCAACACCATCTACGGTTCTGGTTACGGCAAGGTGCCGAAGGTGGAAGACCGCCTGAAGGGCGGCAAGCTGGCCGCGACCATCGCCCTGCCGGAAGCAATGGCGTCCTGGGCACCGGACCTGGATATCGGCGTGAACTATGCCGACCGCCGCAAGGTGAAGACCCAGTCTGAAGGCAACATCCTGCTGGGCGCGCAGGGCGATGCCAACATCGCATCGGATCTGCAGTACCGCCCGGTCAACCTCGGCTTCGCCGGACTGGGCACCATCCCGGCCTGGAACGTGCCGGGCGCGGTCGGTCGTTACATGACCTTCAATCCGGTCGACAACCTCGACTACCTGATTCCCAAGTCGTGGACGGTGCAGGAAAAGATCACCACCGCCTGGGCGCGCCTGAACATCAACACCGACATCGGCGTGGTCGGCGTGCGCGGCAACATCGGCGTGCAGATGCAGCACACCGACCAGAGCTCGGACTCGCGTTACTGGGACAGCTCGCAGGCGGCCGGCAACAACATCCAGCCCTACTCCGATGGCCGCAAGTACAACGACTGGCTGCCGAGCTTGAACCTGGCCTTCATGTTCCCGCACGAACAGACCCTGCGTTTTGCCGCAGCCAAGCAGGTGGCACGCCCGCGCGTGGACCAGATGCGGGCCGGCCTGGAGTTCGGCGTGGATACCGGCACCGGCCGCCCCGGTGGCAGTGGCGGCAATCCGCTGCTGGATCCGTGGCGGGCCACCGCGCTCGACCTGTCCTACGAGAAGTACTTCGGCGAAAAGGCCTACGTGGCCGCCGCGATCTTCTACAAGGACCTGAAGAGCTACGTCTACACCCAGTCGGTGGACAGCTACGACTTCACCGGGCTGCTGGGCAATTATGTGCCGCCGCCGGGCATGGTGGTGCCGGTGCTGCCGACCGGCACGTTCTCGACCCCGGTCAACGGCAAGGGCGGTACGCTGAAGGGCCTGGAGCTGACCGCGTCGTTCCCGCTGGAGATGCTGACCGACAGCCTGCGTGGCTTCGGCGTGCAGGCCAGCGCGACCTTCAACAAGAGCGACATCCAGATCCTCGATCCGGAAAGCGCATCCAGCGTCGGCACCGATCCGATCAGCCTGCCCGGCCTGTCCAAGCGCGTGTACAACTTCACTGCCTATTACGAGCGTAGTGGCTTTGAAGCACGCGTCAGCCAGCGCCGTCGTTCGGACTTCATCGGCGAGATCGGCAACTTCAATGGCAACCGCACCCTGCGTTACGTAGTGGGCGAGAACGTGACCGATGCGCAGATCAGCTACACCTTCAGCGACAGCAGCAGCCTGCGTGGGCTGACCCTGCTGCTGCAGGGAAGCAACCTGACCAACGAGCCGTACCGCACCTACGCTGGCACCAAGGATCGCCCATTGGAATACATCGAGTGGGGCCGCACCTACATGCTGGGCGTGAACTACAAGTTCTGACCTGCCCGGTAGTGCCGGCCGCTGGCCGGCAATCGCCCCACCGGTAGCGCCGGGCCGTGCCCGGCGAGACGATCAGTAGTGCCAGGCCATGCCTGGCAGCCCCACAGGAAGCAGGACCGGAAACCCGCTGCGCAGGCAGCGGGTTTTCTTTTGCGCGCGTGCCGACAGATGATCGGCAAGGCCCATCCACGCATGGCGTGGATCTACCCGATCGCATCGCCCATCCACGCATGGCGTGGATCTACCCGATTGGCATCGCATCCATGCATGACGGGGATCCATTCGGCATACCCCAGGTAGATCCACGCCATGCGTGGATGCCCTGCACCGCAACCGCGCCCACAAAAAAGGGACGGGGCGCTTCGGCCCCGTCCCCGCAAGTACCGCCACCGGAGAAATCGGTCAGCTGCGTCGTGCGCAATACACCGCGCGCGGCGGCAGCTGGAGTTCATTGCCCTGTACCGTCCCCGCATCCGGGCCCGGTACGGTCACCTGCTGCCAGGTGCCCGCCGGCAGCGGATGGGTCACCGCTTCGGCCGACAGGTTGAAGGCCAGCAGGAGAGTTTCATCTGCAAGCATACGCTCGAACAGTAGCACTGGTTCGGCACTGTCCAGGAACCGGATGTCACCGTGCAGCAGGGCCGGCTGGGTGCGGCGCCAGGCCAGGAAGCCGCGGAAGGCCGACAGCACCGACTGCGGATCCTGCGCCTGCACCGCCACGGCCGCCGCCTGGTGCTCGGCCGGGATCGGCAGCCACGGCTTGCCCGTGGTGAAGCCGGCCAGCGGCGCGTCGATCCACGGCAACGGCGTGCGGCAGCCGTCGCGGCCCTTGAAGTTCGGCCAGAAGGTGATCCCGTACGGGTCCTGCAGCGCCTCGAACGGCACCTCGGCCTCGGCCAGGCCCAGCTCCTCGCCCTGGTACAGGCAGACCGAGCCGCGCAGGGAGCACAGCAGCGCCACCAGCATCCGCGCCAGGCGCGGATCGGCCGGATGGCCACCCCAGCGGCTGACCGCCCGCTCCACGTCGTGGTTGGACACCGCCCAGCACGGCCAGCCCTGGGTCATCGCCGCTTCCAGGCGCGACACCGTGTCGCGGATGTAGGCCGCGCTGTAGTCGTTGACCAGCAGCTCGAAGCTGTAGCCCATGTGCAGGCGGCCATCCTGGGTGTATTCGGCGGTGGTCGCCAGCGAGTCCTCCGAAGAGATCTCGCCCAGGCTCACCGCCCCCGGGTACTCGTCCAGCAAGGCGCGCAGCTGCTCCAGGAACGGCAGGTTCTCCGGCTGGGTGTTGTTGTAATAGTGGTACTGGTAGGCGTACGGGTTGTCCGCGCTGAAGCCGCGGCCGACGCGCTTGTCGGCCGGCTTGGGCGGGTTGTCGCGCAGTTGCGCGTCATGGAAGCAGAAGTTGATCGCATCCAGGCGGAAGCCATCCACGCCCCGGTCCAGCCAGAAGCGCACGTTGTCCAGGGTCGCCTGCTGCACCTCCGGATGGTGGAAATTCAGATCCGGCTGGTCCACCAGGAAGTTGTGCAGGTAGTACTGCTCGCGGCGCGGCTCCCACTGCCAGGCGCCACCGCCGAACAGCGACAGCCAGTTGTTGGGCGGGGTGCCGTCCTCGCGCGGATCCACCCACACATACCAGTCCGCCTTCGGATTGCTGCGGTCCTGCCGGCTCTCGCGGAACCAGGCATGCTCGATCGAGGTATGGCTGAGCACCTGGTCGATCATCACCTTCAGGCCCAGGCCATGAGCCTTGGCCAGCAGCCGGTCGAAGTCGTCAAGGCTGCCGAACAGCGGATCGACATCGCGGTAGTCGGCGATGTCATAGCCGAAGTCGGCCATCGGCGAACGGAAGAACGGCGAGATCCAGATCGCATCCACGCCCAGCGCGGCGATGTGGTCCAGACGCTGGATGATGCCGGGCAGGTCGCCTACCCCGTCGCCGTTGGCGTCGAGGAAACTGCGCGGGTAGATCTGGTAGATGACGGCTCCGCGCCACCATGGATAGTGCGACATCGACAGCCCCCCTCCGGGCATGCGGGACCCGCTGCAAGCGGGCCGAAAACCAACTCCCGCAAGCTTAGCGGCGGCCCACGACGATGGCGCTGCCTGCATACGTATTCACGCCAGGCGCCGTGCTCGGCGGTCCGCAGCGGCGGCCTGGGAACCGGTTTCCTCCCCAATTCACAGGCAACGCCTATAATCAGGGATGAGCCTGAAAGCCTGATCGCATGACCATCACTGAAGACACCCGTCCCGCCCTGGGCCTGTCCCAGATCCAGTCGCTTGCCGCAGCCGACATGGCTGCCGTCGATGCCCTGATCCGCCGCCGGCTGTCCTCGGATGTGGTGCTGATCAACCAGATCGCCGACCACATCATTTCCGCGGGCGGCAAACGCCTGCGCCCGATGCTGGTGATGCTGGCCGGCCATGCGGTCGGCGGCGCCGGCCCCGAGCACCACCAGCTGGCCGCGATCATCGAGTTCATCCACACCTCCACCCTGCTGCACGACGACGTGGTGGACGAATCCAGCCTGCGCCGCGGCCGCAGCACCGCCAATGCGCTGTGGGGCAACGCGCCGAGCGTGCTGGTGGGCGACTTCCTGTACTCGCGCAGCTTCCAGCTGATGGTCGAGCTGGACCGGATGTCGGTGATGCAGATCCTGGCCGACACCACCAACCGCATCGCCGAAGGCGAAGTGCTGCAGCTGCTGCACGTGCACAACCCGGACACCGACGAAGCGGCCTACCTGCGCGTGATCGAGCGCAAGACCGCGGTGCTGTTCGCCGCCGGCACCCGCCTGGGTGCACTGGCCAGCGGCGTCGATGAAGCCACCCAGCAGGCCCTGTACGACTACGGCATGCACCTGGGCTACGCGTTCCAGATCGCCGATGACGTGCTGGACTATTCGGCCAACGCCGACGAGCTGGGCAAAAATCTGGGTGACGACCTTGCCGAGGGCAAGGCGACGCTGCCGCTGATCCATGCGATGGCGCATTCGGACGAGGCCACCCGCCAGCGCCTGCGCACGATCGTGCAGAACGGCGACGCCTCGGCGATGCCGGACGTGCTGGCCGCGATCCACGCCACTGGTGGCCTGGACTACAGCCGCCGCCGTGCCGAGGAATATGCGGAAAACGCCGAGCGCGCGCTCGACGGCCTGGCCGACAACGATGCCGTCGCCGCCCTGCGCGGCCTGGCCCGCTACGCGGTACAGCGTTCGCATTGATTGCTTCGCCGGGCATGGCCCAGCGCTACCGCACGCGATCTGGTAGCGCCGGGCCATGCCCGGCGGAAACGGCGCCTCAACGCTTCTCGAAGCGCTCCTCGAAGAACTCATCCAGCGCCTTCCAGGCACGCTTGGCCGCACGCTCGTTGTACTGGCAGCCCGGCGGGCTGTTGGCATCGCGTTCGGCAAAGCAGTGCACCGCACCGCTGTAGTTGGTGAACTCCCAGTCCACCTTGGCCGCGTCCATTTCCTTCTGGAAGCTGCCGATATCCTCGGCGGTCACGCTCTTGTCGTCGGCGCCATTCAACACCAGCACCGAGGGATGGCTGCCGCCGGCCTGCGCCGGCAAGGGCGACCCGAGCCCGCCATGCAGGCTGACCACACCCGCCAGCGGCGCACCGGCACGGGCCAGTTCCAGCACCGTGGTGCCACCGAAGCAGAAGCCCACCGCGCCGATCCGGCTGGCGTCCAGCGGTGCCTTGCCCGCCTGCGCCTTCAGCACGTTGACCGCCTCCAGTGCCCGCGCCCGCAGCAGGGGGCGGTCATTGCGCAGCTTGATCGCCACCGGACCGGCCTCGGCATCGGTCTTCGGTCGCACGCCCTTGCCGTACACATCGGCCACCAGCACCACGTAGTCATCGCCAGCCAGCTGCTTGGCCTTCTCGATGGCCGATTCGTTCACGCCCTTCCAGTTCGGCACCATCACCAGGCCCGGGCGCTTGTCGTTGTCGCCATCGTCATAGACCAGCACGCCACTGAAGGTCGTGCCCTGGTGCTTCCACTCCACCGGCTGCGTCTTCATCGCCGCCCACGCTGGCATCGCCGCCAGCCCCAGTACCATCGCCACGCCGCAACGCCAACGGTTCATGCGCCTGCTCCAGAAAAAGGGGACGGAGGGGATTAAGCCGTAACTGCCCCTCCCGCATCGCATTCTGCATTGGCTGCGTGACGCAGGTGTGGTTGGATTGCCGGGACATCTCGCTAGCTGGCTTGCTTACCTTCGTACAGGGCACGAAGAAATTCAGCGAATGAGCTGAATATGGTCTCGATCTCACTCTCTCCCGGCAACCAAAGGAGGACCTCTCCGGGCATGTCCGGCTTTCCGGACAACAGAAAAACATTCCCGCAATCGTCATATGCAAAGGGAACCAACCCCTCCAGTGCCGGGTTGCCTTTAACCAACGATTGGTAGGCGGTATCGATCGTCCCATCACCGTAGCGGATCGAAAGAAAGCTGTTCAGCAGAAGTGGATTCGCCTCATCCGCCTCAACATCCGGATATCCGCCATTGTTCTCCAGGTAGAAGTCCACAAACTCGCCAGAGAGCCTCAAGCCCGTCCTTTCTGAGAGGTCGCAGAGATCTTCACGGGTAAGTTGTTGCTCCTGTCTTCTGAGTTTCATTACTTCGCCTCGTCACATTCTGAAGACTCTGCGGGTTGTCGGCAGACCTGCTGGACAAATACGCACTGAATTACACTACCAGCAAGGCGCGCCTTGATTGGTACGTTGCGCCCTTTGCTCATCAAATTTGTGAACTGCATGAACCTTGTTGATCGCTTTCTGTCTGGCCTGATCCCGCGCTTGCCCGCCGACGACGCTGCGCAATGGGCGCATGTCCAGGGCGCCAGCGCCGAAGACCTGCAGGGCCTGCGCGCGCAGTGGCCAAAGGTGCCGGACAGCCTGCTGGAGTTGCTGTCGCGGGTCGATGGCACGCACTTCCGTGAGTATCCTGGTGGCGAGGTCTGCGTGCTGATGCTGGGCTCGGACGTCGGCGACTATCCGTACTACCTGCGCTCGGTGGCGCAGATCTTCGAAGACCAGCAGCAGTGGGACGACAGCATCCGCTCCATCTACGAAGAATGGCTGGATGAAGAACCAGAGATCCTCGGTGCCGGCATCGATGCCGACCTGCCGATGAGCCGTCGCCTGTGCTTCTCGCACTGCATGAACAACGGCGGCACCTCGATGCTGTATCTGGATTTCGATCCTGCGCCGGGCGGCACCGTCGGCCAGGTGGTGCGCTATCTGCACGATCCGGACAGCTATGCAGTGATCGCACCCAGCTTCGATGCGTACCTGCAGCAGCTGATTGATCGCGATTACGCGTTCATCAACGAAGACGAATGAAGGCAGCCGAGCGTGGGCTCGGCTCTACAGTAGAACCACGCCATGCGTGGACGGATTCACGCGGTATCCGGTTGGGGTCAGAGCCCTTTCCTGCGGAAAGGGATCCGACCCCGATCCCGCGGATCAGCCGATCCCGATCCCCGGGATCGCGCTGATCGTGTCCGGGTTGAACCCGGCCAGTTCGGCGAAATGCCGACCGCGCGCGACGTAATCGCGGTAGGCGCCATAGCTCGGCGCCCCCGGCGACAGCAGCACCACCCCACCCTGCTCGCCCAGTGCGCGACGCGCCAGCGCCATCGCGTCAGGCAGATCGGCAGCCGCATGCAGACCGAAACGGCCGGCGTCGGCCAACGGCTGCAGCATCGCGTGGATGCGCGGTCCGTTGCTGCCCATGGTCACGATCTCCACCGGCGGCACGTCGTGCGCCATGTGCTGCATGAAGTCGGTCCAGTCCAGGCCGCGATCATGCCCACCCACCAGCAGCGCGATGCGCTGGCCGGCGAAGCACTCCAGCGCGGCCAGGCTGGCATGCGGCGTGGTGCTGATCGAATCGTTGACGTAGGTCAGGCCATCGGCCTCGCCAATCCGCTGCAGGCGGTTCGGCAGTGGCCGGAAATCCTGCACGGCCGGCGCCAGCGCCACCGCATCCAGGCCCAGCGCCTCCAGCGCAGCCAGCACCGCGCACAGATTGCCGCGGTTGTGGCGGCCCGGCAGTGGCGTGTTACGGGTATCAAACACCGCCTGCTCACCGCGATGCACGGCGTCGCCGCGCATGTGCCAGCCCTGCGGCTGGTTGAACCAGACCACCTCGCTGGCGGGCAGCGTCAGCGCGGCCAAGTGCGGGTCTGCGGCATTGAGCACGGCAACGCGCGGCGCGGCCCCGGTCACCAGCTGCAGCTTGTCTTCGATGTAGCGCTGCTCACTGCCGTGCCAGTCCAGGTGCTCCGGGAAGAGGTTCAGCACCACCGCCACCTGCGGATGCGCACCACTGCGCGCGACCTCGCCGGTCTGGTAGCTGGACAGCTCCACCGCCCAGTACGCAGGCGCCGGTTGCGGGTCCAGCACTTCCAGCAGCGGCAGGCCGATGTTGCCGACCAGGCCGGTGCGATGCCCGGCTGCGCGCAGCAGATGCGCGACCAGCGCGGTGGTGGTGCTCTTGCCCTTGGTACCAGTCACGCAGATGGTGTCGCGCACGGTGCCTTCGGCATCGGCATGTTCGGCGAACCACAACGCCGTGCCACCGATGAAGACGGTGCCCTGCCCGGCCGCCGCCAACGCGATCGGCAGATACGGGCTGATCCCTGGCGACTTGATCACCACCTCGAATGAAGCCAGTGCTTCGGCCGTGGGTTCGCCGCGCACGTCCAGCGCCCCCTTCGTTTCCGAACGCGCGGCCTCGACCTCGCTGGCCGGGCAGAACAGGCTCAGGCCAAGCGATGGCAGGCGCGCGCGCAGCACCGCATACGCAGCACGCCCCTCACGTCCCCAGCCCCACAGCGCTACGCGCTTGCCTTCAAGCTGCGAAATCTTCACGTACCCGTTCCCACAGCGCCGCCGGAATACGATGTTCGCCCTGCAGCTGCATCAACGGTGCCAGCTCCAGCTCGGCCGCATCCAGCTGCGGCCGGATTTCATTGCAGAAGCGCTTCACCAGCACGTCTTCCTTCCACTCCGGGCGCTGCGCCAGGGTTGCCATCGCCGCACGCGATTCGCGGCCTTCGCCCACGCATTCGAAGGGCTTGTGGTCCTGGAATTCCAGCAGCGCGTCGAAGCCACCGGCCTGTTCGATGTCGTCCAGCAGGTTGCGGCCGAAGATGCGCACCAGGCGGGTCTTCGGCATGAACGGGGCCAGCGCCAGGAACACGAAGTGACACTTCGGGCAGACGCCGCACCAGCGGTTCACCGGGCGCTCGCCAAGGATGTGGAAGTTGCGGTTGCAGCTGGAGAAATGCGCGTCGTAGAAATCGCTCTTGGCGAACTGGCGGGCCACCGCCAGCTCCGACATCGGCCGCAGCAGCGAGTAGTACTGCAGGTCGGCGGCGACGTACTTCCGCACATGGTTGCCGAAGGCCTGCTCGCAGGCCCAGCCCTTCGACCACTGGTGGTTGACCTCGCCGGTGCCCGGAATCTGGCTGCCGTAGCTGGCCGAGCGCTCGTTGGAGAACACCACCTGGTCCACACCGTGCAGCAGCGCCGCCAGCACCATGATCGCCGAGTTCACCACGGTGACCGGGATGTGGCCGTTCCAGGCGCCCTGGCGGTTGAGCTCGAACAGCTCCGGTGCCAGCGCGCGGCCGAGGTTCAGCGTAGGCAGGCCGGTGCGCTCGGCACAGGCCCGGATCAGCTGCGAACCGCCGATCCAGGTCACCGTCTCATCCACGCCGGCACGACGCAGCGCTTCGATGCTGACCAGCGAATCCTTGCCGCCGCCGATGGCGACCAGTGCATGTGATTGCAGGCCCAGCACCGGCGCCTGCACCGGCTGACCCTGCACCGGCAGGCGGAAGCGGCCGCGCAGGTTCAGGCCGTTGCGATAGGCGAATTCGCCCAGGCCGTTGAGGTAGATGGTTTCCACCAGCGCCGCGGTATCGGCATCGATGCTGTAGCTGTCGATGCTGACCGTATCGGGCACACCGGCCTTGTAGTAGCTCACACCGGCAATCAGGTGCAGCAGTCGCAGCGCGCGCTGCACGGCGTCGGCACGGGCCGGCTCCAGCACGAACGGAGCGCCGGGCACGGTAACGGTTTCCACCATTTCCGGGCCGTCATCGAAGGCGTAGACCAGCTTGGCCACGCCGGTGTCCGCGGCGAATTCGCAGCGGACGAAGCGGAAGCGGGAAACCTGGTGTTTATCGAAAGCAGTCATGGTGAATCCAGTTCAAGCACGGTCAGGCACGTGCCCGCGCGCAGGCGCAGGACGTGTCGGTGGGCGGGTGCAGGGCGCGCAAGGCGGCGATCATTCGATCACGTCCTCGCGCGGCATCGCCCGTTGGTTGTAGGTGTTGGACATCACATAGCCGTAGGCTCCGGCGTCGGCGATCAGCATCACATCGTCCGGCGCGGTCGACACCGGCAGCTTGCGACGCTTGCCGAAAACATCGCTGGATTCGCAGATCGGGCCGACCACATCGAACGCTGCTTCGGCGTAACCGCCCTGTCGGCTGAGGTTTTCGATGTCGTGCCAGGCGTCGTACAGGGCCGGGCGCATCAGCGTGTTCATGCCGGCATCCAGGCCGACACGGCGCACGCCGTCCTTCTCCACCACCTGGGTGGCATGGGTCAGCAGCACGCCCGATTCGGCCACCAGGAAGCGGCCCGGTTCGATCGCCAGGCGGAACGCTGGATGCAGCGCCTTGACCTCGGCCAGGCCCTCGGCCCAGGCATCCAGGTCGAACGGCTCGTCTTCGTCGCTGTACGGAATCGGCAGGCCACCACCGATGTCGATGGTCTGCACGCTGCCGATACGGCGCGCGAAACCGGCCAGCTCATCGCACATCAGGCGCCAGTGCTGGGCGGTTTCCACGCCGCTGCCAAGGTGCGCATGCAGACCGACCACGCGGGTGCCCAGCTCGGTGGCCGCGCGCACGAACTCGTCCACGCGCGCGATCGGCAGGCCGAACTTGGATTCCTTGCCGCCGGTGCGGACCTTGGCGTGGTGGCCTTCGCCACGGCCCAGGTCCACGCGCAGCCACAGCTCGCGGTTGCGGAACAGGTCCGGCCACCGTTGCAGGGCTTCGACGTTGTCGACAGTAACGGTCACGCCCAGCGCGAACGCCGCTTCGTACTCGCTGCGCGGGCAGAAGCTGGGGGTGAACAGCACGCGCTTGGGCGACAGTTCCGGAATGGCCTGGAACACATGCTTCAGCTCGCCGTGCGACACGCACTCCAGGCCGAAACCTTCGGCTTCCAGCAGCTGCAGGATGGCCGGATGGCTGTTGGCCTTGATCGCGTAGTAGCGCTGGTCGATCGGCTTGATCGCCGCCAGCGCACGGGCACGCGCCCGCACCGTCGGCAGGTGGTAGACGTAACGCGGGGTGCCGGCATCGGCCAGCTGCAGCAGGTGCGCACGCTGGCCGCGCCACCACGGCGTACCGCGCGGGCGCACGGTGCCGGCGATTTCGCGCCAGCGCGGGCCGAACACTTCGGTCTCTTCCACCGGCATCGCGCCGCTGTCGATCAGTTCGGCGTGCAGGATCGGCAGCAGGCCATCGGCATCGGCCTCGTCGATGACGAAGGTCAGGTTCAGGTCGTTGGACGACTGCGAGATCATGTGCACGCGCTCACGACCGAAGGTCGCCCACACGTCCGACAGCTTGTGCAGCAGCGAGCGCATGCCCAGGCCGACCAGGGTGATCGCCGCGCACGGCACGATCACCTTGACCTTGCAGATCTGCGACAGGTCGGCCGACAGTGCGGCCAGCACATCGGTGTTGACCAGGTTCTCGGACGGGTCCAGCGACACGGTGACGTTGGTCTCGGCCGAACCGATCAGGTCCACCGACAGCCCGTGCTTCTTGAACAGGCCGAACACATCGGCGAGGAAGCCGACCTGCTGCCACATGCCGATGCCTTCCATCGACACCAGCACGATGCCGTTGCGGCGGCTGATCGCCTTCACCCCCGGCACCGGCGCGGCGTTGCCGTCGATGCTGGTGCCCGGCAGTTCGGGGCGCTCGGTATCAAGGATCGCCATCGGCACGCCGGCATCGCGGCACGGCTTGATCGAGCGCGGGTGCAGCACCTTGGCACCGGTGGTGGCGATTTCCTGCGCTTCGTAATAATCCAGGCGGGTCAGCAGGCGGGCGTCCGGCACGTCCTTGGGATTGGCGCTGAACATGCCCGGTACATCGGTCCAGATCTCCACGCGGCTGGCGCCGAGCAGCGCACCGAAGTACGCCGCCGAGGTATCCGAACCGCCGCGGCCGAGGATGGCGGTGCCACCGTCGGCATGACGCGAGATGAAACCCTGGGTGATCAGCAGCCGAGTGGGCTGCGCGCGGAAGCGCTGTGCCCATTCGGCATCGGCACGCCACTGGCAGTTCACCGACAGGCGCTGCGACCAGTCGCTCTGGTTCGGCTGCGGCGGCAGTGCGTCCAGCCACTGGCGCGCATCCATCCAGCCGAAATCCAGGCCGCTGGCACGCAGGTAGGCCGCGCCCAGGCTGGATGACAGCAGTTCACCCTGGCCCAGCACTTCGGCCTGCCAGTCCAGCGGTCGGCTGGGCGCACGCGGGTCGTCCAACAGCCCCTGCAGGGCGGCCAGCCGCTCGGCCAGCACCTCGGCGCCCAGCCCCAGCTCTTGCAGGAAGCCCTGGTGGCGTTCGACCAGCGCAGCCACGCGATCGCGGCTGTCCGGCGCGCCATCGGCAATCGCGGTCAGTTCGTTGGTGACCCCGGACAACGCCGAAACCACCACCAGCACGCGCGATCCGGTCTCTTCCGCCCGTTTTTTCGCCAGCTTCCCGATCGTGTCCCAGCGGTGGCGACGCGACACCGAGGTGCCGCCGAACTTCAGTACGATCCAACGATCGACAAGGGGGGAAGCTGACATGGATAGGCTATGTGTAATGTGGGGAAGCCGCCCTTGGGGGCGGAACCTTCGATTCTAAGCCCAATACACCCGTCAATGACCGCCTACCGCTACCTGCAGCTCGATGTCTTCGCCCACCACCCCGGTACCGGCAACCCGCTCGGTGTCGTGTTCGACGCGGATGGGCTGTCCACCGACCGCATGCAGGCCCTGGCTGCCTGGCTGAACCTGTCCGAGACCGTGTTCTTCCTGCGCCCCACCGCTGCCGGCGCCGACTACCACGTCCGCATCTTCACCCCCGCCAGCGAGCTGCCCTTCGCCGGCCATCCCAGCGTGGGGGCCGCCTGGGCCGCAGTCACTTGCGGCCTGGTGCAGCCACGCGACGGGGCCCTGGTACAGCAGTGCGCGGCCGGCCTGCTGCCGGTGCAGGTCACCGGCCCGGCCAATGCGCCCACCATCCGGCTGGCCAGCCCAGCGGCGCGCCTGCTGCCGACAGCACCGGGCGCCGTCCCGGAAGCGCTGCGCGCCGTCATCGCCGAGGGCCAGGGCGCCGAACTGTGGGACAACGGCCCGCGCTGGTGGCTGCTGCCGCTGCGCGATGCCGACGCCGTGCGCACACTGGTACCGGACATGGCGGCCCTGCGCGACTGGAGCATGGCCACCGATGCGCTCGGCGTAGCCGTGTTCGCGCTCGAACCCGGTACCGACCATGACCTGGTGGTGCGTGCGTTCTGCCCCGCCGATGCGTCCAACGTGCCCGAGGATCCGGTGACGGGCAGCGCCAACGCGCTGATCGGCGCTTGGCTGCGGCAGCACAATGCGCTGCCCGGCGAGAACGGGAGTTATGTGGCCAGCCAGGGCCGCGAGGTCGGCCGCGACGGCCGCGTCCAGGTCACTGTCGATGCACAGGGCACGGTATGGATCGGTGGCCAGGTGCAGCCGGTGATCGACGGCAACATCCGCTGGTAGCGCCGGACCACGCCCGCCGGCCCGTCGCGCTGCGCGCTCGCGGGGCATGGCCCCGCGCTACCCTATGCGGCCTGTTTCCTGGAGTTCCCGCCTGATGTCCGCACGCCGCTTCCTGCAGCTGGATGTGTTTTCCCCGCGCCCGGGCGCTGGCAATCCGCTGGCTGTCGTGCTCGATGCCGAAGGCCTGGACGATGCAGCGATGCAGGCCATCGCCCGCTGGACCCGCCTGCCCGAAACCACCTTCGTGTTCCCGCCACAGGCGCTCGGCAGCAGCTATCGGCTGCGCATGTTCAGCCCGCAGAAAGAAGTGCCGTTCGCCGGCCATCCCAGCGTCGGCACTGCCCATGCGGCGCTGCAGGCGGGCCTCACCATGCCCGTCGACGGAGTACTGGTACAGGACGGCATCGCCGGGGCGCTGCCACTGCGCGTGACCGGCGACGGCGCCCAGCAGCGCATCGCCATCCGTACGCCGCGTGCACAGCTGGCCGAGACCGCGGTTGCCGACGATCCGCGCCTGCAGCCCGCCCTGCAGGGCTGGCCGCTGGGTGCGCTGCCACCTGCGCGCATGCAGGGCGGACGCAGCTGGTGGGTCGTACAGGTCGCGGACGAGGCCGCGTTGCGCGCCCTGCGCCCCGATTGGGACGCGATCGCCACGCTGGCTGAATCGACCGACAGCATGGGTGTGTTCGCCTATGCCTTTGCCGATGGCAGCGACGGTTACGACCTGGCCGTGCGCGCCTTCGTCGGCAATGGACGCCGCTTCGAGGACGCTGCTTCAGGCGCGGCCAACGCCGTACTGGCGGCCTGGCTGGACCTCCGCGATGCCCTGCCGCGCGGCCGCCAGCCCTTCGAAGTCAGCCAAGGTCGCGAAGTCGGCCATGATGCGCGCCTGACCCTGCTGGTCGACGAAGACGGCGAGGTCTGGTCCGGTGGCCAGGTGCAGACGGTGATCACCGGCACCATCGACTGGTGAACGCAAGGCGGTAGAGCCGGCCGCTGGCCGGCTGCCACCTTATGCCCGGTTTCATGGGGTTGCCGGCCAGCGGCCGGCACTACCTTCTCAACCTTCTCAGCCCAGCTCGGCTTCCAGACTGATCGGCACTGCGCTCAGCGCCTTGGAAACCGGGCAGTTCTGCTTGGCGTCATCGGCGATCGCGCGGAACTGGGTCGCATCGATTCCCGGCACCACCGCCTTCACTTTCAGCCGGATCTGCGACAGCTGCGGGCCGCCTTCCATCGACAGATCGACCTTGGCTTCGGTATCCAGCGAGGTCGGGGTGAACCCGGCTTCGCCGAGCTTGGCCGACAGCGCCATGGTGAAACAACCAGCGTGCGCGGCGGCGATCAGTTCCTCGGGGTTGGTGCCCTTTTCATCACCGAAACGGCTGTTGAAGCCGTAGCGGGTTTTGTCCAGCAGGCCGCTCTGTGGCGTGCTCAACTGGCCCTTGCCCGACTTCAGGTCGCCTTCCCAATGCGCGGTAGCGTGTCGCGAGATTCCCATGTCCTGCTCCGTTGTGGCTGCGATGAACCAATACCCTGGCACGCGCCGCGTTAGCCCTGCGTCGCTCCGCCGCATGCGCCGCGCCTGTCCCGAGCCAGCGAGTGGACACTTCTTCGCCACCAACCCGGCGATTTTTCCCTTGTTTTCAGTCATTTCGCCAACCCGACCGAAAACAACAACAGCGCAATGCAGTGCACCACGGCCCCCGCTTCCCCCACTGCCAGCCATGTACTGAATCGGCCTGGATATGAAAAAACATGCACTTTCAGCGCTCCAGGCTATTGGCGGCGCCCAAGAGTTGCCCTACATTGCGCTTGCCGACGGGGTTCGGCGCCGACCAAACAACCAACCGTTCACGGAACAGGAAACCATGGCAAAGACCGCTAAGAAGGCTGCCCCGAAGAAGGCAGTGAAGAAAGTCGCGACGAAGGCTGCCGCCGCCAAGCCGGCCGCTCCGAAGCCGATCAAGGAAGTGCTGACCAAGTCGGGCCTGGTTGCACACATCGCTGAAGTCTCCGGCGTTGTCGCCAAGGACGTCCGCGCTGTGCTGGCCTCGCTGGAAGGCGCTGTCGCCGCTTCGGTGCACAAGAAGGGCGCCGGCTCGTTCACCCTGCCGGGTCTGCTGAAGATCAGCACCGTCAATGTGGCAGCCAAGCCGAAGCGCAAGGGCATCAACCCGTTCACCAAGGAAGAGCAGTGGTTCGCCGCCAAGCCGGCCACCACCAAGCTCAAGGTTCGCCCGCTGAAGAAGCTCAAGGACGCTGCGCTCTAAGCGCGCGCCCTGCAGCGGATACCTGGCGGGACGGCCTTGGCCGTCCCGTTTTTTTTGCCCGCTCTCCAGTGGATCCACGCCACGCGTGGATGCCGCCCCCTGCGACCCCGCAACACAGCGTTTCCCGCGCCCACGCAATCACCCGCACAGGCCCGCCGCCCATGGCCGCGCCGCTGTTTTTGCAGTGCAGGAACGAACCGGGTGGAACACTGCGTGCAGCCCCGGCCATCGCCGCCGGCCAATGCCTTGCCTATGGTGGACACATTCCTCCCCACCAGCGCGAGCACCCCCATGGCCAGCCCCTCCACCCGCTACCGGATCTCGGTGACCCCGATCGAAAAGGACGGGCACCAGTGCACCGGGCGCTGCACCATCGAACTGGAACATCGTGCCAGCCGCGACCTGATGCGTCTGCTGGAATCAGCCCCGCGCACGGCAGGCCTGAGCGGCGACGAACGTGCCACGCTGGTGGTGGCCACCCAGCTGCTGCGTGACATCGTGCAGCGCCATGCAGACACCGACGGCCATGCACTGGCCGCGATCGCCGTACAGGTGCTGCCGGCGCTGGATGCGCTGGAGCAGCTTCCCTCTTCGCGCTGAGCCGGCCCCGGCCGCTACACTGCCGCCTTCCAGGTCGCCTCGGGGAGGAGGCAGACATGCGCGGTTCTCTTTGCTTGTTGATCCCGTTGCTTATGGTGGGGTGCTCCAACCCGATGCCTCCAGCCGAGTCCGCCTCGTCGGAGCCCGCCTCAACCGCAATTTCCCCTTCCGTGCCATCGACGAATACGGCACCGGAATCAGCTGCCCTCGACGCCGTCACCGTCGACCCGCTGTATGGCGCCGTTGCCATCGGCAGCGAATCGCCCGCAGCGATGCTCAACCGCTACATGCTCGACCTGCTCAACCAGAACAAGGCGCGCAGCGATGCGGCTTGGACCTACGCCCCGGCCGACCCGCGTCACGCTGACGACGCCGTGCTGCGCCTGCTGCCCGACGTACGCAACCTGCGCCTGGACAGTGATGTGGCGGTGCCGCGCGACGATGGCCAGCCGCCGCGCCTGCTGGAAGTGCCGGTGAAGATCCGCGCGGTGACTGCCAGCGGCACCTTCCGTTACCACGGCTGGTACCGCGTCCAACCCAGTGCCGACGGCCGCGCCTGGCAGATCCAGTCGGCCAGCCTGCAGCCAACGCTGGACTGAACCGTTGCAGCGGTGTGTACCCGCGATTCAGCGGGCAAAGCTACTCTGTAGGCCTCCTCGATCCTTCTTCCGGTCACCGCCATGCGCCTGCGTTCCCTGATGACCCGCCTTGCCGCCTCGACCGTGCTGATCGCTGCCGCGATCGGTGCGCAGGCCGCCCCTTCGATCTCCGGCCGTGAGCTGGCGGTTGGCGCCAGCGACGTGCAGCAGTATCTGGATGGCAGCTTCCCGCGCACCCAGGACGCACTGGGTGGCCTGATCGCACTGACCATGAGCCACCCCCAGCTGAGCCTGCCGGCAGGCGAGCGATTGAACCTGGGCATGGACGTGGCGCTGGCCACCGCGGGCGGCAACCCGGCCAAGCTGGGCACGGTGAAGCTCAGCAGCGGCCTGCGCTATGACGCGCAGACCCAAGGCTTCCACCTGCAGCAGCCGACCGTAGATGATTTCACCCCGGCCAACCAGGGCGGCCGTCTCGACTCGCGTACCCGCGGCCTGCTGAACGCATGGCTGAGCGACTACGCCCAGCGCGAACCGATCTACAAGCTGGACCCGGCCGTGGCCGGCCTGCTCGGTGCCCTGCAGGTGCAGTCAGCGCAGGTGAAGAACGGCAAGCTGGTGGTGACCTTCAACCAGAATCTGGGCAACCTGGTGCCGGCCGGCGTGCTCGGCAAATAAGGTAGTGCCGGCCGCTGGCCGGCAATCCTTTCACGCACGTGCCGGCCAGCGGCCGGCACTACCAGCACAACATCACGCCGCCAGCGCTTTCACCACCGCCTCGCTGAAGGCCGGAATGTCTGCGGGCTTGCGGCTGGTGATCAGGTTGCCATCCACCACCACTTCCGCGTCGCGCCAGCGCGCGCCGGCATTGGCCAGATCCTGCTGCAGCGACGGCCACGAGGTTACCTCGTGCCCCTTCGCCAGCCCGCTGTTGATCAGCAGCCAGGGGCCGTGGCAGATCGCCGCCACCGGCTTGCCGGCCTCGGCCATGCTGCGGATGAAATCCAGTACTGCTTCGTTGGTGCGCAGGGTATCCGGATTGATCACGCCACCGGGCAGTACCAGCGCATCGAAGTGGCCGGCATCGGCGCCATCCAGCGACTGATCCACGGCGACCGAATCACCCCAGTCCTTGTCCTTCCAACCCTTGATGCTGGCCTCTTTGGCCGGCGACACCACGCTGACGCGCGCGCCCTCCGCTTCCAGCAGGTGCTTGGGCTCGATCAGTTCAGACTGCTCGAAACCATGCGTGGCGAGAATGGCGATCTGCTTGCCGCGAAGACGCTGTGCCATGTCGTGCTCCAGATAGGGGGGAGCGGACAGGGTGGGCGAAAGCGCATTGAACGACGGTGACCCGGCCGTGCACGGCAGGTGCAGAAACGCGCGGGTAGCGCCGGGCCATGCCCGGCGGCTTCTGATTCCGCCCGCGCTTGGCGCTCGCCGGGCATGGCCCGGCGCTACCGGATCAGCGCTTGGGCTGCAGCATCGTGCCGGTGCACTTGGGTGAGCCGCAGCGGCACTCCCAGATCTTCTTCAGCTTGGCCGTATGCCGCTCGGCCAGGGTGATGCCGTAGTTGTAGGTCAGTTCTTCGCCGGCCTTGATATCGCGCAGCGCCTCGATGAAGACCTTGTCGCCACGGCTGTCACCGTCCTCGTTCTCCTCGATCACCGCCTCGCAGTTCGGGTCGCAGCTGTGGTTGATCCAGCGCGCGTCGTTGCCCTTGTAGTTGGCATCGATCACCCAGTCATCGTTGAGGGTGAACAGGAAGGTATGGCCGCTTTCCACATCGCCACTGTCATCGGCATCGACATCGCCGTGGCTGCGCAGCAGGCCCTTGTACTGGATCACGCGCTCGCCCTGCTTGATCGGGGCCACGGAAAACACACCGTTGCCGTGGATGGCGGACTTGCGGGCTTGGATCTTCTTGGGCATCGGCAAGAGACGTTTGCAGCGAAAGGAACGTTGATTCTCGCCCATTCCGGGTGATTGCGAAAATCACCCCCATGCCCCAGCATGTCGCCCCGTCGGCCGCCCTCGGCCGCCCTCGGCCGCCGACCTGCAGCCGGCCCCAAGCGCCCGCTGAATGGCCGGGTTGGATGCCGGCGAATAAAAGCGTACAATTTCAGTCCGCTTTAAGAACCACTCGCATCCCATGTTGCGCGTCACCAAGCTCACCGATTACGCCACCGTCGTACTGACCGTGCTCGCCGCCCGTCCGGGCGAGGTGCTCAGTGCCACCGAACTGGCCGAATTCACCGGCCTGGAGCCGCCCACCGTCAGCAAGGTGCTCAAGCCACTGGCCCAGGCCGGCCTGGTCGAAGGCCTGCGCGGCGTCCGCGGAGGCTACCGGCTGACCCGCCCACCGATCGAGATCTCGCTGTTTGAAGTGGTCGAAGCCATGGAAGGGCCGTTGGCCCTGACCGAGTGCAGCCACGACCACCACCAGTGCGGCATGGCGCCCAAGTGCGGCGCGCGCAGCAGCTGGCGGCTGATCAACGACGTGGTCTCAGAGGCCCTGCGCGATGTCAGCCTGGCGCAGATCCTGCCCCCTCTTCCCCTTGTCGACGAAGAACAGCGCCGCACCATCGCTGTCGACGTCGTCTCCTGATCCGTAGGCAGCCCCCCATGGCCACCGAAACCATCGAAACCGTCGCCAGCGACGACACCCCCAACCGCGAGATCCACGAGCAGCTCGGCCGCAAGTATTCGGCCGGCTTCATCACGGACATCGAATCGGACTCCCTGCCGCCGGGCCTGGACGAGGACACCATCCGCGCCCTGTCGGCGAAGAAGGAAGAGCCGGAATGGATGACGCAGTGGCGCCTGGACGCCTACCGCCACTTCCTGACCATGCCGATGCCGAACTGGGCCAAGCTGCAGATCGCCCCGATCGACCTGCAGGCGCTCAGTTATTACTCCGCGCCGAAGGGCCCGAAGTACGCCTCGCTGGATGACGTGCCGAAGGAACTGCTGGACACCTACGACAAGCTGGGCGTGCCGCTGCACGAGCGCGCCAAGCTGGCCGGCGTGGCCGTGGATGCGGTGTTCGATTCGGTCTCCGTCGGTACCACCTTCCGCAAGGAACTGGCCGAAAAGGGCATCGTGTTCTGCTCGATGTCCGAAGCCATCAAGGAGCACCCGGAACTGGTCAGACAGTACCTGGGCACCGTGGTGCCGGTGGGCGACAACTATTTCGCCGCACTCAATTCGGCGGTGTTCTCCGATGGCAGCTTCGTGTTCATCCCCAAGGGCGTGCGTTGCCCGATGGAACTGAGCACCTATTTCCGCATCAACGCCGGCCACACCGGCCAGTTCGAGCGCACGCTGATCATCTGCGAAGAGAAGGCGTACGTGTCCTACCTGGAAGGCTGCACCGCGCCGATGCGCGATGAGAACCAGCTGCATGCGGCGGTGGTCGAACTGGTGACGCTGGACGATGCCGAGATCAAGTACTCCACCGTGCAGAACTGGTACCCGGGCGACGAGAACGGCGTCGGCGGCATCTACAACTTCGTCACCAAGCGTGCCGAATGCCGTGGCGCGCGCAGCAAGGTCACCTGGACCCAGGTCGAGACCGGCTCGGCGATCACATGGAAGTATCCGTCCTGCGTGCTGCTGGGCGACGACTCGGTCGGTGAGTTCCACTCGGTGGCGCTGACCCACCATCGCCAGCAGGCCGACACCGGCACCAAGATGATCCACGTCGGCAAGCGCACCAAGAGCAAGATCATCAGCAAGGGCATCAGCGCCGGCCGCGGCCAGAACACCTACCGCGGCCTGGTGAAGATCGACCGCAATGCCGACGGCGCGCGCAACTACACCCAGTGCGATTCGCTGCTGATCGGCAAGCAGTGCGGCGCCCACACCTTCCCCTACATCGAGGTGAAGAACCCGGGTGCCACCGTCGAGCACGAGGCCACCACCTCGAAGATCTCCGACGACCAGCTGTTCTACTGCCGCGCCCGTGGCATCAGCCAGGAAGACGCGGTGTCGATGATCGTCGACGGCTTCTGCAAGCAGGTGTTCCGCGAACTGCCGATGGAATTCGCGGTGGAAGCCAAGAAGCTGCTGGAAGTCTCGCTGGAAGGTTCGGTGGGCTGATCGCCCGCCCTGCCCTCGCACAACGCATTCTTTTTACCGGCGGGCCCCGGCCCGCACCACGGAAACCCCCACCATGCTGAAGATCGAAAACCTCCACGCCCGCATCGGCGACAAGGAAATCCTCAAGGGCCTGTCCCTGGACGTGAAGCCCGGCCAGGTGCACGCCATCATGGGCCCCAACGGCGCCGGCAAGTCCACCCTGGGCAATGTCCTGGCTGGCCGCGACGGCTATGAGGTCACCGAAGGCAGCGTGCAGTTCGAAGGCGTCGACCTGCTCGACCAGGACCCGGAAGCGCGCGCCGCTGCCGGCCTGTTCCTGGCGTTCCAGTACCCGGTGGAAATCCCCGGCGTGAACAACACCTACTTCCTTCGCGCCGCGCTCAACGCCCAGCGCAAGGCGCGCGGCGAAGAAGAGCTCGATTCCATGCAGTTCCTCAAGCTGGTTCGGCAGAAGCTGGCCGTGCTGCACCTGAAGGACGAACTGCTGCACCGTGGCGTCAACGAAGGCTTCTCCGGTGGCGAGAAGAAGCGCAACGAGATCTTCCAGCTGGCCGTGCTGGAGCCGAAGCTGGCGATCCTGGATGAAACCGATTCGGGCCTGGACATCGATGCGCTGAAGAGCGTGGCCGACGGCGTCAACGCGCTGCGCAGCGCGGACCGCTCGTTCCTGGTCATCACCCACTACCAGCGCCTGCTGGACTACATCAAGCCGGACGTCGTGCACGTGCTGGCCGATGGCCGCATCGTCAAGAGCGGCGGCCCGGAACTGGCGCTGGAACTGGAAGCGCACGGCTATGACTTCCTGAAGGACCGGGTCGTGCCCGAGGCGGCGGTCTGATGAGCGCCCTGCTCGACTCCATGGCCCAGGCCTTCTGCGGCAGCGATGCGCGCCGCGAAGTGCTCGACAGCGTGCTGCGCGACGGCCTGCCCGGCGCACGCAGCGAAAGCTGGAAGTACACCTCGCTGCGCCAGCTGGAGCGCCGCAGCTTCGCGGCTGCGCCGTTGGCGCCGGCGCTGCTGGATGCCGCCGCGCTGGAGGACATCCCTACGCCGCGCCTGGTGTTCGTCAATGGCCGCCTCAACGACGCGCTGAGCGACGTGCAGGGCCTGCCGGCCGGCGTGCAGCTGGAAACGCTGTCTTCCGCACTGGCCGCTGGCGAGGACGCCGTGCGCTTCCTCGGCCGCCGCTACGAGCGCAGCGACGAAGTGTTCGCCCGCCTCAACGCTGCCCTCGCCGATGAAGGCGTGGTGCTGCGCGTGGACGACGGCGTGCAGGTCGAGGTGCCGCTGCAGCTGGTGTTCGCCAGCGTCGCCGGCGACACCGATCTGGCCTGGCACCATCGCCACCTGATCGAACTGCGTGCCGGCGCCAGCCTGGGCGTGGTCGAGCATCGCTTCAGCGTCGGTGATTCGGCGCACCTGGACAACACCGTGCTGCACGCCCACGTCGCCCGCGACGCTGTGCTCAAGCACGCCCGCGTGCAGGCCGGCAACGCGCGCCAGACCAGCTTCCTGCGCACCGACGCGGTACTGGCCAAGGACGCGCAGTACCACCGCGTGGACCTGGAGCTGGGTGCCGCGCTCAGCCGCCATGAACTGAACGTGCGTCTGGAAGGCGACAACGCCCAGCTGACCGCCAATGGCGTGCTGCTCGGCAACGGCCGTCGCCACGTCGATACCCGCCTGGGCATCGACCACATCGCCCGCGACACCAGCGCCGAGCTGCAGTGGCGTGGCGTGGCGGCCAACCGCAGCCGCGTGGTGTTCCATGGCGGCATCCAGATCCGTGCTGGTGCCGACGGCACCGACGCCAACCTGTCCAACAAGAATCTGCTGCTGTCGGCCGACGCCGAAATCGATACCCAGCCGACGCTGGTGATCGACGCCGACGAAGTGAAGGCCGCACACGGTGCCACCGTCGGCCAGCTCGACGCCAACGCGCTGTTCTACCTGCGCTCGCGCGGCCTGCCGCAGGCCCAGGCGCAGGCGCTGCTGAGCGCCGCGTTCTGCCACGAGCCGCTGAAGGTGCTGCCGGAAGCGCTGCGCGAGCAGCTGGCACGTCGGCTGGACAAGGCACTGGCCGAGGCGGGCGTGGCATGAACCTGTCCACCCCGCGACCGATCGAAGCACCCGCCGACGCCCCCGACTGGGCGCGCGTGCGCCTGGACTTCCCGCTGCTGATGCGCGAAGTGCACGGCAAGCCGCTGGTCTATTTCGACAACGCCAACACCGGCCAGAAGCCGGTGCAGGTGATCGGCGCAGTGGACGAGTTCTACCGTCGCTACAACGCCAACGTCAGCCGTGCGGTGCACGCGCTGGGTACCGAGGCCACCGACGCCTACGAGGGCGCGCGCAACAAGCTGGCCCGTTTCCTCAACGTGCGCAGCAACGACCTGGTGCTGTGCAGCGGCACCACCTTCGCGATCAATCTCGTTGCGTACTCCTGGGCCCTGCCGCGGCTGAAGGCCGGCGACGTGATCCTGGTTTCGCGCATGGAGCACCACGCCAACATCGTGCCGTGGCAGTTGGTGGCCCAGCGCACCGGCGCGACCATCCGCGTGGCCGAGATCACCCCCGACGGCGCGCTGGACCTGGACGCACTGCGCGCGGCGATGACCGCCGAGGTCAAGCTGCTGGCCGTGGCCCACGTCTCCAACGTGCTCGGCACCATCAACCCGGTGCGCGAGATCTGTCGCGAAGCCCGCAAGCGCGGCATCGTCACCGTGGTCGACGGCTCGCAGGCCGCACCGCACCGCAAGGTCGATGTCACCGCGATCGGCTGCGACTTCTACGCCATCACTGGCCACAAGATGTGCGGCCCGACCGGTACCGGCGCGCTGTGGGCGCGTCGCGAGCACCTGGACGCGATGCCGCCGTTCCTGGGCGGCGGCGAGATGATCAAGGAAGTCAGCTTCGACGGCACCGTGTTCAACGATGCCCCGCACAAGTTCGAAGCCGGCACCCCAAACATCGCCGGTTTCATCGGCCTGGGCGTGGCTGCCGACTACCTGCAGCAGCTTGGGCAGGAGAACGTGGAAGCCCGCGAAGCCGAACTGCTGGCGCACTTCACCGAAGAGCTGCGCCGCGTCGACGGCCTGCGCATCATCGGCGAAGCGCCTGAAAAGGCAGCGGTGGTGTCGTTCCTGATCGACGGCGCGCATGCGCACGATCTGGCTACCCTGCTGGATCTGGAAGGTGTGGCCGTGCGCTCGGGCCAGCACTGCGCGCATCCGCTGCTGCAGTACTTCGGCGTCGCGGCTACCTGCCGTGCCTCGCTGGCGTTCTACAACACGCATGAAGAGATCGAGCGGTTCATGACCGCGTTGACGAAGGTACGGAAGTTGCTGGGGTGAGGCCTCGGTAACAACCGGAAAGTTGCGAACGCCACGGGAGACCGTGGCGTTTTTTTTCTAGCGACTGCCCAGACTGACCTGCTAGATGACGGGCGTAAAAGCCAGCTTACACAGCCCTAATGCATCGACCAATCCGGAAATCTCGCTGCCTCTTTTCTGTACCAAACTCTCAAAGCTGCTGGAGCTAGAACGTATGGCCTTGCCCTCTGGGGCCCGGCGAGCAGTTCCGGAAATTCTGCTGCACTCCTTTCTGGAGACCGTATTCAGATGCGTTGCTGATGGCTCCCGCAACGACCGAAACACCTAATACTGTCCAGTCCACCCTCATCTAGCGGCCCTCCTGACTTCTGTCATCAGGGACAGCAACGCCATCATCAATGCAGAAGTAAACACTATCCTCGCCAATCAGACGCGCATACAGGGTAACCACTTGATCTACTCTTGCCCCGGCTGCATGGTTCCGCTGGCGACATGGCCCCTGTAGAGTTTGAGTTTGAACGGCGCTAAGCGCAAAGTGGCTCATGGGGGTCTACGGAAGCCTGGTCGGTCCATACCTAGTGACCTCGAGTCCGTGCAAGAACGTCCCTTACAAAAGAGCCTGCGTCACCACTCAGGCCACCATAGAGCACAACAACACTACCCACCGATCCAACTTCATCAAAAACCGTCAAAAAATAGCAACTTCCATCATCTACCTCTTGCGAAACCGACGAGGCATAGAGCCGAGACCCGCTAGCATAGACGGCTTCAACTTCATGTCTAAGTCCGCCCTCCAAGTCCACTTTCGCGCCGCCATTTGAGCCACTTGTCATGGCATATCCATCAATCGCAACGAACTCATGACTGGCGAACCCACTGGTGCCAACCTCGATAAGAATGGACCTCCCGCCACGAAGGGACGCCACCATCTCTTTCCTTTCAGCATTGACAACAGACCAATTGCTTATACAGCGACGCATCTCCCAGGACCTATCGATCCCTTCCTCGGATGCGACCTCAGAAATGGCGTTCATGTAACTGACGTCAAGCTCACCAATCGAGATCAAATCACTCGCACTCGCCTCATCAGCACGAAAAGCAATCAACAATAAAACTGACAATGAATATACGAGGATGGCAATTTTCCATCTCATGATCAGTACCTACTCCTCTCTGGCAACCCAAGATCGCGCCGCACCTCGTTCTCAACTCCCATTGCACTACTCTCAGCAACAGGAACATTAGTAAGCGGATTCATCCTCCGATCCAACGTACCTCTCGAATAATCTCTGGCATGACCCAATTCGTGAGCCAGAACAACATGCGCCGGGGTTGCCTTTGGCCCCTCATATGTCTGAGCAACCGGAGTTGCAGCCGGATTATGCTTCACCTCGCCACCGGTTCCAACGCCATTAGTTGCGGAATCCATACTTATTGGCGAGGCAGAACTCCCTCCGTCAGACTTGGAAATAGTGAAGGTGTGAATTGACCTCTTAAGCTCCCTAACCATACTCCTCCCCGCGGGGCTTGCTCTAATTTTCTTTAACTGTTCATTTATCATCTTCCGGAATTCCTTATCCCCTGATATGACAACCTTACGCCCATCCGGATCCAAGAATTTGTATGGATTCAGGTAGGCATATGAATATCTTGCAAGGTAGCGCGAATCGCCAGAATCGCTCGCGACGACGGGGTCCACGCTCAGAAATCTTCCAACGTCAACGTCGTAATACCGCTGCTGCATGTAGCTCAGACCTGTGCCCGAGTCCGTCACATGCCCGGTGTACCCAGGACCATCCTTCAGCGGCCGATTGACCACGGCCCCATACGGTTCATACACCGTCCGCTCGATTACATTTCCGCTGGCATCGGTGATCGCCACCGGTGAGCCCAGTGCGTCGGTGTGGATATATTCCACAACTTCCTGGGCCGCAGCCGGTGCAGCACCGGCCACCGTCGCCACGACAAGAAGCGTTGCGCGAATCAATAGAGAAGTGATTCCATTCATGGCTCAGTCCCAGTTCAGTACACCTTGCGTGACGGGATGGTCGGCTGACCACGGTGAACACCCCCCTGCATTGCAGGCGCGCACGCGATAATCACCGGCGCAGTAGGCACCACCATTGGCGCTCACATAAGCCTTGGGCCCGGTGTACAGCCGCTTGCCGCCGCCGCCGCTCTCAAGCTGGAACTCGGTGGCATCGGCCACTTGGTTCCAACCCACCGAGCACTGCACCTGATAGGGTGCCTTGCGGGTGGTCAGCCATTCGGCCAGATAGAAATGGGGCGTTCCAGGCGGAAGTGCGACGACAACCGTCACGATGCCCGAGTAGGGGCTGCACCCCGCGAAATTGCAGGCTCTCACCCGGTAGGCATAGCTGCCTTTTCCACGGCTGGCACCAAAGCTGTTCGCGCCGCCGTTATGCACCACCGTCCAACCACCACCGTTGGCGCTCTCCTCCAGGATGAAGCTCTCACTATTGGCGGGTACAGACCAGCTGAAGCTGTATTGCGGCACATTCACCAACCCCGGAGCGCTGATCACCGGCTCGATCGTCGGCGCCCCGATCACGGCAACCATTGCAGACCCTGACCATGGCCCACAGCCTGCTCCGTTGCAGGCCGCGACGCGGTAGGCGTAGCTCCCCACTCCCCGCGCGGGCGTTGCAAAGGACACCACGTGTGCATCCACCAACGTCACCCAACCGCCGCCATTGGTGCTTTCCTGCAACGTGTAACGGTCAGCCCCGCCAATCCCGTTCCAGCCGATGCCAATGCTGCCGGGCGCCGAACGAGCCGGCGCTGATACTCCCGGAGCACTCGCAGGCGGATAGACCACCGTCACTGCACCAGTTGCGCTGTATCCCGTGCATCCCACCGGATTACACGCTCGAACCCGGTAGCTATAGCTGCCCGCCGCCTTCCCAGTGAAGGGCTTGGACAGACCGATCGCGTTGTGCACCTGGCCCCAGGCGCCGCCATTGGTACTTTCCTCCAGCTCATAACGCTCGGCCCCGGAAGCGGCCGACCAACCCACGCTGTAACTACCATTGAAGGCCGTGGCAGGCACGTTCAAGGTCGGCACCGTGGACGGCGCCAATGCCACGGCCACTGACGCGACGTTGCTCCATCCGCCGCACACCGCGCGACAGCCTCGCACCCGGAACTGATAGGTACCCGTGACCAGGCCCGTGCTGGTGAATGATTGCGCCGCGCCGTCGAAGATCTTGCTCCACGTGCCCGCCAAGGCACGCTGCAGTTCGTAGCGGTTGGCGCCACCAGCCAGGCTCCAGGTCAGATTCACGCTGCCCTGGGTGATGTAGCCCGGCGCACTCAGCGCGGGAACACTGGGTGCGGCCTCACCGTGCACCTGGGCAACCAGGCTGCCGGACAGGTAGAGGTAGTCTGTCTGCTTGCCGGTACGCTCGTTGCGCTGGAAACGCAGCACGCCGCCGTTGTCGTAGAACGAGTAGATCGCGCCCATGCCGCTTGCGCTCGCTTTCACTCGACGCCCATGGGCGTCGTACTCATAACTCTCTGCCGTACCTGCCGCACGCAGCCGGTTGCCGTAGTCAAATGTGAAGGCCTGACCATTGCGCACCGAGAGATTTCCCTGCACGTCATAACCCAGGCCGGTTACGGTTGCCCCGGTGCCGGTTTCGATCACGTTGACCAAGCGGTTGGTCGGATCGAAGTAATGCGTACGATCACGGCTGCCGACCTTGGCCCGACGCAGGTTGTCCAGCGCATCATATTCATACAGCGCATTGCCGAAGCCCGGCGCAGTGACCGCGCGCAGCCGGTCCAATCCGTCATAGGTCATGTCCCGATTGCCGGGCGCGCCGGGCAGGCCATCCGATATGGCCATCACGTTGCCACCGGCGTCGTAGTCGTAGCTGTCATCCAGGACCGCAGCCGCGGCCGTGGCGTCGCGGCTGCGGTCCGGCAGGCCGCGGGCATTCTGGGTCAATGTGTGCACGATCCCGTTGCCATACACGAAACGCGCCAGCGCGCCATTGGCGAAGTAGCTGGCTTCCTTCGCATAGCCGCCGACGGTGGTCGCTCGACCCAGTGCATCTGGTGCATAGCTGACCACACGCCCACCCGGGTAAGTGTTGCTGGCCAGCGTGCCGTTGGCATCGTAGCCATAGGCCAGGCTCAGATTGCCGAAGTCTGGATGTTGCAGGGTTTCGCCGCTGAGCAGGCGGCGACGGTTGTACTGGTAGCGGTTGACGGCCATCGGCCGGGCCGGGTCATTCTGCGTGCTGATTTCGACCGGCAGTCCGTCCGCTGTGTATGACCAAGTCTGGTTTCCACGACCGTCTGGGAAGATCAGAGTCGACAGGCGGTTGGCGGCGTCATAGCTGCGCTTCACAGCGCGCCCGCTGGCAAGCGCCTCGGTGCGATTGCAGTCGGTGGTGCTGGTCAAACCCGTTCCGGCAGCCGACCACAGAACATTGCCGGCAGCATCGTAGTCCTGCACCGTCGCACCGGTTTCCGGTTCGATGG
>RCUO01000161.1_pt1 | contig 43843 bp, 38 predicted proteins | sample 2166161 | NCBI WGS metagenome assembly RCUO01 (sample SAMN09932617, study PRJNA488358) | compost metagenome | feature: garden; material: soil; isolation source: compost soil in cyclohexanecarbonitrile-enriched culture | place: Germany: Experimental Botanical Garden Goettingen | collected 2016-01-27
TCCACATGATGCATTTGATAGAGTTCGATATGATCCGTCTGCAGGCGTTTGAGAGAGGCGTCCAGATGCCGGCGGATTTTGTAGGAGGAGAGGCCGCGGTCGTCGTTGGGCCCGTCCAGCTTGTCGTTCATCGCACCGTATACTTTGGTGGCGAGTACGACCTTTTCACGCCGTCCGCCGCCCTGCTGGAACCAGCGGCCGATAATGCTCTCCGTCAGGCCGGAATGTTCTCCCCAGCCATAAATGTTCGCCGTGTCAAAAAAGTTGATCCCCGCATCCAGCGCGGCATCCATAATGCGGTAGGCTTCTTGCTCATCCGTCAGCGGTCCGAAATTCATTGTGCCAAGACAGATACGGCTGACCTTCAAGCCCGACTTGCCAAGATTTCTGTACTGCACCTTTCGATCACTCCCCGGAATGAAGAATATTGGATATGGAAAACGCTTGCGTACATATTCTAAATGAGTTCGAAAGTGAATGCAATTTGCCGGCTGCAGGCAGGGCAATATGTAAGAGGCTTCGGAGGCAAATTGTAGCATAAGAATGACCGTGACGGGGAATGGCTCGGTGGAAAATTCAGGAGAAGGGCTGACAATGAAGCACAACCACCTCTCCTTTTCACTCAAGGATAAGAGTTAGCGATGTTTTCTTTTACTGCTTTTTTTGCTTTTCTTGATTCCGGACACATAGCACATGACATCTTTTACAGTACAAGTATAGAAGTGTTGGGGGACAGGAACGCAATAGTGCTGCCTGATGATTTCAATCGGGTGTATGACCTGGACGATTTGCGGATGGAATTCTTTCTCATATACTGCCTGCGGCGGATCAACAACAGTCTGAGTCGGACAGTCAGGGCAAAATGTCATTTTTCAGCGCCTCCTTTACCGGATATAGGATAGTATACGCAGGGTGCAAATGCCTGATTGTTCATTTGTCTATAGAGTGAATTCGGATTTTCTCATTCCATAACCAATCGGCGTCAAGCGGAAAAACACATCTTGCTGCATCGCCTTGCTTCAATCTCTGCTTATAGGCTAATCCTATTAATATGATAGATTCCATATCTTTGTCCTTTTGAACAGGGTATGTTACAACAGTATACAGAAGAACTATGTCCGCACGTGATGCGGAACCAACCTGAGGAGTGACGAAGATGAGTGAAGTGAAGAAGATCGCCGTAATCGCAGGCGACGGAATCGGTCCGGAAGTTGTGGCGGAAGCCGAGAAGGTGCTGAAAGTTACCGAGGAGGTATTCGGCTACAAGTTCGAAACCGAGCATGCGCTGTTCGGCGGTATTGCAATCGATAAGAAAGGAACCCCGCTGCCGGAGGATACGCTCGCAATCTGTAAGAGCGCGGATGCCGTTCTGCTCGGTGCTGTAGGCGGTCCTCAATGGGACAACAATCCGAAGGAGCTGCGTCCGGAGACTGGACTTCTCGGAATCCGCAAGGCTCTCGGCCTGTTCTCGAACCTCCGTCCGGCGGTCGTGTTCGATTGCTTGAAGGAAGCCTCCACGCTGAAGCCTGAAGTGCTGGAAGGCACCGATCTGATGGTCGTGCGCGAGCTTACGGGGGGCATCTACTTCGGGGACAAGCTTCGCCGTCAGGGCAAGCAGGGCGAAGAAGCCGTCGACACCTGCGTATACAACGTGACGGAGGTAGAGCGTATTGTCCGCCAGGCCTTTGAGATCGCGGGCAAACGCCGCAAGAAGCTGGCTTCCGTAGACAAGGCGAACGTACTGGAGACTTCCCGTCTCTGGCGCGAAGTGGTCATCCGCATCGCTCCCGAATATCCGGAAGTGGAGCTGGAGCATGTGCTGGTCGACAACTGCGCCATGCAGCTGCTTCGCCGTCCGTCGAGCTTTGACGTTATCGTTACCGAGAACATGTTCGGCGACATTCTGAGCGACGAGGCCGCCATGCTGACGGGTTCTATCGGCATGCTGGCTTCCGCGTCCCTCGGTGAAGGCAGCTACGGCCTCTATGAGCCGGTACACGGCTCTGCTCCTGACATTGCCGGCCAGGGACTGGCGAACCCGATCGCGACGATTCTGTCCGTAGCGCTCATGTTCCGTCTGACGTTCGGTTACGAGGATGCAGCCGATGCCATCGAAGCGGCAGTTGCCGAGGTTCTGGATGCCGGATACCGGACAAGCGATATTGCCGTAGACAAGAGCCAGGCACTCAGCACGAGCGAAATGGGCGACCGCATCGTAGCTGCTATCCGCAAATAATTAGGCGATACTAAGAGGGATTTAGTTCGGAATGGATCAGCGGAAACACTGCGCTTGGGGTACCCCTAAGCAGGCGAAATGAAACAGTTGTCACAAAATTCTGCTTATTTATAATTATTATAAAAAAATAATGACTGTAATATTGACTTTGATTTTGTACGATGATACCATTTGGTTTGTAGCAACCGACAGGTACGCACATCCATAATAATCAAGAAAGACATTGACTGAACTCTGCATCCGGCAGGGTCCGGCGAACGTTTTTCTTACATAATCAAAGGAGGATTTTAGCAATGGCAGAACGTTTGGTAGGCAAACCGGCTCCAGATTTCACCTTGGAGACCGCAACAGGGGACGGTAAGGAATTCGGCAAGGTCAGCTTGTCCGACTATCGCGGCAAATGGCTGGTATTCTTCTTCTATCCTCTGGATTTCACTTTCGTGTGCCCGACTGAAATCACCGCTCTGAGTGAAGCAGCCGATCAATTCACAGAGCTGGACACTGAAATTCTGGGTGTCAGCGTGGACTCCATCCACAGCCACAAAGCCTGGATCAACGCATCCAAAGAAGTTGGCGGTCTTGGCCAGATCAACTTCCCGCTCGCTTCCGACATCACGAAGAAGGTTGCAGCCGATTACGGCGTGCTGATCGAAGAAGAAGGTGTCGCGCTCCGCGGTCTCTTCATCATCGATCCGGAAGGCGAACTGAAATATCAGGTCGTTAACCATAACGACGTAGGCCGCAGCGTAGAAGAAACCCTTCGCGTGCTGCAGGCTCTGCAATCGGGCGGTCTGTGCCCAATGAACTGGAAACCTGGCGACAAGAACCTGTAAGTTGCAGATTTGTCCGGCCATGGCTCTTTGAGAAGGTAATGAAAGCCTCCTTCCGGATTTGCATCCGGTTAAGGAGGTTTTTTGCACCCGGACAGGTACTAATCCTGTTGACGTTTGAAAATGGGCGAAAAGGTTAATATAAACCTTAAATCGGCAGGGATTTCGGCTGTCTCTGTCAAATATAATAAGTAAAGGCGAAAATAAATGATACGCCGGAAGTAACCTAAGGAGGGTGAACAATCATGAGTTTTTGTTGCGGAGCGAGTATGGTAGGTACCAAGGGAACACTGAAGCATTATCGCACCCAAGTCCATAATGTTCCCCTGCTTTTTTGCCCGGTATGCCATCGGGTAGAGGTTCATTACAAGGTCGAGAATGAATATGAAATTTTGGCTGAGTATGCTCATGGAGATGGCGTAACGGATGTTGACTTCCAGGATTATGTAATGGAAGACGAAGAGGCGATCTTCGAAAATGTCGTCAATATGGAGAGCGAAGATGTGCTGTCCGTGATTCGCAGTCAGATTGATATGTCACTTGACCTGCTGGCGGTAGCGAAACAGATCGGTGATACCAAATGGGAGAGAGAGCTGAAAAAACGGCTTGCAGTAATGAGCCAGCGGCGTCATCGCCTTCAGCAGAAAGCATAGAAGACAATGCTCGAACTCATTTATCGGTAAAGGGCCTCGGCATGATGCAGGGGTCTTTTTTGTAGCCTATTTAGCGATTTTTGATAGCGTTTTCGTCTCTCTAATTCGACAAAAAACCGCTCGTTACGCCCAAACGGGCATACCTTTAGAATCATTTTCCTTTTTTTTAAGCATTCGACAGTATATCCGGTTGCGTATATGGCTGCAATTGGATATGATTGGAATATGAGTAGATGCATCCAATAACTAAATAAAGCGTTTGCCGAATTCATTTGCGGCTTCCCTACATAGGTTATAAGACCGGTTCATCAAGGAAGAGGTCGTAGATACATGTACGTTTGGTTGTCCTGCTTCGTCCATTTCAGTTGAAGGGGGAACTTCACATCGTGTTACATGAAATTCAGGAAAGCCGGCTACTAACAGCGCGACCGTTCCAGGCCGGGCTTCTGGACCGTACATACGAGAATGTTCTGGAGCATATTGACAGTGGCGTGATGTTATTTGATGAGGACGGGATTCTTACTTTCGCAAACGCTCGCGCATATGGGATGCTCGAACTTCAGCACTATTCTTTGGCAGGACGTTCTTTGGTTTTTTTGCTGACTCATCCGGTTTTAAGCCGTCAGAAGAGAAAGCAACTGCTCCGTCTGTACCGGGAGACGGTGTACAAAGGCAGACGGTCTCATGAGTTTTCGGATGAATACGGCCGGTACTGGCAGGTATCCGCGTCTTATGGACCGGAGATGAACGGCAGCTACTTGTTTCTTATTAAAGAGATTTCCGAGTACAAGCAGATTGAGCGGACCGCATACCAGAACGATAACCTGGCCATGCTTGGCAAATTATCCGCGTCGATTGCCCATGAGATTCGCAATCCGCTGACCGCGATCCGCGGTTTTATTCAACTGCTGCGTCCTCACCTTCAAGGTCTTGGCAAAGAAGAGTACGCCAAAATTATCCTGGCGGAAATTGATCGTGCCAATGATATAATTCACGAGTTTCTGTCATCGTCCAAACCCTCATCACCCCAAGCTTCACTGATTACCGTTTCAGATTTGCTGAAGGAAGTGATTCTGCTTACCGAGAGCGAGGTGCTGATGAAGGGAGGCCAGATTGAGCTTACTGGCGTTGCCGGAGACCTCTGCCTCTACGCCGATGTGAAGCAGATCAAGCAGGTGCTTATCAACATGATCCGCAACTCGCTTGAGGCCATTACCGACCGTGTGGATGGCACAATGGGCCGGATTGAGCTAAGTGCGGACAGAGACGGCAATGAAGTACGGATCTCCGTCGCTGACAATGGGAAAGGCATGGATACCTGCACCCTGAGCCGGCTGTTCCACCAGTTCTTCACGACCAAGGAGAATGGAACGGGCCTTGGGCTGTCCGTCAGCGACCGGATTATCAAGAATCATGGCGGACATATCTCCGTCACCAGCCGGCTTAACGAGGGAACATGCTTTATCGTTTCTCTCCCTCTGACAACAAGCTACAAGGCTTGATTTAACCTTGGTAGACCCTTATGAGTACCCTATATGCCGGACCCACATCAAAAAGGCTGTGCAGCTCACGGAGAGCGCACAGCCTTTTTTAATACGAATAAGGATATAAGATCGGCAGGACCGGGGATTAGAGCGAACGGCCCGTGGTTCTTTTCGCTTTGACTTGGTCGGTAAAGGACTGCACTCCATTTCTCAATTTCGTGCGGACATCCTTGTTCTTCAGCAGATAAGCCGCTCCGAGTGCCAGTGTGGTCAATAACGTTTTTCTCGTATTCATGATGCATACCTCCCTGATATTGTCAGTCGAGATGCGGTTGCTTATTAGAAACATACCCGCCTTCCCAGGGAGTTAAACCAATAATTAAATACCAGAATGCCCGCTGTGCTTCAGAATGCCGGATGGCGGATTCTCTTGGGTTCCGCAGCAGGACAGCGGTGAATTCATGGAAGCGGCCGAGCAGCTCTTTCCTTTGTCGCAGCCTGCGCAGGCGCCCTTCTTGCCTTTTTGAACATGCCGATAAATAGTCCAGCCCGAATAGCCGAAGATGGCGGCAGCGATCAATACATTAACCAATATGTTCATCTTGGTTACCTCACTTTCGCGTATGAAGACATGATGGAATCAGGCGAAGCCCAGCAGACGTCCTCCCTGATAAATGACCAGACTAACGATGTAGGCCAGTGCAACGGCATATCCGATGGAGAACAGGGTCCATTTCCAGGAAGCTGTCTCTTTCTTAATAACGCCAACCGTAGCCAGGCAAGGGGTGTACAGCAGAATGAAGACCATGAAGCTTACCGAGCTTAGTGGCGTGAACATCTGGGAGATCAGCGCATTCAGACCGGCGCCCTCCTGGGTGTTGTAAATGATGCTCATCGTTGATACGACAACTTCTTTCGCCAGGAATCCAGGTACGAGCGTGGAGCCCGCCTGCCAGAACCCGAAGCCGAGCGGCTGAAGCAGAGGAGCGATCAAACCGCCGAATTTGGCGAGGAAGCTGTGGTCCATATCGACGTTAACTCCACTCGGACCGACATAGGACATGATCCAGATGATGACCGAGCCTGCCAAAATAATGGTGCCCGCTTTGCGAAGGAAGCCTTTACCCTTCTCCCAGGTGCTGCGGGACAGCGATTTGAGCTGCGGCATCCGGTAAGGCGGAAGCTCAATCACGAATACGGAAGACTCGTTCTTGAACAAATATTTCGAGAACAGCTTGCACAGCAGAAGCGCGAACACGATTCCCAAGGCGTACATCGTCATGATCACCGCGGCCTGGTTGGCAGGGAAGAATACGGCGGCGAAGAGCAGATATACCGGAAGCCGGGCGGAACAGGACATAAGCGGCAGCAGAAGAGTGGTTAACATCCGGTCTTTGGGCTGCTCAATGCTGCGTGCGGCCATGATGGCGGGCACATTACAGCCGAAGCCGATAATGAAAGGGATAAACGCCTTGCCGTTCAGCCCCATCCGTTCCATGATGCTGTCCATAACGAGACTGACACGAGCCATATATCCCGAATCTTCCACGAAAGAAATGATCAGGAAGAGGATAAAGATCTGTGGCACAAAGACAATAACTCCGCCGACCCCGCCGATGATGCCGTCGACAATCAAGGCATGTAAGAAGTCGGAAGCCCCAATGGAATCCAGAAGCGAGGTCGCTCCGCTGCTAATCGGGCCTGAAATAAGGCCGTCGAGCAGATCGGAGAGCGGCGCTCCCACCCATTCGAAGGTCGTTTTGAACAGCACGTACATAAATGCTAAAAATATAGGCAGTCCCAGATATCGGTTGGTGAGAACGATGTCCAAGCGCTCTGTGAGATTATGCGGCTTGATGCCTGACGCATCCAGTGCATCTTGGCACAGATTCCGAATATATTGAGTGCGGATGGAGCGGATCCACTGCGGAAGGGTAAGAGCTAGCTTCTTGATCTGCAGTTCGCTCTGACAAGAATTTCGGATGGCTGTCAGCTTTTGAAGATCACTTTTACCAGTAAGGACTTGTGAGATGACCGGGTTCTGCTCCAGAAATTGCAGCGCAACCCAGCGCGAATTGGGTAGACCGGGGATGGATCCCAGCTCGCGTTCAATGGCGGATACGGCTTGTTCGACTACAGGCCCGTAATCCAGCCGGAATGTGACGGGCGGGATATCAGCGGAGTTCTCAAGCATGCTGAGCACCTGCGAGCTGCCTTTCCCGGTTCTGGCGACCAGTGGAAGCACGGTGACGCCAAGCCGCCTCTGAAGGGCTTCGGGATCGACGATAATGCCTCTGGATTTGGCGACATCAACCATATTTAGACCGATTAGGGTTGGCCTCCCATACTCCAGAAGCTGAACGGTCAGCATCAGATTGCGTTCAAGCTGGGAAGCATCCACAATGTTGACAAGAGCTTCGGGAGCTTCCTCCAGCAAATACTGGGTAGCTACGCCTTCGTCGCGGGAGAGGGGGTGAAGGGAGTAGATGCCGGGCAGATCGATCAGCGTGCCGGCTCCGTTCTTCAGGTCGCCGACCTTCTTCTCCACCGTGACGCCTGCCCAGTTCCCTACATATTCATAAGATGAAGTCAGTGTATTAAAAAGAGAAGTCTTACCGGTATTGGGATTTCCAAGAAGTGCGATCGAACTCATGACACGTTCACCGTAATCTTGGAGGCTTCGTTACGCCGGATGGCCAGAAGCTGGCCGTTGCACTCCAGCATGACAGGTCCGAAGAATGGGCCTTTGCCTTTGAGACAGACCGTGCAGCCTTCCGAGACGCCGAGGTCAGCCAGACGCCGCTGAAGGATAGGATTCATTCCTTCAATTCCCTGAATGGAGCCGCTCGAACCGATCTGCAGTTGCATTAATTGACAAACTGAAGCAATCATCCTAAATCCCTCCGGTGGAGACTGATAATCAATCTCATTTCGTTTTTTGTAATTTAGCACTTTTTCATCGAAATTTACAGTGATTTTCATCACATGGATTTTCTGCACTGCCAGCCCTGGAACAAGGCTCAGTTTGGTGCTGTTAGGTATTTGGAACTTCTTCTTCCGGAAGATGTAGTCCGCGTATCACAAGTTTGATGAATATAGCTGTAACTTTATCAAGAAGCCATACCGATATTTATTAGTAGAGATAAAAAAGAATGATCAAAAAAATACGGAAAAACAGACGCGAGGGCTTATGAAAAGTGAACAGAAAAAAACGGTATGGACGGTAGCCGGCGGTGCGGTGCTGTTCCTGCTTATTCTTACCCTGCATCCCGCTCTGAATAGAGCGGGCGATATTGGGGCTATGTCCGCTTTGTATATAATCGCCGGCTGGCTCGCCAGCGCCCTTGGATTCGCCATTTTTGCGCAAGGCTGGCTATTATTCTCCAGCCAGCTGTCCAAGGGCAGACTGTACACTTCAGCTCTGTTTCTTGGAGTCTGCGTATTTGATCTTTTACATACCCTGGGCTTTGTTGGCACGCCTTTTATCAGCCACCTGATCAGCCGCGACCAATCGCTCTGGCTGCTCACGCTGTCCCGGCTCGTCAGCAGCTTCGGCATTCTGTTTATTTTCGGCGGAGAAGTATCCTCCACGCTCGTATCGGCCAAGAACAGCGTGCTGCGTAGAGCCCTTCTGCTGACCGCCGTAACACTGGCCGCGGCTTTATCGGTATTTTACATGTTCTCTGAAGCCTTGAATTCCGATGCCGGCGGAGGAATCCGGACGTTTCTCAATGTTGCGGCTCTGATGCTGTATCTGCTCACGATAGGGTTCATCGTATATCCCCGGAATGTGGAGAAGTCCTCTTCGCTGCTCATCGTCATCCGTTCGCTTGTGTTCCTGGCACTCAGCCAGGCCTTCTACATTCTGGGCGAGGAGCAGGGAGCTGTTGATCTGCTGCTTGGAGCCTTCTCTTGCGTCGTAGCCTACTATCTGATGCTGAAAGGCGTCTACCGGCTGACGATCGAAGAACCGTTCTTCGAGGAACGGGCGGTTAAGGAACAGATTAACCATCTGGCTTATCATGACGACCTGACAGGCCTTCCGAACAGACGAAGACTGCTCCAGCAGGTCGATGAAATGATCGCCCGGCATGCGGCTTCCAGTCTGCGCGGATATTCGGCGCTTTCCGTTCTCAATATCAATCACTTCAAGAACATTAATGACTCACTTGGCCACGTTGCCGGTGACAGCATGCTTCAAACCGTCGCCTTACGGATTGGAGAGGATATTGTTCATGGGGAAGAGCTCTTCAGCATGGGGGGCGACGAATTTGCTTTCCTGATGACCGACCGGGTCAGCGTGGAGAGCTGCATGACGCGGTCAAGGGAGCTTCTGCAGATGTTCGACAAGCCTATCGAGCTTGATTCAAGCGAGTACCATATTTCGCTTAGCCTCGGGATCAGCATCTACCCCGGAGACGGCGAAACCGCCGAACAGATGGTGCAGAACGCCGACACCGCCGTTCACAGCGCCAAGGAGCAAGGCGTGGACATCCGCCGCTACACCCCTTTGATGCAGATGAAGGCGAAGGAAAAGCTGAAGCTGGAGAATGATCTGCGGCGAGCGCTGGAGCGGAACGAATTCTACCTCGTCTATCAGCCGCAGATTCAGCTCTCGACACGGAAGCTTGTCGGGATGGAAGCTTTGCTACGATGGCAGCATCCGAAGAGAGGACTTGTATCGCCGGCTGAGTTCATTCCGATCGCCGAAGAGAGCGGTATGATCGTACCGCTTGGAGAGTGGGTGCTCAAGACAGCATGCCGTCAGAACAAGGAATGGCAGAATGCCGGTTACCGTCCCATCTGCGTCTCAGTCAACCTGAGTCTGCGCCAATTTATGCAGCCCAATCTGGCAGGTAAGATCGAGGAGTTCCTGGAAGAGATCGGACTTGATCCCCGCTTTGTCGATCTTGAAATTACCGAGAGCATGACTCTCGACAAGGAAAAGGCGTTCGAGCAGCTGCAGCGGCTCAAGGACATCGGCGTATACATCAGTATCGACGACTTCGGGACAGGCTACAGCTCGCTGCATTATTTGAAGAATATGCCGATTGACCGTTTGAAGATTGACCGCTCATTCGTTTCGGAGGTTTTGGAGGACAGCAACAACGCCGCCATCGTCTCCACCATTACCTCCATGGCCCACCACCTGAAGCTGAAGGTGACGGCGGAGGGCGTGGAGAACGAAGATCAGCTGCAGTTCCTCCGGCAGCAGCACTGTCATGAGGGGCAGGGCTACTTCTTCAGCAAGCCGATTGAAGCGCAGGAGTTTGAGAATGCGTTTCTGCGGTCTGCGCTGTACGGCATGCCTTCCTGATCGACCACGTAAGGATTTGGAATTGCCATCCCGGTGCAGAAGTGATAAAATGTTAAATGTTCAATAAATTGCGGGTGTAGTTCAATGGTAGAACTTCAGCCTTCCAAGCTGATAGCGTGGGTTCGATTCCCATCACCCGCTCCAAATTTACGTCAGAACATCCCCTGAGCCGCAGGGATTTTATTTTTTATATGCAGGTTATTCTATGCCTGGTTCATCAAAAAGGGCTCTCGCTACTTCAGCGGGAGCCCTTTGACTTGTTGTGATTTACAGCGACTTCAGGTACTCGACGATTGTCAACAGACCTTTGTCGAAGTTCTCAAGGTTGAAATGCTCGTCGGGAGCATGCAGATTCTCATCATCAAGACCGAAGCCCATCAGCACGACGGGGGCTTTCAGAATGCGGGAGAAGCTCTCCATGATCGGTATGGAGCCGCCATCCTTCGTGAACAGCGCCCGGGTTCCGTACACCTTGCCATAAGCATCGGCAGCCAGCTGCAGGAACTCGTTCGACGGGTCGATGTTGAAGGCGAACGCCTTCTCCATCTGCCGGACATGGACCTCTGCGCCCGGCTGGATTTGGGCTTTCAAATGCGCTTCGATGGCGTCCAGCACCTTCTGGGGATTCTGATCCCCGACCAGCCGGCACGTAATCTTGGCATGGGCTTCCTTCGGAATAACCGTCTTGCTGCCTTCGCCCTGGAAACCGCCGTATACGCCATTAAGCTCGAGGGTCGGCCGGGCGCCGACACGCTCGACGAAGGTGTAGCCTTCCTCGCCGTAGAGAGCGCTCAGGCCGAGGCTTTCCCGGATCTTCTCTTCATCAAGCCCTTGCTTGGCGAACTCTTCCCGCATCATCGGAGACAATTCAGGAACGCCTTCGTAGAATCCTTCAACAGCGACGCGGCCTTTGTCGTCATGCAGCGAGGTCAGCAGCGAGACAAGCGCGTGCAGTGCATTGGGAACGGCGCCGCCATAAGAGCCGGAGTGGAGGTCCGTAGCGGCGGTGGTCACGTCGACCTCCAACGAGCAAAGGCCCCGAAGACCCGTGCAGATCGCCGGTCTTCCGCGCTCCAGAAGCGAGGTGTCTGAGACAAGCACGGCGTCGGCGGCCAGCAGCTCTTTGTTGGCTTCAAGGAAGTCCGTCAGATGGACGCTGCCGATCTCCTCCTCGCCCTCAATGCATAGCTTGACGTTGACCGGCAGGGTACCCTCGGTCTTCAGAACAGCCTCCAGCGCTTTGATATGCAGGAAGACCTGGCCTTTATCGTCCGTTGCGCCGCGGGCATACAGCTTGCCGTCCCGGATGTTCGGCTCGAACGGCGGGGTAGTCCAGAGATTCAGCGGGTCCACCGGCTGAACGTCGTAATGCCCGTATACAAGCAGGGTCGGCTTCCCTGGGGCATGCAGATAGTCGGCATAGACAACGGGATGGCCTCCTGTAGGATGAATCGTAACGTGCTCGAGACCTGCCTGATTGAGCGTCTTCGAGAGCCATTCAGCGGCTGCCTGAATATCCGGTTTGTGGGCGGACAGGGCAGAGATGCTCGGGATGCGCAGCCATTCGCTCAGCTCATTCAGATGTTCTTCCCGGCGGGATTCGAAATAGGCAGTGTAAGACATAATATGTACCTCCTGGGTTTGCGGAGCCGATTAACGGCGGCTTCGTTCGGATGGCTCCCCGTGAGAGGAGCTCTACAGGAACATTATACCGGAGTCGGCCCGCTACAATCAAAGTCCGTCCAATGCCGCGGCCATGGTGTTCCGTAGTAGGTTGTTTTGCCCGTCTCGGGCGTGATAGACTGGGACAAATCAGCTGGACATCGTTAATTCAGAACATAGATATGATCCGCAGGATCGGGAGGAGCGAAAGCATATGGAAGCCAAATGGTTGAGCTGGGCCAAGGAGATTCAGGCAATCGCACAGACGGGATTGGAATACGGCAAGGATGTGTATGACCTGGAGCGCTATGAGGCGCTGCGGGAGCTGAGCATCGACATTATGGAGAATTACACGTTTGAGAGCAGAGAGAAGATCAAGCTTTCTTTTGCCGATGATAAAGGGTACTCCACCCCCAAGGTCGATATTCGGGGAGTTATCTTCCAGGAAGGCAAGATTTTGATGGTCCGCGAAAAAAACGACGGCAAATGGGCACTGCCCGGCGGCTGGGCCGATATCGGCTACTCTCCGAGCGAAGTCGCGGCGAAGGAAATTTGGGAGGAGTCCGGATTTGAGGCCAGACCGGTTCGCCTGCTTGCCGTGATGGACAAGAAATTCCATGGTCATCCGCCTGACCCGTATCATATCTACAAGCTGTTTATCCTCTGCGAAATTAGCGGTGGAGAGGCGGCTGGAGGCGTGGAGACAAGCGAAGTCGGCTTCTTCGGAGAGGAAGAACTGCCGGAATTGTCGGTAAGCCGCAATACGGAGGCGCAAATCCGGACGATGTTCGAGTATCTGCGCGACCCGGACAAGCCGGTGCATCTGGATTAAACGCCTGTCAATTCACTCAGCATTTGCATCATCCGATTCGAAACACTTATTGAAGCCATATATAGACAGATCCAATCCGTCTGATCTATATATGGCTGATTTGTAATCGCTTTTATGGATTTATGCATCATGCCCAAATATCCAAAAAATCATTAATTAATGGTTTTAAATTTGCGGAGGATCGGGTAAAATAGAGTTATGAAAGTGCTTACATTTACCGATCACCCGCTGAGTCTTTATAGCTAAAAAGTAATGTACAAAATTCGTGATATTTTTAGGTCCGGCGGTCTACATTTTTTCCTCTTGGGTGACGATAAGAGTAGTATAGGAGGGGATCGCATGGAAAAACGGGAAAATCTGAGATGGCCATTGCAGCAGGAAGGTGTAAATACACCTACTGAAGGACGCTTCTCTGTAGGACTTACGTGGGGGTTATTGCTGAGCATCCCTTTGTGGATTTCATCCATCGGATGGATCATGACCCTGGTAAAATAACTTTTGACGACAACATCAACTGCTGTGTCTTTAGCAAGCATAACTATAGATGCCAATGAACAATCAGTGTCAGCAGCGAGCAGATAACAAGAGCCGCTTCTTCCGGTTAAGGAGGAGGCGGCTCTTGTTGTTGTAATGGAGGGACCCACCAGTCTCTGGAGGACACCAGTGGATGATTGTCCCCCGAAAGACAAGAAGGTATAAGCTTCGCGCCATAACTGCCTGTTACTTCCCGGCAAAAGGCGGCGCTCCCGGCTGCTTGGTCAGGAGTTCATTGCTCCGGGCTTTCGGCCCATTCGGCATACAGAATGTCGATTTCCCGCGCCAGCTCTTCCCGCTCGGCATGCAGTGCAGCCAGACGCTCGGCATCGCTGGCAAGTTCCGGCTGGAGCATGGCCGTATCCAGTTCCTTAAGCCGGCTCTCGGCATCCCCGATGGCCTGCTCCCAATAGGCGGCGTCCCGGGCCGGGCTGGATTTACGCCGTGGCGCCGGGGCTGCAGGATCGGCAGCGGCCTGAGCGTGAATTCTATTGGCGGCTGCCCGGTCGCCTGATTCAGAGGATGGAGCCGGCGCAGCAGCGATACGCCGCTCCGCCTGTTTCTCCTTGAAGTAGTCGTAGCTTCCCGGGAAGGAAGTGAACGTGCCGCCGCCGATCGACCAGATGGTGCTGAAGCAGCGGTTAATGAAGTAGCGGTCATGGGAAACCGCAAGGACGGTGCCGGGGTATTCCTCCAGCGCCTCCTCCAGCGCTTCCCGCGAATCGATATCGAGATGATTGGTCGGCTCGTCAAGAAGCAGCAGATTGGGCTTCCGGTGCATCAGTACGGCGAACCTCAGACGGGTCCATTCACCGCCTGACAGGCCGCCGACGCTCTTGAAGACATCGCTGCCGTAGAACAGAAACCGTGCGAGCTGTCCTCTGGCTTCGCCTTCTTCCATTCCGGCCTCTTCACGGAAATAGCTCAGAACGGACTGCCGGGAATTCTCGGGCACGGCTTCCTGGGCCAGGTAGCCGACCGATACGCGTGAGCCGATTGCGCAGCTTCCTGTATCGGCTTCTTCCAGCCCCAGCACCATGCGGAGCAGGGTACTCTTGCCCGCGCCGTTCCCGCCGATGAGGGCGGCTGTCTCTCCGTAACGGAGCACGGCGTTCGCCCCGGCGAAGAGCAGGCGTCTGCCATACGATTTGCTTACCTCCTCCAGCACAAGCGCCCGGCTGCCGGAGCGGTCCTGCTGCTCAAGCTGCAGGTCCATCGACTTGCGCTCCAGGATCGGCCGCTTGATCTTGACCATCCGGTCGAGCGCCTTCTGCATGGAAGCCGCTCTGCGGTGAAAGGAAGGATTCGGCGGATTCGCGTTGTTGCCCCACTCGATCAGCCGTTTGATGCTCTCCTGCATTTTCTTGATCTTCTTCTGCTGCTCCTGATAGTCCGCGAACTGCTGAAGCAGCAGCGCTTCCTTCTCTTTCTGGTAGCCGGAATAGTTCGTGTGGTAGATGAAGGCTTCGCCGTCTTCGAGCTCGATGATCTTGGTTACGACCGCATCCAGAAAATAGCGGTCATGGGAGATGGCGATCACCGTGCCGGCATAGCCGGAGAGAAACTGCTCCAGCCATTCGATCGCGTCCATGTCGAGATGATTGGTCGGCTCATCAAGGAGCAGAACATCCGGCCGCCGCAGCAGAAGGGCAGCAAGGCCGACCTTGGTCTTCTCGCCTCCCGAGAGGGAGGCGAAGGGGCGCTCGAACTGCCCGGCGGGAATGCCGAGGCCGGTGGCCACGCGCTGAATCTCGGCTTCGATCTCATAGCCGCCGGCGCGTTCGAACTTCTCCTGCAGTCCGCCGTATTCGCGCAGGCATTCATTCCACTGCGTGTCCTCCGCGCCCATGGCTGACATGCGCAGCTCCAGCTCCCGGAGTCTGGTCTGCCAGGCCAGAGGCTCCGCGAAGCTGTGTTCCAGGACGGAGCGGACACTCTGCCCGGCTCCATCCTGGATTTGGGCCAGAAGGCCGACGGCGCTGCCCCTCCGGATGGAAATCTGGCCGCTATCCGGCGTTTCGCCGCCGCTCAGCAGCGTGAACAGCGTCGTCTTGCCGCAGCCGTTGCGGCCGATCAGGCCAACGCGTTCACCTTCGCGAACGCCAAGCGTGACGTCCTTCAGCACCTCCTGGGCTCCGTGGTACTTTTTAACATTTTGACATTGTATAATCATAGGGATTCTCCTTGTTCGCTTCAGCGGCAGGCTGATTCAGCTCCGCAAGCGGGTATATTCTACCGGAGAACGCCCCCTGCACGACTCATGCATAGGCAGACAAACGCGGTTAAACGACCTGACGCCGTTCGTAGACGTCATACGTTAACCGGGATATATAAGGACAAGATGAAGCGCCAAGCATATACGTCCTTATATATGCAAAAAGACCGCAGGGAAACGTTCCCCGCGGCCTTGTCCGGATGCCGGTTGCTAGATCCGGCGGATGGAAGGCAGGAAAGACATTTCACAGTAGGCAGGCGTTATGATATTGGCGTAAAAGGACAGACCTCTCCCGTTGTTGCCATATGCATGAACGATGCCTGCCATTGCGATAGGCAAACGGCCGACCATGTTACCCAAACCTGCGTGATTCATCTTTCTCCACCTCCCTTTAAACAAAGTTACTGTCATTGTAAAATAGTTCGCTTCATAAAGCAACTCCCAACTTCGCCCCCTATTGCGGGCATATCTATGACTGCGAAGGAAAGCTATACGAAGTAGCGGAGCACCAATCCGCCATACACAAAGGCGACTACGATTACGAGTGCGGGGTGGATTTTGCGCCGCTCCATGGCCCAGAAGGCAATGGCGGCGATAATCAGCGTCTGCCAGATGCCGATAGAATCGATCGGCCCTTTTGCCATCTGCCAGGTCAGGGTCACCATCATAATCGCAATCACGGGCTGAACCATCAGGGTCATGCCTTTGACAACTGTGGACTGCCGGTACTTCGACAGAAGACGGAGCAGCAGAATGAGACCCGCGGCGGAAGGAAGCACCGTGGCTGCAAGGGCAAGGATGACGCCAGCCCAGCCGTAAATTTCATACCCGACATAGGCTGCCAACTTCGTGGCGATCGGTCCGGGAAGCGCATTGCCCAGCGCCAGCATATTGGAGAACTCCGCGTCTGACAGCCAGTGATAGTGCGGTACGATTTCCTCATACATCAGCGGAATCGAAGAAGGCCCGCCTCCGTAGCCGAGCAGATTGGCGATGAAGAAGCCGATAATCAGATCAAGCCATTCCATCACGGCGTGCCCCCTTTCCCTCCGCGTCCGCTGCGAAGAGCGGCGACAGCGCGGTAATGCACGGTTCCGTAAGCAAGGAACAGCACGATGACAATGGCGGGATGAACGTGCAGCACCTCAAGCAGAAGGAGAGCCAGAAGCATGAAGGCGGCACCGGCGGCGATGCCGAGACCTTTGACGCCTTTTTTGGCAAATTCGTAGGCCATTACTCCGAGCATGACGGCGATGACGGGCGATACGGCGGCGATCATGCCCTTGACGACCTTCGAGCCGGCCAGCACATTGACTGCGGACAGCAGCAGGATCATGGCAAGGACGCTGGGGAGGATATGCATGACGACGGCAAAAAAGGCGCCGGCTCCGCCTCTGCGTTTGTAGCCGAGATAGGCGGCCATTTTGGTGGCGATCGGACCCGGCAGAGCGTTGGCGATAGCCAGGATTTCCGCGAATTCTTCATCGCTCAGCCACTTGTAGCGGATAACGGCGTCATGGCGGATCAGCGGAATGACTGAAGGGCCTCCGCCATAGCCGAGAATGCCCGTTCGAACCATGGATGTTCCCAGTTCTATGTAATCTTGCTGATTTGGTTTCAAGCGGTTTCCCCCTTATATGTTGTAAAAAATGAATCAAATTCATCAAATGACAGGCGAGCTGCGGTACTGCTCATCTTATAGAAATACCCCATTTGCGCCTTTTGTATGGACATATACTTATATATTTCGTTCATTATATTTTGTCTTGAACCCCGGCAGTCACAACTTTGTGCACGGTACACAAATCTGGAGTGCACAGGCTGGGGATTCCGTCCATGGTGTTGACTCCGCAAGGAGGCGTAAGGTTAAATGACATTAATTCACGGGAGGGAACTGCTTATGACAAAACGACCGGTAATCGGCACCAAAACGATGGTGGTCAGCCCGCATTATCTGGCTTCCGCCGCCGGAGCGCGCATTCTGGAAAAAGGCGGCAACGCCTTTGACGCGGCTGTAGCGGTCAGCGCGGCGCTGGCCGTCGTCTACCCGCATATGACCGGGCTCGGCGGCGACGCCTTCTGGCTCACCTACAGCGCGGAGGAGGGACGCGTGCGGGCTTACAACGGCAGCGGCCGGTCGGGCTCGGCCGTGACGCGGGAGCGCTACTTAAGCGAAGCGGCGATTCCGCGGCGGGGCCCGCGCGCCGCGATTACTGTTCCCGGCATGGCGGACAGCTGGGACGCCGTGCTGTCCCGGTACGGACGCTTAACGCTGGCGGAAGTACTGGAGACCGCCATCGGCTATGCCGCCGGGGGATTCCCCATGTCGCCGGACCAGCACGCGAACACGGTGCTGGCCGGAGCCGCGCTCTCTCCCGAAGCGGCGGCAATCTATATGCCGGGCGGCAGGGTGCTAAAGCCCGGGGAGCGGTTCGTGCAAAAGGAGCTGGCCCGGTCGCTCTCCCTGCTGGCGGAAGGCGGCAGGGACGCCTTCTATGAAGGGGAGATCGCGGAGGCGATCTGCAGCGGGCTTGCGGCCTCGGGCGGTTATTTGACCACCCAGGATTTCGCGGAGCATCGCGGCCTCTGGTGCGATCCGGTCTCGACCTCCTACCATGGATATACCGTCTACCAGGCGCCGCCCAATTCGCAGGGCTTCGCGGCGCTGCAGACGCTGAATATACTCGAGAACTTCGATTTCGGGGGCATAACGCATGGTTCGTTCGCCTACTATCATCTGCTCGCCGAAGCTATTAAAGCGAGTTTCCGTGACCGGGATGTCGTGCTGACCGATCCCGATTTCAACACGATTCCGCTGGCACGGCTTCTGGACAAAAGCTATGCAGCGGGGCTGGCGGCTTCCATCTCGCCAAGCCGTGCGGCGGAGGCTGTCAGCGAGCCGACCGGGCGCGATACCGCCTATGCGGCAGTGGTGGACGGGGAAGGCAACGCCGTCTCGTTCATCCAGAGCCTTTACTTCGAATTCGGCTCGGGAACCGCTCCCGGCGGCACCGGCATCCTGCTGCAGAACCGCGGGTCGTTCTTCTCGCTTGACCCGTCGGCAGTCAACACGCTGGAGCCGCGCAAGCGCACCTTCCATACGCTGATGCCGGCGATGGCCTGCCAAGGCGGCAAGCCCGCCGTTCTGTACGGTACGCAGGGCGGCGAAGGACAGCCGCAGACACAGACGCTGCTGCTGACCCGGCTGCTGCATTACGGGATGAATCCCCAGGAGGCGGTGGATCAGCCGCGGTTCGTCTGGGGAAGAACCTGGGGAGAGCCGACGGTAGAGCTGACGGTGGAAGGCCGGGTGGAGAAGTCTGTGCTTGAGGAACTGGCTGCCGCCGGGCATAAGGTGCGAAAGGTCTCCGATTATGACGGGCTGGCCGGTCACGCCCATATGATTGCGATTGATGAGAACGGCTACCGGAGCGGTGGAACCGATCCGCGCTGCGATGGCGCGGCCATCGGCTGGTGATAATGACAGTCAGACGGGATCGCGCAGCGGCCCGGGTGGAGATAGAAGATCAACAACAAGGGAGGAATAAACGATGGGCCTCGACAACCGGTTTGGAGCGTTTATTAATCCCGAACTTGAGGTAAGCCCGCTGGGGAGCGGACCGCTGAACGGCACCTCCTTTGCGGTCAAGGATGTGTTCGCCGTGCAGGGCCATGCCTCCTCGGCAGGCAACCCCGATTGGCTCCGGAGCCATCCGGCGGCTTCGGATCATGCTGCGGCGGTGCTCCGTCTGCTGAAGGCAGGGGCGTCGCTGAAAGGAGCGGCCCATACGGATGAGCTGATGTACAGCTTGGGCGGTGAGAACATTCATTACGGAACGCCTATAAATCCCAAGGGAAGCGGGAGAATTCCCGGAGGATCGTCCAGCGGCTCGGCGGTGGCGGTATCGGCGGGAGTCGTCGACTTCGCGATCGGTACGGATACAGGCGGCTCGGTCCGCGTGCCGTCCTCGTACTGCGGGATTTACGGATTCCGGCCGAGCCACGGTGCGGTCGATATGAGCGGCGTCATCCCGCTGGCGCCGGACTTTGATACGGTGGGCTGGATGGCCGGAAGCCCGGAGCTGCTGCTGCGGGTGGGAAAGGTTCTGCTCGCCCGGGAGGAGCCGCAGGCAGAAGAAGCTGGCGGCGCATCAAGGCATCCCGGCTTCCCCAATACAAGCGGTTCCGCTGTGTCGGACGCCCCCTTTTCAAAGGGGGAGAACGGCGACAGCGCATGGAGTGACTCCGGGATCACGAGACTGTACATGCCCAAAGAAGCCTGGGCGCTGATCGACCCGGAGTGTGCGGGAGCGTGGGACGGGGCACTGCGGCATGTGCAGGCGGCCGCGGCGTCGAATGTAGAGGAGGAAATTGCTCCCGAAGGGCTGAAAGCCTGGATGAATGTCTTCCGCGAGCTTCAGGGCAGCCAGATTGGGGACACGCATGGTGAATGGATTCGCAGGGAGAACCCGGTGTTCGCTCCCGATATCGCCGCCCGCTTCGCCCTTGCGAAGGAACTGGCCTGGCAGGATCATTCCGGCGCACAAGAGCTGCGAAGCGGTATCGTCCGGCGTCTGACAGAGCTTCTTGGCGAAGATGGTGCACTCGTTATTCCGACCGTACCGGGTCCCGCTCCCCTCGTGGGCGGAGATGTCGAGCAGCTGGAGCGCAACCGGAGCGGAGCCATGTCGCTCTGCTGTATCGCAGGCCTGGCGGGGCTTCCGCAGATTACGCTTCCGGTTGAAGGTCCGGGCGGGCTGCCGCTTGGTTTGTCCGTCATCGGCGGTCCGGGGCAGGATCTACGGCTATTGGGTTGGGCAAGCCGTATGTGGAAGCAGGCCCCCGTATAACGGGGATCGGCATCGTGATCGTGATCGAACGAATGAGGATGGAATTGACTCATAAATATTGGAAATGAAAATATGCCGTACACCTAGGCCTTCCGCATAATCAAGTGCGGAGGGCTTTTTGCGAAGCGCTGAAACAAAGAAGAGATGTCCTCTAACAAGGACGAACAAGTGACTAACAAGGGACCAAGAAGAAGGAGTTGTCATTAAGAAATTAGCCAAGCTTGTCATATAATATGACATAGATAAGCGGATTTTTTAAACAAATATCTTTTCAAAGTGTGCTGTATTCATTATAATGTTACATAAAATAACACAGGATCATGAAGGAGTAAATTATAGATAGAGTGGAGGGAACGGCATGCATCTGACGGTCGAAGAGGCGTTATCGGTCTACCCTTTGTCGGAAGCCAAGCTGATTGCCGGCTCCAAAGGAACACGGCGAATTGTCAAATCGATAAATGTGATGGACGCGCCGGATATTTCGGATTGGATCAAGGAAGGCGAAATGCTGCTGACGACGGCTTACCTGATCAAAGACAGCCCCGACCAGGCGTCGGCGCTGCTGCACAAGCTGAACCGCAGAGGCTCATCGGGTCTCGGTATCAAACTGGGGCGTTTCTGGGATGCGGTGCCCGAGTCTTTGATCGCCGAAGCCGATGAACTCGGCTTTCCGCTGATCGAGCTGCCGTTCCAGTTCACCTTCTCGGACCAGATGAACGGCCTGTTCCGGGCGGAGCTGTCCCGCAGCACGGGAGCGCTCCAGACGGTGCTGGAGAAGCAGCGGCGGCTTATGCGGTTCGCGCTGCAGCCGGTTCGGAGCCGGTCCATGCTCGAATCGGTCTCGGAATGCGTCGGCCATCCGCTTGCGGTTGTCGGCAGCCGGGGCGAGCTGCTGTTTCAGAACAGCTCCCATCAGGAGCGGGAGATTCTGGCCGGCTGGCCCTGGCAGGCCAAGAGCCGCAAGGTCCGGATCGGCCAGGAGACGGCTTACCGCCTCCCTCTGGCGCAAGGCGAGGAATGCGGCGGTTACCTTATCTTCTTCGGCATCGATCCCCTTATGCTGACGATGGAGGAGAGTCTGTTCGTTCAGGCTGCCGAGCTGATTGCGCATCATATGCCGCCAAGCAGCCGGGATTATTTCGAGCAGGATCTGCACCGGGAATTCGGCAGGCTGTTCCGCCGGTTCCTGAAGGGCGACCTCTCATGCGCCGAGCTGACCCAGGCGGCCGAGAACCTGAATCCGGGGCTGCTGCAGGCGCCGTTCCTGTTGGTGCTGACGGATGTTCCGGAAGCGGGCGAGCTGAGGCAGCATGAGCTTAACCGTCTGAAGGAGGAATATGTGCAGCACCCGGAACTGTCGAAGCTGAAATCCTTCCATCTCATGACGGAGGAAGGTCTGCTGTCGCTTTTGTCAGGAGAACGGATGTCGCCTGAGGCAGTCTGCGGCTACATCGAAGCCTGCTTCGACAAGATCGGAACCAAGGAGAGCTGTTATCCCTGCGCAGCGGTCAGCAGCCGCAAGAGCAAGCCGGATGAGATCAAGGAAGCCCTCGGCGAGACGAAAGAAACTCTGCGGATGAAGGGCTACTGGAACCCGGGGCAGCAGGTTGCGCATTACCGGCAGCTTGAGCTCGCGATGGTGCTGCGCCAGATTCCTTCCGAGGCGATGCAAAAATACTGCAGCCGCACACTGGCTGGTCTGCTCGGACGGGAGCCCGATTATGTCAGGGAGATGCTGCGTACGCTGGAAGCCTTCCTGGAGAACGACGGCCACATCAACGAAACGGCCAAAAAATTATTCATTCACCGGAACACGGCCACCTACCGCATGGAGAAGCTGAGCGAACTTCTGGATGTCGATTTCAGAAAGACCGACGATCTGCTGCGGCTCCGGCTGGCCTTCCTGTTCCGCAACATGCTGGAACGGGGCTGAGGTTCCGGACGCACCAGACGAGACGGCCGCCGGCCGTCTTTTTTAAAATAGGAATCAATAAGCTGTGCCCCAAAGATATCCTGTGTTTCTTCGGGAAACGGATGCGCTCCTCTCCCGTTCGGGGCTGGCGAAGCTGTTTCTACTTGCAGGAAGCGAAAATGTTCGCATGCTGTGCGGGGTCTGCACCGCATCCGGAAGACCATTGAATAAAGGGGAGGGCGTTCATGAGTGCTTATGAAATTGCGGCGTATATCCGGAATCACGACCTTCCCGCCGTGCTGGCTACGCTGATCAACGTGGAGGGCCATTCTTACCGCAAGCCGGGGGCGGTCATGCTGTTCCATGAGGGCGGGACGCTGGGAAGCCTCAGCCCCGGATGCCTTGAGAGCGACCTTCAACTTCGGACGGAGGAGATCTGGGAATCCGGACGCCCCGAGACGGTGGAGTACGATATGCGGTCTTCCGATGATTTCTCCTGGGGGGAAGCCGTCGGATGCGGCGGCAAGATCAAAGTGGTGCTGGAACCGGTCCGGGGCGAGCTTCGCCGGCTGCTTGCGGAGGCAAGTACTCAAATGGATGGCGGAAAAAGCCTGCTGCTGCGCCGTAGCCGGACGTCCGGCGGGTACGCGTACAGTCTGGAAGAGGCGTCTTCGGTGCCGCAGAAGCGGCAGCGGCAGTATGCCGGCAGCGATGGCGATGAAGCGGCGTTCGCTACGCCGCTGGTCCCGAAGCCGAGACTCGTCCTGTTCGGTTCGGGACAGGACAGCCGGCCCGTTGCGGAGCTGGCCTCGCGTTCAGGCTTCCGCATCGCCACAGCGGATTGGCGGGAGGGGCCGCTCATGAGCGGATTCCCGGCCGGAGAGCGGGCGCTGTGCCTGCCTGAGGAAGCGCCGGAAAGGCTGAATATCGGCAGCGGGGATTATGTGTTGATCTGCAGCCATCAGCTCCAGCGGGACCGGCAGTTTCTGGAGCGGGTAATTCCCCGCCGCCCGAAATACATCGGCATTATCGGATCGAAAGCAAGAATCGGGCTGCTGCTTGACGGACTGGAGAAGCCGGAGTCGCTGCATGCACCCGTCGGGCTGCCGATCGGAGCGGACGGTCCTGAGGAAATCGCAGTCAGCATCGTTGCCGAGCTGATACAGGTCAGAAGAGCGGATAACCGTCTGAAGCAGAAAGGGGATGATCGCGTTGAAAATTGCCGGAATCTATTTGGCGGCAGGGCAGAGCACTCGGATGGGGGTGTCCAAGGTTTCAAGGAAGCTGTCGCCGGGCGTCGCCCTCGGGAGCGTCGCGCTCGCTGAACTGGAGCGCTGCGGCCTTGCGCCGCTGGTCGTGGTTGTCAGGGCCGACGACAAGCTGGAGTGGCTGCCGCCCGAAATCGGAGAGCCGGGCGCTAGACGCACCGAGACATGCCTGACGGCGCATCTGGGATTGTCCTTCTCGCTGCGCTGCGGATTGAATGCAGTGCTTCCGCATGATCCGGACGCCGTGGTTGTGGCGCTGGCGGATCAGCCTTTTGTCACCAAGGATCTGGTGAACCGTCTGATCGAAGCCTTCCGCCGCACTCCCGGACTGGATTATGCAGCAAGCTCCGGGAACGGAACGATGATGCCGCCCGCACTGTTCGCGAGGTCGGTATTTCCGTCGCTTCAGCAGCTGGACGGCGACCGGGGGGCGGGGCGGATTCTGAATTCTTCCGAATTCAAGGGGGCGGTTATCGAGGATGACACGCCGCTCTTTGCGATGGATGCCGATACGGAAGGCGATTTTCTGAATGTCCAGCGTCAATGGCTGCTGCAGAACGCCCGGCAGGAGGATTTTTCAGGGAAATAGGATGCTGTGTTACGAATGCTTACAATTTGAAATATCCAACTCTGGGGATTCGTGCAAAAAGCACAATAATCCCCCTCTTTTTTATAAACTTGCACAAACGTATGTTATATAAATTTACGCTAGACTCTAGCCTCCGGTATAGTTAAGCATATATAATTGACCAGAGCCCATTAAAGGAGCTCAGGCCGCAATCGGCCAGTTCATAGAGTGAGAAGGCTATGAAGCTCTCACACCATCTAGGAGGAGGAGAAATATGAAACAAAGGGGTCGGGCATTCAAACTCAGCTTCCTGCTGCTGTTTGTGCTTGCGATTGTACTCGCAGGCTGCGGCGGCAACAACAACACATCGGGGAACACAGCAGCGTCTTCCGAGCCGGCTGCGAGCGCAGCGGCAACTGCATCCGCCGACACAGCGGCGGCATCGACACAGCCATCCGGAGAGAAGCCGAAAGTGGCTTTCGTCTATATCGGACCTCCAGGCGACGGCGGTTATACGTATCAGCATGACCAAGGCCGTCAGGAAATGGAGAAAGAACTCGGTATCAAGGCGACAACCGTCGAGAACATCCCCGAAGGACCGGACGCCGAGCGCACCATCACAGAACTCGCACAATCCAATGACATTGTCTTCACTACAAGCTTCGGCTATATGGAGCAGACGGTCAACGTAGCCAAGAAATTCCCCAACGTTAAATTCGACCATGCTTCCGGCTACAAAACCGAAGCCAACATGGGCACCTACTTCGGCAAGAACTATGAAGCCAGTTATCTGACAGGAATCGCAGCGGGCAAAGTGACCAAGAACAACCATCTCGGTTATGTCGGCGCCTTCCCGATCAGCGAAGTTATCTATAACCTCAACGCCTTCACGCTCGGCGCGCAGAGCGTAAACCCGGATATCAAGGTTGACGTTGTCTGGACGAACACCTGGTACGATCCGACAACCGAACGCCAAGCGGCTATCAGCTTGCTGGATAAAGGCGCCGATGTCCTTCTGGCTTATCAGGATTCCCCGGCTACCATTCAAGCGGCACAGGAACGCGGCGCATTCGCAGGCGGCAACGACTCCGACATGAAGAAATACGCGCCTGACAACTACCTGACCAACCCGGTTTGGGATTGGGGTCCATACTACACCAAGACAGTTAAGTCCGTAATGGACGGCACCTGGACTAACGAGCAGTACTCCGGCAGCATGGCTGACGGCATGGTGAAGCTGGCTCCGTTCGGCAACAAGGTTCCGGAAGATGTACAGAAGCTTGTTACCGACGCGCAGGCGAAGATTATCAGCGGCGAGCTGAACGTCTTCACTGGTCCGATCAGCGACAACACCGGCAAAGTGCAGGTTCCGGAAGGCAAGACGCTTACGCTTGACGAAGTGCTCAGCATGAACTGGCTGGCGAAAGGCGTAGTCGGCACAATTCCGAAATGATAAGGTTGTCTTTACCAATTCAGGATATTCTTTAATAGGAAGAAAACCATGGGTGGGGCGGGCTCCTTCGGGAAGTACCTGCCTCACCCATGCTACAACTATGAGAAAGGAGGCGTTCCATATGCGGGGACATTCGGTGGAAATGCGCGGAATTGTCAAAAGATTCGGTTCAGTAACCGCGAGCGACCAAGTCGATTTTTCGGCAGACGCGGGAGAGATTCATGCGCTGCTTGGCGAGAACGGGGCGGGAAAAAGTACGGTGATGAGTATGCTGTCGGGCGTATACAGAGCGGATGAGGGCGAGATTCTGATTCACGGCAATCCTGCAAAAATCCGCTCTCCGAAAGACGCCGCCATGCTCGGCGTGGGCATGGTATTCCAAAATTTCAGACTGGTTCAAACGTTGACAGCTGCGGAAAATATCGTGCTTGGCGAAAAATCGTCTTTCTGGCGCGGAAGAAACTGGATCAAAAACAAGCATAAGGAGATAGAAGAACTGGCGGAACGCTTCGGGCTGAAGTTTCCGGTGGACCGTCCGATCTGGCAGCTCTCCGTGGGAGAGCAGCAGCGGGTGGAGATCGTCAAGACGCTGTACCGCGGCGCCGATATCATTATTCTGGATGAGCCGACTTCGGTTCTGACGCCCGGTGAAGTGGAGGGTCTGTTCAGCACGCTGCAACGGATGAAGGAAGAAGGCAAGACCGTCATTATGACGACGCACAAAATGAAGGAGGTTATGGCCTCCTCCGATCGCATTTCGGTCATGCGCAAAGGCAAAATGATTACGACACTCATTACGAAAGAGACGGATGAGCGGGAATTGGCCCGGCTGATGGTAGGCCGGGAAGTGGTGATTGAGCGGCGGGACCGCGAGGAGACGGACGGCGACGAACTGCTCGCAGTCAAGAATCTGAGCGTTGTTGCTGATCACGGGCGGAAGGCGCTGGACCGGCTGTCACTCACCGTCCGCAAGGGCGAGATCGTCGGCGTCGCAGGGGTCGCCGGCAACGGTCAGAAGGAGCTGGCGGAGGTGCTGACCGGCCTGCGGACTTGGCGGGAAGGCGAAATTGTTTTTGACGGAAGTCCCGTCAAGACGGCGTCGGTTCGCGGCGCTATTGATGCCGGCATCTCCCATGTACCGGAGAACCGGATGAAGAGCGGGCTTGCCGGACGGCTCGGTTCGGTCGACAACCTTCTGTTCAAGTCTTACCGCTCCGAAGAGCATTCGAAGCTAGGCTTCCTGAAGGCGGCCAAGAACCGGATTTGGTCGGAGCATCTGGTGCGTAAATTCGATGTGAAGACGCCGGAGCTCGATACACCTGTACAACAGCTGTCCGGAGGCAATCAGCAGAAGCTGCTGTTCGCCCGGGAAGTTACACATAACCCCAAGCTGATGGTGGCCGTGCATCCAACTCAGGGACTAGATGTCGGAGCCACCTCCGGCGTTCACGACCTGCTGATGGAGCTGCGGGCTTCGGGGAGCGGCGTGCTGCTGATCTCCGAAGACCTGGATGAGCTGATGCAGCTGTCGGACCGGATTCTGGTCATTTACAATGGAGCGATTATTGGTGAAGAGACCCACGACAATGCGGACAGAGAAAGCATCGGTCTGATGATGGCGGGCATTCGCGGGAGAGAGGAGAGCATGGTATGAGTCAGGAAAAGGCAAGCGGGGGAACGCTGCTGGAACCTGTTAACAAGCAGACTTCGGGAGGGCGGCTGCCTTGGCGGCTGGAGTATGACGCTTCCCGGGTTCGTACGCCATGGTGGACCCCCATCGTATCGGTCGTGCTGGCGCTTGTTCTCTGCGCGATTTTCATTTACGCGAACGGCATGAGCCCGGCTACTGTCTACGCTAAAATGTGGAAGGGTGCCTTCGGCTCCTCATATGGCATTACCGAAACGCTCGTCAAAGCAATTCCGCTGCTGCTGTGCGGTCTTGGCATCGCCGTGGCTTACCGGATTTCGGTGTGGAACATCGGGGCGGAAGGCCAGCTGACCGTTGGCGCAATGGCCGCTACTGCGGTGACGATTTATTTTCCAAATCTGAGCGGATTCTGGTCGATTTCACTGATGCTGATCTTCGGGATCGCAGCCGGTGCCTTCTGGGGACTGCTTACGGCTATCCCGCGGACGCATTTCGGGGTCAACGAGCTGATCACGTCACTGATGCTGAACTATGTGGCACTGCTGGCGCTCGATTATGTCGTATTCGGTCCCTGGAAAGATCCGAAAGGCTTCAACATGCCGGGTTCGCCGGTATTTACAGACGCCCAGTCGCTGCCCGTGCTCGGGGGAACCCGGCTGCATATCGGCCTCATCTTCGCGCTGGTCGCGGTTGTCATTTACTATCTGATGATGCGTTTTACCCGCTGGGGCTATGAGCTGAGACTGATCGGAGCCAATCCGACGGCCGCCCGTTACGCCGGCATTCATATCAAACGCCATATTATTATCGTCATGCTGATCAGCGGCGGACTCGCCGGACTTGCCGGTATGGCCGAGGTGTCCGGGGTAAGCCATCAGCTTATCAAGGGCATTTCTCCGGGCTATGGCTATACCGCCATCATCGTGGCCTGGCTCGCCAAGCTGAATCCGCTCGGACTGGTAATCGCCTCGGTGCTGTTCGGCGGCCTGATCGTCGGCGGCTACAGCGTGCAGACTATCGGCCTGCCGTCATCCATTTCGCAGCTGCTGCAGGGCTCGATCCTGTTTTTCCTGATCGCCGGCGATATGGTCACCCGCTTCCGCATTCGCCGGGGAGCGTAGCCCAAAGGAGGAAATGAAGACATGGATTTTATGACTCAACTATTAATCGCCGCCATTTCCGCGGGCACGCCGCTGCTGCTGGCCACGCTGGGAGGCATTCTTACCGAGCGCGCCGGTATCATCCAATTGGGCGCTGAAGGATTGATGCTCATGGGCGCGGTTACGATGTGCATCGTGTTCATCCGAACTGAAAGCCTGGTGCTTGGCCTGCTGGCCGCAATCGGCGTGACCGCGCTGCTCGGCCTCGTTCATGCATTCCTGAGCGTTACGCTGCGGGCCAACCAGACGATGTCCGGTCTTGCCATGACACTGTTCGGCACCGGTCTCAGCGCCTACCTCGGCAAGCCGATCAGCGGGAATCCGCTGCCGGGCATTCTGCCGAGAGTGCATCTGGATTTCCTGAGTTCAGTGCCGGTGCTTAAGATTATCAGCAATCTCGATATGCTGACCTGGATCAGCATCGTGCTGGTTATCGTGCTTCATCTGCTGATTCACCGCACATCCTGGGGACTCCATCTGCGTGCCGTGGGCGACAGCCCGGCGACGGCCGATGTTATGGGCATCCGGGTACGGACGATCCGCTATTGCTATATCATTGCCGGTGCCATGTTGATCGGACTCGCCGGAGCCGATATGGTCCTGAGCGTTGCTCCGACCTGGAACGAAGGTCTGACAGCGGGCAGAGGCTGGATCGCAGTCGGTCTTGTTATTTTTGCCAGATGGAATCCGATTCGCGCGCTGCTGTGTGCCTATTTCTTCGGTGCTCTGGACTCGCTCGGGTTCCGGGTGCAGCTGCTGGGCAGCGCCATTCCATCGTATTTCCTGAAAATGATCCCTTACGTCGTGACGATTCTCGTCCTGATGTACCTGGGTTACCGCAACCGCAACAAGCCGTCCGGCACACCGGAATCGCTGGGTGTTCCTTATATCCGGGAACAGCGGTTCTAGGTTCCAGCAGCCGCGCTGGACTGGACACTCATCCGAAGGAGGAGACCGTATGGAAGCTCTGCGTCACGCTAGGCTAAGAGCGCCGGCGCTGTACCGGCCCCGCAATCTGCAAGAAGCCTGGGAGCTGAAACGGGAGCTCGGCGATGGGGCCGTGTATGTCTCGGGAAGCACCCTGCTGCGGACCCAGTGGGAAGCCGGAACGGTCTCCATGCCGGAGGCGCTGATCGATCTTCGGGGACTGGAGGGCCTTTCCGGCATTGCAGAAGACGGGGACGGCATCCGCATCGGCGCGCTGACGGATTTATCGTCCGTCCGCCGGAGCGCTCTTCTGGACCGGGCGGCGCCGTCGCTGAAGGAGGCAGCCCGGGTCATTGCGGCCCCAGCGGTCCGCAATCTCGCGACGCTCGGAGGCAACATCGCCTCCGGCTACGGCGACACGCTCCCCGCGCTGCTGGCCGCGGATGCGGAGCTGGAGGTCTATGACGGCGCGTTCGCAAGCCGTCAATGCACCGAGGATTGGCTGGCCTCCCGCTGGGGCGGCCGGCATTCCTCCGCGAGCATCATCGCGGGCGTCCGGATCTCTCCGGCGGAAGGGCCGGAGGGTTCCTGCCGCTTCGAGGCCTTCCGCAAGGTCGGCCGCCGGGAGGCGTTCACGCCGTCGCTCGTCGCGGTGGCGCTGTCCGGGTTCATCGACCCGGACAGATGTTTAAGCGGCGTGCGAATAGCCGCCGGCGGAGGCAGCGGGCGTCCGCATCGGCTTGCGGAGGCGGAAGCGTTGCTGGAAGGCGGCGTGCTGGCCGCCGAGCTGCTGCCGCCGGTGTACGAAGCGGTGAGCGGCGGGTTCGAAACCTACGCCGATCCCTTCGCGACGGCGGAGTACAAGCGGAAGACGGCGGGCAATCTCATCGCCGCCGAGCTGTGGAAGCTCATTTAGCTGAATAAGTGAATGAATAATGAATGGATGAGAGCTGCCGAAAGGAGAGTGGGGAGCATGCCGCTGAGCAGAGAATCCAGCGGGAGCCGCTGGAGAACACGCCCTGACGGACTGGAGAAAGTCACCGGCAGCCTGCAATACCTGACTGATATGTACGCCGAGGAAATGCTGGTCGGCCGCGTGCTGCGCAGCCGGGAGAGCCATGCCCGCATTCTGGACCTGCGGACGGACAAAGCGGCCGCGGTTCCCGGCGTCCATGCCGTCCTGACGCATGAGGATGTGCCGGGACTGAACGGCTTCGGCATTGCACTTCCGCATCAGCCGGTATTTTGCGAGGACCGGGTTCGCTACACCGGCGACGCCATCGCTGCGGTTGCGGCCGAGAGCGATGAAATCGCCGAATATGCGCTGTCTCTGATTGAAGTCGATTATGAGCTGCTGCCGGTCCTTACAGACCCGGAGGAAGCCATGAAGGAGGATGCCATTCTTCTGCATCCCGAAGGGAATGTGCTGCACCGTTCCGAGTACCGGAGAGGGAATCCGGAGGATGCCTTCGGGACCTGCGCCTATGTGGCGGAGGAGACGTATTATACGCCGCGTCAGATGCATACGTATATGGAAACCGAAGGCGGCCTCTTCATTCCTGAGCCGGACGGGCGGCTGACCGTGTATTCCGCCACCCAGCACGGCCTGATGGACCGGAAGCAGCTTTCCCGTATTCTGGCTATGCCGGAGGAGCGGATTCGCGTCGTCTCCAGTCCGATCGGCGGATCATTTGGCGGCAAGGATGAACTGAATGTCCAGCCTTACGGCGCACTGCTGGCGCTGCGTACGGGCAGACCGGTGCGGGTGCACAACTCCCGCGCCGAGTCGGTCCGGGCGGGCCTTAAGCGGCATCCGATGAAGATCACAATGAAGACCGGCTGTACCCGGGATGGGGTGATTGTTGCCCATGCCGTGCGGCTGGTATCGGATACCGGCGCATACGCCACTCTGGGCACCGAGGTGCTCAACTTTGCTACCGAGCATGTCTTTGGCCCTTACCGAATCGAGCATATCGACGTTGAGGGCTTTTGTGTATACACAAATAATGGGCTATCGGGGGAATTTCGCGGCTTTGGCGGTAATCAGGCGATCTTCGCTCTGGAGGGCCAGATCGACCGGCTGGCCGAGGCTGCCGGCATCGACCCCTGGGAGATGCGGCGCCTGAATTTGCGCCAATACGGCGATCCCGGGCCCTTCGGCCAGCCGATCGCCCAGACAGACGGCGCCATGCAGGTATGGCAGGCGCTGGAGAACAGCCCGCTGAACGCCGAGCGGAGACGCGGGCCGGGCAGGGATGGTAACGATCCGTGGGTCGTTACCGGGATCGGGACAGCCATCGCCATGCATGGAGCCGGACTCGGCAAGGGCATTCCGGACCCCGCAGGCGGCCGGCTGCGGTTGGCTGCAGACGGCAAGATTGAAGCCGTCTTCGGCTATGAGGAGTTCGGGCAGGGCTTGATCGCCACGTTGGAGCAGATGCTCATGGAGCAGTACGGCTTCGCGGCTGAGGATCTGCGAATCATTATCGGCGATACGGATGTAGTGCCGGACAGCGGATCAAGCACTGCCTCCCGGGCTACGAGCATGATGTGGATGGCCCTTCGCCAGCTGCATCCGGATTTCACCGGCAAGCTGGCTGCAGCCGCCGAAGCTGCGGGCGTGGGGCAGGACTTAAGCTGCGGCGAAGGCGGCATGTGGAAGGAAGGCCGCCGGGTGATGACCTATGCCGAGCTGGCCGGCAGCCTGAAGGAGCCCATCGTCAGCGAAACGGTGTTCGACTATCCGACGACGCCTTTTGAGCGGGTCGGCGCCCATTTTCTGTACACCTATTCGGCAATCGCCGTCAAGGTCCAGGTCAATCTTCTGACGGGCCGCGTCAAGATGCTGGACCAATACCATGCCATTGCGGCGGGGCCGGTCGCGAATCCGCAGGGCTACCTCGGACAGATCGAGGGCGGAAGCGGGATGGCGGTCGGCTTCACGCTGACGGAGGATGCGCTCATGAAGGATGGCTCCTACATCACGAAAAATCTGGACACCTATATCATACCCACCATTGCGGATATGAACGGCGTCATCCAGGTAGAGCCGATCGAGGATCTGCCGGAGCATGATACGTACGGTCCCCGCGGGGTCGGGGAGATCGGTTCGGTCAATCTGGCGCCTGCCGTGGCATCCGCCGTATTCCAGGCGGTCGGCAAACGGGTCGTCCGGCTGCCGATCGAACCCGAGCTGCTGCAGGAGACGCCGTTTATTCCACAGAAGGCGGTGAATGCGCATGTTGGATAAGCATAAAGGTAATCAGGAGCAGGGAAATCCGCTTGAGGAAGACGCCGGAAGCCGCAGATGCGGCACCGAAGTGGGAAGCGGGATGAGTGGGATAAGTGAGGAATGCGGGATAAGTGAGGAATGCTGGATAAGTGAAAAAAGCGGGATAAGCGGGATAAGCGAGAAAAGCGAGGAAACTGGGATACACGGAGCATGTGACAAAAACGCGATGCGCGAGGCAAGCGGAGCATGCGGGATAAGCGAAAAAAACGGGATAAGTGAGTCATACGGAAAAAGCGAAATAAGCGAAATTAGCGAGGCAGGCGGAGTAGGCGGGAAAAGCGGCCTTCGGGACCTGGCGGCGGTGTCAGTTACGCATGGAGATGAATCTTCAGAAAAAGAATCTTCGGTAAAAGAATCGCCGGAAGCGATGTATCTCTTAAGCTTCAGCGTCAACGGGCATCCCGTAACCGCCGAGGTGCCGCCTTCCCGCCGCCTCCTGACGCTGCTACGCGAGGATCTTGGACTCACCGGGACGAAGCGTTCCTGCGAACTCGGACGCTGCGGCGCCTGCATGGTGCTTATGGACGGCAAGCCGGTCAATTCTTGCCTGACGATGGCTTATCAGTGCGAAGGCGCGGAGATCACCACGATTGAAGGCTTAAGCGCCGGAGGGCTGCATCCCGTTCAGCAGGCTTTTCTCGAAGAAGGCGGGTTCCAATGCGGGTATTGTACGCCGGGGATGGTCATCTCGGTTGTCGCCCTGCTGGCGGAGAATCCGAAGCCCGAGCCTGAAGATGTGGAAGAAGCGCTGTCCGGCAATCTGTGCCGGTGCACGGGATACGGTGGCATTCTGAGAGCCGTCAACAAAGCGATCAGCAAAGGAGTGAGTTAGCTATGGAGACGCCAGCCGCACGGCTGACGCTGTCAGCATTGAATGAGATGAGCAAGGAAGCCTTTACGGAGACGCTGGGCGGCATCTTTGAGCATTCGCCCTGGGTGGCTGAAGGCGCGTATGAGTCCCGTCCTTTCGGGACGGTGAAGGAATTGCACGAGGCCATGATGAGAACAACCCGGGAAGCGGGAGAGGAACACATTCTGTCCCTGCTGCGGGCGCATCCTGATCTGGCCACAAGGCTCCAGGTGACGCCGCTGTCTGCGGCGGAGCAGAAGGGGGCCGGATTGGACCGGCTGACGCCGGAGGAATTAGCGGTTCTGACGGATTTGAACGTGAGATATACGGAGAAATATCAGTTTCCTTTCATTCTCGCCGTGCGCGGGAAGAACAAGGATGACATCATCGCATCGATTTCCGAGCGGGTGAACGGTACGAAGGAGACCGAGTGGGAGCGGGCGATTGCGGAGATCGGCAAGATCACCAAGTTCCGTCTGGAGGATCTGTTTGGCACGAATGATTGACTGCATGAAACATAGCAGTTTAGATTTTTTAACAATAGAATACCACAACCTCGACATGAGATTGTTCAGTATAGGTATACGGGATCGAAAATAAACCAGGAATCTGGATTAGGGGCAGGCAATCGAACTCGAGATAAGAACACGGACGATGCTGCCGGAACGGCGGGGTGGTTTTACATAATACTTCATCCCGGCACAGAAAACACCCAAGTATAATAATTAGTCAATTATCCATGACGCTTCGGGAGGCTGCAGTGATGTACCGCACGCCCGTCGCTATCTGCGCTGTTACAAGGAGGAGTCTAACATGAACGGTCGATTGACCACCCATGTGCTGGATTTGATGAAGGGCGTCCCGGCGGCCGGTCTGTTTCTGGAGCTGCGGAGGCTGGAAGGAGAGAACAGATTGCTGCTGAGGCAGGCGGCAACCAACGCTGACGGAAGGTTGGACGCGCCGCTGCTGGAGGGGGAAGACATGGAGCCCGGCGAGTATGAGCTGCTGTTCCATGCAGGAGATTACTTCCGCAAGGGACAGGAAGAAGGCGGGAGCGGAACGCGGGCCGACATCGGCTTCCTTAATCTCATTCCAATCCGATTCCATATCGGCGCGGACGGCGGACATTATCATGTCCCGCTGCTGCTGGCTCCAGGCGGATACAGTACGTACCGGGGCAGCTAGCGGGTTGACCCAACCCAATATAATTCAATTCAAGGCTCTCGAACGGGACACGGCTGATGATTAGTGCTTAGTCATTGTTAACCGTTCACAATCATTAACTTGCTGCGGTCCATGCACACTAGTACGCGTTCACGCTCAACCGCATGGAGTTCAATCCTGATGCAGAGCGGCGAATGCTGCAATACTTCCACAGAAGGCGCCGTTGGCGCGAACCAGGGATTAACAGAAGAGAGCATAACGAAGACAAGGAGCATGAGGGAGGGAACGGCAAATGAGCGAAACTTATGACATGATTATCAAAAACGGGCTGGTCGTACTTCCGGATGAAGCCGTCAAGCTCGATATCGGGATAGTTTCAGGCACCATCGCGTCACTCGCGCCGAATCTTGCGCCCGGTCCGGATACGGCCGTGATTGATGCCGAGGGGCAGCTCGTTTTTCCGGGCATGATCGACGCCCATGTCCATTTCAATGAGCCGTCGTTTGGCCACTGGGAGGGCTTCGATACCGGCTCGGCATCACTTGCGGCGGGCGGCTGCACGACCTATGTGGATATGCCGCTTAATGGCAATCCCCCAACGGTGAATCTACGAGCACTGTCGCTGAAGGCGGGTCTTGCTGCGGGACATTCCGCCGTTGATTATGCGTTCTGGGGCGGACTTGTTCCCGGCAATGTGGGCGACCTGGAGAAGCTGTGGAATGCCGGAGTGGCCGGCTTCAAAGCTTTTATCTCCAATCCCGGGGGCGAGGGCGAAGGCCGCTTCCGCGAAGTCGATGACGAAACTCTCTACCAGGGGATGAAAAAGATCGCTGAACTCGGCGGCATCCTCGCCCTGCACGCGGAGAGCGATGAAATGACGGCGGTGCTGGGCGCCGAGGCTGTGCGCAGCGGCAGAACCGGAGCCCGCGATTTCGCGGCCTCCCGGCCGCCGCAGGCGGAGCTTGAAGCCGTGGCCCGCGCACTGCTGTACGGAGAGCGGACGGGATGCCGTCTCCATTTCGTGCATATCAGCACCTCCGCGGCGCTGGAGCTGATCCATCAGGCGAAGCTGCGCGGCCAGGATGTGACAGCCGAGACCTGTCCTCACTACCTGATCCTGACGGAGGACGATATGGAAGAGATGGGACCACTCGCCAAATGCGCGCCTCCGCTCCGGAGCGCCGCTGAACAGGAACGGCTCTGGAAGGCGATCGAATACGGACTCGTCGATTTCATCGCCTCCGACCATTCGCCCTGCCCGCCCGACTTGAAGCTTGCTCCCGGCCTGTCGTTCTTCGAGGCATGGGGCGGCATTTCCGGCGCCCAGAGCAGTCTGGAGCTAATGGTTCACGAGGGCGTGAACAACCGGAAGCTGCCGGTTACGCTCATTGCGCGTCTGCTGTCGGAGGGTCCGGCGAAGCGCTTCGGCCTCTCAGGCCGCAAGGGGACAATCGCCGTCGGCATGGACGCCGACTTCGCGATCGTTAATCCGGCCCTGCCTTACACGCTTGCGGCGGAGCATTTGGAGTACCGCCATAAGCATAGCCCGTATACCGGCATGGAGCTATCCTGCCGGGTGACCGCGACGATTCTGCGGGGTCGTCCCGTCTACACGCTGGAGGACGGCGTTCTCTCCGCCCACAGCGGAGAATGGATTAAGACCGGCGAAGGACAGCCTGCTTTATGAGCGGCCCGAAGACAGCGGACATCCGCAAGGCGGCTGACGAGATGATGAAGCTTCTGGAGGAGCTGGCGGCGTTCAGCACTCCAGGGGAGGGTGTAACCCGGCTGCTGTATACGCCGGAGTGGAGCGAAGCCCAGCAGTTCCTGCTGCGGCGAATCGAAGACAGCGGGCTTGAAGCCTACGCCGACCGTGTCGGCAACGTCTACGGCCGTCTGGCCGGAACGCGAAGCGGCGGCGGAGTCGTGCTGACCGGCTCGCATATTGATACCGTCGTCAGCGGCGGCCGCTACGACGGCGCATATGGCGTCGCAGCTTCACTGACGGCGCTGCAGTATTTGAAGGCAGCATACGGGCCGCCGCTCCGCACGCTGGAGGCCGTATCATTCGCCGAGGAGGAGGGCAGCCGCTTCCCGCTGACCTTCTGGGGCTCGGGGAACGTGACCGGCCTGTATGAAGAAGGCAGCGGCGCTGAAGACTGTCGCGACGGCGAAGGCACGACGCTGCGGGAAGCGATGGACCGCTGCGGCCTGGAGAGCCGCAGGGACAGCTCGCTGCGCAGTGACGTTGAGGCTTATGTGGAGCTTCACATCGAGCAGGGCATCATGCTGGAGCGCACCGGCAAGCAGATCGGCGTCGTTGAGGCGATCGCGGGCCAGCGGCGTTTCGCCGTCACGGTCAAGGGGACGGCGAACCATGCAGGCACGACGCCGATGGGCCTGCGCAGCGACGCGTTGGCTGCCGCCGCCGAAATGGCGCTGCTGCTGGAGACCTGGGCCGTCCGGGCGGGCGATCCGCTGGTGGCGACCGTCGGACGCCTGGAGGTCGTTCCGAACACGCCGAACGTCATTCCCGGCGAGGTAAGCTTCACGCTCGACATCCGGCACAGCAGGGAGGCCGAGCTGGAGCGCTTCTGCGAGGATGTGCTGGAGGCGTTCGGCGGAGTTGCGAAGCGCCGGGGCGTCTCGGTCAGCGTAGAGCGCCGCCTGAGCGCGGTCCCCGCGCCGATGGCTCCGGAGCTTCAGCAGGAGCTGGTCTCCATCTGCGAGAGCCAGGGGAGAACATGGCGGAGCATGGTAAGCGGGGCGGGACATGACGCCCAGCTGTTCGCACCGCGCTGCCGTACGGCGATGATCTTCGTGCCGAGCCGGGCCGGCATCAGCCATTCTCCGGACGAATATACGTCGCCGGAGGAGCTGGCTGCCGGACTGGAAGTGCTGATTGCGCTGCTGTACAAACTGGGATACGAGGAAACGGATGAAGCTATAGACGCACCGAACAACATGAAGGAGAGATGGGCATGAAGCGGTTTGAAGATTTGTCGCCGTCGCTGCGGTGCATCATGACGCCCGGGCCGGTGGAGGTGGACCCGCGCGTGCTGCGCGCGATGTCTTTTCCGGTGCTGGGACAATTTGATCCCGAGTTTACGAATATTATGAATGAGACGATGGGGATGCTGCGGGAGCTGTTCGCCACAGGCAACCAGTGGGCCTACCCGGTGGACGGAACATCCCGTTCAGGCATCGAGGCGACCATGGTCAGCCTGATTGCGCCCGGAGACCGGGTGCTGATTCCGATCTACGGGCGCTTCGGCCATCTGCTGCATGAAATCGCCGAGCGCTGCGGAGCCGAGGTGTATACGATTGAGAAGCCATGGGGCAGCGTGTTCGCGCCGGAGGAAATCATCGCGGAGATGCGCAAGGTGAAGCCGCAGGTCGTCGCCATGGTGCATGGCGAAACCTCGACTGGACGTCTACAGCCGCTGGAGGGGATCGGAGAGGCCTGCCGCGAGATGGACGCTCTGTTGATCGTCGACGCGGTGGCGACCATCGGTGGCGTGCCCGTCGAGACGGATGCCTGGAAGCTGGACGCCGTCATTGGCGGAACGCAGAAATGCCTGTCTGTACCGTCCGGCATGTCGCCGATTACCTACAACGAGCGGGCCGAAGCGAAGGTGCTCTCCCGCAAGCAGGTGGAGCGCGGCCTGCGGACGGATGACTCGAAGTTCGGCGGCATGTCGCCGGTGCGGAGCAATTATTTTGACCTCGGCATGCTTCAGGATTATTGGAGCCCGCTGCGCCTCAATCATCATACCGAAATGACTTCCATGCTCTATGCGCTTCGCGAGGGGCTGCGGCTTGTGCTGGAGGAAGGGCTGGAGGCCCGCTTCGCCCGGCATCTGCTGCATGAGCAGGCGCTGGTGGCGGGTCTTGAGGCCATGGAGATGAAGCTGTACGGCAATCCGGATTGCAAAATGCCGATGGTCACCTGTGTGACCATTCCGGAAGGCGTGGACGGCGAAGCCGTCCGCTCGATGCTGCTGGACGATTTCGGCATTGAAATCGCGAGCTCCTTCGGCCCGCTGAAGGGGCAGATCTGGAGAATCGGCACGATGGGCTTCAGCTGCCGCAAGAATAATGTGCTGCGGGTGCTTGGAGGACTTGAAGCCGCACTGCTGCGGCAGGGCTGCAAGCTGCCGGCGGGACTTGCGGTCCAGGCTGCGCTTGATGTCTACGAGCAGGTTTAGCATAATGGAGATTATCCAAGAAGGGAGCGAAACATAATGGTGTTTACAAGAAAACCTTTGGCTGATTGCATTCCGGCTCTGGTGGCCACGGCTCGCGGCGATTTGGCGGCTACGCTGGTCATTACGGGCGGCAAGCTGGTCAATGTCGTGTCCGGAGAAATTCTGGACGGCATGTCCGTCGGCATTCAGGAAGGACGGATCGCCTATGTCGGCAAGGATGTCTCGCATCTGATCGGCGAGCATACCAAAATAATCGACGCAGCGGGAAAATATATCGCTCCCGGACTGCTCGACGGGCATTGTCATATCGAGAGCACACAGCTTACCGTGACCGAATTCGCGCGCGCCGTACTGCCGCTGGGCACGACTGGCGGCTTCTTCGATGCCCATGAGATTGCTAATGTCTTTGGTCTCAAAGGCATTAAGCTGATGCTGGAGGAGATGCGGCAGACGCCGCTCGCGGCCTATATGCAGGTTGCCTCCTGTGTGCCTTCAGCAGGGCCGGAATTTGAGACGACCGGCGCCTCCATCGGCCCCAAGGAAGTTGCCGAGGCGTTCACCTGGGGCGACGACGTGATTGCGCTTGGCGAAGTGATGAACTTCCCGGGCGTCGTCTACGGCGACGAGAAGATGATCGGCGAGATCCAGGCGACGCTGCGCGCGGGCAAATACGCCGACGGCCATTTCACCTGGCCGTCTGACGACTGGCGGCTGCCTGTCTATGCGGCAGCCGGCATTACCGGCGATCATGAGTGCGTGACCGCCGAGGATGTGATCGAGCGCGTACGGCTCGGCATGTACGCGAAGATGCGCCGCGGCTCGGCCTGGCATGATGTCGCCAAGACGATTACGGCGCATACCGAGTACGGCATCGATACCCGCCGGATGATGCTCGTCACCGACGACCGCAGCTCGGAGTCGCTGCGGGATGAGGGCCATATGGATTTCGTCGTCCGTCATGCTATCGCTCAAGGCGTCAAGCCGGTGACCGCCTTCCAGATGGCGACGATCAACACGGCTGAGCGCTTCGGCGTCGCCCGCGATATCGGCTCGATCACGCCGGGCAACATCGCTGACATCATCCTGCTGGATGGCAATCTGGCTGATGTGAACGTCGTGATGACGATTGCCGCCGGATCGGTTGTCGCCGAGAACGGCGTAATGACCGCAGAACTTGCGCCGTATGCCTATCCTCCCGAGGTGCTGGCTTCGGTTCATTTGCCGAAGCGGCCGACAGCGGAGGACTTCGTTATTCCGGCTCCGGTGGAATCGGGCTCCGTCCAGACCCGTGTCATCAAGGTGCTTGAGAATCACGTCGAGACGATGGAGCGGATTTTGGCCCTGCCTGTTGAGAACGGCAAGCTTCAAGTGCGTGACGGCCTCTGTAAAATCGCCGTCCTGGAACGGCACAAAGGCACGGGCAACAAGTCGGTCGGCGTCGTCGACGGCGTCGGCTTCCTGGAGCCTGCCGCTATCGCCATGACCGTTGCCCACGACAGCCACAACATCCTCGTCATCGGCAGCGATGACGAAATGATGGCTCTCGCCGCGAACGCGGTCGCCGACGCGCAGGGCGGAGTCGCCGTGATCACCGGCTCCGGCACGACGCTGTTCCCGCTCGCAATCGCGGGACTGATGTCCGCAGAGCCGTTTGAAGTTGCCGCCGCCCAGTCGGCTGCCATCAGCAAGGCTCTGTACGATGCGGGCTGTACGCTGAACTATGCGTTCATGACGCTGTCGCTGCTGGCGCTGGCCGTCATTCCAACGCTGCGCCTGTCCGATAAAGGACTGGTGCGAATCACACCGGAGGATGGCATCCAGCTCGTTTCGCTCTTCTCTGAAGAGGGAGTCAATGCCTCCATCTGAACAGGTAATTCGCTGTAAAACCAAACTATTGCCGATCTTAAACGCCGTCCCCTACGGGACGGCGTTTCTTTGGCTTCAAGTCTCGATTTTTCCAACATATGGATAACTACTAATCATTGTCATACGAAAGTTTGAAGTTTAAATGAAATTTTAGCATTTTTGGGGTAAAATCATTAACCAATAATGAGCGGGTTGAAACATTTCTGCTAGAAAAATGCTAAACTAATATTAATTTCAGGCAGCCCAAGGACGATATAACTGTTAAAGGTTAATCATAGATTTTAATAATCCAAAAGATATGCTATAACCATACAGCCTAACATCATTTTTGCAGGATGGGGGAATAAGTGATGATCAGATTGGAAACGAACGATATCGTGAGCATCGCCAAGAAGCAGATTGCGAGCATTTTCAAGATGGAGCCGCTTGAGCTGAGATTTGTCAATGATTTTCAAGGAGAGAAGAACCTCCTGGTTGACGACAAGCTTCATCTGACCAATCGGCACTACTGGGCGAAGGTGATGGATTGTGTGTTCGAGAATCAGGTCAGACCGGTATTGATGTGCGAAGTGCTGTACTTCCTGCGCAATGAGTACCTGGAGAGTGAAATCGACCTGAAGTTCTCCTTCGACTTCTCCTCTAGCGATCATGTAGAAGCCGCTGCGGTTGCGGAAGTGAATTTCAACGACCAGACGGAGCTTGGTCCGAATGAAATCGCCGAACTGATCGACTTCGCGCTGGCTCTTCAGGATAAGCAGTGGTTCGAAGAACTGACCAAGAAATACAAAGAACTGACCGCGTGACAGACGCCGGTTATGCAACCATAGGACGACGGGCTCTCTTGTTTGGAGAAGCCGCCATGCTGTGGGCAATCGCTGATTGCCTTATAGCTGGCGGTTTTTTTGTCCGATTGGAGGAACTTCCATCGCTGTCTCCACCCAAAAACGCAAAGAGATATGGACTTTGAACGTCAAAGTTAGGTAAAGTAGGGGATAGCTTGATAACCATGTGGGAGGCTCATGATGAAACAAATCAACCAATTGGCTCCGCAGGATGAATTCATCGGATTTTTTCTGCTGCGGGAGCTGACGGTCAAACAGACAAACGGCAATCCGCCCAAGGATTATTTCGATATTGTGCTCTGCGATTCCACCGGCCAGCTGTCGGCCAAGTACTGGGACGTATCGCCTTCGGATAAAGAGACATTCTTTCCGATGGGACTGGTCAAGGTGCAGGGAATGGCCCATTTGTACCGGGAGAAGCTGCAGATCAAGATTACCAAAATGCGTCTTGCTGCGGACAGCGACGGCGTATCTCTGACGGATTTCATCCGCTCCGCGCCAATCCGGCCCGTCGATCTGGTCTTTGCGATCAAGCAGGCGATGAATGCGATTCAGGACGGGGAGATCCGGAAGGTCGTCGCCTACTGTGTGCAAAAGGTAGAGGAGAAGCTCATGCACTATCCGGCGGCCAAGACCCACCATCACGCCTATTTCGCAGGGCTTGCCTATCATATGACGCGAATGCTGGAAATCGGGGATTTTCTGTGCAAGCAGCGTCCTTTCCTGAATCCCGATCTCATTCGGGCAGGCATCATTCTTCACGATATCGCGAAGCCGGAGGAAATGACAGCCGAGCTCGGCATTGTTTCGGATTACAGCTTGAAGGGCAAGCTGCTGGGCCATATCGCCATGGCGGCGAACTGGATTACGGAGGCGGCGATCATGGAGAACATCGATCTCGATTCGCCCAAGATTATCGCGCTTCAGCATCTGGTGCTGTCCCATCATAATCTTGGCGAATGGGGCAGCCCCGTGCAGCCGCAGACGGCGGAAGCGGTGGCGCTGCATCAGATCGACACGCTCGACGCCAAGCTGCAGATGGTGGAGGATGCGCTCGACACGACGCCGGAGAGCGAGGAATGGACACCGTTCATCCGGGGGCTGGAGAACAAGCCGATTTACCGGATGAAGCTGGAGCCATAGCGCAGCGGAGAGATTCATTATTCAGGAACTCATACCTAATTCATATCTGCCCTGCTGCAGTTGCAGGGAAGGTGCTTCTAACCGAAAACAGCGGCGAACCGGGATCTGCATATCAAGCCTGGTCAGCCGCTGTTTTTTTATAGAGTTAAGGGAGGCTTAATAGATTTCGCCCTCATCGCCTTGAACGATCGCCTGAAGATCAGCTGCAATTTCCTTCATTTTGTCCATAACGAATTCATCGTCCCCGTTCGACAAGTTCAGGTTTCCGTTAGTGAATCTGAAAGGAATCTCTCCTTCTTCCGATTTCCAGATAAAGAAGTCGCCTTGTATGGTCATTGTGAACGGATCCGTTGCAATGGTGAGCTCATTCGAATATTTGAAATCCGGTTTGGTGGAAAAATACTCCTTCAGTTCCTCTAATGCAATAGGATGTTCCTCATAATTCATCCAGTGAGAGGCTCTTGTAATATGAATATCGTAACTCATTTGGGCCGCATTCCTTTCGACAAATAAGTGTGGACGAGGCTGGTATTCGGTCAAGGTATCTATCTGCACACCGTCTCCCGCCGGCAGTCTATGACTCCGGGTTCGTGTTAGACCTTCTTCGCTTTGCGAACCAGGATAAAGACAAGCAGCAGGGATACGGCCACAATCAGAATGTTGAAGATCAGTTTGCCCACTGGGGGGCCGGTCTCCGAAGCGGGCTGTGTCGTGGGTTTCTGAATTTCGTTCCCGAGAATAGCGTCCCCGAGCGTCTCCTGCGAAATCTGCGCCTTGAAGTTCACGATATCATACTGCGGCGCGGCTGCGTCCGGGTTGCCGTACAACAGGCGGTAGGGACTTTTCCCGTTATCGGCAAAAATCAGCTTGTCCACCAAATACTCGGTCTCTATGCCCGTCAGCGCAAGCGGCGCATCGTCTTTGTTGTA
>RCUO01000163.1_pt1 | contig 43752 bp, 37 predicted proteins | sample 2166161 | NCBI WGS metagenome assembly RCUO01 (sample SAMN09932617, study PRJNA488358) | compost metagenome | feature: garden; material: soil; isolation source: compost soil in cyclohexanecarbonitrile-enriched culture | place: Germany: Experimental Botanical Garden Goettingen | collected 2016-01-27
AGCGACTGCGCGTCTGCCAGCGCCTGCTGGAAACGCGAGGTGAGCTTGTCCATCCTCATTCGACGACCCCGATCGTTGAAAAATGAAGGTGCAAGGAGGGTAGCGCCTACGGGATATCCGACAGCCCATCAGGGAACTTCAAGGGCTATTCAAGGCTTCCCAATGCTGGCTGCCCAGCCAGAACCGCATCGAATTCGTGAACAGCGTAGCCCGACGACCGATGCTCAGACAACGGCCAAAATGTCTGTGCTGACGGACAATCTGTCCGATCTAAAATCATCACATGGAAACAACATTGTGGCGCCCAGTCTCCTGCTACGGAGAGGCCATATGGCTCCTGAAGTACCCCGCGCCAAGCGACCCGGGACCCTCCCCCGCTTCTGGGGTTCTCGCTCGTTATCCCATCTATCGATGTACTGACACATGAGGTGGTGCTATGGCAGAGAAGGACATTCCCGGCATCCGTAAGTACGACGCGCCGGCAGGTGGTTGGGGGGCACTGCGTGCAACTGCAAAAGCAATCAGTGAACAGATGGTGGCACCTGAGGCAGCCATCACGCTGTTCCGGACAAACAAGCCGGAAGGCTTTGATTGCCCAGGGTGTGCATGGCCAGATCGTAAGCACACATCGACCTTCCAGTTCTGCGAGAACGGTGCAAAAGCCGTGACATGGGAGGCCACGAAGAAGCGGGTGACCCCGGAATTCTTCGCTGCCAACACTGTTACGTCACTGTTGGAATGGACGGACTATCAACTGGAAGATCAGGGCCGCCTAACCAGTCCCATGGCCTACAACCCGGAAAAGGACATCTTCGAGGCAGTTGATTGGGACCAGGCACTCAGTCGAATCGGCGAGATCCTGCGGTCACAAGCAGACCCGAACATGGTTGAGTTCTACACATCTGGACGCGCCTCCAATGAAGCGGCCTTCCTGTACCAGATCTTTGCGCGTGAGTATGGAACCAACAATTTCCCGGACTGCTCCAACATGTGCCATGAGGCGACCAGCGTCGGGCTCCCTCAGTCGATCGGGATTGGGAAAGGAACCGTCTCGTTGGACGATTTTGATTCCTGCGAACTGATCATCGCCATGGGACACAATCCTGGCACGAACCATCCACGCATGATGGGTACCCTGCACGAAGTGTCCAGGCGTGGCGCACCCATCATCGTATTCAATCCATTGCGCGAGAGAGCACTTGAGCGCTTTGCCGATCCGCAGGACGCATTGGAGATGGCGACCTTCGGTGCGACCGAGATTGCTTCGACCTATTTGCAGCCACGCGTCGGAGGTGATGCCGCGGCGCTGAAGGGCATCATGAAGGCTCTCCTTGAGATGGATGCCATCCACGGGGAGGCCGCCAACATCCTCGATCGCGAGTTCATAAGTGGGCACACGCACGGCTTTGAAGCCTTTGCTGACGATCTGCGCTCTACTGTTTGGAGCGATATCGTGACCCAGTCCGGCCTATCCGAAGACGACTTGCGCAAGGTCGCAGCAGCCTACGCCAAATCCAACGCAACCATCGTCACCTATGGGATGGGCGTGACCCAGCACAGCACGGGAACCGAGAATGTTCAGCAGATTGCAAACCTCCTGCTGTTAAGGGGAAATTTTGGGAAGCCTGGCGCGGGCATATGCCCATTGCGGGGGCATTCAAACGTCCAAGGGGATCGCAGCGTCGGGATCACCGAAAAGCCTAGCGCAGACATGATCGACAGGATCGAGAAGCGATTCGGATTCCGTGCCCCAAGCCATCACGGTCACGACGCAGTTGCTGCAATGCAGGCCATCATTGACGGCCGCTCAAGGGCTCTCATATGCCTCGGCGGCAACCTAGCGGTTGCTCTGCCGGACTCAGACGCTTGCTTTGCAGGCATGCGAGGGTTGGAGCTGTCCGTGCATATTGCGACCAAGTTGAATCGAAGCCATTTGCTGGTCGGGAAGAACACATTCATCCTGCCGTGCTTGGGCAGAACCGAGCAGGATCTGCAGGCGACGGGTCCCCAAGCAGTGACGGTCGAGGACTCCATGTCCATGGTGCACGCATCGCGTGGAAAGTTGAAGCCCGCCTCCGATCTATTGCGATCGGAACCCGCAATCGTTGCAGGGATTGCCAGCGCCACCCTGCCGTCCAGCACGGTGCGCTGGTCAGACATGGTCGCAGACTACGACGTGATACGTGATGCAATTGAAGCAGTCTTCCCCGAATTCTCGGATTACAACGCCAGAATTCGCATCCCTGGTGGATTCCGCCTTCCTCTCCCTCCCACTGAGCGGGTGTGGCCGACCGCCTCGGGAAAGGCAGAGTTCATCCGATTCCAAGGGTTGGCCGAAGATCCGACACCAATTGACTCTGCAGTTCTAAAGCTCGCCACACTGCGGAGCCATGACCAATACAACACCACAATCTACAGCCTCGATGACCGCTACCGCGGCGTGTTTGGCAGGCGCGACGTTGTTTTTATGAATGAAGAAGACATGAGTGAGCGCGGCATCCAGCAAGGCGATCAAATTCGCATAACCACTGCGCTCGACAATGAGCAAAGCCGGGTCCTGGAGAACGTCATTGCCATTAGCTACAAGATCTCCCGCGGCTCCGTGGCAACGTACTATCCCGAGGGAAATTGCCTAATTCCGCTGAACTACATTGATCCGGTGAGTGGAACACCTTCGTACAAATCGGTACCGGTCCACATCACCTTGGCGTAGAGGGAGCTACCTCTAACTCAGGCATCCAATGGTGTGCTCCGGAGTTCGGCCACGGCGCGATGCTGGCTCGATGTAAGGTGGCGCTACAACCAGCTCCGATGGTCAGCAACGATCGTCAGCTCCATTCTGGCCCATCTCAGGGGCCTACCCGCTGTGGATCTGAAGAGCCTAAGCAGTTGATCCGCTCACGATCTTTCAGATGCTGCACTTTCTGCTGAGCTACGACGTGGAATGGCGCGACTTACAGTCGCGCCCTGATCCAGCTCATGCCCTTTCGAAGTTGTCTAGCAGCCCTACCGGATGATCGCCATACCTACCAGAACGGCTCAAGAGAATTTCCGGAAGCAAACTTCAGCAAGAAGCTAGGGTCAACCGCCTCCAAACTGATCGACTAGGCACCCTGCCCCGTGCAATTTGCAGGGAGCGCGGTCAGCAGACGAGAGGGAGAAGCCGCCTGTGTGCGCCTGGAAATGGGCGGCTCCCACTCATTCGTAGCATCTGCCGACAACAGCAATCCAATCCAGGCTCAAGCCAGGCAACTTCAGGCCAGGATGGTGATGCGCCAATCAATGCCAGATGGCGCCATCGGGCAGCGACTCTGGCTGGTCTACCATCAGTAGATAGTCAGGAGCAGGATGACGCTGAGGGTCCAGCCCCGCGCGATAGGCTTGAATGACGTACTGGACCAGCGGGACCTCCACTTCAAACCGAAGACCTGAGGTGCCCTGCATGTACTCCTCGCACACCATCTCCCGTTGAGCGGCAGTGAGTTGCGGATGTGCGATGAGCCTAATGGAAGCCTTTGTGGCCCACTGGACGTCCTCATCCTTCCCAGGGAGATCCTGAAGGGCTACTGCCTCGACCTCAGTCATCTGACCCAGATTGAAATCACGGAACTGACCGGCCGCGATGCACCAAGCCCGTACATGCCAACGAGCACCTGCCTTAATCAGCGTGTGCGGGCGAATCGTACGACGGTGAGCAACCGGTTGACTCATGGACCGGTAAGTCATGCTGATTGCGCTACCGCTCCGGATGGACTCGTGTATGCGCGAGTGATCTGTATAGCTAATGCGCGTCCCACCTACTCCAACCATGGAGCTCGGCACTCCAGCTAGAACCTGCGCATTGGACGTGGCACCAATGAGCCGCTCGTACTCATCAAACAAACCGGACGTCAGATCAGGCCTCATTTGACGCTCACGCTCGTAGGCCTTAGTGCTTGCTGCTGGCGCACAGGCATTCGGATATCGCAACCTGAATGCGGCAATGTCCCGGCTAGCCAACGTTTCGTGGACATCAAACAGTTGCAGAAGGCGCGCGCGGGTGTGCACAGTCGGCGTCAGCGGGCCGGCGCGAGGTTGCCTGGATTTCAGGCGATGCCGCGACCATCCCTTACTCCGAGCCCGACCTCGACCACGTGGCAGGGCCGACCTAAAGGAAGAGGTTCGCAACCTCTAATGGCCACCTCGGCACCTGCGAGATCTGCTCGACCACAATCATCGATGGCCTGCCGGGCAGGAGCATTCCAGTCCCCAGAGCATTGATTACGCTCGTTTGAACTGCGGCGCCGCATACAGCCGCTCCATTGGCTTTGCCCCAACTTGGAAGCCGTGCATTGGCGCCGCACCAAATTCATGCCCTAGCGTTGTGCAATGTCCAACTACACAGCTTTGGCGCGCGCGCGATTGTGGTGCAACACCGCATCGATCCATAGATGAATCAATGAGATACAGATTCATAGTTTGGCGCGTGCAACATACCCTGGGACATCCCCAACATCACCGCAGCTTCTATCCCCAGCCATCCAGCCACCGTAGCATCGGCCACCGGCAGCGCCCAGGCTCCACGCGACTCATCTTTACAGAGCACGCCCACCACCGGCAGCACGCTTGATCCATCAACCAGTCGCGCCTCACCGGGCGAACGTTGAATTCTGAGAGTCATTCCGGCCCCAGCCCTGCAGAATTCGTCACCCAGCAATCCCGCCACCGTGACGCGTCACGGTAATTGACTCCCTCAGGCCCATCGGCCGCCTCGGCCTTGGACGTCCTGCACTCAGCGCCGCCCTCGGTGCTGGCGTCGTGCCAGCGTCGTGCATTGCCAGATTCGCTGCACGCGCAGCCCGCTGGCACCTGCGTACGCAACTCAGAAGCTGAAAGACGCATCAGGCTACTGCACCGCGCTCACCCCGCGCCATTGCCGACACAAGACTCCAACTTCTAGCAACCACGCTCTAAGAAAAGTCTCAAAAATCGAACGTTTTCGATGCTCGACGCGACAGCAGCGCCAGAATGAGTGCCACGCCACTCGGCGCTGACAACACCCCTGCGCATGATCGGATTCCCTGCACCGCGCCGGCTTCGCCTGGCCCTGCTTGATGACCATGATGTCGTCCGCCGCGGCACGGCCTTTCATCTTGGCAACGACAGACGCTTCGAGATCGTCGCCAGCCACAGTGACAGCCAGGCCTTCGTCCTGGCTTTGCAGCAATGCCGCGCGGATGTGGCGATCATCGACATCACCCTGGCCCCCGGCGATGTCAGCGGCGCCGAGCTCGTCCAGCATCTGCGCCAGGCGCTGCCGCGGTTGACGCTGCTTGGTTTCGCTGGGCAGAGCTCGGTGGCAATCATCAACCACCTGCTGGATGCCGGAATCAGCGGCTTTGTCGGCAAATCCGAGCCTCTGAGCGAGCTTTCCGAGGCGATCGTACGCGTCGCCCAAGGCCTTTGCCGTATCCCGCCTTCGTGCAAGCTGCTGACGCCCTGCGACACTCTGAGCCGGAATGAGCGTGAAGTCATCCGCTTGGTCCTGGACGGGCTGACCGTCTCGGAAATCGCTTTGCACCGGCACCGCAGCGTCAAGACCGTCAGCACGCAGAAGGTTGCTGCACTGCGCAAGCTGGGGCTGCGCAATGACGCGGAGATCTTCGCAATGCGGCAGCAGCTGGAGGCCTTGTGACCGCGCTGTTGAAGCGTGCACGCAAACTGATGCTCGTGGCGCTGTTCACCCTGCTTCCCTGCACGTCGGCGGGCGACATCCAGCACGGCGAATGGGGCACTGGGCGCGAGGTCCGGGTAGCTGCGGGGCCTACCCTGCACCCTGCGCCCGAAGACGCGGCCAACCCCGAGCTGCTGCAGACGCTGGCGCATGGCTATGCTGCGCTCGTTGCCCGCCATTCCGGCCTGGCCTTCGTTGAAGTGTCTTTTCCCAGCACCCTCGCAGCGATGAGGGCCGTCTGCGAGGGACGGGCTGACCTTGTACTGGTGCAGGGTGCCGGCGATGGGGCGCATCTGCCCTGCCCCAGCCTGACGCCCTCGCGCAGCTTTCATGGCGGTGCGAGCGTGCTCGTCGGCCGCATCGGCGAGCGCTTGCCGCGGCGGGTAGCCGATGCCGGCACACTGCGGATCGCCGCCGTTGAAGGAGGCCCCTATCCGGCGTGGCTGGCCGAGCACCATCCCGCAGTAACGGTGCTGCCCCACCCCAGCATGCGGGCGGCATTGGCTGCGGTGGACGCTGGCATTGCCGACGCAGCAATCGGCCTGGAATCCACTGCGCGTGCGATGACACGACGCCACTTTTCCCACAGCCTGCGCCTGCAAGTGCTCGACGCCAGCTTTCCGACCCAGCTGCACCTGCTTGCCAGGCGCGAAGACCAGAAACTGCTTGAGCGCATCGAGGCGGCACTGGATGACATCACCATCGAAGAACATGCCCAGCTGCTGCAGCGCTGGGCCCAGCAGGCCCTGCCAACCGCGTTCGGCCAGAAAGTTCGCGAAGGCTTCGATGGCGCCGCGCTCTGGCTGTTGCCGACCACCGCCCTGCTGCTGACGCTTCCGTTGCTGGCCCTGCGCAGATTGCGCCAGCAGCAGGACCGCGATCGGAATCAGGCGCAGATGACAGGCATGATCAGCCATGAGGTGCGCAATTCCGCCCAGGCCGTCATGGCGTCAATCGATCTGCTGGACCAAGCGCCGCTGCCGGCCAGCCAGCGCGAACTGGTAGCTGCCGCTGCCAGTGCGGGCCACACACTGCGCGGACTGCTCAATCGCACATTGGATTTCTCCCGCCTGGCCAGTGGCACTTTCCAGCCGAAGCTGATGCCCTGCGACGTTTCCGCAATCTGCGCGCAAGCACTGCAGGCCATCACGCCGCAGGCGCAGAAGAAGGCATTGACCCTGCAGCTCTGCGCGCCGCAGACGCCGTTCCCGCTGCTGGCGACCGATCCGGATTGCCTGCGGCAGCTTCTCGACAACCTCCTCGGCAATGCCGTCAAGTTCACCGACGTAGGCGGCGTAGAGCTGCGCCTGCAGCTGGATGCGCCAGCAAAGCCCGCAGCACTGCTGATGGAAGTCATCGACAGCGGCATCGGCATCGCGCCAGCGCAGATGAGTGACCTGTTCAAGCCCTTCCAGCAGGCCGACGCGGGCCGCCAGCGCGGGGGCAGCGGGCTGGGCCTGTCCATCTGCCGCACGCTGGCCGAAGCCATGGGCGGAACCTTGGATCTCCATAGCGTGCATGGCCGCGGCAGTCGCTTCATTCTTCATCTGCCCGTGCAGCCGGTGCAGGAAGATGCGCTGGCCACTTCAACAGCGGCCGCGCTGCCCCGGTTGGACGGCATGCGCATCCTGCTGGTCGAGGACCACGCACTGAACCGACAGGTCATTGCAGCCCAGTTGCGGCGTTGGGGTGCGACGGTGCTTGAGGCTGCCAACGCCGACGATGCATTGGCGCTGCAGAAGGAGACGCCCTGTCCGCTGGTGATGCTGGATATCGGCCTGCCGGGAATGGATGGCTACGCGCTGGCCCGGCAATTGCGGCTGCATGAGGCAGAAGGAGCACCTGGTGCCCGGCTGCTTGCGCTTTCCGCCTTCAGCGGTGGCGACCACGCACTACGCTGCCAGGCGGCCGGCATCGACGCGGTGCTGGTCAAGCCGCTGCAGATCGATGCGCTGCTGGATGCGCTGGGTCAGCCCGTAACCGCCAGTACCAGCGAGGACATTGCCCACGAACTGGTGGCCGCCTACGAAGAAGATATGGATCGCGAACTGCAATGCCTGCACGAAGCGATCGGTCATTGCGATGCCGTGCGGCTGCGCCATCACGCGCATCGACTACAAGGGGCGCTGCAGATGCTCGGCGCGGGCGGCATGGCGGCGCTTGCCGGCGAACTCTGGGAATTGGGCGACTGCGCGCCACCCAGGTGGGGCGAGGCGCGCCAGATGCTGGCCGAGATGCAACGCTGGCGCGGCTCCCGGAGTACGGAAGCCACGCCGACGGTCTGAATCAGGCAGCGTTGCGGCCCGCCTGGCGGCGGGTCAGGTCGTTGAAGCGACCCAGCGACATCAGGTGCTGGTGGATCAGCGCCAGCCAGCCGTTGCGGTGCCATTCGACGACGGTCGCGTCCGGAAGCGCGATGAACTTCTCCACGTCGACCACGAAGAAGCCGTTGAGGTTGAACTCACGACCATCAGGCAGGCGCACGGTGGCATTGCGCTCGACCAGCAGGCCATTGTCGACCAGCGCCTTGGAGAACGCCTGGGTCTGTTCGTGCTCGCGGGTGAACTGGCCGCAGAACTCGAGCGCCTGCTGCACCATGTCGGTGGCCTTGCCATCGACGAACAGCGGCTGGCCTTCTTCGCCGCCACGGACGATGCGCGGGCTGTCTTCGTCGATGCCGAGCAGGAAGTCATTGTCCGCGCCGGTATCGATGAAGATGAAGGGATGGCGGCGCAGGTAGGCCGGGATGTAGGTCTCGTCATCCCACAGGCCATCGGTGATGAACAGGTTGTCGGTGGTCACACCCACGGCGGCCATCGGCACTGCGCTCGGGCCTGCGAACAGGATCGGGAAGTGGTGCAGCGCCAGCGAGAATTCGCCCAGCACCAGCGGGATCGAGTTGCTGCTGGCAGCGAATTCGAGCTTGCCCGGCAGGATGCGCAGATCGGCGTGCAGGTCTGCCTGCAGCGGCACCGGACGGGTGTAGAACAAGGGCGCGCTGCTCGGCGCAGCTTCGGTGGTGGTGTCGCTGGTGGTGGTCATCGTGGAAACCATGTCGATCATGCGCGCCTGCCATCCCGGGCGCGCCAGCGGGAACAACCTGAATCCCGCATTATCAACAAGGCAGGTGACAACGGCCACCCCGCGACCAACTTATTTCAGCTGCAACGGGTAGCGCTGCCACAGAACGTGGACCAGAAAACCGGCCAATTCGGTGTCGCGCGCACTGACCGCCGCGCGGATCTTGTCCAGCAGAACCATGTCGCTGCAGTGCCGCACGTCGGCGTGGTTGGCCTGCCCTGCGCGCCGCGCCCGGTAGCGTGCGGCCCGCTGTGCGTCGCTCATTGCGTACCCGAACTTGGGCGGCCGACCGCGTTTGCGCGGCAGGGTCAGCTCCAGGGTTCCGGGATCATTGTCATCACGCATGGGCAGGGTGCGGGCGGCGGCAAGCAACGGGGGGTGCGCAATTTATCGTGAGGCATCACTTTAATCCAGCTTTTTCTGCAGTTTTGTTGCAACGCAGTGCAGGTGCGTGGCGCACGGATGGCATCCATCCACGCATGGCGTGGATCTACTTCCTTGGGGAGATCCACGCCATGCGTGGATACGGCCACGCCAATACAAGATCGGTGGGTCCACGCCATGCGTGGATGAGCCCCGCCAATACGCAAAAAGGGGAGCCCGCGAACGGGCTCCCCTGCTCCTTCCTTACGACGCACGCACCGGCTCGTAGCCGTGCAGATGCGATTCGCTGCTGGCGCGTCCCTGGCTCAGCGAACGCAGCGAGGTCGTGTAACCGACCAGCTGCGCCAGCGGCGCGAACCCGCTGACTTCGGCGCGACCGTCCTGGTCGTCGATGCGGGCGATACGGCCATGGCGACGATTCAGATCGCCCACCACGTCACCCACCGAGGCGGACGGCGAATGCACCGTGACCGCCATCACCGGCTCCAGCAACTGCGTGCCGCTGGCAGCGAGCGCGGCCTTGATGCCCTCGCTGCCGGCGCGATGGAACGCCATCTCCGACGAATCCTTCGCGTGGGTCTGGCCATCCACCAGGCTGACTTCGATGCCGACCACCGGATGGCCCTGGGGGCCTTCCGACAGCGCGGCACGAACGCCCTTCTCCACCGCAGCGATGAAGTTGCGCGGAACCACGCCACCAACGATGCGGTCATTGAACACGACCTCGCCGTCGTCGCGCGGCGCCACATCCAGCACCACGTGCGCGAACTGGCCCTGGCCACCGGTCTGCTTGACCAGCCGCCCAACCACACCTTCAACGGCACGCTGCGGTGTCTCCTGGTACGCCACGCGCGGCGCGCCAATACCGATATCCAGCTTCCATTCGCTGCGCAGGCGCTCGACCATCACCTCCAGGTGCAGCTCGCCCATGCCCCAGGCCAGGGTTTCACCGGTGTCGCCATCGGTTTCCACCCGGAACGAGGGATCTTCCTGGGCCAGGCTGGCCAGGCCTTGTGCCAATCGGATCAGGTCGGCCGCACGTGCCGGCTCCAGCCGCCACGCCAGCACCGGGGCCTGCGCCTGGATGCTCTCCAGAAGCAACGGCTGCCCTCGCCCGCTCAGCGTTTCACCGCTGACCGCATCCTTCCAGCCCAGCACTGCAACGATGTCGCCGGCCACGGCCTGCCCGATGTCCTGGGTCTGGTCGGCCTGTACGCGTACCAGCCGGCTGATGCGGCGCCCTTGCGGGTGCTGCGAGCTGGCCACGTTGTCGCCCACCTTCAAGGTGCCCGAGTACAGCCGCACGAAGCTCAACGCGCCGTGCTGCTGGTGGGTGATCTTGAACAGCAGGCCCGCCAACGGGCCGTCCGGGTCCGGCGGCAGCAGGACGTCGCCGCCCTCGCTTTCAGCGCTAACGGCAGGACGATCCAGCGGCGACGGCAGGTAATCGACCACCGCATCCAGCAGTGTTTCGATGCCCTTGTCCTTGAAGGCAGCACCGGCCAGTACCGGCACGCCAGCACCGGCCAACGTCGCGCGACGGATCGCTGCGCGCAGCATCGCCGCGTCGATGTCACGGCCTTCCAGCCACGCCGTTGCCAGCACATCGTCATGATCGGCCACGGCCTCGACCAGCGCATTGCGCTGCGGCTGCCACTGCGCGCGCTCGGCGTCGCTCCAGGCCGTCACCGTCGCCGCGCCACCATCCTGCCAGTGCAGCACTCGGCCATCGACCAGGTCGACCCAGCCATGGAAGCCACCTTCACTGCCCAGCGGCATACCCAGCGCCCACGGGCGCGCCCGCAGCTTGTCCTGCAGCTGCTCCAGCACGCGCTCGAACGAGGCGCCGATGCGGTCCATCTTGTTGACGAACGCAATCAGCGGCACGCCATGCCGGCGCGCCTGGCGCCACACGGTTTCCGATTGCGGCTGCACGCCGTCCACGGCCGAGAACACGGCCACGGCACCGTCGAGCACGCGCAGCGAGCGCTCGACCTCGATGGCGAAGTCGATGTGGCCGGGGGTGTCGATCAGGGTCAGCTGATGCAGCGGCAGATCGCGCGGCGCCCATTGTGCGTGCACGGCAGCGGCGCCGATGGTGATGCCACGCTCGCGTTCGATCGCCGAGAAGTCGGTGGTCGCATTGCCATCGTGCACTTCACCGACGCGGTGGATCTCGCCGGTCTTCCACAGAAGGCGTTCGGTAAGCGTGGTTTTGCCAGCGTCGATGTGGGCAATGATGCCGAGGTTGCGAAGACGCGACAGAGTCTGGGTGTTGGTGTTCATGAGATGGGTTCCTGCTGTGCCAACTTCAGGGGCCGCACACCCCGGTTGGCTACAGGATGTGCGGCTGGCGTTCGGTCTCGGCGATCTGGTGCATGGCACGTTCTCCTTGCGATGGAGCGGGTTGAGGGATGGAAAGCGGAAACGAAAAGAGCGCCCCGGAGGGCGCTCTGTGGATGGTCCAGCGAAGGCCGCGATCAGCGGCCTCGTGGGGCTCCAGGCAGACACGCCCGTTCCGCGCTTGCGCGGGTCAGGGTGAAAAACTTCAGGAGCGGCATCCGGTTCATGCGGCGCATTCTAGACCTGTGAATCTGGCGCGCAAGTGAATATTGCGCACACGGATGGAACAATGAGCCCCAAAGTGGAGCCACCCCATGGGTGGCTGCAACCCAGGTCAGCAGGCGCTTTACTTGCAGTCGTGCAGACGGCGGGCATCCCCCACGGTCGCCGCATGCTGCTCTACGGTCGACACCCAGCCCTTCAGAGACATCGCCGGGTCGGTGCGCGGTTTGCGCGGCCCGCCATGGATCAGCACTTCGGTCCAGCTGCCGGTGGGTGCCAGCTCAGCCAGGCGCGCGGCCTGGTCTTCATCGGTACTGAAGGTGTCGCCCGGCGAGGCCGGCTTTGCGTTGTTGACCGTCGCCTGCTTGCGAACGCGCACACGCAGGGCGCCGTCCGGCATGCGCTGGGTGGCCACCTCGTAGCGCTCCACGCCGTAGGCCCACGTGGATTCACCGGGGCGACGCGTTTCGGTGCCGTCATCGGCAACCTCGATCGACTCGCCAGTGACCGCGCCCAGCGCGGCAATGCCGCCGAAGCCAGCCATCATCGCCTCGTAGGCCACCATCTGCCGCTGTTCGACCGACAGCTTGCTGGCGTCCGGCTTCATGCCAGGCAGGTTGAGATAGGCCGCTTTCTTGCACAACAGCAGCACACGCTTGTCCTCCCAGGCCATGCCGATCTCACCATTGCCGAAGTACTCGGTGGTGAACGATGAAACCACGGCACCCTCGCCGGTCGAATGCCGCGTCTCGATCAGCGACGCCTGCTCGGATGCAGTCATCAGCGAGACCTTGCTGGTCGCAGCGGCGCTTGCGGCGCCGACAACGCCGATCAAGGCGAAAAACAGCGCGCAACGCGGGCGAGAGAGATTCATCAGGCCATTCCTTTGCAAAAAATCGAGCCGCACATGATACGCGGCACAGCCTGGCGTGCCCGCTTCGCCTCAGGTAACCACCACCAACGGCACACCGCGGCGCGGATGCTGCAGCACCACCACGTCCTGCTGGTAGACGCGCTGCAGGTTGGCCTCGGTCAGCACCTCCGATGGCATGCCGTCAGCGGCCACCCTGCCCTGCTCCAGCAGCACGATGCGATCGGAGTACCCGGCTGCCAGATTGAGGTCATGCAGGACCACGATCACGCAGGCGCCCGCTTCGGCGCAGGCACGCACGCTGCGCAGGGTGCGCTCCTGGTGGCGCAGATCCAGCGCAGCCGTGGGCTCATCCAGCAGCAGCAAGGGCGTGTCCTGTGCCAGCACGCGGGCGAAGGTGGTCCGCGCCGATTCACCGCCCGACAGCTGCTGCACTTCGCGCAGGCGCAGTGCCTGCAGTTCGGCGGCGTCGATCGCGCGTTCCACCTGCGCATCGTCCACCTGCGGGTCCGGTGGATGCGGCAGGCGCCCCATCGCCACGACTTCTTCCACGCTGAAGGCGAAGCGCACGCCATGTTCCTGCGGCATCACCGCGCGCTCGCACGCCAAGGGCCCGGCCTTGTAGTCGCGCAATGGGCGTCCGTGCAGATGGACGTCGCCACCGTCGGCGCGCAGATCGCCGGCCGCCACACCCAGCAGGGTGGACTTGCCGGCGCCATTGGGCCCCACCAGCGCGGTCACCGTGCCCGGCTGGAATGCGAGGGTGATGCCATGCAGGATCTCGCGCTGCTGGCGGCGCACCACCACGTCGCGCAATTGCAGAAAAGCGCTCATGCGGCCGCCTTGCGACGCTGCTGCAGCACCAGCCACAGGAAGAACGGCGCGCCCAGCGCAGCAGAGAACAGGCCCAGAGGAATCTCGGCAGGCGGGTCTAGTGTGCGTGCAGCAGTGTCTGCCACCACGATCAGCAGCGCGCCCAGCAGGCCCGACAGCGGCAGCAGCCAGCGATGGCCCGGGCCGACCAGCAGGCGTGCCACGTGCGGCACCACCAGGCCGACAAAGCTGATCGAACCGGCGAATGCCACCGCAGAGCCCACCAACAGCGCACTGAACGCCACCAGCAGGCGTCGTGTACGTGCGACATCCAGCCCCAGGTGCTGCGCCTGGCGCTCGCCCAGCGCCAGCATGTCCAGCGGCGTGGCCAAGCGCTGCAGCGCGAACGCACCGATGGCAAACAGCGGCAACACCGCCACCACATCAGCCCAGTTCGCCCGCGCCAACGAGCCCATCTGCCAGAACACCAGCGATTGCAGTTCGCTTTCGTTGGCGATGTAGGTCAGGAAACCGATCAACGCCGAGCAGAACGCGGCCATCGCAATGCCCACCAGCAACAGCGTCGCATTGCCACTGCCCTTCCCCGGCCGTGCCAGCGCGTAGGTCAGCCCGATCGCGGCGGCACCGCCACCGAACGCCGCCACCGGCACCAGCCAGCCGGCTGCACCCGCGGCACCGAGCACGATCGCCGCCACTGCGCCCAATGCAGCACCCTGGCTGACACCGACAATGCCCGGATCGGCCAGCGGATTGCCGAACAGTCCCTGCAGGCTGGCACCGGCCATCGCCAGCGCTGCCCCCACCATGGCACCGAGCAGCGCACGCGGAATGCGCAGCTGCCACACCACGGCCAGGTCACGGCTGCTGACCGATTGCGGATCCAGCAGGCCCAGCTTCACCGCCAGCGCCTGCATCACTTCCAGCGGCGGCAGCCGCAGCGGCCCCACGGCGAACGACGCCAGCACCGCACCCAGCAGCGCGACCAGCGCAATCAACAACATCGTCCGCCCGCGACGGCGGCGTCGATCCGCAGGACTCATGCCTTCGGCAGCGCCGCCAGCGCCTGGGCCAGGGCCAACGCGCCCGCACCGGAACCGATGCTGGCGTACTTCAGCTGCGCATCCGGCATCACCCAGACCCGGTTGACCTGTCCGGCCGGGGTCTGTTTCAGCGTCGGATAGGCCTTCCACAGACCCTCGGCGCCGCCGAACAACTGCAGGTCATGCTCGGTCACCAGAATCACCTCCGGTGCCGCCGCGACCACGCCTTCGTTGCTCAGCTGCGAATAGTTGGCCACGCCGGCCTCGGTGCCGATGTTGATGCCACCTGCCAGCGCAATCAGCTTGGCCGATGCGCTGTCGGCGCCGGCCACGGTCGGCGCACCACCTGCGCCCGTTGCCGACACATGGATCACCCGCGGCGCATGCCCCAGACCCTTGCCGATAGCGGCAGCCTCATCCAGCTGACGCTGCACCTGGGTGGCCAAAGTCTGCCCCGCATCGGCCACGCCAAGCACGGCGGCGATCTTGCGCACCTTGTCCGGTGCCGGCTGCAGGTCATCGATCACTACCGCAGGCTCGCCCACTTCGCGCAGCTTCTTTGCCAGCTCGGTGTGGCGACGCAGGCTGTTGCCGATGAAAAGCGAGCCCTGCAGGCTCAGCACGCCTTCCACGCCGGTCGTTCGGTTGAACAGGAACTGGTGCGGTGCAGCCAGGCCTGCCTGGGCGGTGGTGTTGGTCGGCGCGGCGAACACCTGCTTGCCCAGCCCCAGCGCTTCGATCACCGCGATGATGTCGTCGCCGCCGGCAATGATCCGACTGGTGTCGTCCACTTCCACACCGGCGCCATCGTCGGACTGGACCTTGGTCGGCAGCACCGCCTGCTGCCCCGGCAGGGTCGGCACGTCATTGCCCGCCACCCGCTGCCAGCCTGCGGGCAGTGCCCCGGCCTCGGCGGTGGCGGTAGCCGGCGCAGCAGCGTCGGGGTTGCCCGAAGACGGCGCCGCCTTGTCGCCACAGGCGGCCAGCACCAAGGAAACGGCAAGCGGGAGCGCGCACAGGCGCAGGCGGGAAGCGATGTTCATGCAGGTTCTCCTTGCTGGCAGGGCGGCGGGGTGCCGCCCTGCCCTGTGGCTTACGGCTGGCGCAGGCTGATGCGGGTGATGCGATCACCCTTCGGATCCTCAGCGCCACGCGACTTGTTCACGGCGAAGACATTGCCCTTGCCATCGGCGCGGACGTGGTTGGGGAAGGTGCCGCCATCGAGATTGCCGACCACCTTGCCATCACGATCAACCGCGGTGACCGTACCGGCGCCGCGGTTGGTGACATAGGCCAGGCCGCTCTTCGCATCGAAGGCCACGTTCAGTGCACCGGCGCCGACCGGCACGTCGTGCACGACCTTGCCGCTGGCCACGTCGACGATCAGCAGGTTGTCAGTGCCCTGCGAGGCCACGTAGAGGCGGTTGCGCTGGGCATCGAAGGCCACGCCCGAGGCGCTGATCGAATTGCCCAGGTCGATGACCTTGTCGACCTTGCCGCTGGCCACATCGATCACCGCCGCTTCCGGCGTACCGATGCTGACCGTGAACAGCTTGCCGCTGGGCTCATCCAGCACCAGGCTCATCGGCACGAACTTCTCATCATCCACGCCGGAGGCCAGAGTGATCGGCTCCAGCGCCTTCAGCGTCTTCGCATCGAACACCGACAGGTGGTCTTCGCCGCTGGCCGAGGCGAAGACCTTGCCGTGCGTGCTGTCGACCACGACGTCGCGGGCGTGCGGCACGGCGCCGACCGGGAACTGGTGGACCAGCGACAGATCCGCCTGGCGATAGACAGCCACGGTGTCCTGGCGGGTGTTGCTGACCCAGACATTGCCGTTGGCATCATCCACGCCCACGCCATACACCGCGAACACCGCACCGTTGGTGCTGCCCGGCACCTGTGCCGGGGTGATGGCCTTGGTCACCTTCAGCGACTTCGGGTCCAGCTTCAGCAGCTGCGACTGGGTGACCGGCGGGCGGCCGACGGCCGAGGTCACGAACACTGCGTTGCTGGCGGCGCTGTAGGCCGACTGGTACAGGCCCGGCACCAGCTTGTTGGACTGGGTGGCGAACTGCGCCTGGCCCGACAGCGGCAGCTGCGGCGACACGCGCAGCTTCAGCACGGTTGCGGCGGCCGGCTGGCTGGCGCGCACCACCACCGGGTGGGTGCCCGGCACCGCGTCGGCCGGAATGGCCAGCTGGGTCTTGAAGTTGCCATCGGCATCGACCACCACCGGCTGGCTGTTGAGCACGGTATCGCCACGCAGCAGGCTGACCTGCTGGCCCGGCACGAAGCCGCGGCCGGTGACATCGGCGGTGCTGCCGGGAACCACGTTCTCACCGCGTGAGACAACCTGGCCCTTGAAGGTGGCGCTGGCCGGCTGGTCGAACACCGGCTGTGCGGTGGCGGTCACTGCCAGCAGCAGGCCGGCAGCCAGGGAAGTGAGGCGGAAAGACGGACGGAACGACATGGAAGGCTCCTTGCACACGTAGGCCGCGCCTCGTGGCGCGGGATTCATCGGTTGCCTTGGCCACTGCACATCGACAGTCCGCCTGGGTAGTGGGGTCGCACGGCACTGCCGTGCGAGGGATTCATTCGGCGGCGTTGTCACCACCGGTTGGCTGGCCGTCACCGGCGCTGCGGTCGGTCACGCCATACAGCTCATGCAGGGCCGCGTGGAAGGATGCGGGCAGCATCGGGCCGTGGCCGAGACCGGGAAACTCGCGGTACTGCACGCTCAGCCCCGGCACGTTGCCCAGGCGTTCGGCCAGCTGCATCGCTGCATCCGGCGCGGCGCCACCAATGCGGCGCAGATGCGCGACCACGCGCGGATTGCTCATGTCGCGCTTGCCGCGGTCGCCGATGCGCTCGGCACCGCCGAGCATCAGCCACACCTTCGCGGGCTGACCGTGTGCGTTCTGCACGAACTGCTGCTCGACGTCGCCCAGCGGCGCGCCCTGGCTCCACCACAGTGACGGGCTGGCGCTGAGGTAGTACTGGAAGGCGGCCGGGCGCGTGTACAGGCTGCTGAGCACGAACAGGCCGCCAAGCGAGTGACCCCACAGCGCCTGCTGCTGGTGATCGATGTTGGCGCGGCGCTCGACTTCAGGCTTGATGCGGCGCTCGATCATGTCCAGGAACGCTGCTGCGCCGCCGCCGACGGCCTGGGTCCTGCCGCTTTCATCATCGGCGCGATCGATCCACGCGGTGTAGTCGCGGGTGCGCGCAGCCGAATCGATGCGCAGATCGTTGTCGTAGCCAATCAGCACCAATACCGGTGGCGCCTTGCGTGCGGCCAGCTCGGCCAGCAGCGGCTGGTCCAGCACCATTGCCACGGCGTTGCCGTCCAGCGCGTACAGCACCGGCGATGGGGCCTTGGACGCCTTGGCCGGGATCGCGACGTTCACCCGCCAGCGGCGTTGCTGGTCGGGGCTGTCGATCACGAAACGCTCGAAGCGGTAGCTGGCCGCGGGTGCGTCGAGCACGGTCTGGCCCATCTTCTGCAGCGGATTGCGTTGCTGCGCGTATGCGTACGGGGTGGCCAGGAGCAGACCCATCATCAAGGTGGCCAGGCCGGATACCAGCGGGCCACGGCGCGGTGGCAGGACGGAAGACTTCATCAGTGACGGCGAAAGCGGCACACGGCCACCGGTTCACAAGGGACCGCAGTCTACCTTAAACGCGAATGATTATCACATCGATCAAACGTCACACTGTGTATCACGCGCGCGGCAACGTGTGCGCCAGCGCTTGCGCCGGAAGTCCGTGTTCATCTACTTTCCGTGCTATCGGGGCGCAGGAATCGCCCCGCCCTCGCGGGCGCCTGCGTGGCCCCTGCCCATCAGCTCCACAACCGCCATGGGATCGGATCCCATGATTGTGAGAACACCTTGAAGCACAAAGCACTGATCGCACTCGTTGCCGGCCTCCTTGCCCCGCTGGCCGGCCACGCCGCGCCAAGCCTTGCCGGGCTGTATTCGGCTTATGAAGAGGCCGGCTATTCCTCCCTTGGGCTGGAAGAGCTCAACCAGACCGTGCAATTCACGGCGGTGAGCCTGGGCACCTCCAGCAACCTGCAGGGCGAGCCGGTCCTGGAAGCCGGCGATGAAGATGGCCAGGTGCTGGCCCGCCTGACTGCTTCCGATGACGAGCAGAACGCCAAGCTTGCAGCGATGGAGGAAGGCGTCTCCTTCACCGCCAGCTGCACGCTGCAGTTCAGCTCGGGATCGGACTACCTGGCGCTGGGCGACTGCGTTCTGCAGTAGTCAACTTGCCGCGGCCGACGGCCTCGCAGAAACAACGAAGCCGGCCTTGGGCCGGCTTCGTCGTATAGGGCGATGTCCGCGATCTCAGGGGCCAGCGGGCACTGGGCCGTACGGGTTGTCCTGCGGCGTGCCCGGCAACAGCGCAAAAATCAGGATCACCAGGCCACCACCCGGCACCAACGCCAGCAGATACAGCCAGCCGGACTGGCCGCAGTCATGCAGGCGGCGCACGGTCACTGCGATAAGCGGCACGATCGTAGCCAGCCAGAGCAGGCCCACCAGCGCCAGCGCCCCGATCGTGATGCCGGCCATCCAGCTGGAATCGGCTTCCAGCACGAGGCCCGCCACCAGCGCCACCGTGAGCGAAAGCGCGCCTACCACGGTTGCCGCAAGCAACAGGAACAACTGGAACATCCAGTACTCGCGGCGGTTGGCGCGACCCTCGAACTGGGCGTAGCGCTTCAACGGCAGAATCATTTCCTGCACGGCATCGTTCCTTGAAAAACAGGGCCGCGCAGTCTGCCAAATGCGTACAGGCAGGGCAATGAGAAACCTTGCATGAAGCGAACCGGGCTATGCGCCCTTGGCCGCCCTCGCCGCCTCGCGCTCAGCGCGCAGCCGGTCCAGCTTTTCCTTCAGCTTGATCTCCAGCCCGCGCGGCACCGGGTTGTAGTACACCCGCTCGCCCATTGCATCGGGGAAGCCGGTCTGGTCCAGCGCGATGCCGCCCTCGGCGTCGTGGTCGTACTGGTACTCGGCGCCGTAGCCCAGCTCCTTCATCAGTTTGGTCGGCGCATTGCGCAGGTGCAGCGGCACTTCTTCGGTTCCGCTGTCGCGCACATCGGCCTTGGCCTGGTTGAAGGCGGCATAGCCGGCATTCGACTTGGCGGTGCTGGCCAGGTACAGCACCAGCTGGGCGAAGGCGAGCTCGCCTTCCGGGCTGCCCAGCCGCTCGTAGATGTCCCACGCCTCCAGCGCCATGCTCTGCGCGCGCGGGTCGGCCAGACCGATGTCTTCGATAGCCATGCGGGTCAGTCGACGTGCCAGATACGACGGATCACAGCCACCATCGAGCATGCGCGTGAGCCAGTACAACGCGGCGTCGGGATTGGAGCTTCGCACCGACTTGTGCAGCGCCGATATCTGGTCGTAGAACTGCTCGCCGCCCTTGTCGAAGCGGCGGGTGCGGTCGGCCAGCACCTGGGTGAGGGTCTGCGGGGTGATGCGACCACCCTCCCCGCCCGCCAGTTCGGCAGCGATTTCCAGCAGGGTCAGCGCACGACGCACGTCACCATCGGCCGCAGTGGCGATCTCCAGCAGCAGCTCCGGCGCAACCTCGATGTGTTCCTCGCCAAGGCCTCGCTCGCGATCGCCCAACGCACGTTCCAGTGCTTCAACGATGTCGGTCGGCGATACGCCTTCCAGCACGTGCACGCGGCAACGCGACAGGAGCGCGGAGTTCAACTCGAACGAGGGATTCTCGGTGGTGGCGCCGACGAACAGGATGGTGCCGCGCTCGATATGCGGCAGGAACGCATCCTGCTGCGCCTTGTTGAAGCGATGCACTTCGTCGACGAACAGCACCGTACGACGACCCTCGGCGAAGCGCTGCGCGGCCTCGGCCAGCACCTGGCGCACTTCCGGCAGGCCGGACAGCACCGCGGAAATGGCACGGAACTCGGCGTCGGAGTATTCAGCCAGCAACAGCGCCAGCGTGGTCTTACCGCAGCCGGGCGGCCCCCACAGGATCATCGAATGCACGCGACCGGATTCGACCGCGCGGCGCAGCGCGCTTTCCGGCGCGAGCAGACGCTTCTGCCCGACCATTTCGTCCAGGGTGCGGGGGCGCATGCGCTCGGCCAGCGGGCGCATGTGTTCCCGATCGACACTCAGCAGATCGGGACCGGGGAATGAAGTGGAGCGATGTCTTGGCACGTCGTCATTGTACCGCGAGAGCGTGCCAACCAAGGTTGACACCTACCCACGGCGGTAGCGCCGGGCCGTGCCCGGCGGACCATGATTGGTAGTGCCGGCCGATGGCCGGCAACCTCGGAAACTGTCGGAAATGGGCCGTAACCGCCGAAGCCAATCCAATGGTAAGTCACTGATTCAACGGAGCTTACCTCTCCTCAGCGCCACGCGCCGCCTCCAGCAACCGAGAATCCGGAACTCAACCATCCAGGACCTACGCGTGCGCGATCCCGAATCCAATGTCCTTGAGTTCGTTGCCGGCTGCGCTGTCGACGCGGACATCTACTACCTGGCTGCAGCCCTGGGCCCAGCCCATGAATACTACGACCCCGATCCCGGCCCGCCCACCCGGATGTTCGTCTTTGGCCGTGTACCCCAGGAAGGATGGTTCCATCACGACCTGCTGGACTTCCAGGTCATGTCCACACTATTCATCCCACCAGAAGACAGCGGTGGCCCACAGCGCTTGCTCGCGCTGGACTACTGGGGACAGCTGGAACATTACGGCCGCGCTGGAGCCACGATTGAGCGCGTGAAGGCGGATACAGGCGGCCTCACCCGCATTCGGCAGCTCGGCGAAGATCTGTTCTGTTGCGGCGTGCACGGAATGATCTATCACCGCAACGAGGCTGGGTGGAAGCAACTTCCCACGCACTTCCCCCCACCCGAGCGCAGGAGTCTCGAGGACGATCTTGATTCGATGGACTTCGAAACTTGGCTCTTGTATTGCGGCCACATATTCGAACTCGACGGCGTTCCCCCACTACCCACTGATCCGGCAAAACGTGAGGCCGAGCTGCGTCGGAAGTTCGACGAAACGCGCAGCCAGATAGTTGAGGGCCGCAAAGACCCAGAGCACAGGGAGTTACTTGCCAGCTTTGACGTGGCCAGCGTGAACGACCTCTGCGGAACCGGCTTAACAGACCTCTACGCAATCGGCTCTGATGGCCTGATTGCGCATTGGGATGGCTTGAACTGGACACTGCCCGAGCAAGTCACCACTGCGGAGCTGTTTCATGCATGCAGAACTGACCAGGGTCGCCTCGTCTTTGTCGGCACGGAAGGCACCATCATTACGGGCGACATTTCCACTGGATTTGAATGCCTGCGCCACGACGTAGGCGAAGAGGTCAATTTCAATTCCGCCTGCCAGCACGAGCAGAAGATCTATATAGGCACGGAAAATGAAGGGTTGTACGTCTACAGCCTCGTCACTGGCTTGGTTGAACCCTTGCTAGAAGGCATCCCCGAAGAACTGAGAAATGCGACGATCATTGACATTAGTTCCGTCGGCAGCACGCTGTGGGTGCTGACGCCCTGGGACCTGATGCGATTTGATGGCGCTGCGTGGCAGGTCATTGTTCACCCAGCCAACGGATGAGCCGGCCGAAAGCGTGTCAACCAAGGTTGACACCTACCAGAGCGCGTCAGGTCGGGCCACGGTAGCGCCGGGCCATGCCCGGCGACCGCGATCAGTTGCCGATGACGTCGGTACCGGCCGGCGGGGTGAAGCGGAAGGTGTTGGCGGCGAAGCTGGGGTTGCGCTTCCAGCCGCTGAAACTGATCACGGTGCGCTGGCCCACGGCGTCGGTGATCTCCATCTTCGCCAGACCCTGCGCGTTGAAGCCCAGCGCGGCGTACTGGAAGCTGGCTTCGGTCTCGCGCTTCGGCGACAGCGACAGCCACTGCAGGCCATCGCGGGTAGCGGCCTCTTCGCTCACGTCGTACTGCTGCTCCAGCAGTGCCGGGTTGATCAGCGCGGTCAGCGGGCTGTTCTGCTCTTCCTTGCCCTGCTCGCGCACGGTCGCCTGCTCCAGGTCCGGCTCGAACATCCACACCTTCTTGCCGTCAGCCACGATCAGCTGCTCGTGCGGGCGCACGTACTCCCAACGGAACAGGCGCGGTGCCGACAAAGCGACGCGACCACTGGTGGATTCCTTGACCTTGCCGCGGCTGTCGAACACCTGCTGGCTGAACTGCCCATCCAGGCCCTTCAGGCCGGCGGTGAAGGTTTTCAGGTCATCACGGGCGCCGGCCCAGGCGCTGCCGGCAGCGGCGCAGGCCACGGCCAGGGTGGTGGTGGCAAGGAAACGGCGGAGGCGAAGGTTCATGCAGGGATCCTGTGGGCGCGCGGCCAGGAAAGTTGGGTGCCAGTGTGCCCGGCGAAAGATGAATGGGCGATCAGGACGCCATTATGACGCCCTGATCGCTGATCGGCGATTCAGCTGCCAGCGGCCGGCAGCTTGCCGTACAGCACCTGGCCACGGAAGCCGCGGCGTACCTCGCGGAACAGCGCGCGGAACGCGGCATAGTCCTGCGGCTGGCACAGCGCCTCGGCGCCGCGCACCGCGTTCTGCTGCAGGCGGTGATGCACGGTCACTTCCTGGCCCTGCCGGCTCCAGTCGACCCGGTATTCGCCGGCCGCATTGGCAAACCGCTGGCTGCGCGGAATCGCGATGATCGGGGCATTGGCCGGGAACTGCAGGCGATAGGTTTCCTCGCGCAGGCTGGCATAGCAGTAGAACGGCGTCTCGTTGTCCGGCGCCGAGGCGCTCGCGTACAGCCCGCGCACCGATTCACCACCCGGCGGATCGGGTACGGCCATGCCGCCGGCCACGTCGAAGTCCACGTAGTCCTCGGCCTGGAACGCCATGCGATAACCGAACGGCCGGGTCAGATCGACCGGTACACCCTGCAGCTGCAGCTGGCCACGGCCATCGAAACCGGACGCGGCCATGATCGATTCTTCAGCGCGCGCGCGGTTCTGTGCATTGAGCTGGGCGAACTGCGCGCGCATGCCGATCTCGGCGTTGTCGCTCAGCTGCGGCACCGTCTCGCCACGCAGATTGCCCTGCGCGTCGAAGGTGAAACGCACGTCCATCACCGTCGCGTTGCGCTGCGGGTCGTTGGCAGGCGTCCGCGCCAAGGTGGCATCGCGGGTGTGCAGCACCGGTGCGCCAAGGTCGCCATCGGGCAGCTGGCCGAAGCGTGCCCAGGCACTGGTCGAGTCCAGGTACAGATCGAACTCGGGCACATAGGTGATGGCGTGGTTGAAGCGGCCCAGCAGCGGAATCTTCGGCAGCGTCGGCCCACCGCCGGCACCAATCAGCACCGGCGAACTGGTGATGCCCTTGGCCGCCAGCAGCGCCTCAAGGATCGTTACGTGGTCCTTGCAGTCGCCATAGTGGTTGTCGAGGATGCTCTGCGCGCTGTTCGGCTCCAGGCCGCCATTGCCCAGGTACACCGCCACGTAGCGGATGTTCTGCGCGACCCAGCGGTACAGCGCATCGGCCTGCGCGCGACGGTCGCTGACGCCGGCGGTGACTTCGTCTGCCAGCGCCTGGATCTCCGGCGTGACCTGCGCGGCCGGCCCTGCCTTCAGTTGATAGGCGCGGCCCATCTGCGCCCAGTCGCGGTAGGTGCTGGCCATGATGTTCGGCCCGAACTCCCACACCGCCGCCGACCAGTTCTGCGCCTGCATCGGCTCGCGGCGCTGGTAGCGCCAGCGCCATGTCGCCTGGCCGTTCTTCACCACCGGGCGATCGCTGCCCTGCACGCCGCGGCTGTCCACGAACATGGGCAGATTGGCCGGCGCGCTCAGGGTCACCTCGGCATCGTCGTACTGGGTGAACACATTGAAGGTTTCCCAGAGGCCGAAGTATCCCGGGAAGTACGGCGTCAGCTGGGTGCGCCGCACCTGGTAGAACAGCCGCGTGCCCGGCGCCAGGTTGGGGAACACGATCACCCGCACCTTGCGGTCGGCATACATCGCCGCCGAGGCGCTGGAATAGCTTTCCTGGGTGTAGATGCGATCGGCCGGCACCTCGCGGCGCTGGCCGTCGGCGGTCAGCGTGTAGGCGTTGACCACGTCCAGCGTTTCCATCTTCTCGCTGTAGCTCAACCGCACCTGGCTGAACTGCTCCACCGCTGCCTTGGTCTTGAGCAGGATTTCGTAGGTTTCGGTCTGTACGTTGCCGGCATCGGCGCGCACCTGGTAGTCGGCGCGATAGCGGACGAAGCTGAAGTTGTTGCTGGCCTCGGCATCGCTGCCGGTGGACGGCGGCGCGACCGCAGGTGCAGCCGTCGCGGCGGCATCGGCCAGCGCCGGGCCGGCTGCCAGCAGGCAGGCCAGCGCCAGCGCGCAGGAAACGGGTTGAAGCATGCATCGGTTCCTAGGACGTCGGGAATGCGGCAGGGCTTACTTCGGCGGCGGCGGTGCCAGCACCGTGCGGTCGCCGTTGTGTTCGGGCGAACTGACCACACCGGCCGCTTCCATGGCCTCGATCAGTCGCGCCGCGCGGTTGTAGCCGATCTTCAGGCGACGCTGCACCCCGGAAATCGAGGCACGACGGGTCTCGGTGACCACGCGCAGCGCTTCGTCGTACAGCGGATCGGACTCATCGCCGCCGCCGGAACTGGTCTCCGGCAGGCCGGTCGCACCGACCACCACGCCATCACCCATCGTCTGTACTTCGTCCAGCACGCCGTCAACGTAGTCGGCCGGGCCCATTGCCTTGAGGTGCTCGACCACGCGATGCACTTCTTCATCGGACACGAAGGCGCCGTGCACACGCTCGGGCATCGCCGTGCCTGGCGGCAGATACAGCATGTCACCGTGACCGAGCAGCGTCTCCGCGCCGGACTGGTCGAGGATGGTGCGCGAATCGATCTTCGAGCTGACCTGGAAGGCGATGCGGGTGGGAATGTTGGCCTTGATCAGGCCGGTGATGACGTCCACAGACGGGCGCTGGGTGGCCAGGATCAGGTGGATGCCAGCCGCACGCGCCTTCTGCGCGAGGCGCGCGATCAGCTCTTCGACCTTCTTGCCGACGATCATCATCATGTCGGCGAATTCGTCGATGAAGATGACGATGAACGGCAGCGTCTCCAGCGGCCGCGGCGCCTCGCCCAGCTCCGGGTTCGGCTTGAACAGCGGGTCCATCATCGGCTGGCCGGCGTCCTGCGCGTCCTTCACCTTCTTGTTGAAGCCAGCCAGGTTGCGCACGCCCACCGCGCTCATCAGCTTGTAGCGGCGCTCCATCTCGGCCACGCACCAGCGCAGACCGTTGGCAGCCTCCTTCATGTCGGTGACCACCGGCGCCAGCAGATGCGGGATGCCCTGGTAGACGCTCAGTTCGAGCATCTTCGGGTCGATCATCAGCATCCGCAGGTCTTTCGGCGACGCCTTGAACAGCAGGCTCAGCACCATCGCGTTGACCGCCACCGACTTGCCCGAGCCGGTGGTACCGGCCACCAGCAGGTGCGGCATGCGCGCCAGGTCGGCCACGGTCGAGCGACCGGCGATGTCCTTGCCCAGCGCGAGGGTCAGCGAACTGGCCGACTTGTCGTACTCCTTCGAGCGCAGCAGCTCGGACAGGTAGATCATCTCGCGGGTGACGTTGGGGATTTCCAGGCCGATCACCGACTTGCCGGGAATCACATCGACCACACGCACCGACTTGACCGACAGGCCGCGGGCGATGTCCTTGTCCAGCGAACTGATCTGGCTGACCTTGATGCCCGGCGCCGGCTCGATCTCGAAGCGGGTGATGACCGGGCCGGGGTTGGCGCCGACCACCTGTGCATCGATGCGGAAATCCTTGAGCTTGAATTCGATCTGCCGCGACAGCGCGTCGAGGGTGTCCTTGTCATAGCCGACGGGCTGCGGCTTGGGATCATCCAGCAGGGCCAGCGGCGGCAGGTCCGAGCCGTCGCCATTGACGCCGCGGAACATCGGGATCTGGTTGTCGCGCTTGGCCCGATCGCTCTTTTCGATCACCGGCTCAGGGCGCGGCTCGATCTTCACCGGTTCGCGCTTGGCGCGCACTTCGGCATCGGCCTTGCGCACTTCCTGGCGCTCCTCGCGCATCACGCGGGTCTGCTGCCACTCGGTGGCCTGCTCCTTCTTGCGCTCCAGCAACGGCGCCAGCGACATCACACCGCGGCCGATCTTCTCCATCACCACGAACCAGGACAGGCCTGTGGCCAGGGTGATCGAGGCCAGCAGCAGCACCAGCACGAACAGGTTCGCCCCGAGCGCGCCAAAGCCGACGCTGAGCGAATTGCCGACCAGCTTGCCGAGAATGCCGCCAGCACTGGAGACATCACCACTGAACAGGCGCACATGCAGGAAGCCGGTGCCGGCAATCAGGAAGCCGACCAGCCCGACCAGCCGCAATGCGGGGTCCAGATCGTTCTCGCCCTTGCTCTCGCGCTTCAGGCCGAACATCGCAATCCAGGCCAGCGCGCCCAGCACCACCGGCAGCAGGAAGGCGATGTAGCCGAACAACTGCAGCAGCACGTCGGCGATCCACGCGCCCGCGCGGCCGCCCATGTTGTGTACCGGCGCGACCACGCTGCCGGTGTGCGACCAGCCCGGGTCCGTCGCTGAATAGGTGAAAAGGCTGGCAGCCAGATACAGCAGGGCCGGCGCGATGGCGATCAGACCCAGGTCACGCCACAGGCGCTGACGGCGTGGATTGTCGGTCGTGGCCGCTGCCGCCGAGCGACGCGACGCCTTTTTGTCGTCGGACTTGGAGCGTTCGGGGACCTGCTTCGCCACCTTAGACCATACCTTTGGAATGCGCTGTTAGTGTTTGATAATAAACGAGACGGCGTCAGTTTTCAGTTATCCGTTGCCGCACAAGCGGGGACAGGGCCCGAAACCGCCCGTGGATGGCGCTGTTCTGTTCATCGGCTTGAATCGCCCTGCCCCAGCCGCCACTCTATGACCAGCCAAGGATGCTGTGCAAACATCGCCGCGCCTTGTCCCATCTACCTTTTCGCGAGTCTACATGAGCACCAGCCTGCCCTCCCGCCACCAGCGTCTTGTCATCCTCGGTTCCGGCCCGGCCGGTTGGACCGCTGCCGTCTACGCTGCCCGCGCCAACCTGAAGCCGGTCGTCATCACCGGCCTGCAGCAGGGTGGCCAGCTGATGACCACCACCGAAGTGGACAACTGGCCGGGTGACGCCCATGGCCTGATGGGCCCGGACCTGATGGCGCGCATGCAGGCCCACGCCGAGCGCTTCGAGACCGAGGTCATCTTCGACCACATCCACACCGCGGACCTGTCGCAGCGCCCGTTCAAGCTGATCGGCGACAGCCATGAGTACACCTGTGACGCCCTGATCATCTCCACCGGCGCGACCGCCAAGTATCTGGGCATCCCGACCGAAGAGGAGTTCAAGGGCCGCGGTGTGTCCGCCTGCGCCACCTGCGACGGCTTCTTCTACCGTGACCAGGACGTGGTCGTGGTCGGCGGCGGCAACACCGCCGTGGAAGAAGCGCTGTACCTGTCCAACATCGCCCGCAAGGTCTACCTGGTCCACCGCCGCGACACCCTGAAGGCGGAAAAGATCATGCAGGACAAGCTGTTCGCCAAGGTCGCAGCCGGCAAGATCGAAACCGTCTGGCACCACCAGGTGGAGGAAGTGCTGGGCAACGAGGCCGGCGTGACCGGCGTGCGCGTGAAGTCGACCCTGGACGGCAGCACCCGCGACATCGACGCGCACGGCTTCTTCGTGGCCATCGGCCACCACCCGAACACCCAGCTGTTCGACGGCCAGCTGACCATGAACAACGGCTACCTGGAAATCCGTTCGGGCCTGGGCGGCAACGCCACCCAGACCTCGGTGGAAGGCGTGTTCGCCGCCGGCGACGTGGCCGACCAGCACTACCGCCAGGCGATCACCTCGGCCGGCTTCGGCTGCATGGCCGCACTGGATGCCGAGCGTTACCTGGATGCGCAGGGCAAGGCCAGCTGAGGCTGGCTTCTGCAGCGCCAGAGGCATGGTTGACTCGAAGCGGGCGCGAAAGCGCCCGCTTCGAGTCAACCCGCCGTCGCGGGCTCCACACCGGCAGGGCTGATCGGAGCCCCACTCAATCCGCGCGACGTTCGGATGCACTGCACGACGTGGCGCACAGGCGGCGATTTCACGCCATCGGCGTCCACGACCCGCGTATCCCACAGAATTGGCGCACTCCCGGCGTTCTCGCACCGCAGGGTAATCTGGCTGGGCTTGTCGTCGGGGCTAGCGATGTGAACCTTTCCGTCGCTGCAGGTCCAGCCCGGCGGGCAACCCATGTTCGTGGTGACCAGTTCGATGGGGTACTGCGGATAGCCCTCGAAGGCGACATCCACCTGCTGTGAGCTTCCCTGAGGCAACCGTATTCCCTGGATGGGCTCGGCTTTCAACGGAACGCAGCCCTTGCCTTCGCGGAAGAGCCGGTAGCCCTTCTCGACTCCTTTCATGGAAGCGGTACGGAACACCGGGTCCTGGAGGGCGGCGGCGTCCGTGGCATTTGTGTGAAAAGCCACCTCGACCACTATGGACGGCATGGTGGCGAAGTTGTTTTCACCATGCCCTGCGGCAACGCCACCTCGGGGAACAGGAAAGTCAGCGTAACCCTCCTGTGCGGTGATGAGCTCCCGCATGTAGCACAACGTCAGATCGGCGAGCTGTCGATCCGCTGGCTTGCTTGAATGGTAGAAAACCCTTGACCCACGGGCAACGCCTGGCACATCCGCATTGGTGTGAATGCTGAGCATCCCTGCAACGCCGAGATGATTCGCGTAGTACGGTCGAGCGCGGATGTCATCTGACACCTCCCTGTCGCTCGCACTACTGTTCGCAAAGTGGTTCCAGATATCTGTCCGATCAGGAAGAAGATCCTTGAGATGGTAACGAGCTGACATCTCGTACCACGGACGCATTGAATCCGGGTGCGCACCGGCCCCGCCGCGACGCGCACGATGCACGGCCACACTCCCGCGATCTTCCAGCAGCCGTTGCAACTCGTCCGCATATCCGGGCGTAATCAGATCCTCCTGCACACCATTGCGTACAGGCCGCTGGAATTCCCACTCCATGCCAGGGTGCACTCTCAGCAGCCCGTGACTGGCCGAGACAAGAACCTGGCCCCCTGCCTGCCTGGCAGAGCCTTGCTGTTGCGCACTGATGTCGCGAGGAAAGTGTTCCCAGTAGGGCTTTCCCTCGTAAAGAATGACCGTTTCAACTTCGCCTACGCCGGCCTTCATGGTGTAGGCCTCCAAGGTGTTCCTGATGTACTGCTCCAGTTCCTCGAGCGAATGATCGTCCTCCGACGGCAGGATTCCAGCCCCGAAGCTGATGACGAGCTTCCGTTGCTGGATGTCAACCGAGGCACCGACTGATATGCCCGTGGATCTGGACCTGCGCAGCTGGTGGTCATCCAGGATCTTCTGTGCCTGCCGCGTCAATAGAAGATCCAACGCCACATCCGTCTCAGCGGCGGGCGGTAAAGGCTGAGTGAGCGCCTGCGGACAGGGTAAGGTGCAGGCAATGATCGACGCCAATCCAATGCGGCGGAACGCGCGCACGAAGTTCATATCAGTTCCTTTGAAGGGCTGGGAAGTGCGCCACGCGTGTCGCACGGATCAACACTGTCAAACCCTCAAAAGGGATGTAATGCCAGGCGTTTCAGATCCGCGAATTCACAATTTCCCTCAGGCCCTTCGCGTCGACCAACGCCGCAACAAGCCAATCCTCGCCAGCCTCGAACAGCTCCCCGAGAATTTTGAGAAAGGCAAGCAGTCCATTGGCGAACACTGAACGGCATCGACCGTGCCCCTGCAGTCAGCGGTACCGAGTGATCCAAGGCCTACGCCAATCAGCACCCCGTCGCTCCCATCGTGACGGGCGATCAGACCCACACGCCGGCCTGGTTAAACTCAACCGGCGCAGCCGCGACACCATCCCGCACCTCACCTGTCCTATCCTCTCCCCATGCCCTCCGCCCGCTTTCTCGACACGCTGCAGTCAATTCCCGCCACCGACTGGGATGCCCTGCACGACGGCCGCAACCCGTTCGTCAGCCACGCCTTCCTTGCCGGCCTGGAAACCCATGGCTGCCTGCGCGAGGACTGGGGCTGGCAGCCGCAGCACTTTACCCTGTGGGACGGCGACACCCTGGTCGGCGCCATTCCCGGCTACCTGAAGACCAACTCGCATGGCGAGTTCGTATTCGACCACGCCTGGGCCAACGCCTATGCACGCCACGGACGCGACTACTACCCGAAGTGGCTCGGCGCGGTGCCGTACTCGCCGGTGACCGGCCCGCGGCTGCTAGCCCGTGACGATTCGCAGCGCACCATGCTGTTGACGGCACTGCGCGGACAGATGCCCGCACTCGACGTGTCGTCGGCACACATCAATTTCCACACGGCAGCTGACGAGACCGCCTTCGGCGACGACTGGCTGCTGCGCGAGGACATCCAGTTCCAGTGGCAGAACCCGGGCGACTGGAGCACGTTCGAGCAGTTCTTCGACGCCATGAACCACAAGCACCGCAAGAACATCCGCCAGGAGCGGGCCAAGGTCACCCGACAGGGCATCACCTTCCGGGTGGTGCATGGCGACGAAGCCAGCCGCGCCGATCTGCAGGCGATGTACCGCTTCTACCTGCAGACCTTCCTGGAATACGGCAACGCGCCAGCGCTGACCGAGGCATTCCTGCGCCATCTGGCGATCTCACTGGGTCGCGGCCTGGTGCTGTTCCTGGCCGAACAGGACGGCGAACCCATTGCCGGTGCGTTGTGCCTGCGTGGTGGCGACACGCTGTACGGCCGCTACTGGGGCGGCGCCACCCTGCCCGGCCTGCACTTCGAGGCCTGCTACTACCAGGGCATCGAATACTGCCTGCGCGAGGGCCTGGCACGCTTCGAGCCCGGCGCGCAGGGCGAGCACAAGCTGGCGCGCGGCTTCCTGCCGACGATCGTGCGCAGCCGGCACTGGGTGGCCGATGCGGAGTTTGCCGAGGCGCTGCGCGACTGGTGCCGGCAGGAGCGGCGGGATGTGCGGCGCTACCAGCAGGAACTGCAGGGGCACAGCCCGTTCCGCGCGGAAGCGTAGCGCCGGGACGACTCGAGAAGATCCGTGCGCAGCAAGGTACGCACCCACCAAGGCAGTTCCGGAAAGAACAGTGCGTGCGAGGCGTGCCAACCAAGGTTGGCAACTACCGGAGCAAGTTGGCACCTACCAGAGCCACTGGCGAGGACGCTGCGCTCAGGTGCACTGCCAGAAATGCCCGCTAACCCGGCACTTCGCGCACCAGAAGCTGTACAGCATGCCGCCGCTCCCCCACAGCAACATGCCCTCATTGGTGGTCGGCAACGTTGAGTCGAGTTGCATCACGAAAGGCATCTGCTCGCCGCAATCGATGCATGCCGGGTAATGCGCGCTCTGCACCCAGCTCGGCGCGCCACCCACCCGCGACAGATTCTGCCGATGATTGGACTGGCCCCAGTCCTGCTGCTGCCAGCGGTGGCTGTCCATCGCGGCAATACCGACCTCGGCCAGCATCAGGTCGCCGCTGTCGGTGGGATTGATCGTCACCTCACGGTACTGGCTGGGGTGGCAGCTCGGCACACCGTCCGCATCGTGGCGATAGAAACGCACGGGCGGATCTTCCCACCCGCAGCAGTCCAGGCACAGGCCCAGGGTGATCGAGCCGGCCGCTCCCTCCTCCAGCGCCGCAGTGTCGGTCTGCAACAGACGCTGCAGCGGTGCATGACAACTGCCACACACAGCGTCGAGCAAGCCGCCCATGTGCCCCGCATGCTGCACCTGACCGCCATTCCAGGTGGGATGCAGCCGCCAGATCCGTTTGCGCCAGCCCGGCTCTTCGGCCACCTGTGCACGGTGCTGCCTGATTCCAAAGCGCAGGTGCAGCGGTTGCTGGTCATGCAGGCGGCGCAGCCGTGGGCCATCGGCCAGGCCCGCCCAGTGCGCCCAGACCTGCGCATCCAGATCGCTCCAGTCGGCCAGGTAGCCTCGGGCGGCGGCATGGGTTTCCGGCTGGGCAGCCAACAGCAGTGCCTTGGCGCGCTCCAGTTCGCGATCGTCATCGGCCTCGGCCAACCGATGCGCCCAGTCCGCCGCGAGCGGCGGCGGCAGTGCCTGCCAGACCTGCGAGGCCAGTTGGATGTCATCCTCGATGGCGACCGCCAGCAGCGCGCCCCAGTCCTCCTGCAGCACCTGCGGCGCCTGGTAGCTGGCGAACTCCAGCACGCTGGTCAGCAGCTCACTGCGCTCGCCGTCACGATAGCGCCGCCAGGCATCGATACAGACCGGCGCGACAGCTTCATCCGGCAGCAGATCCAGCGCCGTATCGAGGAAGGCGGAGCTGGGCGAGCGGCGCTCCAGCGCCTGCAGCAGCAGCGCGCCAAGCCGGGGGCGGTCTTCGCTGGCCAGGGTCAACAGCATGCCCAGGCTGTCATTGCGTGTGCGCGGCGCATCGTGCGCATCGAGGATGGCGGTGATGGGGTCGCTCATGCGGGGCTCCTTACCGGTGAAGCGTGATGGTGCCAGACATCGCGTATCGCCACGACGAATACAATGCCGGCATGACCCGTCAGTTGCCCTGGCGCCTGGCCGACGCGCCGGATGCCCCCTTCCCGCCGGCCGAGACCGCCCTGCGCCAACCCGACGGGCTGCTGGCCGTGGGCGGCGACCTGCACCCGCTGCGTCTGCTCAACGCCTGTGCCGGCGGCATCTTTCCGTGGTTCAGTGAGGGCGAGCCGATTCTGTGGTGGTCGCCGGACCCGCGCATGGTGTTCCGCACTGACGGCGTGCACCTGAGCAGCAGGTTCCGCCGGCAGCTGCGCGGCAGCACCTGGGAAGTGACCGCCGATACCGCCTTCAGCCAGGTGATGCGCGCCTGCGCCAGCGCCCCCCGTCCCGGCCAGGACGGCACCTGGATCAGCCCGGCGATGGTCGATGCCTACAGCCAGCTGCACGACCTGGGATTCGCGCATTCCTTCGAAGTGTGGGACCGGCAGACGCTGGTCGGTGGCATCTATGGCGTGGCCATTGGCGCGATGTTCTTCGGCGAAAGCATGTTCAGTGGCGCCAGCGGCGGCTCCAAGGTGGCGCTGGCGGCACTGGCGCGCACGCTGCATGGCTGGGGTTGGCCACTGATCGATGCGCAGGTGGAGAACCCGCACCTGCTGCGCATGGGCGCCGAGCACCTGCCGCGCGCGCCGTTTCTGCAACAGGTCCGCAGCGCGGTGCAGGCGCCGGGCCGGGAAGGCGCCTGGACCCAGCGGGTCGGGCGCGTGCCGGCAGCGGATTTTGCCGGGGAATAACACAATCTTTGCAAGCTGGGCGTTTGACGCGTAAAATGCTGCGCCTTAGGCCCAACGTGGCCGTTTTCTGAACCGCACAGGACTACATGTCGAAAGACGATTCCATCGAGTTCGAGGGCACCGTCAGCGAGACGCTGCCGAACACCACTTTCCGCGTTCGTCTGGAAAATGGGCACGAAATCATCGCCCACATCTCCGGCCGCATGCGCAAGAACTACATCCGCATCCTCACCGGTGACCGGGTCAAGGTTGAAATGACCCCGTACGACCTGACCAAGGGTCGTATCACCTACCGAATGAAGTAAGCGGCTGGCGCGTTGCGCCACCCCGACAAGGCCAGCCCTGGACGCTGGCCTTTTGTCATGCCTGAAATCCGGCCCTGCCGGACGGCACCCTGACCGAATGCACCGTGACATCGGTCAGCCATGCTTGCGGCAGATTCGCATTCGCGCCAGCGGCGTCATCGTGGCACCCGATCCAGTCCGGATCGCCACCCCCTGCCCCCGCCATGAACATGTCTTCCCTGCCCGCTGGCTTCGCTTCGCTCGTACTTATCACCGCCGCCCTGATCGCACCCGCCGCCCAGGCCGCCGACACGCCGCCAGCCAGCACCGGTGACAGCTGCATTGCGTTGAGTGAGGATCAGCAGATCGTCCGCGCCGGCGCCGATCGCGATGTGCTGCTGCGCAGTGGCGACCAGCACTATCGCGTGGTCTTCACCGCCTCCTGCAACAGCGCCGTGACCTCCCGGCGATTGGCCATTGAAACCCAGGGCGAGAGCAACCAGCTGTGCGGCGGCTCGCGCAGCGTGCTGAAAACCGATCGCGCCAGCTGCACGATCGAGCGCATCGAGCCCCTGGAAGCGGCCGCCTTCAAGCGCATGGCCCGCCAGCGCAGCCGCTGAAGGGCTGACACGACAAGGGCGGCCTGAGCCGCCCTGTCGTTGCCTCCGCGGCCGGGCAATGCCCGGCGCACCCTTACTCCACCGTGGCCGGCAACAGCCGCTCCGGCTCGGCCTGCGCCTCGACCACCAGCTCGTCGTTGCGCACGTCGATGCTGACCTTGCCGCCGTTGACCAGCTTGCCGAACAACAGCTCGTCGGCCAGCGGGCGCTTGACCTTGTCCTGCAGCACCCGCGCCATCGGGCGGGCACCCATCAGCGGGTCGAAGCCATGGTGGGCCAGCCAGTCGCGCGCGGTCGGGGTGGCCGACAGGCTGACGTGCTTCTCCTGCAGCAGCATCTCCAGCTCGATCAGGAACTTGTCCACCACGCGCAGGATGTGCTCGAAGCCCAGCGGCTGGAACTGCACCACCGCATCGAGGCGGTTGCGGAATTCCGGAGTGAACGCACGACGGATGGTCTCCATCGCATCGGTGGCGTGGTCCTGCTTGGTGAAACCGATCGAGCGCCGCGAGGCCTGCGCCGCGCCGGCATTGGTGGTCATCACCAGCACCACGTTCTTGAAGTTGGCTTCGCGACCGTTGGTGTCGGTCAGCACGCCGCGGTCCATCACCTGCAACAGGATGTTGAAGATGTCCGGGTGCGCCTTCTCGATTTCATCCAGCAGCAGCACGCAGTGCGGCGTCTTGACGATCTTCTCGGTCAGCAGGCCGCCCTGGTCGAAGCCGACGTAGCCCGGAGGCGCACCGATCAGGCGGCTGATCGAATGCGGCTCCATGTACTCGGACATGTCGAATCGGACCAGCTCGATGCCCAGCTGCAGCGCCAGCTGCTTGGTCACCTCGGTCTTGCCGACACCGGTGGGGCCGGCGAACAGGAAGTTGCCGATCGGCTTTTCCGGATTGCCCAGGCCCGAGCGCGCCAGCTTGATGGCCGACGCCAGGGTACCGATGGCCGGATCCTGGCCGAAGATCACCATCTTCAGGTTGCGCTCCAGGTGCTGCAGCACATCCTTGTCGGTGGCGCTGACCTGCTTGGCCGGGATGCGCGCCATCTTGGCGACGATGGCCTCGACCTCTTCGACGTCGATCAGCTCCTTGCGCTGGCCTTCCGGCAACAGGCGCTGGCGGGCACCAGCCTCGTCGATCACGTCGATGGCCTTGTCCGGCAGCAGGCGGTCGGCGATGTGCTTGACCGACAGGTCGACGGCAGCCTGCAGCGCTTCGTCGGCGTAGGTGACGCCGTGGTGGGCTTCGTACTTGGACTTCAGGCCCTGCAGGATTTCGTAGGTCTCGCCCACGGTCGGCTCGACGATGTCGATCTTCTGGAAGCGACGAGCCAGCGCCCGGTCCTTCTCGAAGATGCCGCGGTATTCCTGGAAGGTAGTCGAGCCGATGCAGCGCAGCTCGCCCGACGCCAGTGCCGGCTTGATCAGGTTGGAGGCATCCATGGTGCCGCCCGACGCCGAACCCGCGCCGATGATGGTGTGGATCTCGTCGATGAACAGCACCGCATTGGGCACCTTCTTCAACGCGGTCAGCACACCCTTCAGACGCTTTTCGAAGTCGCCACGGTATTTGGTGCCAGCCACCAGCGCGCCCAGGTCGAGCGAATAGATGACCGCATCGGCCAGCACGTCCGGCACCGAGCCTTCCACGATGCGTCGGGCCAGGCCTTCGGCAATCGCGGTCTTGCCGACGCCGGCCTCGCCCACGTACAGCGGGTTGTTCTTGCGGCGGCGGCACAGGACCTGGATGGTGCGTTCGATTTCGTCGGCACGGCCGACCAGCGGGTCGATGCGACCGGCGCGGGCCTGTTCGTTGAGGTTGCTGGCGAACTCGGTCAGGGCATCGCCCTTGGGCTCGCCCTCGCCCCCTTCCATGCGGCCCTCGCCCTCGGACGAGGACGGTTGCTCGCCTTCCTCACCCAGCTTGGCGATGCCGTGGGACAGATAATTGACCACATCCAGCCGGGTGACGTCCTGCTGGTTGAGGTAATAGACGGCGTGGGAGTCCTTTTCGCCGAAGATGGCGACCAGCACGTTGGCGCCGGTGACCTCCTTCTTGCCGGAGGACTGCACGTGGTACACGGCCCGCTGCAGCACGCGCTGGAAGCCCAGCGTGGGCTGGGTATCGCGGCCGTCATCTTCGGCCAGGCGGGACACGGAGGCCTCGATGGCCTGCTCCAGCTCCTGGCGCAGGCGGTCGGCGTCGGCGCCACAAGCCTTCAATACGGCCTGGGCGGACGGGTTGTCGAGCAGTGCCAACAGCAGGTGTTCGACCGTCATGAACTCATGTCGGGCCTCACGGGCGCGCTTGTAGCACTGGCCGATGGTGTGTTCGAGGTCTTTGCTGAACATGGATTACTCCGGCGGCAGTTGGGGACAATATGCGGCCTGACTACGCGATTTCCATCACCCTAGCGGATTGCGACGTTCAGATGGCGTTAGCAGTGCGAACCGCTTGATCATCGTTCACTCCAGGACAGCACCCTCACCATGAGCGAACCCTACCTGAGCCGCTGGCGATTGCGACGTGATGGTCCTTTGATCCGTACCCCCCATGCCCGGCTCTGGCCGGTGCTGACCGTCTCTGGCGAGGCGGCCATGTTGAAGGTGAGCACGGAGACAGAGGAACAGAACGGCCATCGCCTGCTGCGCTGGTGAAACGGCGACGGTGCCGCACGCCTGCTGGCCCACGAGGGGCCGGCGATCCTGATCGAACGGGCGCACGGCGACTCGCTGCGGCAACGTTCGATCAAGGGCGAGGACGACGCCTGCACCATGATCCTGTGCCAGGTCCTGCAGCAGCTGCACCGGCCACGGAGCGCACCGCCAGAAGATCTGGTCTACCTGCGTAGATGGTTCGCCGATCTGCTGCAGGCAAGGGCACCGCTGCCGCCATTGCTGGAACAGTGCAGATCGCTGGCGATGGCACTGCTGGAAGACGAGCAGGAAATGCGGCCGCTGCATGGCGACCTGCACCACGACAACGTGCTGGATTTCGGCGCGCGGGGCTGGCTGGCGATCGACCCGAAGCGGCTGCTGGGTGACCGCGCCTTCGACTACACCACGATGTTCAGCAACCCGGACCTGTGCGGGCCGGGCATCCACGTAGCAACGCGGCCCGAGCGCTTCCATGCCCGGCTGGAACAGGTCTGCCGGCTGGCCGATATCGAGCGCACGCGGCTGCTGCGCTGGATCGCAGCCAGTGCCGGGCTGTCAGCGGTGTGGTTCCGGGATGATGGCGACCCGGCCGACATCGATGAGACGGTGGCCGGGATGGCCCTGCAGGCGCTGGCGGAGGCGTGAATTCTCTGCCTGCCTTGATAGGTGCCCACCTTGGTGGGCACGCTCCATCCGGTGTCGATACGCCCGGGCAAAAAGCAGCCGAGCATGGGCTCGGCTCTACAGATCGTGGGCGGTCAGGCCTTTTCCATCGTGCACAGCAGCGGGTGCTGGTTCATCCGCGCGTACTCGTTGACCTGGGCCACCTTGGTTTCGGCCACTTCGCGGGTGAACACACCGCAGACGCCACGGCCACGGGTGTGGACGTGCAGCATCACCTGGGTGGCCTTGTCCAGGTCCATGTTGAAGAACTGCTGCAGGACGTCCACGACGAAATCCATCGGGGAGTAGTCGTCATTGAGCAGCATGACCTGATAGAACGGCGGCGGCGCCACTTCCGGGCGCGCGGGCTCCACGGCAACGCCGTGCTCGTGGTGGGAATCGGGGGCGGACTCGCGAGGCATCTGCCGATTATAAGGGGTGAGTCGGCCTTGCGCAGGCCCTGCGCGGAATGGACGGCACGGACGCCCGCCGTCACAATTGCACCTTCCCACACTCTTGGTTTCACAGGATCTTCATGAAAAGGACCCTTCTCTCCGCCCTGCTGATCGCCCTGGCTGCCGCTGGCACCGCTGGCACCGCTGGCGCTGCGACCACCACTGACAGCGCGAAGGCCGACAAGGCCATTGCCCGTCATCTGGAAAAGCTGGGCTACACCTACGAGGTGGATGAAGACGGCGATTACCAGATGGTGTTCGACGTCGAAGGCGACCGCACCCAGATCGTCTATGTGCGCTCGTCGGTGGAAGACTTCGGCACCCACAACATCCGTGAGATCTGGTCGCCGGGTTACACCTCGCAGACCAAGCAGTTCCCGGTGGCCGTGGCCAACCGCCTCCTGGAAGACTCGCAGGATGCCAAGATGGGCGGCTGGGTGAAGCAGGAGTCGACCGCGATGTTCGTGGTGAAGATCGATGCCGACGCCACCTCCGACCAGCTCAGTGACGCCATCGATGCGGCCATCCGCACCGCCGATGCGATGGAGCTGGAGCTGACCAAGAAGGACGACCTCTGAGTTGAACACCTCGCCGGACCCGCGCTGGGCACCGCATGCAACCGTCGCCACCGTGGTGGTCGACGGCGGCCGGGTGCTGCTGGTCGAAGAGACCATCGAAGGCCGGCAGGTGCTGAACCAGCCGGCCGGGCACCTGGAGCCGGGCGAAAGCCTGGCTGCAGCCGCCCTGCGCGAGACCGTCGAGGAAACCGGCTGGACGGTGGAGCTGACCGCCTTCATCGGCTGCTACCAGTGGACTGCCGCTGACGGCACCCCGTTCCTGCGCTTCTGTTACGCCGCGCGCCCGGTCTCGCACGACCCGGCGCGGCCGCTGGATGCCGGCATTGATCGGGCGCTGTGGATGACCCCGGCCGAACTGCAGGCCGCCGCCGGACGCCAGCGCAGCCCGCTGGTCTGGCAGGTGCTGGCCGACTACCTGGCCGGCCAGCGCTACCCGCTTGCACTGGTCAGGGAGGTCGCATGAACAGCCCACGGGTGATGGTTGGCGTGTCTGGCGGCGTGGATTCTTCCGTCGCCGCCTGGCGCCTGGTACAGCAGGGCGAGGCCGTGGCCGGTCTGTTCATGCAGAACTGGGCCGACGACGGCAGCGGTGACTGCCGCGCCGAAGATGATCGCCGCGATGCGGTGGCTGTCTGCGGGCTGCTGGGCATCCCGTTCCATTTCCGCGATTTTTCCAACGAGTACTGGCAGGGGGTGTTCGAACACTTCCTTGCCGAGTACGCCGCCGGCCGCACGCCGAACCCGGACGTGCTGTGCAACCGCGAAGTGAAGTTCAAGCACTTCCTCGATGCGGCCCGCGAGCTGGGCGCCGAGCGGATCGCCACCGGCCACTACGCGCGCATTGCCCAGCGCGGCCATCAATGGCTGCTGCTGCGCGGTGCCGACCGTTCCAAGGACCAGAGCTACTTCCTGCACCAGCTGGGGCAGGAACAGCTGGCAGCCACGCTGTTCCCGATTGGTGATCTGGAAAAGAGCGACCTGCGCCGGATTGCCCGCGACGTGAGCCTGCCGACCCACGCCAAGAAGGACTCCACCGGCATCTGCTTCATCGGCGAGCGCGATTTCCGCGAGTTTCTCGGACGCTACCTGCCGGCCAAGACCGGGCAGATCCTCGACCCCAGCGATGGCAGCGTGATCGCTGAACATCCTGGCGTTTTCTATTTCACCCTGGGCCAGCGCGAAGGCCTGAACATCGGCGGCGTGCGCGGCCGCCCTGCCGCTCCCTGGTACGTGGTCGGCAAGGACGTGGCCAGCAACGTGCTGTACGTGGACCAGGACCGTGACAGCCCGTGGATGCTGTCCAACCGGCTGCGCTCGGAGACCGCGCACTGGATTGCCGGTGCGCCGCCGGCACGGCGTTTTGAATGCACCGCACAGACCCGCTACCGCCAGCCGGATGAGCCGTGCACGGTGGACGTGCTGGACGACGGCAGCGTGCAGGTCTCCTTCGCCCGGCCGCAGCGTGCAGTCACCCCCGGGCAATCCCTGGTGCTGTATGACGGTGAGGTCTGCCTGGGTGGCGCGGTGATCGCCGCCACCGACGCGCCGCTGGAACAGCGCCTGCGCACCACCCCTTCTCCTTTTGAGGTACTCGCTGCATGAGTTTCACTGTCGACGACCGCGTTCTGGCTTTGGCCGGCATTGCCCAGGCCCTGCAGCAGGTACGCCGTATCGCCGATACCGGTCATTCCGACGCCGCTGCCGTGCGCACCGCCGTGGACAGCGTGTTCCGCATCGATGCGTCCTCGCCGCAGGCGGTGTTTGGCGATCGGCACGCGCTGAAGTCCGGGCTGCGCCTGCTGCACAACCATTTCCGCAACCAGGGCCAGGACCCGATCCTGCCCAAGCTGGCCCTGTCGGTGCTGCAGCTGGAGCGCCGGTTCGTGCAGGACGGCGCCACCGTGAACAAGGTCGCCTCGGGCATCGAGCGCGCCCAGCAGCAGGCCGCCGAGCTGGGTGACAGCGGCCATCCCGATGTACTGGCCGCCCTGGGCGGCCTGTATGCGGACACCATCAGCCACCTCAAGCCGCGGGTGATGGTGCAGGGCAACCCGCATTACCTGGGCCAGGCAGGCGTGGTCGCCGAGATACGTGCACTGCTGCTGGCCGCCGTACGCGCCGCGGTGCTGTGGCGGCAGCTGGGTGGCAGCTACTGGGACTTCCTGCTCAGCCGCAAGGCCATGGTCGAGGCCGTGGACCGGCAGCTGGCCTGACATTCACAGCCGCCGGGCATGGCCCAGCGAGCGCGCCGCGCGACAGCACACCAAGCGCCGGAAAACCGGCGCATTCAGAATGCATTTCGAAGCACATCGACGTTAAAGAGAAGGGGGGTACGGCCGATACATCCTCCGTGCACCTCCCGAGAACGTCCATGTACTCACGCATTTTCATCCGTCTGGCCGCCCCCCTGGCTCTGACCCTGCTGCTCCCCTTCGCCATCGGTTTCGAATGGCCGGTCGCCCTGCGCTGGGCGATCCTGACCACGATGACGCTGAGCTGGCTCGGCTTTGCGTGGTGGACCGCCCGCGCCCAGGCGCACCGTTCCCCGGAACATGCCCGCGTCCTGCGCGAGCAGGACCAGCTGCTGACCGAACTGCGCAACTTCGTCGGCAACGAGATCGACGGTTCGCGTGGCGAAGTGGAACGCGCCCGTGACCTGATCCGCCAGGCCGTCTCCAGCCTCGGCGGCAGCTTCGATGCGATGAACCGCAAGTCGCGCCAGCAGAGCCAGGCGCTGTCGCGCATCGTCGACCGTGCGGGTGACGAAGGCGGCGCCGGCCTCGACGTTGCCCGCTTCGCCCAGCACGCCAGCCACCGCATGGAACAGCTGGTGGAAGCGCTGGAACAGGTGAGCGGCCAGAGCAGCACCACCGTGCAGCACATCGACCAGATGGCGCAGCACCTGGATGGCATCTTCGCGCTGCTGGAAGACGTCAAGTCGATTGCCGACCAGACCAACCTGCTGGCCCTGAACGCCGCCATCGAAGCTGCACGTGCCGGTGAAGCCGGTCGTGGCTTCGCCGTGGTCGCCGACGAGGTCCGCAACCTGTCCGAGCGCTCGACCACGTTCAACGAACAGATCCGCAAGCTGGCGCACAGCTCCAAGGATGCCATCGCCAAGGTCCGCGAGACGGTTTCGCACATGGCCTCGCGCGATATGGACCGTTCCCGTGAAGCGCGCCAGGAAGCTGCGGCGATGCTGGACAACGTGGCGCAGATCAATGCGTCGCTGGGTGACGGCATGCGCGAAGTGTCCGACTGCGCGCGCTCGATCGATGGCAGCGTGGCCGAAGCCGTGCGCGCCCTGCAGTTCGAGGACATCGCCACCCAGGCGCTGGGCGGCGTACATACCCACCTGGACCGCCTGACCGCGATCAACCGCGAAGCGGTGGCCCTGCAGGAACTGCTGCACCGCAACGGCGGCGTGTTCGACGAAGAGATCGCCACCGCCCTGCAGCGCACCGGCAGCCGCCTGCGCGAACTGCGCAGCGAATGGGAACGCCCGCCGCACAAGCCGGTTGCCCAGCAGAGCATGGGCGCCGGTACGGTCGAGCTGTTCTGATCCTGATGTCCGCTGCCTCTTCCGGCAGCGTGCGAGGCCCCGGTTCTGCCGGGGCCTTTGCGTGTGACCCGCCTTTGGATGCATCCTGCAAGCGCACCATGACCCTGATCCGCGCCCTGCCCCCGATCAACGAGAACGGACGCCCGCGCAATGCGAGCGTACGTGAGCAGCTGCGACAGCTGGAAGATGTGGCCCGCGAAGAAATACAGGAGCTGCAGCAGCTGGCCGATGCGCGCCCCTCCCCGGTTGTGGCTGGTGACGACCTGCTGGGGTTGGCGTGGGACCTGGGCTTGGATGGCAGTGCGTTGAAGTAGATCCACGCCATGCGTGGATAGCTTTCACCACTACCCGTTCCGAACTCATGGCATGATCCGTCCATGCCACCTACGGCTGGACACGGAGTGTCGTCGCATGAGCATGACGTTCATGACCTGGTTGGGATTTGCTGCGATGGTGATCATCGCGCTGTCATTTACGTGGCGCCCCGCCTACGCCACGTTGCGACCGCCCCGGCATAGGCCAGTCGCCTTCCTGTTTGGCGGCCTGTTTTTCATCGTGCTCGCCTTTGCCGCTGCGTGGATGGCCGCCACTGCCATAGACACCGGGCAGGTTCATCTAAGCCATCACCGGTACGGGACCCTGGACGCGATGCGGGACATCGAGCCGATTGCCTATTGGTCAATCGTGGTCGTGGAGTACTCACTGGGGCTCATGTCCGCCAGCTATTCCATCGCAAGCATCGCGCTGATGGACCGTTGAATCCACGCCGCGCGTCGATCCGCCTCACCGCATGGCATGGCATGATGCGCCGGTCCCGCTCATGGAAGACCGATGGCCATCGCCCTGATTACCTTGCTGCTGATCGAAGTCCTGCTGCTGGTGATGTGGGCACCGTTCTTCTTCCGCGCCGGCATCGTCCTGTTCAACCAACGCGTCGCCGCTACGCCGGCCGAGCTGGCCCAGCTTTCGTTGGCCGGCCTGGAGCATGACCTGCCCACCGACACCTGGTTGCGTCTGGTGTTCCATGCGCTGCCTGACGGCAGCATCGCCTTCCGCGAGAGCTTCGCACCCAGCT
>RCUO01000164.1_pt1 | contig 43630 bp, 41 predicted proteins | sample 2166161 | NCBI WGS metagenome assembly RCUO01 (sample SAMN09932617, study PRJNA488358) | compost metagenome | feature: garden; material: soil; isolation source: compost soil in cyclohexanecarbonitrile-enriched culture | place: Germany: Experimental Botanical Garden Goettingen | collected 2016-01-27
ATTTCCATATCCAAAATCATCTGGGCCGTCTCCTCCGTCGTTACGAGCATATTCATCCACCCGCTGCGCAGAGCCCCGAGGATTCCTTCCGCCTTCTCGGGCGATTCGGCGACACCTATTGTGTATCTGGCTCTACTCAGCTGCTCCGGCATAATTGTCAGCAGTCTGTCGTCCAGAACCGTACGCACCCGATTGCCTTCCTGATCGAAAAAGCGGGAACAGATGTCGCCTGCCGCCCGGCCATCCACAAGCTCCCGGATCGCTTCCTCGCCGTAGAACGCCTGCCACTCTTTTCTGCCCCGCTGCCGCAGGGCTCCGATCCCAAATACAGCTATACCCAGACGGTCCCACAGCCCGGATATTTCCCTGTAATGCCTGGACTCCGCCCAAAGCTTCCGCATTTCATCCCGCTCCGAGACGGCCGGTAGATCAATCATTCTCGACCTCGCTCCCCATCTTGCAGCAGCCTGATAGCAGATGGTATTGACATGGTATTCGCTGTCCAGCGTACCCGCCGGTCCTCCAACCATCGGCACGAAGGTAACAAACGGCCTGCCCGCATAAGGCAAGCTGCCGGCTACCATGGACATGGCGCTTCCCCAGGAGAAACCGATTACTTCGTCTTTGCGCGCGAGCCGCGCTACCCATTGCCCGCACGCTTCCCCCAGCGCCCGCAATCTTGCACCGGTATCGCTGCTGGGCGCCGGCACCACTACGGCTTCCTTGAGGCCGAACCGTTCCACCAAACGCCGCTCCAGTCCGGAAGTTCCGCCAGCTTCGTAATTAATGGTAATCTTGACGATTCCCTCCTCGCGGACTCTCTTCAGCAGACGGCTGATCGTTGTGCGGTAGATGCCCAGCCTCTGGGCGATTTCGCTCTGTGTCATATTGTCTTCATAATACATCTGCGCGATGGTAACCAGCAGCTTTCGATCAGGCTTTGCATCCATACCAAGCTCTCCTTCGCGATCCGTCTCCAGGGCAGACTGCATTTGACAGGCGGACCTCACAGTTATATGCTTTAGGCGCCGATTTAGCACATTAATTATTATAATGCACATTTGTGCTAACGAACAATGCGGAAGGAGCGGAACGGATGAAAGACGACGAACTGAAGCAAGCATGCGCCAAAGCGGCGCTTTCTTTTATCGAAGACGGAACCGTAATCGGGCTTGGGGGCGGAAGCACCGTTTCTTATCTGATCGGCTATATTAAGGAGAGCGGCATTAACGTCAAGGTGGTCACCCCATCCTTCAAGACCCGGATGCTGTGCCTGAAGAGCGGCCTGAACGTGCTGCATACAGGCTCTGTCAGCAAGCTGGCTGTTGCTTTTGACGGATGCGATGAAGTCGACGAGGATTTCAATGCGCTGAAGAGCGGCGGAGGCATTCATACGAGGGAGAAGCTTGTTGCGCGGATGGCAGACCGCTACATTCTGCTGGCCGACGCCGGCAAAGTCGTTAACCAGCTAACCTTCCGGAAGCCGGTCGTGCTGGAGGTGCTGGAGGACGCGCTCGCCTATACGGAAACCGAAGCCGTCAGACTCGGCGGCAGAGCGGTTCTTCGCCGCAGCGAAGCCAAGGACGGGTACACAGCCACCGAGGACGGCAACCCGCTGCTGGATATTTTTTTCAGCCATGTAGACAATATCAGCGAGCTGCAGCTGCAGCTTAAATCCATTCCCGGCGTTGTGGAGACATCGCTGTTCACCGAAGAAGTAACTGATGTGCTGATCGCAGCCGAAGAGGGAATCTCCTGGCTGTCGAAATATCCGATCACGGAGGGGGAGTTACAATGAGCGGCATCAAATGGGGCCTTATCGGCCCGGGCGCCATTGCGCAGGAGTTCGCCCAGGCCATGAAGGAGACCGGCGGGACGCTGAATGCAGTGAGCTCGCGTTCCCTGGAGAAAGCGAAGAGCTTCGCCGAGCAATACGGCGCCGCAGGAGCTTATGGAGATTACCGCAAAATGCTGCGCGATTCCGGAATCGACGCTGTCTATATCTCCACTCCGCACAGCAACCACTACGAATATATTATAGAGAGCTTGCGGCAGGGCAAGCATGTGCTTGCGGAAAAAGCGATAACCGTCAATATCGGCCAGCTCCGGGAAATCTCCTCGCTCGCCAAGGCGAACGGTCTGGTCGTGGCTGAAGCGATGACGATTTACCACATGCCCCTGTATGCGAAACTGCGGCAGATCGTCGAAGAGGGCAAAATCGGACCGCTGAAGATGATCCAGGTATCCTTCGGCAGCCATAAAGAATATGACGTGAACAACCGTTTCTTCAGTAAAGAGCTTGCCGGCGGGGCGCTGCTCGACATCGGCACCTATGCACTGTCGTTCGCAAGATTCTTCTTGTCGCGTCAGCCTAATGAAGTGCTTACCACCTACAAGCCATTTGAGACCGGCGTCGACGAACAATCCGGCATTCTGCTCAAGAATTCGGCGGATGAATTGGCCGTCATTTCTCTGACCATGCGGGCCAAGATGCCCAAGCGGGGCATCGTTGCCGGAGAGAACGGCTTCATTACCGTTGATAATTTCCCCCGCGCTTCCCAAGCGGTTGTTCAATATCTGGATGGAACCCAGGACATGATTCTGGCCGGAGATACCGCTCTGGCGCTGCAGTACGAGATCCGGGATATGGAGGAAGCCATCCGCACGGGGAGAACGGACACGCTCGAACTGTCGCTTGACGTGATGGAGATCATGAGCCGGGTCAGAGAACAGTGGGGGCTCTCCTATCCTTTTGAATAAAAGACCGCACACAGCCTGAAGTACCGTTTTAGGTGCAAAAAGCCGGCACCGTCACGCTTCCTGCGTGCGGCAGCCGGCTTTCTGTTACAGCTCGTTCTCGGTGATATGCTTCAAAATGGACAATTTATTGCTCCAGAAGCGCTCATAGTAGGCGAGCCAATCCCTGATCTCTTCCAGCGGACCGGGCTGAAGACGGTACAGCTTCTCCCGGCCGACCTTGCGGCCGCTGACCAGCTCCGCTTCGGCAAGGACATGCAGATGCTTCACAATGGCAGTCCGGCTGACGGGAAAATGAGCTGCGATGTCGGAAATCGGCCGTTCTTTCTCGGCGAGGAGCATCAGCACCTGTCTGCGGGTCGGATCGGCAATCGCCTGGAACACATCATGCTTCTCCGCCGCCTCCATCTCAGGCTTCGATCGCTTTCTTCAAGCGTTCCTGCACGATGGCAACCCAGCCGCCGGCCATCCGGTCGCGGATAACGGAAGCCTTCTCTTTCGCCTTGCCGACCAGCTCATCCGGCCGCTTCCAGCCGCCGTGAATCAGCGTGAATTCCGTCCGGTCTCCCAGATCCTTGAGCTTGAATGTAACCGTCCACCCTTCCGTATCCCAGTCAAAGGACAGCCCGTAAGGCGGATTCACCTCCGTTACTTTGCAGGGCGAAGCCCCAAACGGCGATTGAAGATGAAATTCATGTCCGACCTCTGCCTTGAAATCATTCGGCATAAACCACTGGGCAATACCCTCGGTGGTTGAAACCTTGCTCCACACCTTCTCAATCGGTGCTTCAATCGTTACCGTCTGCACGACGTCAGGCAGATTCTGCTCGTTATTCAAATCCATGGATTTTGATCTCCTTTTACAGCTTTTTATGACACCTTTTAGTTGTACATTAGCATTATATATAACCATATGGTTTCATGTCAAATTCCGCACCCACCCGCTCCTCATCCGCTTATCGCCGAGATCAGAACCGGCAGGGCAGCAAAAGAAGCGAGTGTCGTCCACATGATGCACCTCGACACGAGCGAAGGCGAAGCGTCAAAGCGCTCAGCCAGCACGACGGCATTCACCGCCACCGGCATGGAGGCGAGAATAAACAGCACCGAACGGAGCGTGCCTGTAACCCCGAGCAGCGTAAGAACAGCCAGCGCGAGCAGCGGACCGCCCACCAGCCGCATAACGAGGCCCGTCCAGAACACCGATTGCCCTTCCTTGACGGCGGGCATCGTCCCGACCTTCATCATTTGGGCGCCCAGTATGGCGAGGACAACCGGGGAGTAGGCGCCAGCAGCCATCGTGACCCCTCTCTCCACTTCCGCAGGCAGATGAAGATGGAAGCTCCGCAGGATTAGCGCCAGAATGGCGGCGTAAATGGCGGGAAGCGAGAAGACCGACTTCACGGCGCTCCTTACGGAAAAAGAAGACCGGGCCGCGAAATACACCCCGACCGTATTGGCGATGATCATCTGCGAGATTACGTATACGGAGGCTTTGTCCAGACCCGCCTGACCAAATGCGAGCAGCACGAGCGGCAGACCATAATTGACGCTGTTGGTCAGCGCGGAAATCAGGGTCAGCCCCGCCCGGTCGGCTGCCGATGACTTCAGCAGTCTTCCTAACCCGGAAGCCACCCCCCAGAGGACGAGCAGGTTGAGCAGCGCGAACGCCAGCGTCAAATAGATGTCATCATATGATATCTCGGCATGCGCGAGCGTATCCAGAATAATTGCAGGACTCAGAAAGTACAGATACAGCGTCAGCAGCGGCTTCGTGTCGAGTTTCTGGTAGCGGTAGAGCAGCGCCCCGGCGAGGACGGGAATCGACAGCGGCACAATGACTTCGTATAACGTGGACAGAACAGTCTGAATCAAGCAGGACACCCCGATCATCATCGAATTTCCCCCACTATACCCCCTGACCATTTATCCGTCCAAGACTTGTAACGAATAGCTTTATAGCCTATACCTATTACACATGACATATTTATAAGTTTCTCGGCAAAATGATCTGTGAACGTACGCCCTTGGCAGATTGCCGCTCCCCCATACATGCCAAATACCCCGGGGCAGAATGCAGAAGCCTCGGGGTATTGCTTGGCGTTCAATTATCATTTCAGGTTCGGGCCTGGTCCAGGCTCACTCTTCCGGCAGATGCTCCCGGCAGAATACCGCAAGCTCTTCCTCTTCGTCATCCTCCAGATCAAAATCCAGCAGCTTCTGGGTCGTCGTCTCCATCACATCGTAAGTCACGACGCTGACCGCTCCGTCCTCTTCCTTCACAACGGCCCGCACGCTAACGCCGTTCTCCGAATAGAGCTCATCGTCCTCTGGAACATCCAGCTTGACCATAAATTCATAACGGTTCCCGGAAATAATGCCGAACGGGTCCCGGATCTTCTCCACACTGTACTCTGAAATCGTCAGCATCTGACATCCGCCTCTTCTGTATGAAATAATGGCGCGACCGCTTGAGGCCGCTGTAAGTATTGCATCTTCTCTATTATATACAAAAAGGCCGCCCCGCAACGCAGAGGAAGCCTTAAAAATGATGACGAAATTAGTAGTACTAAAAAGAACTAATATGTGCCGAAGGTTGTCGGAAAGCGTCGCTTCTCAAAGAACGCCGCCGATTCAAGGAGACGGAAACGGCGCTAAATGAGGAACATGGCGAAGACGGTCGTGACGGCAAGACCGATAAGAACGGGCTTGAGATTGCGGCGGGCCAGTTCGAAAGGGCTGACGCCGCAAATAGCGGCCGCAGGAATGAGCGCCCACGGAATGAGCGTGCCGCCGCCGACCCAGATGGCAGCAACCTGGCCGAGTGCGGTGAGCGTCGCTGCGCCGGAGCCGATGGCGGTAGCGAAGAGATGGGCGATGGAGCCGGCGAGTGAAATGCCGGAGAAGCCCGAGCCGTCGAGGCCGGTAATGGCGCCGACGACCGCGAGGGTAACGGCGCCGACACTGCCGTTCAGCGGCACGGCATTTGCGAGGGCGACGCCCAGATCGTTGACGATGCCGTGCGAGGCGGCGGGAAGCACCTGCTTGCCGAACAGCTCGGTGAGGGCGGAATCGCCAAGATAAAAGAAGGCGGCAATCGGGATGACAGGACCGAAGACCTTGAAGCCGAACCCGAAGCCGTCGATGAGATAGGATGTGACCTGCTCCAGTCCCTGATTGCGATGCGCAAGCAGAGTGACGAAGATCAGGATGAGCACTGCCGTTCCGCCGATTAGAGCGGTGGCGTCGCCGCCCTGTAGATTCAGCACAACCATGGCGATTACATCAGCCAAAAAGAGGGAGGGAATCACGGCCGCGAGCGTTCTCCGGGTCCGTGGACCGAGGACGGCCTGCCCGGAGGCGGCTTCGGGAGATGATCCGAGCAGGTCGCCCGTCCGCGCCGCCGGAACCAATCCGTCCCGGAAGGTTCCGTTCTTGAGATCCCGCCGCATCATCCAGAAGGCGGTGATCGTTGTCACCGCACCCATGACGATGACGAGCGGCACGCTCGCTTCCATGACGCTGCCGACCGGAAGCCCGGCCGCGTCGGCCGTCAGCTTCGGCGCGCCCTGGATAATGTAGTCGCCGGAGAGGGCGATGCCGTGGCCGAACAGGTTCATGGCCATGGCTGCGCCAAGAGCCGGCAGACCGACCCGGAGGGCCGCGGGCAGCAGGACGGCGCCGATCAGGGCAACCGCCGGCGAAGGCCAGAAAAAGAGGGAGGAGATCAGCATAATGATCCCGATGCCCCAATACGCCATAGCCGGTGTGCGAAGAAACCGGGTCAGCGGGGATACCATCGTCTCATTAATGCCAGTGACGCCCAGCACCCGGCTCATCGCCACGATGATGGAGATAATCATGATCGTGCCCATCAGCTCCTTGGTCGCATAGACGAAGGAGTTGAAGATCCCGGATACCGAGCCGCCGAGCGTCTCCGTCGCGATCAGGCCGAGGGAGAAGATCCCCGCCACACAGATCATGGTCGTATCGCGCCGCCGGATCAGCAGCGCCATAATAAAGACAATAAACGCCAAATATACGTAATGGATCGCCGATAACGTGATGTCCATACCGCAAAGCCCCCTTCAAATGCCCAACTGCTGCTATACACTATGCACGAGCCCAGTTGGCGGTTCTTACGGGGGAGGCTTAACCATTCATTATATGCAAAAAGCCCGGAGCGCTTGTCCACAGCGCGATCCGGGCTTTCTTATGCGGCATTCATACGTTTGTGGCATTCTCCGAGTACCTCATCCAATGCACTCGGTCCAATGCACTTTGTCCAATGCACTTGGCTCAACGGGCTGATCTCACCTTAAGTACAACATTCACTCGCGCGGTCAGCCTTTAGGCGAAGGTTCTTCTTTCGCCAGTCTGGCAAGAATTCTCCGCTTGCGGTAGAGCATCATGGCCGTCTCCGTCACGCTTTTCAGCATTTCACGGTTCGTGTAGGCGCCGAAGAACATGCCGGCGACGGGAATGACTTGAAGCAGCTTCTTCGAGCTCCAGCTGTCCCGGTAGGAAGCGATGACCTCACGCCATCCCTGGATTTTCGATACAGCGGCTCCTTCGCCGCCGCCCAATTCCCCGCCTATGCCCATCTCCGCGTCCAGCTCCTCCAAAATCGCCTGCCTGGAGGCTGTTTCGGCGGAGGCGACCTGCATCACCTTGACGGCAAAGATGCGTTCCTCTTTGTCCAGTGGGTTATATCCGTAGCAGAGTCCGATTTCCTGTATGGCCTTCAGCGAGAGGCCGAGCACGGCTGGGATGTCGGCCGCCAGCGTGAACATGCCGCCGATGCCCGTCGTGGCGCCTTGCGCCATGGCGTAATTGCTCCGGCTCTTGGACAACCGCAGCGCCGCTTCATCCATAACAGCCAGAGGGTACGGTCCCGCTCCCGTTCCTCCGGCCTCACGGCTGGCCTCTTCGATCATTTCGCCCACCTTGCGGCCGGCGACCAGATAATTGCCGCCGTTCTGGATGAAGCCGCCTATCTCGTCCAGCAGCTTCCCGAGCGCTTCATGAACGACCCGGGGCGTGAGCTTGTCGAGAATTTTGAAAGGCAGCCGGGTGAACCTTTCCCAAATCATCAGATGCTTCTGATCCTTCTCCCACTGACTAATCTCATGCAGCGCCTCGCGGAGCTCTTCCGGCGTCTCCAGCCTTGCACCGCGGGTATTTACTTCCTCCATGTCGTTAGCCCCTCCTTTTTATTCTCTATATACCCTAAAAAAGAGGGAGAAGAAAGTCCTCACGGCAAAAATAGCGTGGAAGCCGAAGCGCTGGGCAAGCCATTCGTTCTGTTAGCCCACCAAAGCGACAGTTTGAAGGGTACCGGGTTTCCGGGTTTCCGGGTTTCCGGGTTTCCGGGTTTCCGGGTTTCCCCGCTCCTCGGCCGGAACGCCCGGCCGCACGGCACACCGCAGCCCTGCGATCAGCGCAGCTTCTTGTCCACCAGCGACAGACGCTTTTTCTCATCCGCCAGCATCTCTTCCGCAAACTCCACTCCATGTCCCTGGACCGAGCCCTCCGGCGCATGCTTGACCGCTTCTTCCGCATGGGCCAGACTGTTCTCGGCCTGCTGTGTTGTTTGCTCGGTTGGATGGCTCATAGCCTGGGTAACGGCGTTATGCAGCTTGACCACCGCATCCTCGGCCTGATCGACGGTGCTGTTCGTGCGCATGCTCGATTCGTAATGTTTCATAAATTAGGACCTCTCCTTTGTATTTGCTTATGCTGGTTTCTCCTGTGTAGGATGGCCTAAAATGAAACCCGATTATGCATGAGCGAGCCCGGTAAAGGTTCCTTCACGAGCAGACCGCGCGCGAAAAAAGACGGCCCTCAGGCCGCCTTTCCAAACTGCTGTCCATTCCGATAATCAGGCATTCGCCTTGGTACTGATCGCTTCCACCAGTGCTTGACCGAACGCGCGGGCGCCTTCCGGGCCGTCGCTTGTGATGATATCGTCATGCGCGACGACATGCTCAACCACGTAGTCCACATCGTTCGCCTTCAGCTGATCGATCATGACATCGACCGGGTAGCAGGTGGCTTGACGCCCCTTGAGCAGCCCCGTCTTCACCACAGCTACGGAGCCTGCGCAAATGCCGGCAACGAGAATGTTCCGGTCGTAAGCCTCTTTTACATACTGCTGAAGCTTGTCATCGCCCCACAGATAATCAATCGTTCCGGACCCGCCGATGACCGCCACAACGTCGTAGCTCCCGGCCGGCAGATCAGAGAATACGGCTTCGGCTACCGCCTTGCCCTGGTTGTCTCCGGTAATTTCTCCGGTCTTGGTGCTTGCCACCGTAACGACGATTCCCGCCTGCTCCAGTTCGGCTTTCGGAAGAAACAGTTCGTCTTCATTGAACCGGTCCGGCGGAATAATAAGCAGCGCTTGTTTAGTCATGGGTATCTCTCCTCCACTATTTTCGTGTATGGACCCATTCTAACGCCGTTCTCTTGAAGCGGGAAGAATGCACTTTTTCGTGCAGAGGTTACCAAAAGGTTACCGCCCCGGCTCTCTTTTCGGATAAAATCCCCTATCCCTGTGCCTGGCTGCCGCATTTCACCCGATCACAGCAGTCCTTCTCCTCTTCCTCCGGTGATGACTCAAGATTCAGCTCGCTTCGGATCATTCCGATCCGCATTTTGCCCCATTCGTACATCATTTCGACGATCGGCAGCAGCGTCATTCCGAGCTCCGTCATGGAATACTCCACTTTTGGCGGAATATCGGGATAGACTTCCCGGTGAACAATGCCGTCCTCCATAAGCTCGCGAAGCTGCTGGGTCAGAATTTTATGTGAAATTTTAGGAAAAAGCCGCTGCAAATCGCTGAAGCGATGAGGTCCTTCCACGCCTAAATGCCATAAAATAACCACTTTCCACTTGCCGCTAATCACCGAAAGGGTAAGCTCTTTCTCACAGTGATAGTCGCCGTTCACAATCTTGTTTCGAATTTCCTCTCTTAATTGGTCGGACATATCTTCCGCTCCTATCCGGCGCCAAACCGCCCGGGTCTTGGTTCCACTATACCATAATCCCGGCTGTCCCTTCGGAAAGAGCGAGCGAACGGGGATAAGCAGACGGAACGTTGAACGTTGTTAGCATATCCCATCGCGCCTGTTCTTCTGCTGAGTCAGTAACTAAATTAGCTCATGCCTTCCCGCATGAAAAAGCTGCCGCCGGATCACCCGGCGGCAGCCTATTCACGTTCCTATACAGACAGCTTCTGTCTGTTTCCTTCGTCTGCGCAGCTATGCCTTAGCCGAGCAGCGCGCGGATTCCTTCTTCCAGCGGAGTGGCCGGACGGCCCAGCAGCTTCTCCAGATCGCCGCTCGCGACCTCAAGCGTGCCTTCCCGGATGCCCTGCTGAATGCCAACCACGATGGGGAGCGCCGGTTCCGGAACGCCGACCCCTTTCATGATCTCGGCATAGGTGCTGTCATCGACCTGCTGAACCGGGATTTCCTTGCCCAGCACGCCAGCAACGACGCCCGCGAGCTCCTCCTGGGTCAGCAGCTTGCCGCCGAGCTCGTAGACGGTATTCTCATGGCCTTCACCGGCCAGAACGGCGGCGGCAGCTTCGGCGTAATCGCGGCGAAGTGCCCAGCCTACGCGGCCGGTGCCGGCTGAGGTCACCCAAGGCGCTCCGGCCTTGGCTGCCTGAATGGAGCCGGCCTCATTCTCCAGATACCAGTTGTTCCGCAGGAACGAGTAAGGAATGCCGCTCTCGCGAATGACTCCTTCCGTGAAGCGGTGCACCTCGGCCAGGAACAGGCTGCTTGTATCCGCCTTCGGCGCGCTCGTGTAGGCGATGAAGCCCACGCCCGCCGCCTTCGCTGCGTCGACGGCCGCCTTGTGCTGGCGGATGCGGGTTTCGGTGTCGCCGTCTGCCGATACGATCAGCAGCCGGTCAAGGCCGGCGAATGCCGCCGGCAGCGTCTCAGGGCTGTCGAAGTCCCCGTGGCGCACTTCGACCCCGCGTTCTTTAAGGTCTGCCGCTTTCTCCGGCTGGCGTACACTGACGACAATTTGCCCCGCTGGAACCTTCTTCAGCAAAGCCTCTACCACAAATCGGCCCAAATGGCCGGTTGCTCCCGTTAATCCGATTTTCATCATGTTCTCCTCCATTCAAATTCAAGGTTAATATGTCATTCAATCTGTAACCATTGTAGTTACAAACGATATGATTGTCAAACCCCTTTTGAAGAAGGTTGCCCTATTAGGTTTAACTTTTTGCAAAATACCGCTCTACCGTGGCCAGTTTTTTCGCCTGATTGCCCTTTGCCCCTTCCATGGAGCCGAACTCGAAAAATTTCACCTTGCGGATGCCAACGTAATGAAACAATCCGCGCTTCATCAGCACTTTATTGGCATTGTTCAACAGCAGCAGCGGATAATGGGCGGGACCTTTCATGGTGGAGATGCAAATTGCGCTTTTCCCCTTCAGCAGCCCCTCGGGATACGCGCGATTCGGACGATTCCGGAAGGCGAAATTCGAAGCGAACATCCGGTCGATATATCCCAGCAGCATGGCCGGCGGGCGCCCCCAGAAAATAGGGTAAATGAATACAATCCGGTCCGCGCGTGTAATCTGCTCTCTGTTTTTTTCAAGCTCGGGGTCAAGATGCATATCTCTTCGTCTCCGCTCCTTGCCGTACACCAGCACAGGATTGAATTCTTCCGCATACAGATCGAGCACCTCGGTCTCACCGTTCCCCCCGCTCTGCCGGATGCCCTGCAGGACGGCTTCCAGGAAAGCACCGTTCAGGCTCTCGCGGCTGGGATGAGCATAGACAATCAGCGTATTCACTTCGATCCCTCCATTTACTTATCAAATGATAATTTTCATTTTACAAGTATATTAGGTCTTTGTTAACTAGTTGTCAAATGATATATAGATTGCGGTATAAAATAATCTTTGTCATAATGATTTCACATGAGCGTTTTGTATAAATCCATGAGGCGGGTTCAATCAACACATAGATAGATCAGAATGAATGGATCTGTCTATATATTGCACCTTTATGCGTTAATATTCGTGTTATGCAAAATGTCGATATGACGAAGAGGTGATGGATATGTCGATGGTACAGTTAGCCCGTAAGCTGCAAGTATTCGGCATTGGGTTCAGCAAGCTGACGAGTCAGTTGCTGATTGCGATCAAGCCTGAGGCGATTACGCTGCTTCAGTTCGAAATTCTGCATTTCCTGTACAGTGAGAGAAGCGTTACTCTGGGACAGATCGCAGCTTGTACCGGCATGTCGCTGCCGAATACTAGCCGCGAGGTCAGGAAGCTGGTGGAGAAATCGCTGGTGGCCAAACGAGCCGCCCTTGAGGATAAAAGAGTGTATTACGTGGAGTTGACCCCGGAGGGACAGGAGCTGATGGCGCTGTCTGATTCGCGGCTTGAGCAGCTGGTCGCAGACAGATACGCGGGTTTGTCGCCGGACGAAACCGGGCAGGTGACGGCAGCGCTGGAGCTGCTGTCGGACAAGCTGTTGAAGTTGAACGATGGAGAACCCCCCGGCCAAGCCAGCCATAACGGTTAAGAATGAGGCTCTTATCAGGACGCAGCTTGAGGAGATAAGGTCAGGTGAATGTAAGGCGACGCATCGCCGATTAATCCCGTTCCCTTTATTCCCGGTTCTCCTCCCCTGGGTTCCCGGATTCCCTCTTCTCCTGAAGGCTGCGGATTTGCCTGAGATGATGCAGAATCTTCAGATACCCGTCCGCTTTTCTCTGGACGCTCAGCATCAGCGCCTCGAACTGGCCGCTGTCCTGCGTCGACTTCTCGGCCAGCTCCCGCATTGTGCCATGGATGCCGGCAATCTCGTCGAGGTTGCGGTCCTGGGATTCCTTCACGCTGTCCAGCACCTGCTTCACTTCCTGCTGGGCAAAGGCGATCTCATCCATCCAGACCGCGGAGCTGCCGACCAGCGCGTTAGTTCCTTTCATCATCTCCATGCCGTCCGACGATTTCCGCTGGAGCCTTGCTATCGCGTCCGTCATAGCCCCAAGCGAGCCAATAATGTCCTTCGCGTTCTGCTCGGTGCTGTCAGACAGCTTCTTGATTTCATCGGCCACTACCGCAAAGCCCCTCCCATGTTCACCCGCACGGGCCGCCTCAATAGAAGCGTTGAGCGACAGAAGATTGGTCTGGGAAGCGATTTCGGCAATCACCGAAGCGAAGCCTTCAATCTGCCGGTATTGGACCGCCAGCCCGTCGAACAATTCCGTAAATTCGCGGAACATGCCGGATACGTGGCCGAACTGCTCCGCGATGATTCCGTTCTCCCGCTTGGCCTGATCCACCTTGCGGGTCGAGGCATCGAAACTATCAAACGCCCGGTCGATCCGTTCGGTCGTCTGCTCGCTGCTCCCGGACAGGCTCTCCAGATGCCGCCGTACCTCCCCGATTTGTCCAGCGGTGTAGCCCGTACCCTCCAGCAGCTCGCTGAAGCGTCCCGTCATGACGCCTTCCTCATCCAGGAGGCTGTCGGTCTCCTGCTGCAGCTGCCTTGCCAGCACGTAGACGAACTTCATGGCGTCCGCCTTCTCTTCGGGAGATCGAACGCCCATTTGCTGGTCCTCACCGGGGCCGCCTATCTCCGCCGTCGCTGGAATGCGTGCCTCTTTCCGCCCATCGAGGGCTTCGGTTCTTGAAGCTTTGCGCCTCCCCGATTTAAACAATATGCTGAGCATGATCTTCATCCTCCTCCACCACAAGCATCACCATCGTCTGGTTCGAATGGTGACGGTAATACTGCTCTCCATAGCTCACAAAGCCCGCCGTATTCCGGCAGTAGTCAATGATCTCCCGGTCATACCGGTCCCACAGCTCTTCCTGCTTGAACTTCAGCGAACGCAGAATGCAGTGGACGGCGAAGACAAAAGAAGGGCTGCGGGGCGCTTCCCTGAGCGTCCGCTGCACCACCTCCAGCGGGTCTTCCGGCTTCAGCAGATGCACGAACGTATTCGCCATCAGTTCGCAGTAGAAGGTGATGGACCGGTCGCTATTGACCTTCATCGGCGAAGCGATAAAAATATCGCTTTCATATTCCTTGCCGAGCGGGTGGTTGATAAAGTGCTCCGCCAACTCCTCTTCACGCACCCCGAGCAGCCGCGCATACTCTTCGCTGGCGGGACGGTTGTTGAACGTGTACACGGTCCGGTTCAGCACATCGGCTTTCGTCACCAGCATCGTGGTGCCGGTTCTTGAATAAATATTTTCCTTAATCAGCGAAGTCCGGCCTTTCGGGGAGATCAGCAGTGCGACGTTCGACATCCGGCGTCCATCCGCAAAAATATAAGTCTCCTTGAACTGAAGCCCGTCGCCTGCGCTGCCGCCGATTATCTTGAAATCGGGACGAAGCGAAAAGAAGGTGCTCAGCAGGAGCTCCTCTCCTCCGTTCAGGCCGTCGCATAACAGAAGCATGAAGGCCTCGGGATTATCCGCCGCCCTGCCATACGCTTTCTCAAGCCTGTCCAGGCTCAGAATAGGCGGATCGCCGATTTCCACAACCTCCGCTTCTGCGGCCGCACATTCAAAGCCGGTAATGACGCCTTCCTCGTAGCCTTCGGACGAATACTCGCCGGCGGTCGAACACAGGATGGTTCCTGGCGGCGCTGTGGCGGATAATTCCAGCACATGGGGAACCGGCGCAAACAGGACGCAGATCTTGCCGCTGTCCGCGTTACGGTCCAAATAAGTCTGCGCTTCAGCGCAATTGGTAAAACGCACCGCTCTCATCCTCGAACCCCCTTTAACATTTTGCCAAGTTTAACATGGCCTTTCCCCGGTGTCTGCGGCATTTCTTACGGTAGATGGTTTGTCAGCACTCCCCTTTTTTGCTATCCTTAGAGGAAAATTCAGGACGGCCGGGATGCCGCCGGCACCGCTGATGCCGCGGTATCCCGGCCCAGGAAAGGTCCATGATCCCATGTCCAAACCCAGACTGAGCATTTATAACCGTTATGTGCCGGCTGTTGTGCAGGAGACCGGCTTCGAGGGTCCCGCCTACTGGTTCATCTTCCGCGCAGGCCAACTGCTTGTCGCCGAAGACTCTGGTGCAGCTTCCGTTCCCCTGGCGCTGTCGCCGGAAGAGCTGACGGTCGCTTCTATCCGCACTCTCTATCTCGGAACGTTCGGCAATATTCCCTGCTTCGCCGCTGAAGCCTCCCCGGAAGCAATCGAACCGCCAGGACTTCTCTTCCGTCCCCTGCGCTCACTGTACGAAGCGATGGATGAGGACTTGTTCCACCTGGCGGGCAAGGCGGTACAGCTGCTCGCTTGGGATGAAACCCATCTGTTCTGCGGACGCTGCGGTACCCAGACAGTGCCGTCGGAGGCCGAGTGGTCACGGAAGTGCCCGGAATGCGGGCTCGTCAGCTATCCTCGTATCGCACCAGCCGTTATAACCGCCGTGCTGAAGGGCGATGAGATTCTGCTCGCCCATGCCGGACACTTCCAGAATAATATGTACGGATTGATTGCTGGCTTCGTCGAGCCCGGCGAGACGCTGGAAGACTGCGTCCAGCGGGAGATCATGGAGGAGGTCGGACTGAAGGTTACGAATATCCGCTACTTCGGCAGCCAGCAGTGGCCCTTCCCGCACTCCCTGATGGTCGGATTCCTGGCGGATTACGAGAGCGGCGAAATCGCGGTGGACGGCGAGGAGATCGTCCATGCCGACTGGTTCCGGCCGGACAGCCTGCCGGTTATTCCGGCCAAGGTCAGCATTGCCCGGAAAATCATTGATTGGTATATCGGGCAGTATACAAGATGCTAAGAACCTCTTCCTCCGCCGGAGCATAGGCTGAATTAGACACACGCCTATGGATGGGGGAAGAGAATAATGAACGTAATGCCCGCTCCGCCTGCGGCCGCGCTGGCGGGTGACTCCAATGCGTATATCCAGTACAAACGCGACGACCGGAATTACTTGACCCAACTGTTCGGGGCCCAGCTCCCGGGCATCCGGACAGGCTTTTTCAATGTCCACATGTCCAAAGGAATGACGGTTCAGCCGCACTGGCATCCCAATGCCTCGGAGATGGTCTTTGTCATCGGCGGCGAGCTGATGACTTCGGTATTCGATCCTTTCGCCCAGCGGCTGCTTGCCTACAGACTGTGCCCGGGCCAGGTGTGCCTGTTCCCCAGAGGGTGGTTCCACTGGATCGTTGCCTTATCCGAGGAAGCGCATTTTCTCACCGTGTTCGATGTTCCCACTCCCGATATCGTCTATGGCTCGGATTTCCTGAAAGCCATCCCGCCCGAGGTCATGAGCCAGGCTTACGGCGTCGACCCCGGACTCTACACCCAGGCTGTAGCTCCGATCCGGGAATCGGCAATTCTGGGGCCGCCCTCCGGCCGTCACGGCACGGGTACACAAGGAGGCGGCGGAGCGGCACAGGTGAAGCAGCCGGGCAGCGGAAAAAAGGGAGCCGCCTCCGGCTCGCCCCAGAACGTCATGCATTTGCATGCCTGCCCGTTCTCCTCCTGATCTCCCAAACGCGAAAAAGGGAAAGGCCCTGCACAGCAGGCTGCCTTTCCCTTTGATTTTGATCGTCCAAGAATGTCCCTTCAACCAAACTGGCCATACAGAAAAGGCCTGCCCCATAAGGCACGGCCTACTCTTGGATTAACCCGCCACCGTCTGAATAAAATCCGCCATTTCCTTGCTTGTGCGGTTTAACTGTTCGATCACCTCACTGAACTGGGTAACCAGTTCGGCCTGCGCCGTGGAGGAAGCGGCGATCGATTCGATCTCCATCTCCATCTGTTTGATGGAACTGCGCACGCTGCCGAGCGCCTGCTCAATTTCCCGCGTCGCATCCTTCGTATGAACAGACAGCTTCCGCACTTCCGTTGCTACAACGCCGAAGCCCGCGCCGAGCTCTCCGACACGCGCGGCCTCAATCGCCGCGTTCAGGCCGAGGAGATTGGTCTGCTCGGAAATTTCCCGGATCATGCCGGCGACCTTGTTGACCTGCTGCGATTCCGCTACCGCTTGGCGGGAGTTGTCCAGAATTTGCGAGGTGGTAGCCGACAGCTCCTCCGCCTGCGCCGCTACAGTCTGGACCATGTCGACCAGTTGGCCGCTGATTCCGCTGATCTGGGTGGTCAGATTCTCCATCTTCTCTTCATTATCCAGTGTATAGGCTATCGCGAACGCGCCGATAATGTCCTGATCTCCCCCGTAAATGGGCACTGCCGTTGAAATGACTACACTGCCGTAAATATCCTTGGGCAGGCGGTTGACTGTCACTTGTCCGGCCAGCGCACTCATCAGCGTAGGGTCCTCCTTCGGTACCGGGCTGCCTTTAACAAGGCCGAAGTTCAACTTCTCGCTGGGGGCGTAGTAATGAAAAATATCCTTGTCCGTAATCCCAACCATAATATCCTGCGCATGAATTTGCTTGAAATAGGGTGCTGCCAGAATCAAAGCAGTGAGGGTATCCATATGCATCTCCTTAAAATGATTGTCTGATTGTATTCATTATCGACATTTTAAAGAGAATACTGAATAGAAGATATTTAGGAAAGTTCAGACAGCTCCTGCGCCGTACCCGCAATATGCCCGTAGGCCCGGCCAAGCTCCTCCATGGATTGCGCCTGGTACCGTGCATACTCGCGAACTTCCTGAACGGAATCGTTCATCTGGACGATCGACTGCTTCATGCCTTCCAGCTGCTCCTGAATATGCTCAACCAGATCTACACTGTTTGCTCCCAGCTTGCGGATCTCCTTCGCCACCACTTCGAATCCCCGGCCATACTCTCCGGCTCTCGCCGATTCGATAGCGGCATTGAGGCCCAGCAGATGGGACTGATCGGCAATCCGTTTGACCGAGGTCAGAATCTGAAAGCTGTTCTCAATCTGCTGCAGCATGGATTTCGACTGCTCTGCCAATTCGTCCAGCCTTGCCGCCGCTCCATGTCCGGACCGGGTTACCTCCTCCGTGGTCGCGGTCATTTCCTGCACCAGCGAGGACAGCTCCTGCGCCCCCTCCTGAAGCCGGATGTTCCGGCGGTTGGAAACCATCGAGGCGATTACCCCGGTAACCCGGCCATCCTCTATAACAGGCACTGCCGAAGAAATGTAGGGCACGCCGAAGGCTTCGGGACCGCGCTCTTCGCGCTGCACCTGCTCCGTCTCCAGCGCGGCGTAGGATACCGTTCCCTTAAAGTTCTCGATCCCCGCCCCGATCGGCACCTTCAGATCGATGGTTTTGCCTGGCAAATAAGCCACCACTCTCTCCGTATCCGCCAGGACTACGGCCGCATCCTCGGCATGTGTGCTTTGAATAATGTCAATCAAACCCCGCAGCTGTTCTATCTTATTCATCTGAAATCAACCTGCCCTGTCCGTAGAATAATGGTCCTCACAATGATGCTTAAGGATCATTATAAATCTACCGGGGCGAGCCGTATCCAGTTAATCGTAAATTTATGCGAAAATTCGCAAAATCAAGCATGCTGCACTATCGCCGGCCGTAGCGATCCTCATTATAGCGGGCGATCAGTTGCCGCACCTCCTCCGGCGAATAATCGGTATAACGGCTTCCCGTCTCCAGTTCGGTCCCATTCTCGGATGGTGTCCGGCTTGTGCGGAAGACAAATCCGCGCTTCATCGCCCGGGCAATCAGCTGCCGATAAGCTTGACGGGGATCGCCTCCCGCGTACTGGCGTTTGCCGTCCGGGCGCCGCCGCCACCATCGCTTGGGCGGGACACCCTCGATCCGCTCGACTTCGTCCAAATACTCGGCCTGCTCTCCCGGAGCACGACGGATCGCCCGGAGCCTGCGAAACCGCTGAAGCAGACCCCGGACCCACAGACGCAAGCGCTCCGGCAGCCATTTGGACAGAAGTTTGTAGAGCAGGACGGCTAATCCTGCAGCGATCGCTGCACTCAGCAGCCCCAGCAGCGTATAACCGAGGACGGTTAGCCACAGCGGAGTCCCTCCGATCTCCTCCTTGGCCATATGCCTGAGCTCGGCGGCGGCCAGAGACTCCTCCTGCTTCGGAGGCTCCGCCGGACTGCTGCTGGATTGCAGCAGCGAAATCAGCCAGCGGGCCAGCCGGAGGAGCAGCGGGCCGAAGCCCTGCCAAGCGCCGATCAGGACGATCGGGATGAGCGCAAGCCAGGTCATGCGGCGGTTGACGGCCGCAATGCGGGAAGCGGTCTGCCCGTCGACTTCGTACGACGGCGAAGCAGACCTTACCTGGTCGGTATTCCAGCGCAGCAGCAGCACGAACAGGTTCGTCATGCACAGCACGTACAGCTCGGTCCGGTGCGGAGTCAGCGCAGGCGGATTCGAGCCTGCGATATAGACGTACAGGATCACGGAGAGGGCGATGCCCCACAGCGGCAGCGGTACCTGAACGCCTGTCCACAGCCGCTTTCGTCCAGTGATCAGCCCCCGCACTGCGGCGGCCAGCAGCGCGGCCGCACCGGCCGCTCCGGCAGGGCGCAGGTCGCAAGCCAGAATGCCGGCGACTATTGCGGCGGCCGTTAATGCCGGCAGAAGCAGCCGGGAGCCGCCCACCCGCGACTGCCTGTCTCCGGCAAGCGTACCGGCATAGTGGAAGCCGCCGGCAAGGAGCAGCAGGCCAAGCGGCGATGTGCCCAGCACATACACGGCCGCAAGCAGCGCGAACGGATAGAGCGCCGCCGTCTCCTGCAGCGATGCTCCTGCCATCCGCCCCAGCTCCGCCTTGCCTCGGCCGGAGTTTCCGGATAACCCCAGAGCTTGCATGAAGCGGTTCATGAACGCGGACCCTCCTTCCGTAAAACTTCCTGGTCGACCGTCACACGGTGGCCCCTCGCTTCCAGCCGGACAATCGCCTCCGCGATCCGGTCCGAGATATGAGCCGTGACCAGCAGATAGTCCCAGGACTCATTCGTCTCCCGCTCTGCTTCCAGCGCCAGAAACTCGTGAAACGGCATGCGGGCCTTCAGCTCGACAGCCGCCATGGCCTCGAGCAGAGCTGCCAAATGCTGCATGCCGTATGCGGGTTCCACGCGGCTGCCCTCCTCGCCGGCAGCAACGCTGTAGGCATTATGGCCGAAGCCCGCAGCCATTCCCTGCCGGATGAGCGAAGCAGCGGCGGTCGCCGCGCAGGAGAGAGCCGCTTCGATCCGGTCCGGCTCTGTGACCACGCTCCACATCGACTCCGACTCCTCAATGTTGAGGCAGATCATCGCCCTCGGGTCGGCGGAGTATCCGGTGCGGTGCACCTGGAGCTTCCCGGTGCGGGCGCTCGCCTTCCAGTGAATCCGGTTCATCGGATCGCCCGGTGCATATTCCCGGACGCCGGTAAGGAGGAACGGATCGTCCACGACCCATCTTTGGACCGCGAGTTCGCCCTGCCACGTTCTCCATGAGGCCGGAAGCTCGCTCTCTTGCAGCAGCTGCGGGTAAACCACCAGTCGTTCGCCGAGTGTAATCGTCCGGCTAGGCATATAGATCCCGAACAGATCGCTTCCCGTCATCGTAATCGACTCCATGGAGAAGACGCCCCGCCCGCTGCAGCCCACCTGGTAGGTGCGGGTGATGCGGGTTCTCGGCGGCAGCGTGAACAGGCTGGTATGATTCTGATAAATGCTCCCTCTGCTGATGGACGTTTCCTTGCTGCGGGTGAACATCAGGGAGGAAGGCAGCATGGCTTCTAGCCGGAGCCAGGGTACGGGCACCCTCTTGCCGTTGGCAATCGTCTCCACCATTTCAATGCGGTCGCCCGCATGGCAGGTCCCGGCGCTGAGCTGCCGGCTGTATGTAAGGTTGGCGAGCGCCCGTCTGCCCAGCAGCACGCCCTGAAGCCACGTGACGGCAGCGCAGGAGATCAGCAGCCAGATCAGTCCCACTCTCAGGTCACGCTCCTTCCAGTCCCTCTTCGCTCGGAACGGAAATCTGCTCCAGCAGCTCCTGGAGAATCCGCCCTGCGGTGTCGTCCGCGCTGTACCGCTTGCGGGTAACCAGCCGGTGAGCACAGACGGGAAGCAGCAGCGCCTTGATGTCATCAGGCAGCACATAGCTTCTGCCCTGCAGAGCCGCGTAAGCCCGGCAGGCGCGCAGCAGCACCTGCGTGCCGCGCGGACTGACACCGAGCAGCACCTCGGGATGATTGCGGGTCGCCTCTGCCAGCGAGACGATATAAGCCAGCAGATCGTCACCGATCGCGACATCCTCACACAGCCGCTGCGCCGCCAGCACATCCGCCGCGCCCGCAGTCCGGCCGATATCCAGCGCTCCGCTGGTTCCGGCCGTGCGCTTCAAAATCTCTACCCCTTCCCGGCTGGAGGGATACCCCAGCTTCATCCGGATCATGAACCGGTCCATTTGCGCGTCGGGAAGCGGGAAAGTGCCCTGATTATCGACCGGATTCTGGGTCGCCATCACCATGAAAGGCCGCTCCAGCTTAAGCGTCTTCCCATCCACGCTGATCTGGCGCTCCTCCATGCACTCCAGCAGGCTCGCCTGGGTACGCGGCGTCGCCCGGTTGATTTCGTCCGCGAGAATAACCTGAGCGAACAGGGGACCGGGGCGAAAGTGAAACTCCCCATCCTTCTGATTATAGAAGTGAATGCCGGTCAAATCCGATGGAAGCAGATCCGGCGTGAACTGAATCCGCTGAAAGCTGAGGTCGAGGGAAGCGGCGAGGCTCTTGGCCAGAAGCGTCTTTCCTGTTCCCGGCACATCCTCCAGCAGCACATGCCCCCCGGCGAGGAGCGCCGTGAGCAGCAGATCTACCTCTTCTCCTTTGCCGACAATGACCCGCCCAATATTGTCCCTTAACGACTGCGCAAGCGCGCGAACCTGTTCCACAATTCCATGCCTCCATCCCATAAGTTTTACTGTTACGTTCATTCCATGCGGCTCTAAAGCGCTATCATTTCAGCGTTATTCCATGTTACGGGAAGACCCGCTGAGCACCAAGTTATAGATATTAATTCCCCCTGCATGGTCCCATTTCCTTCCTGCTGCCGATATCCGGCCGGGAAATAGGCGGACCGAATAGGCGGACCGGAAGCGGCGGACGGAACGCGGGCATTTGAATGCTCCAATACCGCGCGTATGAACGCAGGAAGGCGGCCGCCCACATTGAGCGCCCGCCTTCCTGTTATCCGCCGGGCTTGTCCGCCTGCGGTCCGGTTGCAGGCTCCGGCCTGCCTGCTTATGAGATAGCCGCCAGATGCTCCGCAAGCCGGTCCCAGGTCTCCCGGATGCCCTGCTCCATCCCCATCTCCATGACGGTCCGGAGCTCCTCCTCCGAGCCGAACCGCGACCGGCTGATCACCTTGGTCAGGCCGCCCTGCTCCTCGAAGAGGATTTCAATCTCCGAAGGCGGCAGCCCCTCCTGTATGCCTCCCTCGGCATCGGAGAAATAATCCGTATAGGTGAAGCGCTCGGGTTCCTGAATATCGCCGTAGACTGCCTTGCCCCAGGATTCCATGCCGAAGAAATCACCCTGCTTCTCATCGACGCACTTCATGCAGTAATGCCAGGTCCCTCCCGGGCGGAAGTCGACCTTGCAGACCGGCAGCTCCCAGCCTCTCGGTCCCCACCAATGCTTCAAATGCTCCGCTTCTGTGAACGCCTTGAATACCAGTTCCCTCTTGGCATCGAAGACGCGCTCCAGAATCAGCTCCGCGCCGTTCACTCTAACCGTCATCTCGTTCATTGTTATTCCTCCCCGGAGTCTATTCTTCCTTGCGACTGCCTTAAATCCTGCCGAGTCATGCGGAGCGGCCGTCTCCGCTTAGGGCAGCGCGATCACCTCATAATGTTTGTACAAGGAGTGGAAAGGGCCGGAATAACCCTTGGTCCACGGCTTTCTTTTGCCGCAAAAATGAATGATCGACGTGTGGCGGATGACATAATCCATGTCCACTGCTCCGTTGCTGACCAGCTTGTAGTACAAATAATACCTGGCGTCGTAGTTATAGCGGATTTCATCCAGCGGCCGGATTGACTTGGAGTACAGCGCGTTCAGGATATCCTGGTCAGGCAAAATGAGGCGCTTCCGGTTCTCCTCCACGAACGAGAAGATCTTCTGTTCCCTGATCTTTCTGCGCTGGAGGTCAAGGTTCATCAGCAGAACCCCGGAGTTGTAATACGCCTCCAGATCGTAGGCTTTCAGGCGCAGCTTGTTGATTTCCTTGACCGAGAGCCGGTCGTGATAAGCCGCTGCATACAGCCGGTCCGAGATGTCCAGATCATACATCTCCCGCAGATCGTTAATGACGATCAAATCGGGATCGAGATACAGAATCCGGTCCATATCAGCCGGCAGGAATTGATAAGCGAGAATGCGGTAATACATTTCCTTCGAGTAATGCTTCACGACAGGCGCGTCGCCGAACATATCCTCTCGCACCGTGATAACGGCAAGGTCCTGTCCGTCCAGCTCCGTGTACCTCTTCAAATCATCCAGCTCCGCCGCCGTCAGGCCGGAGTGCATGACGTACACGGTAAAATGCTCCCCCGGATGGGTAAGAAACAGCGACTTCAGCATAACCTTCAGCGGCTTGATGTAATTCGAATTCAAGGTGACCAGTACATTCATAGCTCTCCCCGATTCTTGTAAGCGTCTCCCTACTTACCTCCTATAATAGTAAGAAGCCTGCGGCAAGGCAAGAGCCGGGCAGCAGAGGGAACGCCTCGTTCGGGGAACCGCCACCGCCGGACAGGACATCAGGCTCCCGGCGATCCCGAGTCCTCCCAGCGGGCGACCTCTTCCCGCACACGGGGCGCGACCTCCCGCCCCAGCAGCTCGATGGCGCCCAGCACCTCGTCATGCGGCATCGAGCCGACCGGCACATGCAGCATGAAGCGCGTGACGCCGACCTTCTTGCGCAGATGGACGATCTTCTTCGCGACCGTCTCCGGGTCGCCTACATACAGCGCGCCCTCGAAGCTGCGGGCGGCGTCGAAGCTGGAACGGTCGTAATGGCTCCAGCCCCGCTCCCGCCCCAGTACGTTCATCGCCGCCTGGGTAGACGGGAAGAACTTCTCCGCCGCCTCCTCGTCGGTGCGGGCAATGAAGCCGTGCGAGTGGGAGCCGACGAATAGCTTGGACACGTCATGGCCGGCCTGCGCCGCCGCTCTTCGGTAGAGCTGCACGATCGGCGCGAACTGCTCGGGACGGCCGCCGATAATCGCCAGCACAAGCGGCAGGCCCAGCAGTCCGGCGCGGACCGCCGACTCGGCGTTGCCTCCGCTGCCGATCCACACCGGCAGCGGGTTCTGCACCGGACGGGGATAGACGCCGAGGTTCTGAATCGCCGGCCGGTGTCCGCCCTTCCAGGTCACCTTCTCCGATTCCCGGATTTTTAGCAGAAGCTCAAGCTTCTCGTCGAACAGCTCGTCGTAATCTTCCAGATCATAACCGAACAGCGGGAACGATTCGATGAAGGAGCCCCGGCCAGCCATAATCTCTGCCCGGCCCTCTGAAATGGCGTCCAATGTCGCGAAATCCTGGAAGACGCGTACCGGATCAGCCGACGACAGCACCGTTACAGCGCTCGTCAGCCGGATGTGCTTCGTCTGAGAAGCCGCCGCAGCGAGCACCACCGCAGGAGAAGATGCTGCATAATCCCGGCGATGATGCTCGCCGACCCCAAATACGTCTAGGCCCACTTGGTCGGCCAGAACAATCTCCTCCACCACCTCCCTGATCCGCTGTGCATGGCTGACCGTCTCGCCGGTCACCACATCGGGCGTAGTCTCTACAAACGTGCTCAGGCCAATCTCCACCTGCTCGTCCCCCTTGCGCCATTCATTGGCTGCGTGAGTCACTGCCGATAAATGCGTAAAATTGTAATATCCTTATTTTGTGCTTTCGCGAGACATTTATCAAGGAACCCCTTGCAGACGCAGATTCTTCTTTCCCGTGGTCCGAAGCCCCTTTCCTTCTCTGTCATGATAAAGCGGTGTATGATATAATTCACAGAATGATTCACAGAATGATAGGGCGCTTTTCCCGGCATTTTGCATCATTCGATTCTTAACGTTTGAAGGCTCTCCTTTGAAAGGAATAACGAACGTGAAGCTGAAAGCAAGGTTTTTTGACTTTTTTCTGTTTTTCTCCAGTCTGTTCATCGCCATCTATTCCGCTCCCTTGACTGTGCCAGTCTCTTCTTATCTCATCGCCTTGCTGATGTTCTGGCTGTTCTCGACCGTCTACTACCGGTTCAAGATCATTACCCGGAGCGGCACGACAGCCATCGAATACGGAATCAGCTACACCTGGTCCTTCGGTGTGTTTACCGGTCCGCTGGGCGTGTTTATTTTCGAATTCCTGTACGCTTTAACCATATATCTGTATAAAAAAAGAACCAAAAAAGCAGATCCCCACGAAGGGCTCGACATGCTCTACAACATCGGCTCCTACGCCCTGAACGGCTCCATCTGTTATTTCCTGTTCCACTGGCTGTACCCGCTTCTCGAGCCCTATGCCTTCGGCTATTGGCTGCTCATGCCGTTGCTGACCGTGCTGGCGACCCTCCTGGCCAATATCAATCTCATCATCACCTTTTCGCTTTCGGGCGAAGAAGATATGATCCGCAATGCCAAGAACATGCTGAAATACGGCAATCTGCTCGATATCGGAAAGGTCGCGATCACCAACACGATGCTGTTATTCTGCCTGATGGAGAGAGAGTGGGGCATGCTGCTCTCCCTGTTCCTGCTCAATTATGTCGTCAGTCTGTCCTTTTACTCCAAATCGCAGAGCATTCAGGACAAGCATGAGCGGGATAAGTTCGAGCAGATGGCTTACCGCGACTTTCTCACCGGGGCATATAACCGGGCCTTCATGGACCAGAAGATGGATGAGCTCGACCGCTCGGACGAAATTATCGGGCTTGTGGTGATGGACATCGACAATTTCAAAAAAATCAACGACAGCTACAACCATACAGTCGGCGACGGGATCATCCGGCATTTCGCGAATACTCTCTTCTCCCGCCTCGGCCCGCAGGATTTCCTCTTCCGCAGCGGCGGCGAGGAGTTCACCGTCATTCTGCGGAACCGCACCTACGGCCAATGCATGGACTGGGCTGAAATTACGGTGGGCAGCCTGGAGAATACGCTGGTCGATGTGGAATACGGAGATCGGAGCATCCGGGTCGGATATACGGCATCGGCGGGGCTGTATTACTTCCCTGTCGGAAAGCCGGATCTGATGGAAAAAGGGTATGTTCAGGCCGACCATCTCCTGCTGAAATCCAAACGGCTTGGCCGCAACCGGGTATCTTCGCAGAATGCGGTCATCGAAGAGCCCTTTTGACGGCCGCCGAAGCAAAAAGCCCCGGCCCGCAGCTCTCAATATGGAGCTGGCGGGCCGGGGCCGTTTTTTAGTAGAGCCTGTACGAAACTGTACAATTGCCCTGACGAAGTTCCTTTTACCTTGTTCTGTTATTCACGATATGTTCTATATTTCTGTAAAATACAGTTTCAGCCTCCCAAGTCGCATATGCTTCAGGGATTATGGAAGCCCCAACAGGCCCATGCCCTGGAACAACGACATTGGACACTAAGTCTTCCATCGCCGCAAGAACGTTCAACCAATCAAGATGATTACCGTCCGTAATAAGGGGATGATTATCAATAGAAACGATGTCACCGGCAAATATGATGGATTCCTGGGGTAAGTCTAGGGTCTGTATGCAAACCGAGGTTTGCCATTGGCCGTTACATACCCGGTGCTTTAATTAAAACTTAAACAACTCGTGATAAGCTATGAAAAAATTCCGTGAAAGGGGATTTATCAACCATGCCCAGGAACAAGCCCGCAGGCAAGACCGTCTGGATTCCCGCAGCCTTTATCGCCGTCGTCAGCCTTCTGCTAATCGCCTATTCCTTCTATATTGGAGCCGGCGGAGACCACCCTCGTCCTCCCGCAGCAGCAGCGGGTCTGCCGCCCCGCGGAGAACGCGAAGAAGGGTGGGAGCCCTTTAAGCTGGCGGGAACGCTGGCGGTGATCTGCGGAGCGGTCAGCTTCGCCTGGCTCCGATTCAAGAAAAAGCTGAAGTCACCTTCCTTGCCGGTCAAGCGGTTAGGCAAGCTGCTCTACAAGGTGCACAAGTTCACCGGCTGGACCGCTCTGGCGCTGATCGCCGTTCACGGCGGCTATTATCTTATTACCAAGTTCGGCGACCACAATGTCTATACCGGGCTTGCGGCGTTCCTTGTCCTGCTGGCTATCGCCTGCTACGGCTTCCTGATCCGGCGCGTGCGAAGCCCCTGGGTGCGCAAGACGCATTTCTTCCTGAGCCTGCTCTGGATTCCGCTGCTGCTTCTGCATGCAGGCGGCTCCGCCATCGCTGCCGTCATCGCCGGGGCCGCCATCTGGGTGCTGGTGCCGATTGTGGAGAAATGGACGCAGCACAAGACCGCTTAAGGCTGCTTGAGGCCGGGCTTTATGTTACCAGCCATCTTATCCGTTCCCCGGCAGGGAACGATAAACTCCCCGCCAGCAGTCACACGTCTGGTTGCCGGTTTTAGAGTTTGATTCCCTCAGCAGAAGCGACGCTTCTGACATAGGCCGCCGCCCGGCGATATTCCTCCTCGCCGGACAGATGCTCCAGAATAACCGGGATGTCCCGGTTCAGCCTGTGCAGCTCTCGCAGCAGCACTGCATAATCAAGCGCACCCTGTCCCGGCGCCGTCTCGCTTAAGTGAACGGTCAGCCGGCTGTCGAGGACAATATCCTTCGCATGGCAGCCGACAATCCAGGGTCCGAGCTTGGCGATAAAATCCCGGATCATATCCCCGTTCCGGTAGTAGGTGCGGGGACTTGCGATCAGGTTGACGGGATCAAAATGGACCGCGAACGCCTTCCGGTCGATCGCCTTCAACAGCGCAAGGTAAGCGTCAGCCGAATCCGGAAGCGCCCAGGGCATCGTCTCCAGCGTGAAGCAAGCCGCCGAAGGCTCTACTTCGTCGATGATCTCGCGGACCGTATCCACGATCAGCGCAAAGGTGTCCTCTCCGAAATTGTCCGGATGCGGCCCATCCCACTGCATGCTCCGCGAGCCGGAGATGTTGACACAGCAGCGGGCGCCGATCAGGTCGGCCAGATGCAGACGGCGCTTGCAGTAAGCCAAGGCCTGACGGCGGATGTCCTCATCCGGACTGATCGGGTTGCTCCAGGCGCCGACCTCGGCTATCCGAATATCATGCCTCTCAGCGGCGAGCCGGTACTCCCGGATCGCCGTTTCTTCCACATTCTCCTCCAGCGGACACACCGCCGCGCGATAGCCTTCCCGTCTCAACGCCGCGATCCACTCTTCCGGATCATGATTCCCGCTGCTAACTGGACCTCCTAGCCGCATAATTCCAATTCCTCCTTCTATTTGTTCCGGGCAACCTTCGTACTTCGCTAATTAATTTTATCGCAAATGGGGACGATTTGAATGATATCTCCTGAAATACAGCCAGCAGATGCCGCCCGGCAAAGTGCAGCCGGGAAAGTGGCCCTATACAAAATAGATAATTGTTATTATAATATTGTTATATTACAATAACATTATCCTAACATTCTGAACGGATGTGAACACTGATGACAACATACAATCAAACGATAGAGCCGTGCAACCCGGAGGCTTCTGCAGAAGTCAGAGCCGTGCTGAACTATCTGGCCAATCTCGAGGGAAAAGGCATCCTCACCGGCCAGCATACGCAGACGGCAGTTCAGAAAGAGCTTCGCTATATCGAGGAGGTAACCGGCCGGCTTCCGGCTCTATGCGGCTTTGAGCTGCTCGCCTATTCGCCGGGGATCAATTACGAGGATGCCGACGAGGAATGCCTTACGGAAATTGAAGAGAACAAAAATACGCTAGAGCAGGCGTGGGACTGGGCGCTGAACCGAAAGGGAATGCTTACCTTTACCTGGCACTGGTTCTCGCCGTTTGGGGGCCGGGACAAAAGCTTCTACTCCAAGAACACGACCTTCGACGCCAGACAGGCCGTTATTGCCGGAACGCCGGAGCACGCTGCCCTTCTGTCCGATATGGACTATATAGCCGACCTTCTCCGGACTTTCGCGGACCGTAACATTCCGATCATCTGGCGGCCCTTCCACGAAGCCGAAGGGATCTGGTTCTGGTGGGGCATGCACGGGCCCGAAACGGCCAGACAGCTGTACCGGTTGATGTACGACCGCTACACCAACCATCATAAGCTGAACAATCTGATCTGGGTCTGGAATTCACCGCTGGCTGAGGGCTATGTCGGGGATGATGTCGTCGATCTGATCTCCAGAGACTTGTATCCCCCGGAGCATCAGCATACCGACCGGAAAGAGGAATACGATGAATTGATCCGGATTACGCCATCCCGCAAGCCGGCCGCGCTGGCGGAAATCGGATCGATCCCGTCGATCGAACAGCTGGCGGAGACCCGTGTGCCCTGGCTTTGGTATATGACCTGGTCCAACGCTTACGGCGCCTCGGAGGAATGGACGACGAACGAGGTGCTGTACCGGACCTATCATCATGACTATGCCGTTACGCTCGACAAGCTGCCCAGCCTGTATTAATCCGCAGCACAAAAAAGCGGGAAATGCCGATGATCCGGCATTTCCCGCTTTTATTATCTCAGCCCGATATGTCAGGCCTGCTCATGCTCTTACTGCACTTCGTTCAGAAGACGGTAAGCCTCTTCCTTGGTGCCGACAGCCAGGAGAGATTCCCGGAAGGAATCGTCCATCAGCTTGCGCGACAGCATTTGCAGCACTTTGAGATGCGCATTTTCTTTGCTGCTGCGAGGTACGGCGATCATGAAGATCAGCCGCGCTTCGCTTCCGTCCTGGCTCTGCCAGTCCACCCCGTCCCGCTTGATGCCGAATACGACACTGGGCTTACGGACGGCGTCCGATTTGCCGTGAGGAATGGCAATATTCATGCCGATGCCCGTCGAGCTCTCTTCTTCCCGGGCCAGAATCGCCTGCTTGAAGTCGCCGCCTGAGGTGACGGCGCCGTTCTTCTCCAGCGTTCCGATCATTTCATCGATAATTTCATCCCGGCTGTTTCCCTTCAAATCCAGATGAATGAGGCTTGGCGTCATCAGATCGGTCAGCCGCTGAAGCTGAACGGCGGGCGCTTGTTCGCTTGCCGCTGCCGTCTCGTTCTTGGGCGGTGCAGCCTGCTCTTCGCGGGAAGGTACTGCCGGAACCGCATCAAGCTGAACGGCCGTCCCGGCCAGACCGGCTGGAATCTCGGACGGGATATTCTTTTTCAAAAGGCTGATCAGCAGAACGGTAACCGCTACACCTACGATGACGGCCACGAAGAACATCAGCACATTGTCAACGGCGCCAAGCACCGCTACGATAGGACCGCCATGCGCGACACGGTCGCCTACATGACCAAGCATTGCAATGACCGCGCCTGTCATCGAACCAACCATAACACTCGGGATGACCCGCAGCGGGTCCTGCGCGGCGAATGGAATGGCGCCTTCGGTAATGCCGAACAATCCCATGGCGAACGACGCTTTGCCCGCTTCGCGCTCGGTCGGTTCGAATTTGCGCTTGTTCAGCATAGCCGCAAGGCCCATGCCGATTGGCGGAATACAGATGGCGGCCGCGATCGGCCCCATAATTTCATAGTTGCCTTCTCCGATCATCGCGGAACCGAACAGGAACGCCACCTTGTTCACCGGTCCCCCCATATCGAAGGAAATCATCGCGCCGAGAATGAGCGCCAGCAGCACCGAGCTTGTGCCCTGCATGCCCGCAAGCCAATTCGTCAGCGCTTCGAACAGGCCAGCGATCGGTGAACCGATGAGATAGACGAAGATCAAGCCGACGATAACGGATGCCAGAACTGGAATAATGATGATCGGCATAATCGGCTGAATGACCTTCGGGACCTTGATCTTCTTGATGCCAAGAGCGACGTAACCCGCCAGGAAACCGGCGATAATGCCGCCGATAAATCCGGCGCCCGCTTCACTGCCGTAGAAGCTGCCGTTGGCGGCGATGAAACCGCCGACCATGCCGGGAGCAAGACCCGGACGGTCCGCAATGCTCATCGCGATGAAGCCGGCCAGGATCGGAACCATAAAGGTAAAGGCTGCCGAACCGATAGACTGGACCGTAGCCCAGATGGACCCTTCCGGAATGACGAGCCCGCCCGGCGTCTTCTCGCCGCCGATCGTCAGTGCAATGGCGATCAGCAGACCGCCGATGACGATGAACGGAACCATGTAAGACACCCCGTTCATCAAGTGGCGGTATACCGGATTTTGCCGGGACTGTTTCTCTTTCTTGATATCCTCGGCGGCGCGCAGCTCGGCCCGGTACTCCGGAACGTCTCCGGCGACAAATCGCTTGATCAGCTCTTCCGGATGGCGGATGCCTTCCTGTACGCCGACCTCAAGCAGCTTTTTGCCCACGAACCGGTCTTTGAGCACCGTCTTGTCTGCGGCGATGATAATACCGTCCGCTTCACGAATTTCCTGCTCTGTTAACTGGTTCTCAACACCGATGGAGCCTTGGGTCTCCACCTTCATCTCGATTCCCATTCTCGCGGCCGCCTTCTGCAAATTCTCGGCTGCCATATACGTATGTGCAATTCCGTTAGGACATGAAGTAATAGCCAACAGCTTCATGGTCATTCTCCTTTTCGCAATTTTGTTTCCGTTTACATTGCTAGTATACCGGCTGTTATAAGCTTAATTTGCTCATTTTTTTACCGGAACTTCCGGAAAAACGGATTATTTGGCGCTGCCGGAGAACCGGTCCATTGAAGCTCATACTGTATGATTAAAAAACGGGAGCCACCATGGCCCCCGTACCGTGTGCTATTCGGTTTCACTTTTGAGCCTGCTCAGGAACCTCATGACATCACTCTCCTGCGCCAGGGAACGCACCAGCGAGGGACGTTCGCTGAACATCGATAATTCCTTGAAGAGCCGCCGCATCTGTTCTCTTTCCTCGTGCTTGACCGCCAGCATGAACACAAGCTGGACTTTCTCCTTCCCCCAAGCCACCGGAGTGTTCAGGGCTGCGATCGCCACGGCCGATTGGGTGATCAGCTCGGGGTTTCCATGCGGAATCGCAATCCCTCCTCCAATAGTCGTTGCGGACAGAGCCTCCCGTGATAGAGCGCTTTCCAGATATCCCTGCCGTGCATATCCCTTGTCCATAAGCCGCTCCGCCAGCTTGCGGATAATGACCTCGGGCGTTGGCGCTTCCTGGCGTAAAAAGATAAGAAACGGGGACGTGTAGGTCAGAAACGCAGAGTCTTCCCGGTCCGCTTCCCCCGGTTCCACCCAGTTCTTCAGCTTCTCCTCCAGCTTCTGCTCATCCCGGGCCTCCAATAGCGGAGAGACCAGAATATGCGGGATAGCCAGATCGGGAAGCGGTATGGTGGAAATGGCCAGGTCGACCTCGTGATGGGACACATAGTCCTGAACCTCGGCCTTGGCCATCGCCGCCTCCACCTGCAGAGCCGGAAATTTCCGTTCGATCTTTGTACGCAGCAGCTGGGATATGCCGATTCCCATATGGCACACAATAATCGCCTTCTTGGGGCTGTTGTGGTTCTCGTGAAGCCGTTCCACAGAAGCCTGAAAATGAAGCGTTAAATAAGCGGCTTCTTCCTCGGGAATCGATAAACCGAGCTCGTCCCTTATTTCATCAAGTGCGGAAATAACTCTGTCGAACATATAAGGATACATATTTTTGATTTCCGCCAGCATGGGGTTGGATACCGGAAGACCATACTGAAGGCGGTTCAGCGTCGTGTAAAGGTGAACTTTGAGGCCCTTTTCCAGAACCTTGTCCCTGGAGAACGGCACCAAGCTGATTTCGGACATCTTCAAGGTCAGCCGGTCAAGCAGGCGCAGCAGCAGCGGATTGCCGTCGGCCACATCCACCCTTCTCCAGGCCCCGCTCTCCTGCCGGAACCGGAACTTCCCGCCCAGCAGATGAAGCGTAAGATAGGCTGCCTCCTCCGGAGGGAATGACACCGCGAATACCGGCCGCAGCCGGATCAGATAATCCGTCGCCCAAGCGAACTCCTCCTTGTCCTGCAAGAAGGCGATCTCCTTGTCGGAAAGCGCGATCGGCTGGTTCAGCTTGGTCCGTTTGATCATTAGCAGAATATGCAGCAGCAGGCCGTCAAACGCCTCGTCCGTAAAATAGAGCGAATGCCGTTTCTGAAATTCCTTCAGTTCGCCGCTTACAGCAGCCACCTCATGCGGCTGGAACTGCTTCTGGATCAGCTGTCCGGTCAGCTCCGGCCGGTCGATCAGTTGATCCAGCCGGGCGAGGGCGAGCCTTTTGCCCTTCTCCGAGCCCTCGACCGAGATGCCGACTCTTTGTCTGGAAATCAGGCTCAGGTTAAAGGTCTGGAGCCAGCCTTCAATCCTCTCCAGATCTTTTCGTATAACAGCTTTATTCACAAAATAAACCTCAGCCAGCTCCTGAACCGCTACCGGCTTGGGATTCATCAATAGCCGGAAGGCGATTTGCAGCATTCTCTGCTCATCGAATTCGCGGCCGGCCCCCACTTCCCGGCTGTGCAGCTCGCGAGATAGCTCCGCCCGGTCCACCTCGCCCATTTCCAGATAAATCCCCCTGCCCGGTTTTCTTACAATGGCGGCCTTGGGGTACTTGCTAATATATTCGTCAATTGCAGTCAAATCGCTGCGGATCGTCTTCTCCGAGCAGCCCGCCTGATCGGCGAGATCCTGGATCAGCAGCAGCCTGTTCGGATCTGACTCCGACAACAGTATCCGGCATATTTCGTTTTGCCTGTTATTCATTCGCTTCTCCTGCCTTGCCCGAATTGGCGGTTGCCAACGCTAGCATACTATTTCCCGGTAAGTCGCACAATTACCTCCAGTGAAATAACCACATTATTCTTCTCTTAAATGCTGAATATGCAGAGCCGAAGGCCATGTGTATAAAAGAACATCTTCCCGCAAAGCCTACAGATTAGCGCCCATGCGCACTTCATCTGACAGGAGGGATACCCCATGGCTAAGCCGGATAACCGGTCCGACAATGTTGAGCATCTGCAGCAGAGCATTCAGAATACGCTGGAGAATCTCCATGAAGCCGAGGATTACTTGAACGAATTCGGCTCTGAAATCAGCAGCAATGAGCAGGAGCAGATTCAGGAGAAGAACGAGCGGCGCAAGGAGAGCATTCGAGGCTTCCGCGAGGAAGTCAAAGACGAAGCGAAGCACTCCGGCAAGTAAGGATGAGCGCCTGACGGCACCCTTTTGGCGCCGAGCGCTTACCGAGAAATAATAAAAGAAGCGGTACGGCCCATGCAAGCATAGGACTGTACCGCTTCTGTCGTCTGAGGTGAGGTTATTGAGATTGAGTCTGCCCTCCGCCTGCATCGTCTGTGCCTGCGTCCTGAGGGCCTCTTCCCTGAGGCATTTCTCCGTCTCCGCCGGGACCGCCCTTGCCGCCTCCCATGCCTCCGCCGCCCATTCCGCTTGGAGCCGTGGTGATTCCCGATTCATTCACCCATGTGGTGATGCTCTCCAGGTTGAACGTGACAACCTTGCTGCCGCCGCTATATGTTCCGCCCGTATATACGGTATCCTTTTCAGTGCCGGTCGATGTTCCGCCGCTGTACAGGGTGTAGGAGCCGTCCTTCTTCAGATCAGGGGAGCTGATAACCACCGTCCGATAATCCTTGGCCGGAGCAAAGGTCACAATCTCATTGCCCTCGCTGTCCTCCAGATGCACCAGAGTTCCGGCTTTCTGCGTCTCGGTGAAGGTCATTCCGATGGAATACTGGGAGGATTCCTCGGATGGTCCCTGCGCCATGCCCGCGCTGCCTGCCGACACCAGGGTACCGCCGGTAATATTGAATGTGCCGTCAAAATCCAGCGTGCCGTTGCCGTCATTCGTCGGGCCGCTGACAATGACCGTGCCGCCGGACATCTCGATCGAGCCGTTCGCATCCAGTCCGTCGCCGCTCGCATTGACCTCTACATACCCGCCGGTGATGGAGAGCAGATTATTTCCGGCGCTGCCGGAACCCGGCTGCCCGCCGCCGCCCGTCTCGGAATCGTTGCTGCCGCTTGCGGCGTTCACGCCGTCATCGGAGGCCGTCACATGAATTTCGCCGCCGGAGAGCGTGATATTCGCAGATTCGATGCCTTCATAGCTCTTGGTGATGTCCACGGTACCGTCGGCAATCGTCAGCGAGGTATCGGCATGAATGCCGTCATCCCCGGATGCGATGCTGAACGTGCCGCCGGCAATGTATATGCTGCTGTTGCTGTGCACGGAATCGTCAGCCGAATCGACGGTAATGGACCCGCCTTTGATGACCATATCGCCTGCCGATTTGATCCCTTTCATGCTTGTCGATTCGGTTTCCGACGATGCGGATGTGTCCGACGATGCAGTGCTTGTGGTCTGTGCCGCCGTTGTAGCCGCCGTAGCCGACGCGGCGCCCTGTCCGCCGCCATTCATGCCGCCCATCATTCCGCCCGGGCCGTTCTCCTCCGTCTTCACCTCGCCGTTCACATTGCCGCCCCCGGTTACCAGGTTGAAGGTTCCGTCTTCAATCACAAGGGACGTTTCGGCCTGGATGCCGTCGCTGCCGGACGTAATGTTGAACGTTCCTTTCGCAATTGCGACAAAGCCCTTCTCGGCATCCTCATCATTGGTCGACTTGATGCCGTCTCCGCCCGCATTCACCGTAATGTTGGCGTCGCTTACCGCAACCATATCGCGTCCCACGATGCCGTCGTCCACCGCCTTGACGTTAAGCGTACCCGACACAATCTTCAGATCATCCTTGCTCTTGATGCCCTTGTCATAATTGCCGGTCACGTTCAGCGTCCCGGTTCCGTTGATGATCAGATCGGCCTTGCTGAAGATGGCTGCATCAGGCTCGTCGCTTGACGCATCCTCAAGAACGTAGGTCTTGCCGTCGGAAACGGAGTTCTCCGTTCCTTCCTGCAGGGTGAGCTTCACGTTGCCGGCATCCTTGACGTAGATAGCGGCGTTGTCGCTGCTGCTGATATCCGCGCCATTCAGAACGAGATGAACATCTCCATCATCCGGAACATTGACGACAATCTGCCCGTCAGTAAGCTTGCCGCTCAGGACATAGGTTCCGGCTGCTGTAATCGTCACCGATCCGTCCGCAGCTTCGGCGCCCGAACCTTCAATTGTGGCCCCGCTGCCGGTCAGACTGATCGTGACCGGATTCTCCGTACTCCAGTCGGCCGACTGGTCGTCTTCGTCGAAGGTGACGAGATCCGATACACTGACGTTCGCTAACTCCGAATTGGAAGCTGTCGCGCTTCCCGAAGAAGCATCAGTCGCAGACGCCGAGGCGACGGTAACGTTCGAGGAGGTTCCTGTATTGGTCTCTGTAGCCGAGTTGGAGCTGCAAGCCGCCATGAATGCGGCACACAGGAAGACAATAGCCAGCTTTTTGCTCGTTGTTAGAAGATTTTTCATCATTGAAATCATTCCTTTCTTATATCCGTTAGCTTGTTGTCAGTTGTCCGCAGCCGGAGGATTCATCGTCAGCGATAGATCCAGATTTCCGTTTCGGCAGCGGATATCATCCAGAAATTCCTTCTGGTTCGTATTCTCATTCATCGACACCATGTAGACCAGCTCATACAGGCTTCCCAACTCGGTCGTTCTCATCTTTTTCAACTCGTAGCTAACGCCGTGCTTCTTGAAGACCTCCTCGAAAGCGTCCTCGTAGGCCAGATTCTCCGGAATCGTCACCTTCAGCATCTTGTCCACTCCTTTTCTTGCGCCGAAGTTGATGCGGTTCAGCACGAACATCAGTCCGCACAGAATCAAGGTGAACAGTACGGCATAACCGAAAGCGCCCACGCCGCAGGCCAGGCCCGCCGCCATCGTGAACAGCACATAAGAGATGTCTTTCGGGTCACCGGGCGCGCTTCGGAACCGGATGATGGAGAAGGCGCCCGCCAGGCTGAAGGCTCTGGCGACATTGCTGCCAATCAGCAGAATGATGATCGCCACAATGGAAGGAAGCAGCACCATCGTCAACGTGAAATTCTGCGAGAATCCCGCCGCATTGGTCTTCATATACGTCAGGCTGATTATGCCGCCCAGCACGATAGCCAGCAGAATGGTCAGTATCGCATCGGTAAACGATAAATCGGTGGTCGTTACAGTCGTTGAGAAAATCGAATCAAGCATAGAGGACACTCTCCCTTTCAATCTTGCCGTTCTTCAGCATTTTCTTGTATTCATTGCCGTACTTGGAGAAGCTGGTACGGTACATTTGGTGCTCGGAGAGCATTTTGGCCAGCCATACGGGAATCGTCTTCTCCGCCTTCACTTCCATCAGCCATCTTCCGTCCTCCACCAGCGGCTCCCCGTGGTCTCCGCTCTCCAGCTTCAGATCATAGCGTCTGCTCCGGATGTTGGTGTCGAACGTAATCCGAAGATCGCGGTTATTCTTGCAGAACATCGCCTTTCGCTCATAAGCGAGATAGACCTTCGGCTGCAGGCTGTACCGTTCCAGGAAGTAGCTGATTTCATTGACCACCTGGCGGTTCATGTAATCCTTGATCTCCGGCAGCCGGCCGGTGCGGACAAAATCATAGGCTTCGTCCAGGCAGAGCGCCGTTCTTCTTTTGTTGACGAGACCGAACACCTTTTTCTTCAGCTCCAGGTACACCCGGGCATCCTGCTCCGGTACCCCGTAAGCTCTCAGACGAAGCTTCTCCTTATACTTGGGCTTGGCGAGGCTCGTTCGGATCAGCGAGTCATGAGCCGTATCGAAATACAGGTTGCTGATGGAATAGAACTCATGTCTCTTGTTGTATTCGTCAGGCTCCATATAGTGGAGCAGATCCTCGTAAAGGCGGTGGTAAGCCTCATCGTCCAGCAGGTACTTGTTCTCATACCGGTTAAACACCTCGATCGCCATGTCTGTTCAAATCCTTTCTATTTGGGAGGTCTTTGGAATGATAATGGATGCTGCATTCATGTTCTCGCATCGGCTGATGTGAACAGCTTATGCTTCGAACCTTTAATGAATCTTAAATGGTTTTACACGGCGTTTATCTTTTTTTACACTCATTTAACAAAAGTCTTGAGGGCGGAGGTGTTCTCCTTCCTGAAGGTTAAGGTTCATTCAAGGTATTCCTGATATAATGGCCTCATCTTAATAGACGACTACATTAGGCGAGGATGAACAACCTATGAGAATATTAATTGTTGAGGATGAAGTGCATCTGGCGGAAGCTCTCTCCCAAATTTTAAAGAAACATAACTATTCGGTAGATATCGTCCATGACGGCCGCTCGGGGCTCGATAATGCGCTAAGCGGCATCTACGATCTGGTGCTGCTGGACATCATGATGCCCGAGCTTGACGGGATCAGCGTGCTGAAGGAGCTGCGCAGCGAAGGTAATCCCACTCCTGTCATTCTCCTGACCGCCAAGGGCGAAATCTCGGACAAGGTGACCGGGCTCGATTACGGGGCGGACGACTATATCGCCAAACCGTTCTCCACGGAAGAGCTGATGGCCAGAATCCGGGCCGCTCTGCGCCGCAAAGGCGAGGTGCTGCCCGAGGACACGTTGAAATTCGGAGATATCGAGCTGCATCCGGGCAATCTGAAGCTTACCGTTAAAGGGAAGGAAATGAAGCTGAACCTGAAGGAAAGCGAACTGCTGGAGCTCCTGATGACAAGGAAGCAGGCCGTGACCTCCAAGGAGCAGATTATCGAGAAGCTGTGGGGCTTTGATTCCGAGGTGGAGTACAACAACGTTGAAGTCTACATTTCTTTTTTGCGCAAAAAAATGACCTTCCTGCACTCGGAGGTGCGGATCAGCACCATTCGGGGGGTTGGCTATGTATTAGAGGTGACAAGCTGATGTTCGACAAGCTCCGAAACCGGTTCCTCATTGTCAATCTGGTAACCATCTCCCTGATCATGCTGGTGGCCTTTGCCTCAATCTATATCATTATGTACCAGAATGTCCGGGCCGACATTGATATGGAACTGCACCGGAGTGCGGATTCCCCCCAGAAGTCGCCCGGTCAACGGGATGGCGGCAGCCCCGGGCAGCCGGATCAAGGAAGCCCTTCCGGAGGGGGCGGTCCTACGGATGGCGGCTCCGGAGGGGGCGGCGGCCAGGCGTTCGAACGCTCGGTGGCCTTTACGGTGCAGACGGACAAGACGTACGAAATCACGACAACCAAGGCTCCGTTTGATATAGATGCCAGCCTGTATCCGCAAGCCCTGCAGGAAGCCCTGTCCATGAAGAAGGATACCGGATCGTTCTCGCTGGACGGGAGCAAATGGACCTATTTGAAGCAGCCGACCGCAGATGGGTACATCTTCGTTTTCCTGGATACCTCCGATAGGCAGGATATCCTGACGAAACTCATCTACACCTTCGCCGCCGTGGGGATGGTCATGCTGGTCGTGCTGTATTTTACAAGCCGTTACTTCGCCAACCGTTCGATCAAGCCTGTCAGAGAAGCCTTCGAGAAGCAGAAACAGTTCATCGGCGACGCCTCCCATGAGCTCAAGACGCCGCTCGCCATCATTAACACCAATGCGGATGTGCTGCTCGCAGGCGGCGAAGACACGATCCGGAACCAGTCGAAGTGGCTGAATTATATCAAGTCGGAAGCGGAGCGGATGGCAAGACTGACTAGCGACCTGCTGTATTTGACCGAAATGGACGACTCCAGAACCCGCATGGTGGTCAGAGAATTCAATATAAGCGAAGCAGCCGAGAACACCATCCTTACGATGGAGGCCGTTATTTTCGAGAAGCAGCTGTCGCTGGATTACGATATCGAGCCCGGGCTCATGGTTCGCGGCAGCAGCGAGCAGATTCAACAGGTCCTGATGATCCTGCTGGACAACGCGATGAAATATGCGAACCCTCACGGATCGATAAGTCTTGCTCTCAAAAAGTCCCACAACGGCGTTCTGCTGTCGGTGACCAATACGGGGGCGGGCATTGCGCCCGAGCATTTAACCCGGATCTTCGACCGGTTCTACCGCACCGACGCGTCCAGAGCGCGCAAGCAGGGCGGCTACGGACTAGGCCTTGCAATCGCCAAATCGATTGTCGAACAGCATAAAGGCAAGATTTACGCCAAGAGCACCGTTGGGGAATCCACTACCTTCTATGTCCAGCTGTCTTGACGGATACGCAGAGAGCCATGAGTTCATGAGTTCGGGTAATCCCCGACAGCCGCCCGCGGCTGTCAGGACCCGAATACCGGACTAATTATGCCACATCTCACAAAATTTGCTAGACTGCCGAAAGCCGCTGTGATATACTTTTGCCCTAGAGCCTGAGCTGTTCCAGGCTTTTTTGGCTTTTGCTCCTAGCTCCATAATCAGACATCGACGCCGCAACCCCTTTTTAAGGGGTTTTTGGCTTGCGGAAAAAGGATTTCAAAGGGGCATCGGAGAAAATTTTAACAGCAGGCAAATGTTTATGATTTGGAGGAACTCATTATGCGGCAGTTCATTGGCGGGAAGGTCAAGCAGGGATCACATGAAACGGACACAGCCTCGGATCATCACCACTCCTCTTCCGCTACCGGGAAGCGCTCCTTTAACCCTCTGCTCGGCTCGGCCCGGATTGCCGGTATTTACTTCATCGTGGGCTGCTTGTGGATTCTGCTGACAGACCGTGCAGTCTCGGCTTTGGTTACCTCGCCTGGCTGGATCGAGGCAATCAACATGATCAAGGGGTGGTTCTTCGTTTTCGCCACCGCCCTTCTGGTGTTTATTCTCATTCTTCGCCAGCTGAAGCAGATCAAGAGAATGGAGGAGAATCTGGAGGCAACCTACCGGGAAATGGCCCACAGCCATGAAGAACTGGAGGCCGCCTACGAGGAAATCATCGCGACGGAAGAAGAACTCCGTCAGCAGTATGACCAGCTCACCGATAACCAGCAAATGCTGGCGGAGAGCGAGCGCAAGATGGAGTATTTGGCGTACCATGACGCCTTGACCGATCTCCCCAACAAGCTTGCCTTGTATGAACATGCGGAAGGCAGCTTCCTGGCCGATGACAATCAACGGGCCGCTCTCCTGTTTCTCGATATCGATAACTTCAAATACATCAACGACACGCTCGGACATGAATTCGGCGACCGGCTGATCATCAAAGCCAGCGAGCGCTTGCTCTCCATTATGGACGGCAAGGGAAGGCTGTATCGGTTCGGAGGAGACGACTTCATTATCCTGCTCCATCCGCTGCCTGATCCATCCTGTATCGAAACGTTCGTATCGAGCCTTCTTGCCGGATTTAAGGAAGCGATCGATATGGGCGGCAGCCAGCTGCATATCAGCTTCAGCATCGGCATAAGCTTATATCCCGATCATGGCAGCCATATCATGGAGCTCGTGAAGCGGGCCGACATCGCCATGTACAAGGCCAAAGAGAAGGGAAGCGGCCGCTTCGTCGTGTTCGATCACCCGCTCAACGATATTTTCGCCGAACGGATGAATATCGAGAAACAGCTGTACGCGGCCATGGAACGCAATGAGTTCGAGCTGGTCTATCAGCCGCAGGCGGATATGTCGCTCAATCAGGTGACCGGGTTCGAGGCGCTGCTGCGCTGGAAGAGTCCGGTTCTCGGGTACGTGTCTCCCTTGAAATTCATCCGAGTAGCCGAAGACTCGCATCTTATTATTCCGCTTGGCGCCTGGGTGCTGCGAAGCGCATGCGCTTTCTTGAAAACTCTGCACGAGCAGGGCTGCGGCCACCTCACCATGTCGGTCAACATCTCTATGCCCCAACTGATGCAGAAGGATTTCAACGACATGGTGCTGCGCACGCTGGAATCCTGCGGCCTGCAGCCGGGAAGCCTGGAGCTTGAGATCACGGAAACCGTGCTTGTCGAGTCCTACGAGCTGATCGGGCCGAAGCTGACTGCGCTGCAGAGCCACGGTGTCAAGATTGCCCTGGATGACTTCGGAACCGGCTATTCTTCCTTGAGCTATCTGACCCATCTGCCGATTTCCACCCTGAAAATAGACAAGTCCTTCATTGATCACATCCCGCACAAGACGAGCCAGGCCGTGCTGGTGGAGCAGATCATCATGATCGGCAGACGCCTTAACATGGCAGTTGTCGCAGAAGGCGTGGAGCAGCATGACCAGCTTGAATACTTGCTGAAGCATGGCTGCGAGCGAATTCAGGGCTATTACTTCAGCCGGCCGCTGAAGCCGGAGGACATCGCGGGCTGGCTGGCCCGGTGGGAGGAAGAACGTCTTCCTCATTGAAGCCAGGATGCCGCCGCTTCTCATATCGAGGCGGCTTGTCTTATTCACAAGAAACTTATGCACTTCATTCGAAGAAATGGGGGGTTTTTAGCGATGGAATCAATGGAAACGTTTGAACAAGCGGAAATACGGGAGATATTTACGAAAGAGGATCTGGTTAAGGCCTTCAGAGACAGCGGTGTCTCCGAAGGCCAGCATATCTTCGTCCATACGTCCTTAAGCAAGCTTGGTTATGTAGTGGGCGGAGCGGAGACTCTGATCCGGGCTCTGCTCGATATCGTCGGCAGCGAAGGAACGCTGATGATGCCCTCCCAGACGTGGAAGAATCTTGACCCTTCCACAGGCGTACATTGGGAGGCCAAGGCCGAGTGGTGGCCGGTTATCCGCGAGCACTGGCCGGCCTACGACAAGGAAATCACCCCCGCCATCGGCATGGGAGTTGTTGCCGAAATGTTCCGGAAGTGGCCGGGCGCCTTCCGTTCCGATCACCCCGCGCGATCCGTGGCGGCCGTTGGCAAACATGCCGACTATTTGACGCGGGATCATGATCTGAGCAACATCTTCGGCTCAGGCTCGCCGCTGGATAAGCTGTACCAGCTTAATGGACATATTCTGCTTATCGGTGTCGGCTACGAGAAGAACACCTCTCTGCATCTGGCCGAGACGATCGCCGACTTCCCCGGCAAGGCGTTTGCCCGGGAGAGCAGCGCCGTCATGAAGGACGGGCGGCGGGAATGGATCGACTACGAAACCCAGGCCGTTGACGACTCCGATTTCATCCGGCTTGGCCAGGAATACGACGCGGCCATAGGCGTTCCGGTCCGCCGGATCGGCGGAGCCGAGATCCGGCTGCTGGAGCAGCGGCCGCTTGTGGACTGGGCCGCTGCATGGATGGAGCGTAACCGGGCCTAGCAGTTCAGGCCCTCTCGATGAAGAAGCTGCCCCGCCTACCGGCGAAGCAGCTTCTTGGAGAAAGTACGGCGGACCGTGCGGCGCGCGGTCCGCCGTACTGCGTGATCCCGTGTTTGAATGCGAACCCGCATCCGTATATGATAGCTTTATCGATCCATTTGGGAGGTTCTTTAGATATGGCAGTATTGATGAACGAACAAATCAAGGCATCCGAGGTGATCCTCACCGGACTGCATGGCGAGCAGCTCGGCGTTGTTGCGAGAGACGAAGCGCTCGCAATGGCCATTAGCGCAGGTGCCGACCTTGTCTGCACGTCGCTGATGAGCAGTCCGCCTCCCTGCACGCTGATGGCCAAGGGCACCGGAAAAGCGGCGATGCGGAAGGAAGCCGCGGACCGCAGAGCGGAAGACGGCCGCGCTTCCGGCGGAGGCAGCCGCGAGAAGATCAAGGAGCTCCGCTTCACCGCCTTCATCGAAGACCATGATTATGAGACCAAGCTTCGGCAGGCAGAGAAGCTGCTGCTGTCCGGCAAGCCGGTTCTGCTGAATGTCAAGGCAGCCGGCGCCAAGGAGGCTGCGGCTGCCAAATCGGTCCTGGAACGGCTTGCTAATGATCTGAAGTCGGCCGGCGTGAAAGACACCGGCATCCAGAGCGGAGGCAAAGGCTCCCAGGTGAGGCTTAATCCGCGCTGATTCC
>RCUO01000165.1_pt1 | contig 43448 bp, 36 predicted proteins | sample 2166161 | NCBI WGS metagenome assembly RCUO01 (sample SAMN09932617, study PRJNA488358) | compost metagenome | feature: garden; material: soil; isolation source: compost soil in cyclohexanecarbonitrile-enriched culture | place: Germany: Experimental Botanical Garden Goettingen | collected 2016-01-27
ATCAACGCAAGCTTTTTTTATTTCTTTTTGAATCAGCAGCTCGTGTTTCTTGGCCGGAATTAGAATATATCATATTCAGATAGAGTCAATCAAGTGGAAGATTCAACCGGCTGCTTTTGCACTGTCCCTTTTCGTATAGGAATGATGAGAGTAAGCAACATTTTGCACCAGTTGTCGATTCTTAAAAGTACTGTGATTTTTAGAACTGGCAGAATTTGCAATTATGATAAAGTAAGTAGAGTCAATAGGATCGAACAATCGCACTTAATATGAGGAGGTATACGAATGAGCATCAGCAATGCTTTTCTGACTTTTGCCAAGGAGGCACCGCAGCAGCAGAGTGCCTGGAGAGAACTTGTGGAACGTTTGGACAGCGCCAGTGCACTGGATAAGAAGACGCAAGCCCTCGCATATTTGGCGGTCTTGGCGGCAGCCCGTCTGGAGGGCGGGATTCCTTTCCATGTCAAACAAGCCAAAGAACTCGGCGCAACAAGAGATGAAATTATCGGCAGCATTCTGGTCGGACTGCCCGCTGTCGGCAATGCTGTTATTCAGGCACTGCCTGCTGCGCTTTCCGCTTTTGATGAGGAGTAAAAAATAAAAACGGCTGCGGAGAATATTCACCTTTCCCTCAGCCGTTTTCTCTAATGAAACTGCCCCTGAAATGACAGACGCTTAGTGCTCATATTCGGGCTAGCAAACTATCGCCGTCCATGGTCAACCTCAGACAGCCTTAAATAGAAGGTCCGCCAAACCGGTCTTCGCCCGATGATGCGAAACGCTCAAATCTTCATCAATCAATCTGCGCAACCTTCCATTCTCCCTGTTTATTTTTCAAAAGAGAGATCAAATAGGTCCCTTCCGACAAATAACCGTTATCGTGTATGGCCTGATACTCCAGCAGAAAATCCACCCGCTTCGTATTCTTAGGCTGTCCCTCATAGGTCAAAGAATTGAAGCGGTACTTGACGTCCGGACTGAAGAGATAGCTGAAATAATCTGCGGTCTCCGGGGAATACATAGAGGTATTGAACAGCTCCCGGTCATTCGCAGCCCAGCCTTTCAGACAGTCTAATATCGTGTCAATCATCTGCTTCTGCCCTTCTCCGCTGAGTGTGGGGCGCGTAACATACACGCCAGGCTCGGGAAGCTGCCTCTTCTCCAAATATTGGGCCGATCCAACCATTTGCGTAAAAAGAAGAAGCCATTTGTCCCTCTCTCCCACCGTTAACCGGACCTCGGCCGTGTACGGCTTGCCATGAACGGTGAAGGCAAAATAATCCGCAGACGTCTCGCTGTCTCTCGTTGTCCCCTTGTACTCTATGTACGGCAGCAAATCCGGCTCCTGCTCATTCGCATGCACCGTCAGACTGCCCGGGTGAAAGATCAAGTAATTACGCTGATCCGGCGTTCCCCATGCCTTACTGCTCCCAAGCATGAATTCCACCATGGTCTCCGGAACAAAAACGGCAATCGGCGTCAAGGAATCGCTTAACAGCTTGGCATTGACATCGCCGCCGTCTATAATGTAGCCGCGTCCCGAGCCGTCATAATCCGGCACCTTGCCGTCCGTAAAGATCGACTTGGAAGCGGCAGCTGCGAACGATCTAACCGGAGTAGGAACTGCGCTCTTGACGGCAGGTGTTACCGGTGAGGATGGCAAAGGTGAAGACGGAACAGTCAGAGAATCAGCGGTATATCCGGGTGCAGATGTTGTACTATTCTTGGAACCTTCATTGTCCGCCGCACAGCCCATCAGGAGGGTTAGCGGGATTAGCGAAGCCGCTGCGCATTTTCGAGTCCAGTTCATGGAACAATCACCTCATTCCCCAGACGGAATATCTCTGGAAAAAGTTACATCTTGTTCCTCAATCCAATCTCACTAAAATCCGAAAATGCTTAATCCGCCATCAATAAGCAGAGTCTGTCCGGTCATATAATTGGCGGCATCCGAAGCTAGGAACACAACTGGACCAACGAGTTCTTCCAGACTGCCGACCCGCCCCATCGGGGTGCGGTCTGTAATCCGTTTCAGGTAGACCTCATCATTCAGCAGCTTCTCGGTCAGCGGTGTGCGGAAATACCACGGGCCTACCGCGTTGACCCGGATGCCGTATTGCGCCCACTCCAGCGCCAGATTCTTGGTCATCTGGATCATGGCCGCTTTGGTCGAACCGTACACGACGCCTGTGCGCAGCGCAGTATGGCCGCCGACGGAGGAAATATTAATGATGCTGCCGCCTCCCTGCTCCTTCATAATCCGGGCTGCAATTTGAGAGCCCATGAAGGCTGACTTCAAGTTGGTGGACATGATGGTCTCCCATTCCTCGTCGGTCACGTCAATGGCGGGAGTGCGGATATTCATCCCCGCGTTGTTCACCAGGAGATCCAGTCCGCCCAAATCGGCGGAAGCGCGGCTAATGGCGTCCTCCAGCTGCTCGCGGCTCGTGACGTCGGCCGGGTAGCAGAAGCTCCGGGACGACGAATGCTCGGCAATTAGCGCAGCTGTAGCCTCAAGATCGCTCTGTGTCCGGGAGAGCAGCGCGACGTCGCATCCGGCTTCAGCCAGGCCGACGGCAAGCGCACGCCCGATTCCTTTGCCCGCTCCGGTGACGAGCGCTTTTTTACCCTGTAGATTGAAAGATGGCAAGTACATGGTTTCCCCTCCACGATCTTGTTATTTATTGACTCCGCCGGATTTGCCGGCGTGGAGCGTGCTGAAATACTGGCTCGGATTGCCCTGCTGGGAATTATGCTTCTCCTCAAAAACTCCGCCGGTGTACTCGCTGATTACCTTGTGCCAGAAAGTTCTGGCCGGTGTATTGGCGCGGATCTGCGACACCTTCCAATCCCCCTGGAACATGTCGAACAGCCGGTGGGCAGCCCATGTGCCGACGCCGAATCGGCGGTATTTCTGCATCACAAAAAACTCGGTCATATAGAACTGGCCTTCCTTGCTGCGAAGAAGCCTGTCCACCAAGGCAAAGCCCGCAGGCCGTTCATTGCAGGTGATTAAATAGGCATATTTATTGTGACCGCTGTTCCAGTAAGCCTCAAGACCCGGATAAGCGGGAAATGCGCCTTCCCGGTCCACATCCAATTCCAGATAGCGGGTGAAATCGTACAGATAGAACTGCATCAGTCTGCTGATAATCGCTTTTCGCTCGGCGGGAACAAGCTCAAGTCCAAGTTCCATTGGAGTCACCTCTGCTAGTCGCTTTTTAGTGTTTCTTACACATGATATAACTTTGCTATCCAAGGAGCAAGGCGACAAGGCAGGCTCTTAAAAAAGTAATCCGAAGCGAAACATGTTAAAATGAGTGTATTACGATTTTTACCGGAAGAAGGAGACCTCATGAGCATTCAAAAATGGAGCGACCGTCAGAAGCTCGATCTGAAGCTGCCGGCCATGCCCTGGTTCGTCCGCCAGTTCATCGATTACAAGCTCCCCGATCTTTCGCCTTCCTCGCTGATGGAATATGTACGCGATTATGAGTCGTTCTTCGGATGGCTGCGCGCTGAGGGCATCTCGCAGGCGGCTTCCAACGCAGAAATTACGCTGCTCGATCTGGAGACGCTCCATATGGACAGCATCACCGGCTACCGCCTGCATCTAACCTCGCGGGCCGAGAGCGCTAATTCACGAATTACGGTATCCCGCAAGCTGTCCGCGCTGCGCTCATTGTTTCATTACCTAAGTCAGATTGCCGAGGATGAAAATTTCTACCCGCTGCTCAAACGAAACGTCATGGCTAAGGTAGAGATCAAACGTGTTCACAAGCCGAAGGATACAGCCGCCAAGCTGAAGGGTAAAATTCTGGAGGAGGATGAGCTGCTGGAGTTCGTCGGATATATTCTGGAGGGCTATGGAAAGGACGTTGAGGACAATAAGCAGGCCTATTACGCTTTTCAGCTCAATCGCGAACGGGACGCCTGCATTGCCAGCCTGATACTCAATTCCGGTCTTCGCGTATCCGAAGTCGTCAATTTGAACGTGGATGATCTGGACCCGAACAACAAGCTGCTGTATGTATTCCGCAAGGGCAACAACGATGAGACCTTTAAGACTCCGGTATATTTCCGGGAGCAGGCCAAGGACGAGCTGAAGGCCTATTTAACTCTCAGGCAGACCCGGTACAGCACACCGAAGAAGGAAAAAGCGCTGTTCGTCGCGAAGCCCAACGGAAGCAATGAGGGCAAGCGCATGACGAAGCGGGCGATTCAAGAGATGATCATCAAATACGCCAAGCGGTTCGGCAAGCCGTATTTGACGGTCCACAAGCTCCGGCATTCCTTCGCAACCGACTATTATCTTCAAAATGATATTTATAAAACGAAAGAACAGCTCGGACACGCCTCCACGGAGACGACCGAGGTCTATGCGCATCTTACAGACAAGACGATGTCTGAGGCGATCGAGCGGCGTCAGGATTCCTGAGGTGGGCGCAAATTGTACAGTTGAGTTAGCATCCGCCCAGATAATCTTTAGTCTGCTTCTTAGAAATCAGGCCGCACCGAGGAGGTGCGGCCTTTTTTTGTCGATCCGGCCTTCTTGCCGCCTTTTAACTGTGAGGAAAGGTAGGCGAGATGGGCGTTTGATGCTTGAACCGCTCTAAGATGGATGAGCTGCAATTTATGTTCTTCTATTTTGAATTTTTCATATGTTGTAATTTGATAATAAGTTGTGTTGCTGCTGTAAAAATCCCGCGACCGCTTGCGGATCGCCGATGTCGAACACAGGACGGCCCAAGGCGGCTAATTGGCCCAACGCGAGCATATCCGGCCAGCAGACGGCAGCTTTTACATTTTTCAGACGGACGAGCAATTCCAAATCATCATGCTCCCGGATCAGAACCATTTTGGGAAAATCCTCGTCCTTAAACCCTTCGACAAGCACATAATCATATTTGACAAAACCGCTCACGAGTTCCTTCAGGCTTCTGCTTCTCGACTCCCAGACATAGGAGCTCTCATTCGACGTGATGGACACGGCTTCCGCTCCGGCCTCCCGATGAAGCCAGGTGTCCGTTCCAGGCCGATCGGCCTCGAAGCCGTGGACATCATGCTTGATTACAGCCACGCTGTATCCCTGCCTGCGAAGAATCGGAATCAATGCGCCAATCAGCGTCGTCTTGCCCCTGTTCTTATAACCGACAATTTGACAGACGGCAGGTCTGCGGCCTCTCCTAGCGGCTTGTCCCAATAAGGGACGAACTCTGCCCTGCGCGCGACTGCTTGACCCATTACCTTTGGTCGCAAGCCTTGTCCCGCAGTGGCGTTTAGGAGGCCGCTGCCTGTGTCGAGAAGAGATCTCTATTGTCCTCATCATGGCAGCTTGATGAAGCGAACCTTTGAGCCTGCGATGAGTCCCCGCTCATCCGGCGAGACGACCAGCAGACAGTCGCTGTCCTTGATTGTGACCATTACCGAGGATTCGTCAATGGAGGCCGGGTAAGCGTGCATCACTCCATCCTGCAGCTCCAGACGCGCTCTCACGAAGCGGGTAAAATTGTTGACCTTCTGGTAGTCCTTCGCCAGCACCGCGACTCCTTCGGGAAGAAAAGGAGATGGAGCACCCTGCATCGCAGTTAGCACCGGATAAGCGAATAGATGAAATCCGACGAAGCAGGCGCCCGGATTGCCGGACAGCGCGATGATGGGCGTTCCGCCGCGAACGGCTGCCGTCGTTACGCTGCCGGGACGCATGGCGACCTTGTTGAAGAGCATGCCATCCGGGTCTTCACGGATCAGATCGCCCATAATATCATAATCGCCGACTGACACACCGCCGATGGTGATCACAAGATCATAGGCTTCCAGCGCCATCTCCACCTTCTTGCGCGCAAGCTCCAAATCGTCAGCGATGGCGCCCAACATCACCGGCTCGCCGCCCGCTTCCCGGATCAGCACCTCCAGCATCGGCGAATTGCTGTCCCGGATCTTGCCGGGTTGGAGCGGGTCGCCAACCCCCAGCAGCTCGCTTCCCGTCGCGAATATCGCCGCCTTGGGTCGCCGGATCACCGGGACCTCGGCGATGCCGAAGGCCGCCAGAACGGCAATGTCACCGGCACTGATTTGCCGGCCTGCCTCCAGCACCTTGTCCCCGCTTCGGATCTCAAAACCCCGGGGCGTGATGTTGCGTCCGGCCTTGATGACCGTTCGTACGCCAACCCATGACACGCCATCTTCCTCACGCGTCATCGTCGCCTCCAGCATAACGACCGCGTCCGCTCCCTCCGGAACCTGCGCTCCGGTCATGATTCTCGCCGCCGTACCCGGCGTAATCTTCGCTTCCGATACGAACCCGCAGGGAATTTCATCGACAACCCTGAGCCATACGGTCTCTTCGTCTCTCGCCGCTCCCGTATCCGCCGCAATGACTGCGTAGCCGTCCATTCCGGAACGATTGAACGCCGGAAAGGGATGCGGCGCTGTAATATCCTCCGCCAATCTGCGTCCGGCCGACTGTCTGATCGGAACGTTCTCCATCTCCAGCGGAGAGGCATATGCCATAAGCTTCTGCTGAGCCTCATGCACCTGAACCACTTTTCTGCCGAACTTGCCGCTCCTGGTGGTCTCTTCCATCATGACGATCCCTCCGTTATCCCATAGTAATAACTCCCGCCTAGTTCTGCTTCCCTCCGAATCCGTTCCATTGTAACATAACGGAATAATCGTCCCCAAACCTGTAAAGATGTTCCCGATAACGAGAAAAAGCGGGCATGTCTGATGACATACTCGCTTGATGACATACCCGCTATTATTTAATTGATAAATCCATTTGTTCAATCGGCTTTGCTTAAAAAGCTCTAGGAAGCCCGGATGACCTGAACGTCGCCCGGAATAATCTTCTCCCCTTCGTACAGCATAAACCGCCCGTTCTGCCACTCAATTCGAAGCAGCTGGCCTTCGTCGGACTGATACTGCCACACATGCTGGTCACCCGCATTCATAAAAGGCGTCTGACCCGTCACCGCCACATGGCCCTCGTACTCTTCCTCCAGATAGTAGAGGATATCGTCGAGCTCCATCGTAGTTGGAACCTCGGCCAGGCTGTCCATCCGGCCGTCAATCGCCTTGTACAGCGCATACCGCAGCTCTTCCCGCTGCTCCACATGCAAATAGGCCAGCGCTGCTCCGTCGCGAAGTGTCAGCAGCGCGGTGTTTCGGCCGAAATTACTGACCCGTCCGGTCACTTCATAACTGACAAGCGATACCTCGCAAATATCGCCTGGCGACAGCTGAAGCACGCTCTTCGGTGCGGGAAGCGGTTCATCCTTGGCGAACAGATTGCCAATACGTTTCCATATACTCATGGTCGTTCCTCCTGTCAGGTCCCTGTACATACAAGGACGGGGAGAGCGACTCAACGCTTCTCCCCGCCTATCGCCTTCACGATATCGTGACGGGAGGCTCTTATTGCTTCTCGTACTGCTTCATCAGAGCGGCCAGTTCATCTTCAACGCCCTGGTCCTTCGACAGCTGTTCGAATTCGTCGTCAAGCGATTTTGTGCCTTTGCTCATTTCGTTGCTTGCTTCCGCCTGGGCTTCGGCCTGCAGCATCTTCTCTTCCATGCGCTTCAGTCCGGCTGTTGCGGAGTCGGAGCTGAAGCCGCTCATAGCCTTATTGATCTCAGTCTGCGCCTTGGCCGCGTTGTAACGGGCTACCAGCGTCTCGCGCTTGCTCTTCATCTGGCCGAGCTGCTTGCGCATCTCTTCCAGCTTGTCGCGGAGATTATCAGCCGAAGCCTTGTTTTGGTCGTAGCTCGTCTTGTACTCGGCGAGCTTGCCTTCAGCGGTCTTCTTCTCTTCAAGCGCCCGGCGCGCCAGATCGGCGTTGCCCGCCTGTGCGGCGGCGTGGGCCTGCTGATTACGCTTGTTCACAAGCGCTTCCTGCTCTTCGTACAGCTGCTTGAATTTCTTCTCAATCGCGATCTGGGCGGCGACTGCTTTCTCGGCGTCTTCCAGATCTTCGGTCATATCCCGGATATATTGGTCAGTCATTTTGATCGGGTCTTCAGCCTTGTCGATAATCGCATTGATATTGGACATCGTTAAATCGCGCAATCTTTTAAAAATGGACATATGTTCATTCCTCCAAAAGATGGTTTTTAAACTTGTTGATATGTTTTACGCAGTAAAGCGGAATCCGTTTCATTTTTTGTTTTGTAAAAACTGATCCACCTTGCGATCCACCGTCTCAACCACGCGAAATATTTGCTCCTTGGTCAGATTGTCGTAATGGATGCCCATCACAACGGTCACGGTTCGCCCAAGCGCCTCGGCGGCTTGTCTGGCGATCCGCTCGCTGATCGTATGCTCCTTGTGTCCGGGAACCGCCGAGGTTCCGGAGGAGACGCCGCCCGTATCCGGATATGCAATGCTGGCCGCCCCGATATGCCTGACCCCGCCGGTAATTACCAGAAGAAGATCGCGCCCCACCTCGAAATCGGTGATGACGATGTCTTCAGGGTCAAAAGCTTCCGAAGGCAAGAAAATTCCCTCCTTCATGTACCTGCATGACTGCGGAACTTAAATGATGCCGCGGATTTCATCCAGGGAAGAGATATTTTCTTCGATCATAAACTGCCGGAGACCGGTTAGCAAGTCCCGTCCGGCCCGCATATTCATGAAATTATAGGTGCCGACCTGAACGACAGCGGCTCCGGCCATAATAAATTCGACAATATCTGTCGCAGAAGCGATCCCGCCCATGCCGATGACCGGTATGCTGACTCTCTTCGCCACCTGATGCACCATGCGCAATGCAACCGGCTTGATGGCAGGGCCCGACAGACCCGCATACAGATTATTGAATACACTCCGTCTGCGCCGCACATCGATCTTCATGCCGGAAATCGTATTGATCAAGGAGACAGCGTCCGCCCCTTCCTCCTGGCACATTGCGGCCATGTCCGCGATATTCTCGGCGTTCGGAGACAGCTTGACGGACAGCGGCAGACTCGTCGCACCGCGAACGGCGCGGACAAGCTCCCGGGCATCGCAGGTGCGGATGCCGAAGGCGATGCCGCCTTCTTTTACATTGGGACAGGAAATATTGAGCTCTATCATATCCACTGCTTTCGTTCCCTGCTCCGCCCGGCGGTCGGCATCCTGCTGAATCAGTTCCGCTCCGGTAACATAATCCTCAAAGGTGTTGCCTCCAAGATTGACGATTCTTGCGGTGTCCAGCGATTCCCAATAGGCGCCTTCCTTCTTAAGAAAAGCATGAATGCCCGGATTCTCCAGACCGACGCTGTTCAACATGCCCGATGGTGTCTCGTACACCCTCACGCCCGGGTTCCCTGCTTTGGGATTCAGCGTAAGACCTTTGCCCGAAATGCCTCCAAGCTCATTTACATCGTAAAACTTGGCATATTCCCGTCCAAACCCGAAGGTTCCTGATGCCATCACAATCGGATTCTTGAAGGTAACCCCCGCAATAACAGTTCTCAGATCAAGCTTCGTATCCGCCGCTCCGCTCGTTTCCGTTCTAATCATGAAATACCACCTCTTCCGCCAAAAATACAGGTCCGTCCGCACATGCCTTCCGCTGTCCGTCCTTGCACGATACGCTGCATACGAGGCAGGCTCCGATGCCGCACGCCATCCGGTTCTCCAATGAGAGGTACACATTCACCCGGCTGCCCTCCGACTGGGCCGCTGTAGCCTTATGCTGTGCTGCTTTGAGCATTGGGTGTGGCCCGCAGACGAACACATGGTCATAGGCCTTGAAATCGACGCTGTCCAGAATGAGGCCGCCGACATCCACCGTCAGCTTATCAGCGTAGGGACGAAATTGTTCAGTCGCGAATGGCTCCCGGCTGTATCCCAGGAAGACGTCGCAGCCCGGAAGCTCACGGGCACAGTACATGAGAGGCGCAATGCCGATTCCCCCGCCTACCAGAGCGATCCGTCCCTCAACCTTGGGAAAGCCGCTGCCGAATGGCCCCTCCAGCTGAATAGGATCGCCAGGAATCAGCTTCGCGAACAGCTCCGTACCTTCGCCTACAACATGATATAAGAAATCGATGCTGTCTTCCCCGACCTGATGGATGCTAAGAGGTCTCGACAGCACCGGATAGTTGTCCCATGCCCGCAGCATATAGAATTGGCCCATTTCACCGCTGTAATCTCCGCCGACCCGGAGATGGTAAACATTGTCCGCCAGTTGTTCATTACTAATAACCGTCCCCACGTTATCAAGCTCCTTCAAATTTTATCTTATTAAACATGCCTGAGAAGAAACTTAAAATCTGTGATATTCTTCACACCTTTGAATGTTTTTCGCATGAAAGACAAATAATAGACGGAAACGCCATTACGGGAAGGAGAACGTGTAATGAGATTTTTTCCAGCGGCTCGCTTGCTGACGGCCGTTCTAATCCTGACACTGGTCTGCGGCATGTCTGGCTGCTCCGGTTATATTCCGGCAGAACGTTCTTCCGGAGCATCGTCCTTTGGGGAGTGGAACCTGCCCGGGAAGGAGCCGGCAAAAACAGAAGCCCGTCCGGTAGCCGCCGCTTCCTCTCCCCTTACCCTTAGCCAGCTGATCCGTAAATATCCGAATGCGATCAAAACAAACGGTCCCCGGGTCAAGCAGATCGCCCTGACCTTCGATGATGTACCGGACCCCCGGTTCACCCCGAAAATTTTGGATGTCCTCAAGAGATACAATGTGAAGGCGACGTTCTTTCTGGTGGGAAGCCGGGCAGCCAAGCATCCCGCACTCGTCCGGAGGATCGTCCGCGAAGGGCACAGCATCGGTAATCATTCTTACAGTCATCCGCAGTTCAGCAAGCTTGATCTGCAGAGCTTCCGGAAACAGATCTTGAGGTCGGAGGAGACAATATCGGGGATTACCGGCATCCGGCCCAGACTGATTCGTCCGCCATACGGCGACGTTAACGAGCAGCAGCTGAAATGGGCCGCCGCTAACGGCTATACCTTTATCAACTGGAATGTCGACTCCGAGGACTGGAAAGGGCTGTCGGCTGCACGGGTCAAAGCGAATATTTTGCCGCATGCCGGTCGGGGTGCAATCATTCTCCAGCATGGAGGCGGAGGCGCAGGCAGCGATCTGAAGGGAACGATTCAGGCTCTGCCCGACATTATCAATAACCTGCGCCAGAGAGGGTACAGCTTCGTAACCGTTCCCCAACTCCTTCATCTCGCTGCAAGCCGGTCTTAATCGGACACTATAATGTATAAGAACGCTGGGCATCCATGTCCTGATATTGAAAAAAAGCCGGTCGGGTCTGTGCCCGTCCGGCTTTGCAATGCCTGTTTAATTGATCAAATAGAGCTCCACGTTCTGAAATCCGAATTCCGAGACAAAGCTCTGGCTGCCTGGAATGAAGATATCGATCCGGTTGCCTTTGATGGCGCTTCCCGTATCCAATGCTGTGGCGACAAATGCCTGCTTCGGCAGGCCGGGATGCGAATATCCCGTGACCAGTACCTTTGTGCCAAGTGGGATTATGGAAGGATCAACAGCGATCGTGCCCAGCTTCAGCGGATTGCCGAAATAGTCGACGGAACCCCAAGGTCCGTTCTCGCTCGCAGCCGAAGAATAGGCGGTAGCCTTAACCTGCACGGTTTTGTCGTAGGTAAAGACCTTGCCCCAGGCTTCCACTGTCTTGTTCCCTTGACTGTCCGACTGTTTGGCCGATTCGGCGCTGGCGATTCCTGATCCGGTCAGGGCGGTGCTTCCCGGAACGACCAGGCGCAGGCCCGGATATATGTTCTGAGGATCGACTTCCGGGTTAGCCTGTATCAGCTGCTCCAGACTGACGCTATATTTTTGGGCGACTTTGTAAAAGGTGGTCTGATCTCCGGCGACATGGATACGCTCGGCATGAGCAGGCGCGGCCATCAGCATCACGCTGAGTCCGAGCAGGGCGGCTGCAGTTTTAACCGTCTTGATGTTCTTGATCATGGTGCCTCCTTAAGTACTGCGCACAAGCTTATGTAGGTTCCTTGCGGCAATGCGATTTTTGGTTTACCCGTTCAACAGTTTTGAATATATCACAATTTTGTAACCAATGCACTTGTAAATGCTTCCAACGAGCGCGAAAAGCCCGCCAAAACGGCGTTTTTCCTTCCGAAATTTGTTTCAAATAGAATAATAAGCGGCTTTTTTCATGTCAGATTTGTTATATTTATAGCATGTGGATGGATTGACTGCACAGCAATAACCGGCCTTGTAGTATCCGGTAAACATCCGTCCCTAAACGCGCACCGCAAGACGGCAAATCTTATGTCAGGTTTTTTTTTCGATTTTACACTGCGTTAACATTTCATTCTCTGGTAAAAGGTAAAATGAATACGATGCAGGCGATATGATAAAATGGAGTATATTCATTCTGGTAGCCAATTTGGAGGAAACATGAGCGAAGAAGAGAAAAAACATCACAGCAGTCCATCCGCCGCCTATCTGAACCGGGACCTCAGCTGGATCGAGTTTAACCGAAGAGTCCTTCATGAGGCACAGGACCCGGACAACCCCCTGCTTGAGAGGGCCAAGTTCCTCGGCATTGTATCAAGCAATCTCGATGAATTTATCAGCGTTCGGGTTGCAGGGATTCAGGACCAGATCAGGGCGGGCTATACCAAAAAGGATTTTACCGGATACACCCCTTCCGGTCTGCTCAAACGGCTGTATAAGCGTGTCGGCCAAAGCGTGAACGAGCAGTACCGTTCTTTCCGCGATCTGTCGCGCAGCTTACATAAAGAAGGTATCGTCTTCGTGGATTATGAGGATTTGACCCATGCCCAGGAGACCGCTGTTGAGGACTATTACCGGGACATTATTTTTCCCGTGCTGACGCCGATGGCCGTGGACCAGAGCCGACCTTTTCCGCTTGTGCACAGCCTGTTCATCTACCTGGCGGTCGTGCTGGGCAAGAAGGATCAAGATGACGACGAGCTGTTCTTCGCCATCCTGCAGATTCCATCGAATCTGCCCCGGTGCATTCCGCTCCCCCACCGTTCCAACAGCAAACGCCGCCAGTTTATTTTTATTGAAGATGTGATCAGAGCCCATATCGGAACACTCTTCAGCGGCTATCAAGCGCTTGCGGTTAACGAATTCAGGCTGACCCGGAACTCCGACCTCAGCATTGACGAGGAAGGCGCCGAGGATCTGCTGGAGGAGATTGAAAAAGAGCTCCGCAAACGGCGCCGCGGCGTTCCGGTAAGGCTGGAGGTTCAGAAAGGCATCCATCCGTTCGCACTGGAGCAGCTGCAGACCGAATTTGAAACCGAAATTTTTACCTTTGAAATTGACGGTCCTCTTGATCTTGGCTTCTTCCGCCAGTTCGCCTCGGGCCTCAAGGGGTACAGTTATCTCAACTATCCGCCGATTGAGCCCGTCTATCCGGCCGAGTTCGATGAGACAGAAGATTTTTTTGATGTATTAACCAAACGCGATGTCCTCGTATACCATCCGTATGAGTCATTTGAGGCGATGATTGACTTCATCACCCAGGCTTCGGAAGATGATCAGGTTATGGCGATCAAAATGACGCTGTATCGGGTGAGCGGCAACTCGCCGCTGATCGGAGCGCTTGCGCATGCTGCGGAGTCGGGCAAGCAGGTTACAGTCGTGGTGGAACTGAAAGCGAGGTTCGACGAGGAACGCAACATCGCCTGGGCCCGGAAGCTGGAGCAGGCGGGCTGTCACGTCGTCTACGGCCTTGTCGGATTGAAGACTCATGCCAAAATTACGCTGATCGTCCGCCAGGAAGACAACGAGCTGCGGCGTTATGTTCATATCGGCACCGGCAATTATAATGAAAATACCGCAAAAATGTATACCGATATCAGTCTCTTCACCTCTAATGACGATATCGGGCTCGACGCTTCGGAGCTGTTCAATCAAATTACCGGGTATTCCTCGAACCGGGAGTGGAACGCAATCGTCGTTGCGCCGAGCAGCATGAGCACCAATCTACGGCGATTGATCCAGCGGGAGAGCGAGCATGCCGCCGCAGGGCGGCCGGCCAGAGTCATCGCCAAGATGAACTCCTTGTCGAACCAGCAGGTCATCGACGATCTGTATGAAGCCAACGCAGCTGGCGTTACGATCGACCTGATCGTACGAGGGGTATGCTGTCTGCGCCCGGGCGTTCCAGGCCTGAGCGAGCATATTACAGTCCGAAGCATCGTCGACCGGTTCCTGGAGCATTCCCGGATTTATTATTTTGAGAACGGCGGAGATCCGGAGGTCTACATGTCCAGTGCTGACTGGATGACGCGGAATTTGACCCGGCGTGTGGAATTAATGTGTCCGGTGAAGGATAAAGAGACGCGCGGGCAGGTCGTCGAGATTCTGCAAATGTCGCTGCGGGACAATCAGAAATCCAGCTTCCTGACTCCAAGCGGGAACTATGAACGCCCGGACGACAAAGAGGCTCCTTATCGGAGCCAATTCGAGGCCATGGCGGTTAGTGAATGGAAGTATAAATCAGAGTAACCTTAATCCCCCATGCGCTCTTGAACGCTTTAAGCGCATTATCGATTTCCTCCAGCCGAAGAAGCGGGCGTTCGCTTACCATCAGCTCGATGTCCAGCGTGCTGCCTCTTCTTACCGGCTTGATTTGCAGCTCGATTCCGATATCGCTGCCGTCCAGCGCGGCGCTTAATTGCACGAGCGATCCAAGCTTGTGTATCCAATCCTCGTCGGATGCGAGAAGAATGTCCTTATGCTCGGCGGACAGCTTCTGCTTCCGGCTTTTTGTGCTGAAGGAAGCAATTAAGGCGCAGAGCACAAGCTGACGGTGCGTCAATCCGCGAATCGGCGAATTCATGAGCCAATACTGGGTGTGGCGTTTGGATTGATAATAGTTGATGTTGGCCCCAAGCCGGTGCAGCATGACGGACACGTAAATCAGCATCTCCTGCTCTTCTGTAAGCTCGTCCTCTTTTAGCGCAGCGAACAGAGCCCCAGCCAGCTTGTAGACAGGATACAGAAAGAAGCTGGACGCTTCCCGGTTAAGGAGCTGAATGGTGCGGAGACTATACTCCAGGGCGCTTGGGCGGACCGGGTGCTCCGGCTCCAGCAAATCATGCAGCATTCCTTCGCGCAAACCCTCGCCGCTGATGACTGCCCCGCCCGCATCGATATACTGGTATACAGTATGAAAGATGATCAGACCCGACACGATAATATCGGCACGGCTCTTGGATAAGCCATCCACATTTTTGCGCTTGTCGTATGGCATTGCCGGGAGCGTCTCCATGAACTTCTTCACGGTTTCGGTAGACAGGGTGTAGCCATGCGAATTGGGCAGCGAGTAACTCCGCCGCTTCTGGTCAATCTTGCCCAAGGTGCGGATCGTTCCGCCCAGGCCATACAGCAGAAGTCCTTTGCCCTCTTTCAACCATTCACATTCCTCCAGCCGTTCCCGCACATAGCTCTCCAGCTTCCGGACCTGCTCTCCGCTCCAGTTGCCGTTCTGCCCGAACATGACATTGGTGTTGACGGCTCCGAAGGGAAAAGAGATGCTGTAGGCATGTCTTCTGTTCCGGAACAATGTAATTTCCGTGCTCCCGCCGCCGATGTCGATGACAAAACCGTCCTGTGCGTCAAAGGCGTTGATCACGCCGAGAAAGCCGAAGTAAGCCTCCTGATGGCCGCTTACAATCTCAATGGGCAGCGAAGCCTGCTCCGACAAGTATTCCACGATCTCTTCCGAATTGGCCGCATTGCGGATCGCCGCTGTCGCTCCGGCGCGGATGCGCTCTGCGCCATACATCCGGCACACGCTCTTGAACTGCAGCAGCACCGGTACTATCGATTGAAGCTCTTCGTGTTCAAGATGTCCATCCTTCGTAATTTTTTCACTTAATCGCGCCGAATTTTTGCATTCCTTGATAATCCGGAACCCGCCTTCCGGCGTTGTTTCATAGATGACCAGCCTGATCGAGTTGGAGCCGATGTCGATGATCCCCACCCGGCTTAAGTAGTTATCCATATTTTGTCCCCTTTTTATGTCGCTGAGCCTTATTATACAACCCTTTGCAGCATATTTACATTTTAAACGGCCTTCATTTTTCTAAACGCTGATCTTTCGTTCAAGCAAAGTTATTGCAGCGGGGAGGACGAAACGACCTCCGGATAGCGGCAAGTTCGCTTTGTGTCCGATTGAAAACACGATCCGTTCGCTTAGCGTCCAACTAAACGATTCAGTTGATCCGGGTAAAAAACAAGCTGCCCCAGCAGCCATCACATGGCATTTGGGACAGCTTCTAATATCGTTACAGCACCTTGCTGAGAAAATCTTTGGTGCGGGAGTGCTGCGGATTGCCGAACACTTCTGCCGGCGTGCCCTGCTCGACGATAACGCCGCCATCCATGAACAGAATCCGGTCCCCCACTTCCCGTGCGAAGCCCATCTCATGTGTGACAATGACCATCGTCATTCCTTGTAGAGCCAGCTTCTTCATAACCTCCAGCACCTCACCGACCATTTCGGGATCAAGCGCGGAAGTCGGCTCGTCGAACAGCATGACATGGGGCTGCATCGCGAGCGCCCGGGCAATGGCGATCCGCTGCTTCTGGCCGCCGGAGAGCTGCGAAGGATAAGCATCCTTTTTGTCCTCAAGGCCAACCGTACGCAGCAGCTCCATGGCTACCCGCTGTGCTTCCGCCGCTGGCTGCTTCTTCACCTTGACCGGTGCGAGCGTAATGTTCTCCAGCACGGTTTTATGCGGAAACAGGTTAAACTGCTGGAAGACCATCCCCATCTTCTCACGGGTCGCGTTGATGTCATGCTTACGGTCTGTAATCGAAGCGCCTTCGAATGTAATCTCGCCCCCGGTCGGCTGTTCCAGCAGATTCAGGCAGCGCAGGAAGGTGCTTTTTCCCGAGCCGCTCGGTCCGATGACAACTACGACTTCCCCTTTATGAATTGTCAGGTCAATGCCTTTCAGAATTTCCAGTCTTCCGAATGATTTCTGCAGTTGATTAACGGTGATCACTGGCGCTCAATCTCCTTTCCAGTAGCCCAAGCAGCTTGGACAGCGCAAAGGTCAGCACGAAATACATCAAAGCGATGATCAGCAGCGGCGTCAGGCCGTCATAGGTAATGGACGTAATCGTACGCGCCTGGAGCAGCAGATCCGTAACACCGATCATGGCGACAATCGAGGATTCTTTGATAATGGTAATGAATTCGTTACCGATTGCCGGCAGCACGCTCTTAAACGCTTGGGGCAGCACGATATACCGCATGGTCATTGCCTGTGTCATCCCGAGCGAGCGGGACGCTTCGGTCTGTCCCCGGTCAACGCCCTGAATGCCGGCCCGGAATATTTCAGCCAGGTAAGCGGAGCTGTTGATGGTCAAAGTGATGGCGCCCGACTGGATCGGCGAGAATTCCAGCCCGATGGCCGGAAGGCCGTAGTGGATGAGAAAGAGCTGTACGAGCATCGGTGTGCCGCGCAGAAATTCAACCCAGGCCGTGGCGATCCAGCGGAGGACAGCCAGGTTGGACATCCGCAACAAAGCGACTACTACGCCCAGTATGAAGCCGCACAGCACCCCGATGACCGCAAGCAGCAGCGTATATTGCAGCCCCGTCAGAAACAGGTCGCGGTAGTCGTAAGCCATATTGAAAAAAGTTGCCATATAGCTAGTAATAACCTCCTTGTCAGCAGGAATAAACAAGCGTGCAGCCATTCAGTCTTAGCCCTCCTGAGGTAAGAGACGGGTGCACGCTTGTCCTTTCATTATGGAAACCCCGTAATTATTTCGATTCGGCGAGTTCGGCAGCTTTCGTGACATATTCGTCGATTTTACCGGAGGATTTCAGTTCGGCCAGCTTGTCATTGATCTGCTTCAGCAGGTCGTCATTGCCCTTCTTAACGCCGATTACATATCCGTCATCCTCTACTTCAGGCTTGGCATCCGTAATAGCCAGTCCCTTAACGTTCTGCACGAAGGACTTGGCAACCGGGCCTTCCATGATGGAAGCATCCACACGGTTGGACTGCAGCTGCAGCACGATATCCGAAATTTTGGCTAAAGATGTCAGCTTCGCGCCTTCAATCCCCTTGGCGATATCTTCCTGGATCGATCCAGTCTGAATGCCGATCTTGGCGCCCTTCAGTGAATCCATCGTGCTGAATTTGTCCTTGTCGGCTTCACGCACAACTACAGCCTGCTCAGCTTTGTAGTAAATATCGGACAGACCGACGGCTTTGGCTCTTTCCGGTGTTGGGCTGAGACCCGAGATGACCATATCCACCCGTCCGCTGGACAGCTCATTCAGCAGCGAATCGAAAGGCAGGTCCTTGATCACCAGCTCAGCACCCATGCTGGAAGCGATATCCTTGGCGATGTCGATGTCGAAGCCTACAATGGTATCTTTGCCATCAATAACCTTGTGAAATTCATACGGCGGAAAATCCGCGCTCGTTCCGAGTGTCAGCGTCTTCGTCTGTGTGCTGCCTGCGTTGTTACCCGAAGCCGCATTCTCATTCGATGTATTTTTGCTATTCTGACCGCAGCCAGAAATAAGGCTTGCTGCAAGCAGCATCCCCATGGATATTTTTACCCATTTGTTCATCTAGTTGTGTCTCCCCTGTTCTCTTGTCGGGCGATTATTTGGCCCTTGTCTATCTGTTGTGTTAAATTGATGTCACTTCGTCCCGGACCGATTTATTATAATTCATGTCGCATGATTATGCAAAGTTTTTTTCCTCCATTCTTGGCACACTATACGAAAAGAACGGGTTTCATAGCAACGATTTCGGGTATTTAGCTACGTAACCTTATAGCGTTCACGAACAACATTGATTGGAGGGTGTGATATGCAGCTGGAAGCATTGTATCATGTGCCGCGGGACAAATGGGCCTATGCTTACGACAGAGAAACCGTACATCTGCGGATTCGCGCCAAACGCGGCGACGCCGCTGCAATAACCGTTGTATCCGGCGATAAATACGATTGGGATGGTACTTGTGCCGAAGCTCAAATGGAAGTCGCAGCATCGGATGACCTGTTTGATTATTGGGAAGCACATGTGAAGCCAAGATTCAGACGTCTGACTTATTATTTCCGGATTGAATCCGGGGATGAGACTTTTTTTGTATGTGAAAAAGGCATTCTGCCGGAAGAGCCGCTTCCGCCCCGCGGCAACTTCGAATATCCGTTCATCCATCCGGTCGATCTGTTTGAGGTGCCTGCGTGGGCCAAAGACGCCGTCTTCTACCAGATTATGCCGGAGCGGTTCGCGAACGGTGATCCCGGCAACGATCCGGAAGGAACGAAGCCTTGGGGCGGCAAGCCTGAAAGGGAAAATTTCTTCGGAGGAGATATCCAGGGAGTTATCGATCATTTGGATTACTTGAGTGACCTCGGGATCAATGCGATCTACTTCACTCCCTTGTTCCTGTCTCCCTCCAATCACAAATATGATATTGTCGATTACAAACAGGTCGATCCTCATTTTGGAGATAACAAACTGCTCAAAGAACTGGTTGAACGATGTCATGACAGAGGGATCCGCGTGCTGCTGGACGCGGTGTTTAACCACTGCAGCCGGGAATTCCCCGCGTTTCTGGATGTGCTGGAGAACGGAGTGGATTCAAGGTATGCCGGCTGGTTTCATATCAAGTCCTTTCCGCTTAAGGTTGTGGACGGGATTCCGACATACGATACCTTCGGTTTCTACCCCGATATGCCCAAATTCAACACGGCGAATCCGGAAGTAAAAGCGTTTCTGCTGGATGTGGCCGAATACTGGATCAAGGAAATCAAGCTGGACGGCTGGCGGCTCGATGTCTCGGATGAAATCGACCATTCGTTCTGGCGGGATTTCCGTAGGGTCGTGAAACGGGCGAATCCGGAGGCTTACATTGTCGGCGAGGTGTGGAGTGATTCCCTGTCCTGGCTGCTTGGCGACCAGTTCGATTCCGTTATGAACTATCCGTTGTCGGATACGGTGTTGGAGTTCTTTGGAGGCAAAATGGACAGCGGCACTTTCAGCAACAGGCTCGGCACTCTCCTCATGCGCTATCCGCAGCAGACCAACGAAGTGATCTTCAATCTGCTGTGCAGCCATGATACGCCCCGCCTGCTGAACTGCCTGGGGGAAGACAAGCGGCGGATGAAGCTCGCGGTCGTATTCCTGTTCACCTTCATCGGCACCCCTTGTATTTTCTATGGCGACGAGATTGGGCTGACGGGGGAAGGCGATCCCGACTGCCGAAAGTGCATGGAATGGAACCCGGCTAAACAGGATCATGAGCTTCACGATTTCTACCGGACCCTGATCGGGCTGCGAAAGAATCACGTAACGCTCCGCAGCGGTCGTTACCGGATGCTGAAGGCTTGCCGGGACGAGTCCTGCTTGGTGTACGAGCGGGCCGACAGCAAGCAGCAATTTACAATCTGGATGAATAATTCCGCAGAGCCGCGTACTCTAACTCTTCCGTTTGAGACAGATGACTGGAGGGACGCGTTATCCGGAAACCGTGTAAAGACGGATGGCGGCAGGATTAGCCTCACGCTGGAGCCGTTCGGCTTCCGGATATTGCAGCGCGAGCTGTAGACCTGCGGCTGCTCTTGTTGGGAACGCAGGACAACCACCGTCTCTCAGGAGCCATTGCTCCGGCAACAAAAAGGCGTTCTTTCCTCCCGGGTTCGTGCCTGGCCCGGCGGAAAGCACGCCTTTGTTAACTTTTTTCTAATCGTCAGAGATCAAATCAGCCTTCTTCCACTGCGACATCGGGATCGGCTTCGGAAACAGCCGGCTGGATTAAATCCCGGTAAATTGCGGTATACTGCTCCGCCGATACATCCCAGCTATAGTCGCCGGCGAAGGCGTTGCGGGTCACCCGCTTCCAATGCTCCGGCTGATGGTATAAAGAGACGGCACGGCGTAGAGTGTGCATCATGTCATGTGCGTTGTAATCGCGGAACGTGAAGCCGTTCCCTTCCCCGGTCGCTTCATTATAGGAATGTACAGTATCGTTCAATCCCCCCGTCTCCCGGACCACAGGAATGCTGCCGTACCGCAGCGCCAGCAGTTGGCTGATGCCGCATGGCTCGAACTTCGACGGCATCAGAAACAGATCGCTGGCCGCATAAATTTTGCGGGATAGCTCATCGCTGAACTTGATCTGGGAGGAGAGCTTCGACGGATAGCGCCATGCTGCGTCGCGGAACCAGGCTTCATACGCCTCGTCCCCGGTTCCCAGCAGCACGAACTGGATATTGTCGTAATAGAGCATCTCGTCCAGAACCCGGGTAACCAGATCAAGGCCTTTGGAATCAACCAGCCGGGTCACCATTGCGACCATCGGAATATGCGGCGCTACCGGGAGTCCGAGCTCCTCCTGCAAGCCGATCTTGTTCTCAACCTTCTTAGCCAGATTCGTCCGGTATTTGGAGAAGATTTTGGAATCAGTAGCAGGGTTATATGCTTTCGTGTCAATCCCGTTGACAATTCCGCTCAAATGATCGGCGCGTGAATTAAGCAGCCCATCGAGACCATATCCGAAATAAGGCGTCCGGATCTCCTGGGAGTAGGTCGGACTGACCGTTGTCACATAATCGCTGAATACGATCCCGCCCTTCATGAAATTCACGTTGCCGTAATACTCTACGCCCAGGAAGTAGCTGCTGTCCAGCCCAAGCAAATCGCCCAGAACCTCGTATGGGAACACACCCTGATACAGGAGGTTATGTATGGTGAAGACGGTGCGCATCCCGCTGAAGAATGGCTGGCTGCGGTAATGACCATTCAGCAGCAGAGGAACGACGGCGGCATGCCAATCATGGCAGTGAATGATATCCGCCTGAAAGCCGATCACCGGCAGGATCTCGAGCACCGCCCGGTTAAAGAAAGAGAACCGCTCGCCGTCATCCATATAGCCGTAGATGCCGTCCCGGCCGAAATAGTATTCGTTATCGATGAAATAGAACGGGACGCCTTCATGTACAATGCGCTCAATCCCGCAGTATTGGCTCCGCCAGCCGACAGGAACCTTGATAACTCCGACCGGTTCCATCCGGGAGCGGTACTGCTCGGGAATGCCCTTGTATTTGGGGAGCACCACCCTAACATCCACTCCGGCTTCCTTCAGCGCTTTGGGCAGCGCTCCGATCACATCTGCCAGACCTCCCGTCTTGATGAACGGATGTCCTTCCGCAGCGGCAAACAGCACTTTCATGGCTTTTCCTCCTATGATTAGATGATTTATCGTTTGGAACGCGCTGAACGGCCGCCTGATCTTGCTGCTGTTTCACCCGGAGTACCGGATGACATCTGCACAGCCGCCGGTTTATCCTCCGCTGTCCGCCGTCCGCGCTTTTTCAGAATAACCATGCTGAGAGGGTCCAGCGTCAGCGACAGACTGTTCGGCTGCCCATGCATCTCCTTCTTCTGCGTCTTCAGCGGCTCCAGAACGGCTCCGGCACCGCCGAACTCCTCCTTCCCGGAGTGAAAGACGATATCGTACGTTCCCGCCCTCGGTACGCCGATCCGGTAATCAGGCCGCTCCACCGGCTGGAAGTTGATCAGGATGATGAGCGTATCACCCGGTTTTTTGCCCTTGCGGATATAGGATATCACGCTCTGCCCTCTGTCGTCTGCCGTGATCCATTGGTATCCCTCGAAGCTGTGATCCAGCTCCCACAACGCTTTTTCAGCCAAATAAAAATGATTCAGCGCAGCCGTATAGACCTGCATCTTCCGGTGGCTGTCGTATGACAGCAGCAGCCAGTCCAGCTCCTCCTGGTCCTTCCACTCGATGAACTGGCCGAACTCGCCGCCCATGAACAGCAGCTTCTTGCCAGGGCTAGTTATCTGGTACCCGAGCAGCAGCCGGAGTCCGGCGAATTTCTGCTCATACGCCCCCGGCATTTTGCTTAGCAGCGATTTCTTGCCGTGAACAACCTCGTCATGAGACAGCGGAAGCGTGTAGTTCTCGGAGTATGCATACGTAATCGGGAAGGTGAGCAGGTTATGATGATGCGGCCGGTCGGAGAAATCCTTCTCGACATAAGCCAGCGTATCGTTCATCCAGCCCATGTTCCATTTATAGTTGAACCCAAGCCCGCCTTCGTACACAGGGGCTGTCACACCGGGCCAGGCGCTGGATTCTTCAGCCATCATCAGCGCGTTCGGATAGTGATGGAACACGGCGGTATTCAGCTTCTGGATAAAAGCAATGGCCTCCAGATTCTCCAAACCGCCATTGATGTTGCGCCGGTACTGCCCATCACGCTTCTCGAAATCAAGGCGCAGCATGCTGGTTACGGCATCCACCCGCATTCCGTCGATGTGATAGTACTCATACCAGAAGAGGGCGTTGGAGATCAGGAACGAGAGCACCTCCGGCTTGCCGAAGTCAAATGACAATGTGCCCCATCCCGGCTTCTCCGCCATCAAGGGGTCGCTGTACTCGAAGGTAGGGGTTCCGTCAAACAGGCGCAGACCGGGCGCATCTTTGGCAAAATGGGCGGGCACCCAGTCGAGAATAACGCCGATGTTCGCCTGGTGCAGCCGGTCGATCAGAAGCATAAGTCCTTGCGGCTCGCCGAACCGGCTGGTCGCTGCGTAGTAGCCTGTACCCTGATAACCCCACGACAGGTCATAAGGATGCTCAGCCAGCGGCATGAATTCCACATGGGTGTAACCCATCTCCCGGAGATAAGGAATCAGCAAATCCGCGATTTCGGTATAGGAATACAGCTCTCCGCCTTCCTTGCCGTGGATATTCTCCTTCTGCCTCCATGTCGCCAAATGCATTTCGTATATATTCAGGGGCTTGTCATAAAGGGCCTTGCTGCGGCGCCTCCAGGCAGCGTCACCCCATTTATAGCCGTCCAACTGCGTTACGACCGAAGCTGTTGCAGGGCGAACCTCGGACATGAAACCGTAAGGATCGGCTTTTAGAAAGCTCGAGCCGTCGGGTCCCTGAATACGGTATTTGTAAAATGTTCCCGGCAAAACTCCGGCAAAAAAACGAGTCCATATTCCCGATTCGGGTATCTTATATAACGAGTCCTCTTCGCGGTTTCCGTCCCATCCATTCCGGTCGCAGGCCAGTCCTACATATGCCGCGTTGGGAGCCCAGACAGTGAACCTTACTCCGGCCTGGCCCTCCTCCACCGCGGGATGAGCGCCCAGCATCCGGTAGCTGCGGTAGTTGGTGCCTTCATGAAACAAGTAAATATCCTCGGGTGACGGCATGGTTACTCCTGCTTGTCGCTCAGCCAAATGAATACCACCTTTTCTAATAAATAGAGACATGTCTTCTAAGTGTAAGCAAAGCTGCGCATGCGGGGTATTTCCATACAGGATACACCTAATACATTAACCCAATTCCTAACATTTGAAAATAACGCCAAAGCGAGATTATTTGAGCAAAAAATCACGTATTTTTAGTTCATGGAATGAGCCCAAGCAATGCGTCATATATTTCATCCATGCTCATTTTGGCGTCGATTCAAACCTAAACTGCCAGGTTATATAACATTCATTGACATCGACAATGACAAACATCACCACTAGATGGAGGGGTACACATGAGTAAAAAAGATTGCATCGCTATGCTTCTCGCAGGCGGCGAGGGACGCAGACTTGCTCCTCTTACATCCGATATGGCCAAACCGGCAGTCCCGTTCGGCGGACATTACCGGATCATCGATTTTCCCCTCAGCAACTGTGTGAATTCCGGTATTGATACGGTTGGGGTACTGACGCAATATGCGGCAGAATCCTTACACTCCCATATCGGCGAGGGGGACCCTTGGGGACTCCGGACTGAGGCCGGCAAAGGAATCGCTCTTCTGCCCTCCGGCACCGAGCAAAAAGGCAGCTATGTAGGAACCGCAGACGCCATTTATAAGAATATCGATTATATCGACAGCCTGGACCCGGAGCATGTGCTGATCCTGTCCGGCGATCACATTTACCATATGGATTACCGCCAGATGCTGGAGCACCACCAGCGAACGGATGCGGACGCAACCATATCCGTTATGGAGGTTCCATGGGAACAAGCGAGCCGGTTCGGCGTGATGAACGTGGATGATAACCTTCAAATTACGGACTTTGTCGAAAAGCCGCCGAAGCCGCTGAGCAACCTCGCTTCGATGGGCATCTACCTGTTCCGCTGGAGCTATCTGAAGGCGCATCTTATGAAGGATGCAGAGAGCAGTGCTTCCAGCCACGACTTCGGCAAGGATGTCATACCCGCCATGCTGCAGAATGACGATTCTCTGTTCGCCTACCGTTTCAAGGGGTACTGGCGCGATGTCGGTACTGTGGAGAGCCTGTGGGAAGCCCACATGGATCTCTTGTCCGGCGACAATGATTGGGGCCTCGATATCAGCCAATGGCCGATGTACAGCCGAACGCTGGTTGCCAGACCAACGGCGTTCCGCTGCAAGGCGCAGGGTTCGTCACATAATGCTCTGATTAGCGAGCATGCTTCAGTCGAGGGTGTCGTGAAGCGCTCTGTCGTGTTCGCCAATGTGGAAATCGGCAAATTGGCAATCGTCAAGAACAGCGTCATTATGCCTGGAGCGCGAATCGGCAAGAATGTCTATATCGAGAACGCCATTATTGGCGAGGATGCTGTCATTATGGACGGTGCGGTCGTAACCGGCAGCGTGGATACCATTACTGTAATCGGTCCGCGTGAGACGGTCGCCCCCAAACCGGCTGTCCGCACACAGCCCTCCCGGCTGTTCCAGGAAGTATACGAGAACACAAGTCGGCTGCGCGCCGGCGGGCTGCTCTCCTAGGCGACGAATAAGAGCTGCCTACAGGAAGCATGTTTCGCTTCTTCGCCTGCTTCATTAATAAAGGGTGGTTTCCCGGTCCTTTCCGGAAAACCACCCTTTATTGCGCTGCCGCATCATCATCTCTACTTGAGAACCGAGCTTCTGATGTCCTTCCATTCACGGTCGAGCATCGCCATGTCGATCAGGTTGACATAGCGGTCGCCGAAGCGGGCGGCTTCCACCTGCTCGCCTTCCCTGCGGAATCCAAGCGACTCGTATAACGAGAGTGCCGGGGCGTTGAAATCGAAGACGCCCAGAGACAGCCGATGCAGCTTCAAGCCTTCAAAGCCGATCCGCATCGCCTCGGCCATCATGCTCCGGCCATAGCCTTGACCCCGGCAGCCGGGTGCCAGCACGACCCGGCCGATTCGACCATGCCCGTTATCGCGATCGATGTTCGCGAGACTGATATGGCCAACGGTGTCGCCGCTGGCGCTGTGGACGGCGCTGTATGCCAGCAGCTTGGACACAGCGGGCCGGTTCGCTTCGCGGATATACTCCGCCAGCTCCTCATGCCGCAGCGGAAATTGCAGCGAAGGGCCAGCCCATTGCTTCAGCGACTCAGGTGATGGACTCCAGCCTGCAATAACGCTAAAATCCGACTCATCGAAATACTGCAGACGAATCGCCTTATCGTCTCCATCATCCTCGATCTTCTCATACAGATTAACCAGCCGGCCGCCACCGGCGTCGTTCGTTCCCATGTAGCGGAACCCCTGTGTCTGATAATAGCGGTTCAGCTTCACGTTGTACTCGATGGTATCCAGCCGCAGGCCCCGGTGTCCGCAGGATTTCGCATTCACGGCTGCATACTTCAGCAGCTCCCCGCCGATGCCCGAACCCCGGAAGGGAAGGGCAACCGCCAGCCGGTGCAAATAGGCATAGCGGTCGTCATTGCGGCTTCCCCAGTACTGGGGATCGCCGAATTGCAGCGTGAATACAGCCGCCGGGATGTCATCCTTGAAGGCCATGTAGACTTCACGCTCGGTGAAATATCGCCGCACTTCCCCATCGGTGAACTGCTCCGGATTCCATTGGGTCAGCCCTGTCGTCTGCATCCAGCCCGCGGCGTCACGCAGCAGCTTCACTGCCGCTTCCGTCTGGTTCTCCTGAACGCGTCTCACGGTTAGTGACCCGATCGATGTCATTACCTCTCCCGTATTTGGCAAACTCACTGTTCCTTCTCCTCCTGCTCCCCGTGTTCATCGGCTGCCGGAAGGGCAATATGCCGCCCTTCATCCGTCGGCATCACAGGCTCTGCCTGCGGCAGATAGACTGTGACCTGTGTTCCCTTGCCCAGCTCGCTGTCGATTTCGATGGTGCCGCCATGCAGCTCCACAATCTGCTGGGAAATCGCAAGTCCCAGACCAGTGCCGCCGTTAAGCGAGTCGACCTGGAAGAACCGGTCCTTCACGCGATGCAGATGCTCCTGGCTGATTCCGATTCCGCTGTCCTGTACGATGATTTCCGCGTCCTCCGCATTCACCTTTCGGGCAGAGAGCAGAATATTGGAATCTTCATAGGAGAATTTGACCGCATTATCAGCCAAGTTCAGAAAGACCTGCTTCAGCCGGTTGGCATCTCCTCTTACATACAGCCCTTCCTCTGCTTCCAGCACGAGGCGGATGCTCTTCTTCTCCGCTTTGGCCCACAAATTCAGCACAATCTCCTGAAGCAGCTCTCGGACAGCCACGGTTCCGATCGACAGCTTCATCTCGTTCTGCTGCAATTTGGAGAAGTCCAGGATCTCCTCCACCAGGCCGATTAGCCGGTCGCTTTCCTTCGAAATAATGCTCATGCCGAGCTTGGTCTCCTCGGGATCATAGCCTCCGGAGATCAGCGTCTCGCTCCAGCCCTTGATGCTGGTCAGCGGGGTTCTCAGCTCATGGGAGATCGAGGAGATGAAATCATCCTTGATCTGATTGCTTCTGACAATTTCCTGGGCCATGTAATTGAGGGTGCTCGCAAGCTCCCCGATCTCATACCGATAGTCGCCCTTGATTCGCATGTTGAACTTGCCCTTTGCCATCTGGGCGGAGACGGCGGTAATATTGTTCAGCGGCTTGATGATGGAATTGGCGAGTCCGAAGCTGAACGCGGTAACGACCGCCAGAACCGCCACTACGATCCCTGCCGACAGCAAGGTCACATTGAACAGGTCGCTGTCCACCCGCTCCACGGATGTGACATAGCGCAGGACGTATGTATCCCGTCCGTGAATTTGCAGCACCTTGGAGACCGCCATTACGCTCTCGTTCGTACCCGGCTGGCGGCCGACCCATCTGCCGACACCGCCGCCCACCGCCTCCGGCACATCGCTCGTTGTGATCGTCCGGTCCGGCTGAAAGCCCGTCGAGCTTGTGATCATGTTGCCGTCCAGCGTAAGCACCTGAAGCTCCGTATTGCTCAGCTCAAATGTGCTCAGCAGCTCCTGCAGCGATACCGGGGAATCCTCTCCGTTCGAAAGCCTGTAGAAATATTCCGCCTGGCTGATTTGCGTCGTGATCCGAGTGTAGATGCTGTCGTAATAGTAAGTCCTTATGACGATCAGAAAGATGACTTCAACCAGGAGAAGCGCCAGAAAGACCACCAGGATATAGTGTAAAACAATTTGTCTGCGCATCCCCTTCTTGATCATTGTCCCTGGCCTTTCCACTTATAGCCGTGGCCCCACACCGTCTGCAAATACTCAGGCTCGGAAGGATTTCTCTCGATTTTCTGGCGGAGACGGCGAATATTCACGTCAACGATTTTCGGATCGCCCATGTACTCCTTACCCCACACATGGTCAAGCAGCAGGTCGCGGCTGAGCGGCGTGTTCTCCTTCTCCAAAAAGAACTGCACGAGCGAGAATTCGGTCGGAGTCAGTTCGATCAGTTCCCCTTCCCGTTTGAACTGTTTGGCAATCAGATCCAGCGTGAACGGTCCGGAGTGGAACGACACCTTGGCCGATTGTTCCCTGTGGACGTTCACTCTCCGCAGAAGCGATTGGATGCGGGCGATAAGCTCCGTCGGGCTGAAGGGCTTGCTGACATGGTCGTCAGCACCTACCGACAGGGCGTACACTTTATCCTGCTCCTGCACTTTGGCCGTTAGAAAAATGATGCCGATCCGTTCGTTGCTCTCCCGGACGCGCCGGCATACTTCAAATCCGTCGATGCCCGGTACCATGACGTCAAGCAATGCAATATCGATATCGGGATTCGCATTCAACTTGGACAGCGCTTCGTTGCCGTCCGCCGCTTCCAGTACCTCGAATCCGTTTCTCTTCAAATTAATCACAATAAAACTGCGGATTGAATCCTCATCTTCCAGTATCAGTACCTTACTCATTGATTCCCTTCCTCTCTCCAGGGGCCGTGGCGGTCCCCTTCTTGATTCCGTTCGCATTCTGCTCCAGCTTGCCCCGGTAGGCGATAATGCGGTCCGCGTCACGACCCCAGAGCTGCCAGCCGTTGCCCTTCATCAAATCCCACTCCTCCGCCGAGAAGAAGGATATTTCGGCCACCGTCTCGCCCGTATCCGACAGAATGAACCGGAGATACTGGTTCTGCACCGATTTGGGGTCAACGGTAACTTTGCCATGCCAGGAAGGCGGAAAGTCAAGCGTATACCGGTCCGATGGATCGCGGTACTGCTGCAGGGCGAAGATCAGCCCCTCCTTGCCGTTCCATTTATAATAGGAGTAGAACCAGGGGATCGCGTCGGCATCGACGTCCTCCCAGCCTGACGGCCTTTCCATCAATCCGATTTCAATTATGCCGTCACCGTCAATATCCGTGCTCGGGATGCGGCTGTCTTTGAAGGTGTGGTCGTCACCCGAGAGCACGACGCGGAACCGGTTATTCTCCATCACCACCATGTAGCTGTAAGCCGAATGGGAGTTCACGGCCGCATCAAGCACGATGCCCTCCTTGTTCTGGGCTACCTTGCCGACGACGATATTGTAGTAATTGTTAATATAGGGGTCCAGGTTCTCCAGACGATCCAGTTCCTTGAATGCTCCCGAGCTGTATTGATAGGTCGTCAGCGTCGAGGATTCATTCCGCTTCAGAGAGACGACCGTAATATCATCCTTGCCGTCTCCATTGAGATCGTCGATTACGTATTTGGTGTAGGAGAGCGTCAGCTTCTCCTCCAACGTATTCCCTGAATAGCTGTATACGACGAGCCCCTTCTGAAGTCCTTCGTCTCCGCGCGAATATCCGACGACGATCTCCGGTATTCCGTCACCGGTCACATCGCGGATCTCCACGGATTCCAGAACGGTGCCCGCGCCGTCGAAGGTCAGCTTCTTCACCCAGGAGTCACCCTGCTTCGCAAGGATCATCCCGTGGATCTGTACCGCCTCGCCCGGCGTTTCATAGAAGACCAGCGATTCTTCAACGCCGTCCCCGTTCAGATCTTCCGTCCGGATGGAGCTGTCGTCGTCATTGGTTGGACGGACAAGCTTGAGCGAGTTGATGGCGGCCATCAGGGTCGCCTTGTCCTCGGAGAGTCTGGGGGTCTTCATCCGCGACACAGGATCGCTGATGAAGGTGCAGCCCGACAGCAACGTCAGGGCCAGCATCGCCGCAGACAGCCTCCGGATGGCCGATCTTCCCGCCGGAAATGCTCTTGCTGCTAGACTGCGAATATTCAATGAAATCACTCTTTCATAGCTGAGTATGAGTAGCCGGCGCTTCAGATCAATCCCGCGCGCTCCGCGCCCGTCAACCGCCGGCCGGTCACGTCGTGCTTGATTACGCCTTTGTCGAGCACCCACATCCGGGTCGAGTATTTCTCTGCAAGCTCCAAAGGCAGTACGGCAACCACTGTAAGTCCGGTCTCCTTGCAGAGGGTCATTAACGTCTCCAGCACGCTCTGCGCCGACTTCGGATCAAGACCCGTTACAGGCTCGTCGGCCAGGATAACCTTGGCGCCGTGAACGAGAGCTCTGGCGATGGCCACACGCTGGCGCTCCCCGCCGCTCAGCTGTCCGGTCTTCATCTTCGCCTTATCCAGCAGCCCGAGCCGTTCCAGTTCGTCCATGGCGCCCATATAATCATCGGTACGCACGACGCCAGTCAGTCTTCTCCACCACGGCGTCTGTGCCGCCTGGCCGATCAGCACGTTCTTCAGCGCCGTCCGCTCCTTGTTCAGTTCCGAATTCTGTTCCAGAAACGCCCATTCGCGGCTGATCTTGCGCTTCGCTCCGAAGCCTCCGCCCAGAATATCCGCTCCGTCGATCCGGAAGTTCCCTTTATCCCATTTGTCGCGCAGCGCAAGGCAGCGCAGCAGCGTCGTCTTGCCGCTGCCGCTGGCGCCCAGCAGCCCGATCATTTCGCCAGATTCCATCCGAAAGCCAACGTCGCGCAGCACCGGAACCTGTTCCGGTCCGACCGCCTTGGCCAAGTGCTCAACGATAATCATAGACTGAAGTCTCCCCTGTTTCGTATCGATTTCTACATCTAGTGTACTTGAAAAGCAAGATCAATTGCCATGCGAGCAGTTGTTCCTATTTTACCTCAATTCTTCCTTTTTGGCGAGAATAACAGACCCGATGCGGCGAACACGACATATAGAAGTCCGAGCAGGATGAATACCGCCCCGCCATAACCGTATTGCAGCAGAACGCCCCCGGCGGCAGGGCCGATGATGCTTCCTATGCAGAAATGAAAAGACGAGGCCACATTCGCGGCAGGAATAAGGTCCCGGGGCAGTATATCTGCGGCGTAGGCAAGCCCCAGCGAGAAGAAGGAGCCGACCAGACCGCCGGCAATCAGCAGCAGGACCATGGCAGGCCAGAAGCCCGCACCCGACGACAACAGCGCGAAAGCGAGACCCCCGCCCGTACCGGCCATCATCAACACCGGTTTGCGGCCGATCCGGTCGCTGAGCATGCCGAGCGGCAGCTGCAGCACCAGTCCGCCGATCCCGGCGAACGGCAGCAGCGCCGCGATCTGGTCCTCGCTGAAGCCCGCCCGCAGGCCGTATACAGGGAAGCTGCTGTTCAGGCTGGCTTCCATATATCCATAGAGCAGCGCAGGCAGAAGCGCATACCAGGCCAGCTTGTAGACCTTGCTGAACCGGCCGGCGCCGCTGTCCTGATAGGCGTTGATCTCCGGCCGCGAATCGGGGAGCTTCCAGGCCGCCAGCAGCAGCACGAGCGCGAAGAGAACCGACAAGGCCAGGAAGGGTGCCGATTGGCCGAATTTCAGCAGTCCGATGCCAAGCGGACCCAGGCTGAAGCCGAGGCCGTAAGACATACCGTAGAAGGAAAGATTCCGCCCCCGATGCTCTGCCGGAGTCATCAGCAGCACCCAGAGCTGGGCCGCGTAATTGATCGCCGAATCCCCGGCCCCGACCAGCAGCCGGAGAACAAACCAGGTCTTGACGCCGGGAAGCACCGGGAATAGAAGAAAGCAGACCAGCACCAGAACAAGTCCGCCCTGCATCAGCTTCTTGAAGCCGAATGCCGCCAGCAGCCGCTCGGCGATCATCGTCATGGCGAAGGAGCCTATGTATAGAGCGGCCGCATTGAGGCCATTCAAAGAAGAGGATACGCCTCGCTGCTCCAGAATAATGGATATGACGGGAAGCAGCAGCCCTTGGCTGAGCCCCGCTGCGATAATGACGGTGATCAGGATTGCGTAATGAATGGTTCCACCGCGCCTAAGATGAACTGCGCTTGTGTCTGACACGGATGATATCCCCCTTGAATTTCGGTATAATTGAAGGCAAACCTTCAATATTATAGTGGACAACCTTATTCCAAACAAGAGATAATAGCCTGAGCCAAAGAGATTTTCTGGGAGGACTGCATGCCGCATGGATTATGATTTGAAAATCGATGTGTCTTCCGTATACGAGCTGCTCGACAGCTTCATGCTATATGTAACGAGAAAATGGATTACGAATCTCGATATCGGCCCGGACTGGGTGCGCGACATAGACGAACGCATTCCCCCGCTCAAAATTGCGGCGCTCCGAACCGCTGCGGACTGGCCCTTCAACGATTACGATGTGCTGTATGCCTGGGCCTACACCCACGGACCCGCCGCAAAGGTCGAACTGTTCCTCAGGGACATGGAATCCGCAACGGCGGAAGAATGGTTCGAGATGGCCGCACCGTATTTGCCGAACTTCACGCTGGAGGAATGCCGGCGGATCAAGGACGGGTACGGCCCGCTGCTGCGTCTGTGGCATGATCAGTATTTCCGCCATGTCGAATCCAAGATGCTCGCGCTGTTAATCCAGGACGCCTCCGAGAAAAAGCTGCTTCAGAGCAAGATGGATTCCGCTGCGCTCATCGAATATGCTTCAGGGGGCATCGTAATCCAGGACATTCCGGAACTTGAGACGGTTGTCCTTCTGCCGACCGTGCATCACCGGCCGATTAATACGTACTGCTTTTACAATAAGCTGATTCTTGTTCAATACCCGGTTGACGTCCCCGTGGAGAATGAAGATGAACCGCCTACGCTGCTGCTCCGCATGACCAAGGCGCTGTCGGACCCCGTCCGGCTTCGCCTGCTCCGCTACGTGGCGGACGAGCCCAAGTCATTGTGGGAAATTCAATCGGAATTCTCCAGCCAGTCGGCGGACATATTGATGCATCATCTCCTCATGCTGAGAGTTGCCGGACTGCTGCGCATCCACCTGCGCGATGAACAGAATGAGCGCTTCAGCATCAGGGTGGACGGCGCTTCGGAACTTCAGATGTTCCTGGAGTCGTATATTCGATTATAATACTTTTACAGACATTAGAGGGCCTGACCCGACTAAGGAGTGAGCGACATGAAATATTGGACACAACAAGTGATTTTCGATCTGGACGATACTTTGGTCCACTGCAACAAATATTTTGACCTCATTCTGGGACAATATTTCGAGCTGATGGGCGAATGGTTCAAGTCGGAAGGCGCAACAACCGAAGAAATGCGGCGCAAGCAGGTTGAGATTGATGTCGAGACAGTCAGCACCAAAGGTCTGGCCAGCGATAACTTTCCAAAATCCCTGATCGCCACCTACCGCTATTTCTGCACAAAATACGGCCGTCCGGCCGATCGTTTTCACGAAGAACAGCTGATGAAGCTCGGTCTCAGTGTATACGACCAGGAGATCGAGGCTTATCCGGGAATGGTCGAGACGCTCGACTCCATGAAGCAGGACGGGCATGAGCTTCATCTGTACACCGGAGGCGACCATGCCATTCAGCGCCGTAAAATCGAGCAGATGAAGCTGGATCTGTATTTTCAAGACCGGATCTATATCCGTCAGCATAAAAATGTCGAAGCGCTCGAAGCTATTCTGCAGGGCGGCAACTTCACCCGCGAGCGCACCTGGATGATCGGAAATTCCCTGCGGACCGATGTACAGCCTGCCGTAACAGCCGGCATCAAGAGCATCTACCTGAAGCAGAAGAATGAATGGCTGTACAATATGATCGAGCTTCAACGCGATATGCAGCAGGCCGTCATTACGATCGGCTCCATTCATGAAGCGGTACATGTCATTCGCGGAGCTTCCCTTCACCGCAACTCCAGTCACGGCTAACAGCGGCTGCTTCTCATACCTGTTACAAATAGCATATCGGGATGACGTCCAAGCCTTTATACTCCTCTTTGTGAAAAATCAAGAGAACACAGGAGGAGCGGTATGAGCAGCAATCCCGCCAAGAACGGAAAGTCCCGCAATCCGAACACCCTTGCCATGATTCTTGGAATTCTGGTCGTCATTCTGGCCGGTGTGCTTCTGTACACATGGACTCACGCAAAGGACACGGACGCAGCCGAGCTGGATAAACTGCCCAACTATACCGACGTAAAGGGCATAATCAAGGTCGATGGCATCAAATACGATAAACAGCCTCATCTCGGAACCTCGAAAGCCCCGGTCAAGGTCGTTGAGTTCGCCGATTTCAAGTGCCCCGCCTGCAAAGATTGGACGAAAACCTATATGCAGAGATTCCTCCGAGAGTATGTGGATACCGGCAAGGTCGATTATTATTTCATGAATTTTGCCTTCATTGACCGGGATTCCTATCTGGCCGCCAGCGCGGGCGAAGCGATCTATCATCAGAACAACGAGAAGTTTTGGGAATACGCCGTTAAGATATACGAGAATCAGGGCGACGAGAGCCAGATCTGGGCCACCCAAAGCTTCATTCTCAAATTCGTCAAACAGAACATCGACGGCATCGATTACGCCCAGTTCCAGCAGGATCTGAAGAACGAGACCTATATGCTCGATGTCAAGGAAGACTTCAAAACCGCTGGCTCGCTCGGCGTGAACGGCACCCCGAAATTTATGGTGAACGGCATCCTTCTTCAAGACTCCGAGTACAAGACGTTGACCGCCGCCATCGACAAGGAGCTGGAGCAAGCAGGCAAATAACACCGGACGCTTTACTCAGAGCACAGCGAATACGGAAAGATCCAAAAAGACACCTTGTAACAAGGTGTCTTTTTGACGTGCAGCAGTCACTTTCAGTTCCCTTATTCGAGCAAAATAGCGGCGGCTTCCATTTCGGAAGTCGGATAAATCCGGAGCGTCCGGTCAACGACTTCTGCCCGAATATCCGTTCCCGCATACAGATCGGCAATCCGGTCCGGGCATCCCTCGGGGAGCGGAATCTCGATGACCGCAGGGACTTCCCCATGAAAAATATGAACCGTCACATAGGCCATCCGGTGAAGCCCTTCATACAGCTCCTTGCCCTGGGCGATCAGATCATCCTCACGCTGTACCCGGATTACAGCCTGATAACCGGTCAGATGTCTGTCGCTCGGTCCTTTGCCGGAGAAAATATAGCTGTATCCGGATTTAACAGCCGGAACAATCTTCCGATAGAACGCCATTCCCCGTTCAATAACAGCCCACTGCTCCTGTGCAAGCTCAGTAACATCTCCAGAGAGGCACATTCTGCCGAGGAAGGTGCTGGTCAAGGTGTACGCAATCCGTCTGAGATCATCATCCTTTCGGATTACGGCCCATACCTGACTCTGCCTCGGGAGAATCGCCCGGTGAAGACCCGCCGCTATGACGGGGATCTCTTCGGTCTCATGCGCGTCCGAGAAGGAAGCCATGCTGCACAGGCTCATCAGAAGCGGCTCCAGCTTGTGTCCGCCAGATGCGCAGTTCTCCAGGACAAGACCGGGCAGTTCTTCTCTAACCTTACGGACGAACTGCATGGAGGCCTCCATATTTTGTCTCAGCCCTTCTCCAAGCGACTCGGCTCCGTCGCATCCAAGACCAATGGTATCGTTGTAATCCATTTTCATATACTCGATGCCGTAAGTCTTCAGTTGGCCGATCACCTTCTCGTCCAGATAAGCTTCAACTTCAGGCTTTCTCATATCGAAGTACCGGCGGTTCTCAGTCGTGATCGGAACGCCGTCCCGGTGAAGCAGCAGCTCATCCCGGTGATAGACGGCGGCATCCCGGCCCACATTGTCGATCTCAAACCACAGTCCAGGCTTCATGCCCGCATCCCGGATCGCCTGAATCGTCTGCTGCATCCCTTCCGGGAACAGCTTTTCTGAAGGAATATAATCCCCCATGCCGTCTCCCCAGCTCTTGCCCTCTTCCACGAACCAGCCGCAATCGATTACAAAATAGTCGATCCCCTTGCCCTTTATGGCTTCAACAATGCCGGTAATGTTGTCATGAGACGGCAATCCCCAGGTCGTGCAGTACTCATTAAACAAAATCGGCAGCTTCTCTTCGCTCTCTGGCGCATCCAGCAAGTACTTCTCTCCGAACTGTGTCAGGCGCTGGCAGGCATAGTCAGGTCCGCCCGTACACACTGTCAAAATAGCCTCAGGCGTCGTGAACGATTGTCCCGGCTCCACAATTTTCAGCCAATGCCCGAATTCGCGGTCGGCCAAGCCTCCCGAAAGGGCAATGCCTTCGTCTCTCCGGTAAATTTCCAGCTGCCAGGAGCTTTCAATGGCGAGCTGTACACCCCAGGTGACATTTGACTCGGTATCCTCAAGCGCCGCAAAAGGGAAATATCCCTTGACCGGCATGGAGCCTACCTGACCAAAGCGGATGGAATTCGGCTGCCACTGCACCCAGTTCGGTTCCAGCTGCAAATCCTCGATCGTCTCGGTGACCAGCCTCGCTTCCTGGCTCCATTTGCTTCGCAGCCGGTGAAAGCGCAGCGTGCCAGCCGCGTCTCCTTGTTGAAAAGGAGTCATTTCGCTCATCGAGAAGCTTGACAGCATTTCAAGCGTCATCTGTTCGGAGGAGCGGTTCACAGCAGTTATCCGTGAGGATACACCGGCATCTCCCTCGCACCAGATCAGCTCATGAATGAATTCATGGTCCCTTCCATCTTCCAGCACGGTCCGGATCGTGAACTTTCCTCCGCTGCTCTCGGTCTCCTGCAATTTGAACCGGCACTGCTGGACGGTTCCACTATTGCGCATCGTCATTCCGCCGGCGTATGAGCCCGGATAGATATCGCCAAGCAGCTTCACTTGAACGAGACTGTCTCCTCTTGAGAATTTCAGCTCCTGCACATCATCTTCCCTGTTGGCCGGTATCAGTTGAAGCTCCACCTGCCCGTTCTCTTCTCCCTTGAAATACCGGGCGAGCATATCGCCCAGTCTGAATTGGCTTAGAAGCTGCTTGCGCATTCCCTTGTCCATGTTGAAGCCCCTCTCCTGCTACGGTGTCGGCGAGCCCGCCCCTAACGGGCCCGTTGCCTCCTTATCATAACCCGCCCAGCATGTTAAGAATTACTCAGGGACGACATAATCTTATCTCTTAGCGACTATCCATTAGAGCTGCGTACATGATACGATATAGCTATTAAAGGGACTATTCAGATTGAGTAGAAAGGAATCGCTTATGTATTTTTATCTCTCAACCGACAAGTTTCCGAAGGCATCCTTTATGCAGCGGAATATTTTTCCGGATGACTGGATGCACTTTCCCCGTAAGCCGTCTGAATACATGCTGTTTCTGGTTAATGATGGCGTTCTCTATATTCAGGAAAATGAAGTCCCGTATGAATTGCATCATGGTGACATGCTGCTGCTGGAGCCTGGACATTTCCATACTGGCTACAAGAACACCTTTGTCGATTTTTACTTTATTCATATGCCCCCGGACACCTTCATCCCAAGCATGATCGAAACCCAAGAGGATCTGGCCGCGCATTTTCAGCGAAATAAGCACCAATACTACAAAGGCAACCCGTTTGATTACGGCCTATACGATTCCTGTAAATGCCTCATACCCAAAACCATGAAGCTCCCCGAAACGGCTTTTCAGGCAATTCGCGGGCAGATGGAGGAGTCGATGCAGGCGCTGGCTGCCGGTGATGAAGAGTATAAACTCATTTGTTCCCGGAATATGCTCGACATCCTGATCCGAATATCCAAAAGCTGCGCTCTCTCGGCCCTTTCCGAAGCCCCGGCCTCATCGGAGCTGTCCCGGAAGGATAAACGGGTGGAAGAGATTTTGAGCCTGCTGCATGAACGCTACGCCTATAAATGGACCGGTGACGAAATCGAACGCCGTCTGCATTCGAACTTTGATTATTTGAACCGGACCTTCAAAGAGCAGACGGGCCTCACCATCTTCGAGTATTTAGCGATCTTCCGGATCAATAAGGCCAAGGAATTTCTGACAAACGGCAGTCTGAAAATCCATGAAATCGCCGCGCTTACCGGCTTCTCCAACGAATACCATTTCAACAGGGTCTTTGCCCGGTTGACCGGAGTTCCACCGGGCAAGTACCGCAAGGCTAATCAATAGCAAAGGCCGCTTCCCTTCATACCGGGAAGCGGCCTTGCTTCAAGCTCTTATTGTTGCCATGTTATTTTACTTCATGCACCTGCCGCCTTATTGCGACTCCACTCCGAGTTCGCCGGTCTGCGGGCTTCTTAGCGTCAGCTTGCCCTCCACCGGCGTGCCGTCCGGCAGGACGAGCTTCAGCTTCGCTGTACGGCCCTTCTCCAGCAGAGACTTGATCTGCGTGTCCGTCAGCTGCCGGCCGAAGCTCTCCTTCCAGATGACGAAGCCGCAGCCTTCTTTGTAATGGGAGCAGCCGTAGCCTTTGCGGCCCATGAAGATCATGCCGCCGCAGCCTGGACGCGGGCAGGGGCCGATGAACTTCGGCCCCGCTCCAGACGCAGGCTGCGCGGCTCTCGCCGGCGCTTCGCCCGCCGGCACGGCCCTGCCGGGTCCGCCGCCCGCAGGGGCGGACCGGCTGCTGCGGGCGCCGGCTTCGCTGCCGGCGCCGTCCGCGCCGCGCCCTGCAGCGGCGCTCTTCCCGGCGCGCTGCGTGCGGGCGCGCGCCTTGCCGCCCGGCGCGGCCGGAGCCGCCGCGCCTTCGAAGGCAAGCTTGTCCGCGCGGGTCTGCGCGCGGACCTTGTCCACGATCATCGCGGCGAATTTCTTCACGTTCTCCATGAACTGGAGATCCGAGGCTGAGCCGCGAGAAATTTCATTCAGCCGGCGCTCCCACTGGCCGGTCATCTCCGGCGAGGTCAGCAGCTCGACGCCGGCTCCCCGGATGAGCTCAATGGCGGTTCGGCCCTTTTGCGTGATGAGGATTTTTTTACCCTGCATATCGATATAGCCGACCTTCTTCAGCCGCTCGATTGTGGCCGCCCGGGTCGCCGGCGTTCCAAGCCCCGAGTCCTTCATCGCGTCCCGCAGCTCTTCGTCCTCGATCTGCTTGCCCGCACTTTCCATCGCCTTCAGCAGCGTGCCTTCCGTAAAAGCTTTTGGAGGCTGCGTCTCCTTCTCCTTGACAGCCGCGTCCTCGCACCTGACTTCGCCGCCCCGTTCAACGGAAAAAGGCTCCTGAACCTCCGTCTCTTCTTCCTCGTCTTCGTTCTTGTCTTTAGCCTTGCCTCTAGCGGGCTTGTCGTTCTTCTGGTCGGCATAAATGACCTTCCAGCCGAGACTGAGCAGCTCCTTCACCGTCGTCTTGAACGTTTCGCCTTCCACTTCGGTCAGAACCGTATGCATCTTGTACTCGGCAGCCGGATAGAACTGGGCCAGAAACCGCCGGACGATGAGATCATAGAGCTTCTGCTCGTCCGGTCCGAGGTTGTTCGCTCTTTTGCCTGTCGGAAGGATGGCATGGTGGTCCTCGACCTTGGAGGGATTGCAGACGAACCGGTTGCCTTTATGCACCCGGCTGCGGTCCGCGCCGCGGGCCAGCTCTTCATATGCCGTTCCGCCAAGCGAGGACAGCGCTTTATGCATCTCCGGTATATTTTGCTCGGTGACAAAATTGGAATTCGTTCTTGGATAAGAGATCACTTTATGCTTCTCATAGAGCGCCTGGGCCACATCCAGCGTCTTCTTGGCGGAGAAGCCGAACTTGCCGTTCGCCTCCCGCTGAAGCAGCGTCAGGTCGTACAGGCGGAACGGATATTCCTTCGTTTCTTTCATCTCGTAGGAGGAGATCCGTCCGAGCTTGCCTTTGACCTTGACTGCTATAGTGTCGGCCTTCTCTTTATCCGTTAGCCTGTCTCCCTGCCACATCCCCTTGTAGGCCGTCTCGCCCTGCTTGAACATGCCCTCCACCTGATAATACTTGAGCGAGGAAAAGGCCTCGATAATCTTCTGCCGCTCATAAATGAGCGCGAGCACCGGCGTCTGCACCCGCCCGACGGACAGCAGCACATTATGCCTTGTGGTGAAGGCGCGGGAGCCGTTCATGCCGATCAGCCAGTCCGCCTCGCTGCGGGCTCTCGCCGCCTTGGTCAGATTCTCATACTCTGAGCCGTCCTTCAGCTCCTGAAAGCCCCGCCGGATCGTCTCCGGTGTCAGGTCCGAGATCCACAGCCGCTTGACCGGTTGCTTGAGCTTCAAATGCCGCTGAATCAGGGAAAAAATATGCTGGCCCTCACGCCCGGCGTCGCAGCAGTTGATCAGGGCATCACAGCGCTTCGCAAGCTCCCCGATCTGCTTCAGCTGATCGATCGTCTTGCGGTTCGGCACCAGCTTGAAGGTCTCGGGAATAATCGGCAGGTCGCCGATATTCCACTTCTTGTATTTCGGATCGTAGGCATCGGGCTCAGCCAGTTCGATCAGATGCCCGATGGCCCAGGTGATAATATACTGCTCCCCTTCCAGATAGGAACGGCGATTTTGGGCTTTCGGGTCGATTGCGGCGGCGATGTTGCGCCCCATATCCGGTTTTTCCGCAATGATCAGTGTCTTCAAAACAATCGCTCCCGTTCATCTCTTTAGTACAATCTACAGTCATGATCCCGTTCACGGGCAACAGTTTATTATACTACAAATCCGTACCGAACGGGGCAGCGAGGTTATACGATTATACGGTATTCGGTTATACGGTTTTCGCTTATCCGGTGATTCGGCATCCGGTATCCGGTTATCCGCTATTCGATTATCCGCTATTCGATTATCCGCTATTCGATTATCCGTTATTCGATTATCCGCTATTCGTCGATTCGGTTATTCGCTATTCGTCGATTCGGTTATTCGCTATTCACTTATCCAGTGATTCGGTTACCCGGTATCCAGTTATTGGGCTATTCGGCTATCCGGTTATTCGGTTATCCGGCGAATTGCTTCCCGGTAATCAATCGTCTCCTTGCCGCCGGCCCCGCGATGCTCGAACTCCACTCTGCCCTCGCCAGCTTCCCTGCCGATCACGATGACATGCGGCGCGCCGATCAGTTCCGAATCCTTGAATTTGACACCCGGCCGCTCTTGTCTGTCATCCAATAGCACCTCGACACCCGAGCGTTTCAGTGTTTCATACAGCTCATCCGCAAGCTTCGTCTGTGCCTCATCCCGCATGGACACCACGATCAGATGGACGTCAAAAGGAGCAAGCTCCTCAGGCCAGGCGATCCCTTCCTCTCCCGCATGCTGCTCCGCAATAGCTGCAACCAGCCGGGATACACCGATGCCATAGCATCCCATGATCATCGGCCGGCTTCTGCCGGTATCGTCGAGAAAGGAGGCCGCCAGCGGCTCGCTGTAGCGAGTTCCCAGCTTAAACACATGGCCGATTTCGATGCCCTTGTGAAGCCCAATGACCCCGCTGCGGCAGCGCGGACAGATGTCGCCTTCAGCCGCATTCCGGAAATCGCCCGTATGCCGGAGCGCAAAATGTACGCCCGGCACAACGCCGCGCAGATGATAATCCGGCCGGCCTGCACCGGCAACGCCAGAAGCCATTTCCGCCACTGCATAATCAACGAGCAACGTCACAGGCAGCTTGAGCGACGTTGGTCCGACATAACCGGGTAAGACGCCAGCTGCCGCCAGCACGGCGGATTCTTCGGCAAGTGACACTTCCGACACGCCAAGGTATTTGGCGACCTTCAGCTCATTGACCTCATGATCGCCGCGTACCAGCACGGCCACGGTCTGCCCGCCTGCCGTGTAGATCAATGTTTTGATAATGTCTGCGGCCTGCAGCCCGAAAGCCGATACCAGCTGATCGATCGTCTTCACACCAGGGGTGTGGAAGAACTCCGCTTCATGAGCCTGATCAGCGTTCAATACAAAGGCTGAATCGGCGGCTTCCCCGCCGCCCGGCATTTGGTCTGATGCCATATTGATCTGTATGTTCCCAAATTCCCCAAGTGCCGCTCTGTCCAGTGCCGGTACTGTGGCAGCTCCCCGAGAAGGCGATTCAGCTGCTTCAGGCAATCCCTTCATCCCCGCCGTTTCCGCCTGTTCCACATTGGCCGCGTAGCCGCAGGACTCGCATACGGCAATGGCATCTTCGCCTATGGACGAGAGTGCGGTGAACTCATGGCTTCCGCCTTCTCCTCCGATGGAGCCGGCATCCGCCTCCACCGCGCGGAAGTCCAGCCCGCAGCGGGCAAAGATCCGGTGATACGCCTCATACATCACGCGGTACGACTGATCCAAGCCTTCCTCCGTGGTGTCGAAGGAATAGGCGTCCTTCATGATGAACTCGCGTCCCCGGAGCAGACCGGAGCGCGGACGCAGCTCATCGCGGAATTTCGTCCCGATCTGATAGACCCGAACCGGCAGCTTCTTGTAGGAGCTCACCTCATTCTTCAACAGCCAGGTCACCGCTTCCTCGTGGGTCGGTCCCAGCACAAAGGAACGGCCATGCCGGTCCTCCGCCTTCATCAGATTCGGACCGTAGGTGGCGAAGCGTCCGCTCTCCATCCACAACTCGGCAGGCTGCAGCGAGGGCAGCAGCACTTCCTGCACATCAGCCCGCTCCATCTCCTCTCTGATGATCAGCTCGACCTTTCGCAGAACCCTGCGTCCAAGCGGCAAATAGCTGTACACACCGGCGGCAAGCTGCCGAATATAGCCGCCGCGCAGCAGCAGGCTGTGGCCCTGCGTATCGGCTTCGGATGGACGCTCCCGCAGTGTGTTTTGAAGCAAATGACTCTGGCGCATCTCGTATGACCTCCTTCAAAATAAAAAAGACACATTCGTCAGGGACGAATGTGTCGTTATACCACCCTAAGACGCCTTCGAACAGAAGGCGGCAATATGAAGCTCCGGACCTGCCACAAATCTGGCCGGCTCCTTTCGCAGCTTTTCCGTCCAGGCGTGACGGATGGTGCGGCTTCAACCCGGAAATAACGGTCCGAACCGGCGGGGATTCACGCTTCGATGTTCCGATTGATCCGGCAGGACTGCCTTTGGCACTCCGATAATCCGGCC
>RCUO01000167.1_pt1 | contig 42632 bp, 38 predicted proteins | sample 2166161 | NCBI WGS metagenome assembly RCUO01 (sample SAMN09932617, study PRJNA488358) | compost metagenome | feature: garden; material: soil; isolation source: compost soil in cyclohexanecarbonitrile-enriched culture | place: Germany: Experimental Botanical Garden Goettingen | collected 2016-01-27
AGGGAGTATAGGGTCAAAAGCTCTATCGAGGGTTCGAATCCCTCTCGCTCCGCCAAGTTCAGAACTAAGCCACTGGAAACAGTGGCTTTTTTCTTTTCTACGCCGCTTGCCCCATGTTTTCACCCACATTCTGTGGATTCGTCACTTCGGCGATAAAGCGGTCGATGTCCTCTTTCAACCATACCGCACGCGCTCCGATCTTGTACGAGTGCGGGAAGGTGCCTTCCTTCATGCGTCGATAGATTGAAGACTGGCCGAGGCTGGTACGCACGGCGACAACCTCAATCGGTTGCAGGTCAGCGTGCAGTTCGGCGACGGTGATTTCGCGAATGTTCTTCGGCGGCATGTTGTCCTCCTTCAGTTCGTGGCCAGCGCAGCGCGCAGCTGCTCGGTGGCCTGGTTTGCGGCGTCGCGCAGGCGCTGGATTTCCTCGGCCTGCTCGATGATTCGATCCGCGGCGACGGCCAGCTGCTCGCGCAGCACATCCTTGGCCGGCTGCTTCATGCGGCGCGGTTCGTAGGGGAAAAGCTGGGCGGTCATGCAAACAGGTCCAGTTGGCCCGGGCAGCGCCGGCCGAGTGGCCGCGACGGCCAAGGGCGCGGGCCTTATGCGGATCAGGCACTCTCCCTCGCCACGCATCTGCCACGGTCTGCCGGCGATGGGCACAAGGTCGTGGCAGCCACCACTACCGCCCACGCGGTCCTTGATCTTCACCTGGTAGTAGTCCCTGCCGCCGAACTGTGTGTGGTGCCCGGGATGCGGCCGCACAGCCCGCACTTCATCTTCGTAGTTCCACGACCCTTCCAGATCGCGGTCCATCGAGAGAACCTGATCGCCAACTTCGAACGGTTCCAGGCTGTCGACTTCGCCGTGCGCAGACTTCTGGACCGGAGGGAAGAAGTCGCGGATGGGGAAGAAAAGCCCGCGGCCGTTAGCGTCAGTGAACTCGGCAATGGGGAAGTAGGCAACGGCGATGCCGCCATCCCGAACCAGGTAGAAGGCAGTACCGCACGGGGTCGGCCCGGCCGCCTCGTGCTTCCGCAGCGACTGGCGCGACCAGCCGCTTTCCAGCAAGTCGAGGACGACACGCTCTGCGAGATCCATTCCGATCTCCCGGTGCATCACGCGTTCGCGCTGTGTGTCAGCCATGAGCGCACCTCCGCCAGCACCAGCGCAGCCATGCGCGCGCGGCGCGGTATGCCTGCCGGGCCAGCCAGAAGGCGCCGGCCACCAGCAGGAACAGCGACCCGGCGATGCCCCACGTCAGCGCGGTGGTGAGCAGCTGGTCAGCCATGGGCGGGCTCCTTTTGGAACACCAGCAACAGACAGTCGACGGGACTGTTGTGGCCTTTGCCGGTGTGCTCGGGAAGTTCAAAGCTCGGACGGCCTTTGAAGAATCTGACGGTTGCTCCGAGATCCAGCGCGTGATGGAACCAACCAACGTTCGTGCGGGGACGAGGAACACGGCCACCTCTGCCTGCACGGCCAAGTCAATGAAGGGGCGGATGTTGGACCACGGCGGGTTGCAGAAGACACGCTGACCTGCCCAGCTAATAGGGGCCTCGGCAGTTGAGGCGACCGGCAACAGGCCATTCCCTGGCTCGCTCGCCCCATCCATCGTGAAGCCGAACTCTGCGTTTAGGGCGTCGAACATGCCGCGTGGCGTACGCCAGTTTTGCTTGCGCCCCTTGCCGTACCAGTCGATGTAGGATTCGCCGTCAGCCATTGCCCACCGCCTGGCTGTCGAGCAGGGCGTGCTCGGCGCAGTTCGCGCGGCTGTTGGCATACGCCCGGACCTCACTGGCGGATTCAAGGAACTCGGTGTCCTTGGTCGAGTTAGCAATGGTCCTGAGCGACCTCGCCGCAGCCAGCAGTGCGCCACGCGTGCGTTGCAGAACCAGGGCGTCAGCTTGTGCTGCCCGCCAGAACGGCTCCAGCCAGTGACCAGCCGGCGGCAGCGTGTGACCCTGAGCACCAACCCATAGCGTGCCCGTGATCGAATCAGCAACGCGCGAGCGGATGCCTGCCGGATCGGCGTCGAGCGAGTAGGGCAGGTCCACTGCCTGCGCGGGCGGGGCGGCGATAGTCGGACACGGCCCCTCATGGCACTCTGCCAACGTGCATGCCCAGCCGCTCGGTGGCAGAGCGCAGCGCTCGACCGGCAGGATGGACCACGCGTCCTCGTTTTCAGCTGCAAGCGCCTCGGCATCGGCGCGACGAACCAGCCAGAGTGCGGCCGACCTGTCAGCGGTCCACTCGGAGCCTACCTGCCCCCACGCCATGTATTTCTCGCCGCTGCCGTTAGAGATTACGAACCCACCGCTGCAGACCGGCTCCGCCACCGGCTGGCGGGCGGCGATCCGAAGCGCATGGGTGAGGCTTACGACCGGATGCAGGGTGAGCTGCAGTGGCTTGGCCAGCAGCTGGGTCGTGAGGCGCCTGGCTTCGATCCACTGAGTGCTCACCCGGACCTGGCCGGCCGCGTCACCTCGGGCGACATCACCCGCGACGTGGCCCTGGAGCTTGCCCAGCACCGCCACACCGGCCAGCTGCAGCAGAGCCACACGCAGGCGCAGCAGGATCGGCAGCAGCAGGACGTGCAGTAGCAGGGCATCGCGTCGGTGCAGCAGCTGGGCGCACAGCTCCGCGCGAGCGACGCACAGTTCGACCAGAAGCTGGCGCTGCTGACGCCCAGCATTGAGCTGATCCAGCGCACGCTGCCGCCGTCGCAGTGGCAGACCGAGATCCACCGTGCCTACCTGACCCTGCCTGCCACCGTGGTCGCTGCTCCCGCTGCTGCAGCACCTGTGGCCCGGAACGCGCCCAATCCGATCAGGGCGAACTCTGCCGCACCGGTGGCGCCGCAGATCACTCCTGAGAATGCGTTCGATCTTGGGGTGCAGGCCGCGAAGGCACGCGGGCAGTAACGGAGAAGGGGCCTTTCGGCCCCTTTCTCTTTAGTCCTTGGCGGCGACGGCTGTTACAGTGAAAAGCGGCTTTTCTTGGACATCCTTCCCATCGGGGTCGACAAGCCAGCCTGCCCACTCAACGAAACGCCTGCGGCTGGAAGATATGCCATCACCGTTGCGCTCGAACCCGTCAATGCTGAAGAACCTGGGCCGTCGGCCTTGCTCGGTGTAGATCTGTGGAACGACGCCAACCAGAAGGGATCCGAACCATGCATGGTCTTGCCCGACCACCGATTCCTCGATGCTGTTTACGCGTGGCACAACCCTGAACCCGCCACCGATGTAGATCACCTCACCAGACGGAGACGGTGCGAACCGTCCTGTCGCCTCGCCAGAAAGGCAGATTGCTGACTGAGAGCTGCGGCCTTGGCTCGCATCCACCGAAATGAACCAGTGCCCGTTGAAAAGGTAGTACTGGCCGGTCGGAACGGCGGATGCGTCAGCGACACAGATAGCTGCTACGGGAAAACTCATTCCATTGCCCCTGTATGTGGATAGCCGGCTTGCCCCGGCTCGCCGAGTGTACCGCCAGCGCCCATTGACGCGCCCACCAGCGCTGGCATCTTGACCACCGAGCGGCACACCAGCCGCCCCGCGTGTGACGCAAGCCGGGTTCGCCGCCGGTAGCGCTGTAACGAGCTTCGCGCCCTCGGAACGCGGAAAGAACCTCAGCCCTCGCGGGCTGGCCATCTTTCCTTCCGAGGCCATTCCTATGCCGCTTACCGCTGCGCAGATGGTGTCTGGTGCCAATACCCAGCTCCAGACCTATGCGACCAACGACCCGATCGACCAGTTCACCACCCAGCGCCCGCTGGCCAACTGGCTGATCCAGAACTGCCAGGATTCGATCTTCGGCAACGGCGTCTTCAACGAGAAGATCCGCTACACGAACGACTCGAACTACCAGAACTACACCGGTGACGACCAGGTCACCTACAACCGCAAGAAGACCGTGCGTCTGGCGCCGTTCCAGGCGTATGAGGCCTTCGACGGCTTCACTCTCAACGAGACCGAGCTGGCCAACAACGGCATCATCCTCACCGATGACCGCAACGCGGTGATGACCGAAGCCGAGAAGATCCAGATCGTCAACATCCTCCAGGAGAACTGGACCACCCTGAAGGATGGTTTCCAGGAGAACTGGGACATCGAGGTGCACCTGGACGGTGCCACCAACCCGAAGGCGGTTCCGGGCTTGGACGCGCTGGTCAGCACCACCCCGGCAGTGGGCACCGTTGGCGGCATCGATCGCGCGGCCACCACGTACTGGCGCAACTGGGCCGATATCGGCATCAGCACTGCCACCGCCGGCAACCTGATCTCGCATCTGGAAACCCTGCGGCGCAAGTCCATCGCCTACGGCAAGTTGGGTGGGGGCGTATGAGCATGGAAGCCCAGCCGAGCCAGGACGGCCGCATTCGCATCTCCCTGGGGCCGGTTGAAAAGTGGATTGTTGGCGTCTTCACCAGCTTCACGATCGCCGGTGGCATCTGGTTGGTCGGCTCTATGCAGGCCGTGCTCACCCAGCAGCAGGTCACGAACCAGCAGATGACCACGGTCCAGCAGCAGCTGCAGACCATCGACACCCAGCTGGCGGACGTGCCGGCGCTGAAGCTCGAACTGGCCAAGCAGCCGTGCAGGTCGAGCAGAACAAGCAGGACATCCGCGAGCTGAAGCAGCTCACTCGATGCTCCCCGCGACAAGTTGGAAGATCGCTTCTTCGTCCTGCACCGCTCTGGCTCCGGTGCACGCCCAGGCCGTCGCTGGCCGACCTTCAATTCAAGAAGACCCCGATGAGGCCAGAAGGCACGACATGGGCTGTATGAGGTGGCAGCAGCCCTGTGTGCCTGTATGTCAGAGCAGGGTGGATGACCTTCTACCGCACTAAGGGCGTTTCGGTTCTTCCGCGACCTGGACCCACAGTCGTCGGCGCCAGCCCGGGAAGACATCTTTAACTCCACCAATAGAGGCGCATCCCAGATTGGTCAACACAAGGGAATGTTGTGGGCGTTGGTTGCGATCCTGGGCCGTTCAATCGGAGCGTGCAGTCCGACGCCAAAGGTCGCCCTGCCAGTTGGAATAAGAAGTGGGGCTTACTTCGGGAAGGGCAGGGGGCGCGATGCCGACCCCACACCTGGCCGGCGCTTCGCCGATCTGCCGGCACATCTTTCGTTGAAGCCGTCGAATCGCTGAGATGGTCGCCAAGGTTGGCCATACGAATGCGACGCAAACAGTCAAGTGGCGTCATTGCCCAAGGCTCGAAGTCAGAAGCGCTGAGAGGCAGTTCATCGCGATGTCGCCTTTGACAACAGGGTGGCTGTACGGCGTACACGCAGTGTAGACGCGGGATGCTTGGTTCTTGCTTCGGAGGCAGATCGTTGACGCGTCCGAGCAATTGCATGATGTCTTCGGACAGTTGCTAAGAGACTCCTGCAGTCAACGCTGGGCGCCGGCAAGCCGCCGCCACTGCAAAGAACCCGGTGGCGGTCACCAGCACAGGTATCAACTAACAGGATGCACTCTGCCATAGCGACGCCGACGAGTTACAAACGGCTGGCCTAATTTGACAGTTCCGCGGCTCTGCAAAGCCACTGTTCTTGAAAGCAGCAGTAGATACACCTTCTTGGTGGTGGACCTGTCGTAAGTGGACGCTAGGTAGTAGTTGAAAGCTCCTGTCCAGGCGCCAGAGAAAAGAGCTGTGACACTGCGAACCTTCTTGCGCGTGAACGTGCTGAACATCAATGGTCCCTCGGGAGGGCGGGCAGCGTCCCGAACTTGTGGCGCGTTGCGTCGCGTCTTATTCGGAAAATGTCGCTAATGAACATTGAGGTTTCTGAGATCGCGATGCTACGGTCAGGTCGCGCTCAGGGTCTTGCGCGCGTTTACAACCTGAAGTGATAAGGAGAATCGATATGAAAATCACGCTCCCGGCACTCGCATTGGCTGTCGTTCCCGCTGGATTTGGTGATCCCCAAGCTGTAGCTCCGGTATTCGTTGCAATCGTTGCCCTTGATCTCATTCTCTACGCAGGCGATCTGCACTGAGGGTAGCGTGCGCTGCGTGACGTCAGTCGCGCAGAGCTCCTTGAAACGAGCTTCCAGAGCAATGGGCATCATCATGTTTCCCAACGAAGGTATGGGCAGGTTGCAGGCTGCATTGAACGACACCAGAAATGCAGAGGGCGAACTGCTATCTCTGGTTCCAATGATTGCTGAAATCGCTGCTGGGAACAGCTGTGCGCAGTTCTTCGCTGACTATTTCTATCGCCAGAACAAGGGGCAATCGACTCTTGATAGGGTTGGAAACCTGCTTCCGATTCTCGACGAAAACGGCTACTCGGTTGCACTGGGCGTGGAGGCTGCTGGGCGCACCCGCCCGCGGGAAATGTGCAGTGTTCCGCAGGACTGTGTCATCGCTCTAGTAAGTGAATGCTGCGTGCATTTGGAAGTCTTTCGCAGCCCTTATGGAGAGCAGGGGGAGCTTGAAGACAGCCGCGCTGTGGAGAACGGCTATACCGAGGTGCTGAAGCGTGGCTGCGCTCTGTTCCTGGATGGGAAACGCGACCATATAGTAGCCTGGTCAAAGCGGGCGTACGTAACGTTGGTCGTAAGCCGACAGGCGTTCGGTCGGCACTTGATAACCCGCCACGACTCGCAGACCGGTCAGGCAATCTATGCCACGGCGGCCAGTCAGCACCTCTCTCGCTTGCAGCATGCTTGTGAATACATCGCGAATTTCGGCGATGTGAAGTTGATCCCGGTGCTCCAGAAGCTCTTGCGCCACCCGGCACATTTCATTCGGTGGAAGGCCATCGAGGCACTCCTGAACGTCGACCTCGACATTGGCTTGCGCGCTCTGGATGCGCTGCGCGACGATCCGCACCCACACATCATGGCTGCCGCGAACACAGCGTGGACGCAACTTCAGCAGGGCAACACGGCATGCCGCTGATCAATGCCGCCACTGACGAAATGATGGATCTGCAGAGCTTCTGCGATTGGGTGGAAGCCCAAGATCCCCTTCGCTTGCAGAATATCGCCACGTGGCCCGAACTCTGGAAGAATTTTCATGCGCTGCACAATACACCCGGCCTGTTTTGTAGCTTCCTAGCTGATGAGCTTGAGCAAGAACTGGCATCGTTTCAGAGCGACAACCGTTACAGCGGCCAAAGCTTCATTCTGGCGCGGCGTAGTGGATTTTATCTTAGGGTAAATCTATGGCCTGCTGCCGACGATCCGTTCGCTGACGTAAATCGGGGACATTTTGATCGGTTCTATGTCTACGGTAGCCAGTATGCACACGATCACAACTTTGACTTCCTGACCATCGGCTTGCATGGTCCTGGATATCAGACGGATTTGTGGACCTATGACAATGCCAGCGTCGCGGGCAGTGTTGGCGAGCAGGTTGCATTGACCCCGCAGGGGCGGCAGCGCCTTGCACCCGGAACCATGCTGCTGTTTCGCAAGAGTGTGGATGTCCACGCTCAGTGGCCGCCAGAAACGCTGTCGGTTTCACTGAACTTTATCCCTGAAGTCACTCCGGTATCCGAGCAGTACCTCTTCGACATACATGCCGGTCGCATTGCCAGCATTGAAGAGTTGCTTCCCTCTACCCGGAACCTTGAAGTACTGGTCCGTGAGCTAGGCGATTCCCGAATGAAATCCCATTTTGAGCAGATGAAATCTGAACTTACAAAGCAAAAAGAGGCTCGGCGGGCCGAGCGCGGACTGAATGGAAATTCTGGAGGATCAGCATGACGATTGCCGGAGCTAGGGTCTTGGGTGATCTGGTGCTCGCGCCGCAGCAGGCATGGGACCAGATCAGTCACAAGGGAAAGTCGGTACTGCCTTTGCTGCTCCTGGTCGTGGCAACGGTCGCTGCGTGGTCGGCCTACTTCGCAACGGTAGATATTGCTTGGTTGCAGGACCGACTGCTGGCCGAGTCCAGCGGCTTGAGTGGCCAAGAGCTCCAGCTGATGCATGATTTAATGGGACGAGGCCTTCTTGGCTTGGTCACCATCGTCTCGTCTCTGGTGATCGCAATTGCCGTCATACTGCTGACCGCAATCTATCTGAGCCTCGTCGCGCGATTTCAATACGTTGAGCGCGTTGGCTCGTCCTGGTTCGTTTTCGCTGCGTGGCTGACCGTGCCTGATTCGTTCGCACTGTTGCTGACGGCCATGCGGTCTGTGCTCGGCGGTTCTCACCAGATTCTTCCGGAGTCAGCCAATCCGTTGGCATTGGCCCAGTTGGTGGGTCTATCTGCAGACAGTCCCTGGCTTGCGCTGGCTGGTGCAGTGGGCATCCAGACGCTGTGGGCCGTCGTGCTGTGTGCCATTGGTGTTTCGCGCTGGATGAAGCTCAGTGCGCTGCGAGCAGTGATCATTGCAACCACGCCGATAGTGCTGATCTACGTCGTCTGGGCAATCATGGTCCTGGCGGGAATTGGCGTATGACGCGACGCCATCTTGCAGCAGGTATCGTGCTGGCGGTTGCAGTGGGCAGTCTGGGACTGTCGATGCACAAACGTGGCGCGCCGCCCCAGGTTGAGTTGGAAGTCGTCTCCCCGCGCGCCTTGCGCGCCACTGTGCTGGGCTCTGGCACATTCGACTTCCAAGATGCCGCCGCTCTCTCGCCGCAGGTAATAGGTCGCGTACGCGAGGTTATGGTCAAAGAAGGAGACGCTGTCCAGCAGGGGCAGCTTGTAATGATTCTTGATCAGGAGGCGCAGAAGGCTGAAGTCGAACAGCGTGTGTCCCAGGTCCGCCAGAAGCAAGTGGATATCCAGCTGCAGGAGGCTATGCTGAGGCTCAGGCAGCAGCAGGCCCGGCGTAGTGCGGAGCTCGTTGCTGACCGCTTGGTTGACGTCGCAAGCGACGAAAAAGTGCAGCATGAAGCCGAGCTGGCGCGTTTGAAGCTCGCTGCCAGTCAAGAGGAGCTGCGCCAGTCGAAGGCCGCTCTGGCGCAGGCAAACGAGAGCCTGTCAAAAACTCTAATCCGCGCGCCGATTAGCGGTGTGGTGACCACAGTCGCCTTGAAGGTAGGCGAGACCGCAGTGCCGAGTTCCAATGGAATCGTCGGTTCCAATCTGATGACCATTTCCGATCTCTCCACTATGACTGCCACCATCAAGGTGGATGAAATGGATGTCGCTCGGGTAGAGTCAGGGCAGACAGCAAGGGTTTTTGCCGGCTCGGCCGTGGACAAGGCGATCACTGGCGTCGTGGAGAGGATCGCGCTGGCGCCGCCACGGAAAGGCACGGATCTCAATACTACCGAACGTAGTTACGAAGTGGAGATTTCACTGCAGGAAGGTGATCATGGTTCGTTGCGCACAGGCATGAGTTGTAGAGCTGAGATACTCGTGGATGAGGGGCGTGAGCCAATTGCTGTTCCAGTGCAGGCCGTCCTGACAGGGACCGTGGAAGATGCCGACGAAACTTCGCATCGCGACAGGAAGCGACACCGCCGTCAGTATGTGCTGGTGGAGTTGGGGGGTACTGTACTTAGGCGCTACGTGGAATCAGGACTGTCCGACGACACATACGTCGAGATCGTCTCAGGGCTGGAGTCTGGAGAACGTGTGGTGGTCGGGCCGGGCAAAGTCATGCGGCATTTGCGTGACAACCAGTCAGTCAGGGCCAAGCTCGCCGGTTCCGGTGCGCCATGATGCATCCGACCCTGCAGTTGAGATCGGTGCACAAGTACTACGACATGGCGGGCGAGAATCTGCACGTACTACGCGGAATTGATCTGCAGATCAGTGCGAATGAGTACGTCGCGATCATCGGTCATTCTGGCTCTGGAAAGTCAACGCTGATGAACATACTTGGTTGCTTGGATCGCCCGACAGAGGGGCAGTATCTACTTGGCGGACAGGATGTGTCAGCCTTGGACGAACCAGCCCTGGCCAGAGTTCGTAACGAGCGAATTGGCTTCGTCTTTCAGAGCTTCAACCTGATGCCGCGTGAATCGGCTCTCAGTAACGTTGCCCACCCGCTTCGATACCGTGGCATGGCGCGCAGTGAACGGGAAGAGCGCGCGATGAATGCGCTGCAGAAGGTTGGACTCTCCGAGCGCGCTTGGCACCTGCCGAGCCAGCTGTCAGGGGGGCAGCGTCAGCGCGTGGCCATAGCCCGAGCTCTATGCGGAGAGCCCAGCATCCTCCTGGCGGATGAGCCGACCGGAAATCTTGATGCATCCACTACCGAAGAAATAGTGGGCTTGTTTGATGTGCTCTGGCGGGAGGGTAGCACGATCGTGATGGTTACCCATGAGCAGGACATAGCCCAACGATGCCAGCGCAGAATCCGCATCGAGAACGGATCCATCAGCAGCGATTGCCGGAGTTCATCACATGGCTGAGCTTCTCCTCATTCTTGAGAACGCCTTAAAAAGTATTCGTGCGCATGCACTCCGCAGCCTGTTGACGGTACTGGGGATCATCATTGGTGTCGGATCTGTCATTGCCGTCGTGTCAATTTTCCAGGGTATGGCGGCATCAATCACAGAGCAGTTTGCTGGTCTCGGTGCCAACAGTCTGAGCGTGCGTGCTGAAACCTCGTTCGAGGACCAGCTGCAGGGCCGTCGTAGTCGTATCTCTCTCCTTGACTTCCAACAGCTGCAGGATAGCGTGCAGTACTTGGCTGAAATCTCACCCACGCTCGACGTAATGGGTGACTATGGCGGAACCGTCAGTGCCGGTCGTGTAGAGGCATTCACCCGGGTAATTGCGAGTTCGCCTTCTTACCAGCACTCGCGTCAGGTCTATCCCCGCTTGGGGCGCTTCATTACCGAAGCGGACAATGAATCGCGCCGGAGAGTATGCGTGATTGGAGAGGCCCTGCGGAAGAATCTGAATCTGCGCGAGAATCCCCTGGGCGATTATATCCGCATCGACTCGGAATGGTGCAAGGTGGTCGGTGTCATGGAGGAGCGGGGCGAGGTATTCGGCTTCAGCCAGGATGACTTTGTCTTGGTACCTTTCTCAACCGGGCTGGCGCTTGTGCGTGACGTTGCACAGATCGACCTGCGTATCGACCTCCACGTACGGGATCGCACGAATATTGAACTCGTAAAGCAACGCTCAGAGCAGGCGCTTCGTCGGTCAAGGCGTTTGAGCAACGATGTTGCGGATGACTTCAGGGTCGAAACTCCAGATCAGCTGGGAGACTCGCTCAAGACCATTATCAATTTGGTGAGCACTGTATTTGCAGGGGTGGTCGGGATCTCATTGCTGGTCGGTGGAATCGGAATCATGAACATCATGCTGGTTTCCGTCACCGAGCGAACCCGTGAAATCGGCATCTGCAAGGCGCTGGGCGCAACGTCACGCTCGATTCTGCTGCAGTTTCTTGGGGAAGCGATGGTGCTGAGCGCTATAGGCGGACTGATAGGCGTGGTGATCGGCTACGCAGGAGGGGCGCTAGCTTCGGCGTTGATTCCCGGGCTGCCCGCGGCTGTAGTGCCATGGTGGGCGGTGATTCTATCAGTTGCGTTCTCTGGGTTGGTGGGGGTGATATTTGGAATTATTCCCGCCGCAAAGGCTGCCCGGCTCGATCCTATTGAGGCGTTGCGTTACGAGTAGCGAGATCAATCAGGCGGCGGCTGGCGACATCTGCTGCCACCAATGCAGTTTCGTGTGCGATGGAGTGCACGCATGTCGGAAGGGATATCCATTCGAGTGGCAGTTAACAACTACAAGGAATAGACCATGAAGAACGGAAACATTGAAGCTCTCATATCGGATCTGGAGATGCCGGTCGGCCTGAGCTGTGATGGTGGGAACATCGGTGGTTGGAAATGCGCCGCGATCAAGGGCGCGGTGAAAATTATAACCAACCTCTGAGGTAATACGGCTGGTCGCCCACCGTGAGGTGGGCGGCTTCCTCGGTGGAGGGAGGAGGACATATGAACGCTGAGAAACGACCGCAGAGTGGGCCAGGGCGACGCGAAATTGCCGGTCTGAATGTCGGTGATCGTGCGGATGGGCTCGCCAGTATTCTTGCGATTTTGGATTCTCGATCAAATGGCATTGAAGACTACATGCCCTTACTAAAGGCTGCCGCGACTGTCGAGTTCAAAGGTTTGGCGGAGTTGCTACTGTCCTGCATGGATGACCACTCGTTGGAAGGAAGGGGCGCCTACCAAACCGACGACCACATAGAGATTTGCCGGGATGAGGTCAAGACCATATTGCTTACCAAGGTCCCCCAAATGGGCCTTAAATTCAGTGCGGTGAGATCCGATGGCGGACCCAGTTTCTCGCGGGACCAGTTGAGTTTGTTGGCGAATGATGCATGTTTTCTGTTCTTGGGGAGTGGCACCATGCAACTTCGTCATCTGGAGGTCGTGCCGGACTCAGATGGTGAGGTGCTGCAGCATTGCAGTGTAGTTTCATATTCTGGCGGCGACATGGTTGCCATACGCCGGGGTCAGGATGCATTTGAAACCATGTCTGTGGACGGTACGATCTGGCTGCTCCAGCTGGTAATCAACGATCATTCGGACTTGGTGTGCCACTACGGCCGCCAATCCCTGCGGCGAACTGGAGTTTCTTCAGCGAGCGTCCATGCCAGTCGCCTCGAATTCGCAATGGACATCCTAGGTCGATTTCCTGCAGAAGGAACGCCGGACAGGTTGGAGAAGATCTATGAAGCAAGCCGGTTCTACTTCGTTCGCTGGAAAGCGGTGAAAACGCTGCTGCGCTTGGACCTGCAACGTGGTGCAGGTTTGCTGATGCGCGCCAGCTCGGACGCTCACCCGCAGGTTCGCGCGGCCGCAGATCGCACAATCCAGAGCCTGCGGCAGCATGGTCACATTTGAGGGCGATACATTGGCATATTCCTGGGATTTGGATAGTGAAGAATCGATCAGCCTTGATGAGTTGATCGAGTTTCTTGACGGGCAAGGAGAAAACGTCCTCAATGACAACCTAGAGTTCGCAGCGATGATGATGCGCAAGTTGTACAACAACCGCACATTTCTATCCGAGACCATCCTGCGCCAATTGGCTGACGAGAGAAGGTTCGACTCAATAAACCCTTACACGCCGCAGGTGTTCATGCTCCACCGCGCTGATCATTACTTCATCCGTGCCGCTATCTGGATTCCGCCTACAGGAATCACCGGAGAGGAAATCTTCTTCTATGAGGATCCACATGATCACAACTTTGCTCTACTGACCCTTGGGTACGAAGGGCCGGGTTATGAAACGGTACTTTTCGAATACGACCATCAGAGCGTGATCGGCGACGTCGGGGAGAAGGTGGAGGTTCGCTTCCTTGAGCGTACGCGCCTGTCGCGTGGTCGGGTAATGTTCTACCGAGATAGCCAGGACATTCATGTGCAGTTTCCTTCTGAGAATTTCTCTATTTCCATTAATGTTGTCGTACCTAAGATGCAAATGAGTCGGCAGTATTCATTCGATCTGGACCTGTCGCCGCAGACGACGTGCGCAACCATTCGTGAGAATTTGATATTCCACACGCCGACTATCATCAGCCGATTTGCTCATGACCTTGGCGTGTCGAATGTTCCGGAGATCCTCCGTGGCCATGTGGCTGCCAGTGCCGATCAGAGTGCCCAACGGATTGCTGATGAATTTCTCCGGGCACTTGAAGTCTAAGGCGCTGACGACGACATGACCGCTACTGGAAGCATTGAGGCAAGGAAGATCTTGATGGATGAGGCAGTCTGGGTCGAAGACCTGCACAAGGAGTTCCCCGGTCCAGTAAAGGCGCTGACTGGAGTGTCACTGCGGGTGCTTCAAGGGGAGTCAGTCGCGATCGTCGGACCCAATGGTTCGGGCAAGACTACGTTGTTCAAGAGCATCGTTGGCCTGATCGAGCCGACTTGTGGGCAGGTTCGTTTGCTGGGCCGGCCGCTGGTAGGAACCGGCCGGCGCGGACTTGAACGTACTGGTCTGCTGCTGGAAGGTCGGGCCAACCTCTATGAACGATTGAGCATCCAGGAAAACTGCGAGTACGCCTGCCGCCTGCGCGGTAAGAGGATGGACCGAGGCTACGTGCAAGCCTTGGCTGTAAAACTTGGACTGCACGCATTGCAGCGAGCGGTGCGCCGTCTATCTACTGGCAATAGACAGCGCGCTTCGCTGCTGTGTGCACTGGCCCACCGTCCGGACCTGATCATGCTGGACGAACCCACGTTGGGGCTGGACGTGGAGAGTACCCAGGCCCTGCAGTCCGTGCTGAAGGAAGAGCAGGCGCGTGGCGCCAGCGTGATCACCATTTCCCACGATGCTGGGTTTGTCGCGGCTACGGCCGAGCGGGTGGTCGGCATGGAGGCAGGGCGGTGCGCGTTTGAGCGCGCCGGAACCCTTGCCAGCACTGCTGTCGAACGCCACCGCCTGACCGTGCAGGCCATCCATCCGTTGCCCGCATCGGTGCTGGCCGCCCTTTCGCGGACCGATACGTTCGCCGCCCAGCTGAGCCAACTGCAGGCCCTGGCGCGAATCTACCCTGATCTGTGCCACGCAAGCATCACGTCAGTAGATGTTGTAGCAGAGGCTACCGCTCCACACACCAGGGATCTGCCATGACCCTGCTGCGCTTCTACAGTGCAGAGATCCTGCTTCATTTCCATCGGCAACGTCGCTACGCGTTCGAACTCGTGGTCAGTTCGTTGGTCCTGCTGGCGGTATTTGCCGGCTTGGCATACGGCATGGCTTGGCTGCCCAGCACGGATCTTCTGCCGAAGCAGTCGTCGCTGGCTTTAGGCTTCGTCGTATGGAGTTTTGCCAGCGCGTCGTACAGCGGCGTGGCCGGAGAGGCAGCGGACGAGGTGCGGCGGCGCACGCTGGAACAGCTTTGCGTAGTGGGGCGTCCGCTGGCTGTCATCCTGCTGGTGCGCAGCAGTGTGCAGATTGCAGGTGCTCTGACGGGGACGCTGGTTCTGTTGCATGTGACGTTCTGGATCGTTGGTCTTCCGCTTGACGTCCCCGTGCTTCCACTGATCACGATCCTGCTGGTGTCAGCGCCCTCCTTGCTGGGCCTTGGTCTGATCATGGGCGGTCTGAGCGTGCTGTTCAAACAGGCTGAGGCAGTCAATGCGCTGATGCTGCTTGGAGTTGTCGCGCTGGTGGGTTTGCCGACCTATCCCGGCAACATGCTGGCGCTGCTTCCCTTCAGTCATGCTGCCGCGTGGATCATTGCCGAACAGGACGGGCTTCTGCTGAAAGGCGAAGGGCCACGATTGCTGTTCATTGTCGGCAATGCGGCGGTGTATCTGGCGGTGGGTCTGGCCGTGTTCAACGCCTGCTATCGCGCGGCTCGACGGCGTGGAACGCTGGGTCACAACTGAGGTGACTGGAGGCTATAAGCGCTGATGTACGAGCTTCGCCTTCAACATCTGTATGGTTGGCCCGTGCTCGCCGTGCCCTGCCGCATCGGCCTTGTTCCAGCACGGCCTTTGACTACACCCTAGCCGCCCAGTGTTATCGACGCTGGGCGGCTGTCTCACCGATCAACGATCAGTCGCTGCGGCCGCTCGCCGCTGCCGGAGTCGGCGCCGGCGCGCCGGGATGCCACGGTCGCTCGATCACCCGGGACGGCTGCTCGCCCCACATCACCGCCAGCGTGCAGTCGTTGGCGCGTTCCCGGCACATCTTGTCTGCCTTGCGCTGCGCGCCTTCCGGACTGGCCTCGGCCAGGGCGAAGCCCATGGACACCGTTCCGGTGAAGATGGCCGAATAGCTCTTGCCGCTGGCGACGGCCGACTGCCCGCAGTTGTGGGAGCGGGCGGCACAGTACTTCACGGCGTTCTGCATCGCGGCGCTCACCGTCGCCTGGTTCATCGAGTAGCCATAGGCGCCATCCGCATCGTAGGCAATGGCCGAGGCCGCGCCTGCAGTGGACGAAACGCCCAACAGCAGCGCACAGGAAATTGCATGCATCCAGTGCATTGAATCCTCCTTTTCGTCGATGGTTGACCGGAGGGCCGATGGTAATCGCGCCTGTCGTGCGCGCAACCGCGCCCGCGGTTCACGTTCCTCGGGCGCGATGCTGCCGCCCCTGGTTCAAAGCCTCACGGTCACACCGACCTGGAACCCGCGACCGGGCAGCGGTGCGATGTACTTCAACGGCGAGTTGTGTGGGCGGGCGTCGTCATCCAGAAGGTTGCTGCCGTTGACGAATACTTCCATCCCGGCGATGTAGGCATTGCGTACCGGCAACTCGCGGCTGACCTGCAGATCGACCAGGTTGAATGCATCCAGCGGAATCTCTTCGCTGACGTTGCGGCCCAGGTACTTCTGCTTGTCGTAGTAGGTGCTGGACAGTTGTACCTTCCAGCCGTCGCGCTGCCATTGCAGGTTGGCACCATAGCGGTTGGTCGGCATGTTCGGCAGGTACTCGCCGTCGTTGTGCGCGCGCAGCGTGTCCGGGCGATCGGCCTGGTTCCTGACCAGGTCGGCGAAGGCGGACAGATTCAATGTTCCGTAGCCGCCAAGGTCGAGCGCCTGCGAGGCATCGATCTCGAATCCCTTCACCGTGGTGTCGGTCTGCTTCCAGTACTTCAGCGGTAGGCGGTTGGCCATCTGCATGCCGGAGTGGCCCTGGTAGAGGTAGTTTTCGTACTTCATCCGGTAGGCGGTGGCCGACAGCGCGAAGCCGCCAAGATGAAACAGTCCGGTCAGCTCCAGGTTCTTCGCGCGTTCCGGCTCCAGATTCTGGTTGCCTTCTTCCTGGGTCATCACCGAGTAATGCGCGTTGCTGGCATACAGCTCGTTGATCTCCGGTGCGCGCTGCGAGGACGAATAGCGCACCTTGGCGGCGAACAGCGGGCCGAGCTCGACATACGAACCCAGGCTGTAACTGTTGAGGCGATAGGAGCGGTCCTGCAGCGTGGTGTTGGCAGCATTGCGCGAGGTCTTGAAGCGGCTGGGCTGCAGGTCATGGTCCACGCGTTCATGGCGGACGCCGGCATCGAAGGACGCCCAGCCGAAGTCGAGGGTTTCCTTCAGGAACACGGCGTTGCTACGCGTTTCCACATCAGGCAGGTAGCGCAGCGTGCCGCTGCCGGTGACGTCGCGCGCCTGATGGCTCAGGCCCAGCACGCCGCTGAGCGGCCCGACGGGTTGATGTGCCAGCAGCAGTTCGGCCTGGGTGCTCTGGAAGTCGTAGTCGTTGGCCCTGGTCGAGCCCAGGCGCTCGCCCGAGGTGTTGTCCAGTTTTGAAACCCGCAGTTCGGCACGTTCGACGTACGGCAGCGGGTCTCGCAGCAACGCTTCCAGCGCGTAGCGCTGCTGTTTGATCACCACGCCCACCGGCAGGCCGTCGGCAGGGTTCGCGCCGAAGGACAGGTTCTGCATCGAGAAGCCCGGCACACCGTATTCGCTGTCCTTGGCATCGATGCTGACGCCGACGTAACCGCGATCGAAGAACCAGGTCGAGCCGAGTGCCACCTGCGAACTGCGTGAGTAGCTGTTGCCCAGCCGATGGCGGTAATCGGGGGTCACATCGTTGTTGATCTGTTTCTGTACGTACGACGGCGTGCCGGCGACATAGGCCGGGTTGACTGGATTGATGTAAGTGCGGCGCTGCCAGACCGAGGTCGGGCTGTTGGTATAGAAGGAAAAATCGCCATCGGCCCAATCGGGGTTCTCGGTCATGAACTGGTCGATGTAGGGTTGCGAGGCCTTGTTGTAGAGCTGCTGGACGCGCGCTTCCTTCTGGCAGCTGTCGGCCAGCGCCGAATTGACACCGCCGGTGGCCGGGAACAGGCGAGTGTTGCAGACGCCGGCCTTGCTGTTGCCGGGAATGTCGTAGTACGAGATGCGTTGCCGAGAGACCTGCAGGTTCGTCGAGACATTCCGCTGGTTGTTGAAGTTCATGCGGAAACCCTGCGCATCGGCCGCGTTGAAACCTTTGCGCAGGACCAGTTCCATCGACTGGTCCTTGTCCTCCATCGTGCGCGAGATCAGACCGGAGTCGATGTCGACGCTGCCGCCGATGGCGTTGCCGCCGTAGCGGACGGTATCGGAGGATTTGTTGACGGTGACGCTGCGCACGAACAGCGGGTCAAAGGGAATGTTGATGTCGCCGCTGAAGGCGTTCATGCCGAGGATGGACTGGCCGTCCTCCAGGATCTGCACGCGGTTGCCGCTGAGGCTGCGGATGACCGGTGCGCCGGCGTTGGGCCCGAAGGCGCTGTTCTGCACGCCGGAGACATGTTCAAGCATGCCGCCGAGGGTGCGGTTCTGGGCCTGCGAGGCCTCGACCGTGACGATGCTGTCGATCCGGGAGGGCTTGCTTGCCTCGACCTGGACGGCGGGCAGGGTGGGGTCGTCGCTGGCATGGGCGTTGTGGACGACGAACAGGATGGCTGCAGCAAGCAGGTGACGACGCATGACATACTCCGTGAAAAGAATGTGAAATGTTATAACGTAACTATTCAGCGTCACAAGACGGAGGGTAGGGGGGGCATCGGCCAGCGCTTGCACGACCGGACGTTGGCGCGCAGCATCCGCTTTTGCGGGTACCCCACAACGCGCCTGCAGCACCTCCCTCACTCGAAAGGAGCCTCGCATGAGGCTGTTGTCCGCCGCGTTGCTGTCCGTGGCCCTGCTGCAGGCGATGCCTGCCCTGGCTGAGAGCTCGAAGTCCTCGCCGCTGCTCGGCCGCTGGTCGCTGGATATCGCCACGTCCGCGCTGCCTGAAGCACAGCGTCCGCAACGGGTCGTGCTGGAATTCAAGGACGCCGGCGCGGGCAGGTGGAGCTCGCACGTGGACATCGTCCTGCATGATGGCAAGACGATGAAATCCGAAGGTACGCTGGCGCTGGACGGCACGCCCGCGGCGCTGACCGGCAGCTACGGTGCCAACCAGGCGACGCTGAAACTGCCGGCGCCGAACACGCTGGTGATGCAGCTGGTCGATCACGGTGCGCCGGCGTCCACCCGTGTGTATACGGTGGCCGCCGACCGCTCAACGATGACCGAAACCAAGGCGTTCTTCGCTCATGACGGTACGCCGATCCTGCAGACCAACCTGTTCAAGCGGTTGCCGTAGCGATGTGATGCAGCGACATCCGCAGAGGCGCGCTCTGCGGATGCTGCTGCTGCGCTGTCATGCTGCGGCAGGGTCGCGCTTGCCAGTATCGATCCCGTACCGGTCGATCGCCTGCTGCAGCAGGCTTCGTTCGACATGCCCATCATCGGCCAGGGCCTTCAGTGCCGCCAGCACGATGAAGTGGCGATCGACCTCGAAGAACGTCCGCAGCGATTCGCGTGTATCCGAGCGACCGAAACCATCGGTACCGAGTGCGATGAAGCGACGATCGTTGATGAAGGGGCGGATCTGGTCGCCGACGATCTTCATGTAGTCGGTTGCCACCACCACAGGGCCGGCATGGTCCTGCAGGCACTGCTGGACGTAGGATATGCGCGGCTCGTCAGCCGGGTGCAGCAGATTCCAGCGCTCGACAGCCAGGCCGTCGCGGCGCAGTTCGGTCAGGCTGGTGGCGCTCCAGACGTCGCTGCTGATACCGAAATCCTGCTGCAGAAGATCGGCGGCGGCCAGCACCTCGCGCAGGATCGAGCCACTGCCCATCAATTGCGCGCGAGGCTGTGCAATGGTGTCGGCAGCGGCGGGGCGCAGCAGATAGAGGCCCTTCAGGATGCCGGCTTCGGCGCCGTCGGGCAGGGCCGGGTGCGGGTAGTTCTCGTTGAGCAGGGTGATGTAGTAGTAGATGTCTTCCTGGTCCACGTACATGCGGCGCAGGCCGTCGTGGATGATCACCGCCAGCTCGAAATTGTAGGTCGGGTCATAGGACACGCAGCTGGGAATCACCGAAGACAGCACGTGGCTGTGGCCATCGTCGTGCTGCAGGCCTTCGCCCATCAGCGTGGTGCGGCCCGAGGTGGCACCAAGCAGGAAGCCGCGGGTGCGCGCGTCGGCTGCTGCCCAGGCCAGGTCGCCGACGCGCTGCAGGCCGAACATCGAATAGAAGATGTAGAACGGAATCGTGGCCAGGCCGTGGTTGGCGTACGCGGTACCGGCGGCGATCCACGAACAGATCGCGCCGGATTCGTTGATGCCTTCCTGCAGGATCTGGCCATCCTTGGCTTCTTTGTAATAGCTCAGCTGGCCTGCATCCTGCGGCGTGTACAGCTGGCCGAGGTAAGAGTGGATGCCGATCTGGCGGAACAGGCCTTCCATGCCGAAGGTACGCGATTCATCGGGCACGATCGGGATCACCAGCCTGCCCAGCTCGGGGTCCCTGAGCAGGGTGGTGAGGATGCGCACGAAACCCATCGTGGTGGACTGGCCGCGATCACCACTGCCCTGCAACTGTGCATTGAACGTGGACAGCGCTGGCAGTGGCAGCGGATCGACCTGCGCCAAACGCGCCGGCAGCTGGCCACCCTGCGCCTGGCGACGCTGCGCGAAGTAGATCGCCTCTGGGCTGCCCGGCGCCGGGCGCAGGTACGGCATCTCCTCCAGCTGATCATCGCTGACGGGCAGATCGAAACGGTCGCGGAAGGCGCGCACCGCATCGGCGCTCATCTTCTTCAACTGGTGATTGATGTTCTGGCCTTCGCCGGCCTCACCCATGCCGAAGCCCTTCACCGTCTTGGCCAGCACCACGGTCGGCCGGCCCAGGGTGTTCACTGCCTGCTGGTAGGCGGCATACACCTTCTGCGGATCGTGGCCGCCACGTGTCAGCGCCCATATCTCGTCGTCGCTCATGTGTGCGACCAGCGCCAGCAGTTCCGGGTAGCGCCCGAAGAAATGCTCGCGTACGTAGGCACCGCTCTGTGACTTGAAGGTCTGGTAGTCACCATCGACGCATTCCATCATGCGCTGGCGCAGCAGGCCGCTGTGATCGCGTGCCAGCAGGTCGTCCCAGCCACCGCCCCAGATCACCTTGATCACGTTCCAGCCGGCGGCACGGAAGGTGCCTTCCAGTTCCTGTATCACTTTGGCGTTGCCGCGCACTGGTCCGTCCAGGCGCTGCAGGTTGCAGTTGACCACGAATACCAGGTTGTCCAGTCGCTCGCGCCCGGCCAGCGAAATGGCCGCCAGCGATTCGGGCTGGTCCATTTCGCCATCACCGAGGAAGGCCCAGACCTTGCGGCCCTGGTGCTGCTTCAGACCACGGTATTCCAGGTAGCGCATGTAACGGGCCTGATAGGCCGCGGTCAGCGGGCCCAGACCCATCGATACGGTGGGGAACTGCCAGAACTCCGGCATCAATCGTGGGTGCGGATACGAGGACAGGCCCTCGCGCCCGGCTTCGCGCCGGAAGTTGTCCATGCGCTCGGCGCTGATGCGGCCTTCCACGAATGCACGGCCATAGATGCCGGGTGCGGAATGGCCCTGGATGTAGATCATGTCGCCGTCGAAGGTGTCGGTACGGCCACGGAAGAAGTGATCGAAGCCCACGTCATACATGACCGCGGCGGATTGGTAGGTGGCGATGTGGCCACCGACATTGGAATGCTTGCCGGCGCGCAGCACCATCACCATGGCGTTCCAGCGGACCATCGCGTTCAACCGACGCTCGATGGCCAGGTCGCCCGGGTAGGCGGGCTGGCGCTCGGGTGGAATCGTGTTGGTGTAGGCGGTCCACGCGCGGGTGTGCAGGTCGCCATGCTGCTGCACATCAAGCTCATCGAGCTGGTCCAGCAGATAGTGCGCCCGGGGGCGGCCGCCAGCCTCGATCACCGCGTGCAGTGACTCGCGCCATTCGCGGGTTTCCTGCGGATCGGTGTCGAGAGGGAAGTGTGCCTGGTTCATGCTGCGTCTCCAGAGAGCGCCGGCCGGCATCTGCGCGACACCGCCGGCAGGGCGACAGCTCTGGAGCGGAATCGCGCCGGCAGGGCCGTGGCGCGGGGGCGGCCTTGGTGGCTGCCGGGGAGACAAGCGTAGGCGGCGCATGGGTTGGCCGGTAGACAGGTGAGGGTTGGGTCTGCGCGAACCTGCGCTTTAGCCGGCGGCGCTGCAATGCGGTTGTCATCGTCGGTGTGCACCCTGCTGGGTTTTCCAGCCTCGGGGTGGTTGGTCGGTTGTGAACAGCGTCAGGATCTGGGAGAAGAGCTACGCCTTGCGGCGCCGCCTGCTGCGTGGCTTCTTCCTTCGGCGTGGTTCACAGGCTGCCGATGCCGAGGATCTGGCGCAGGAGGTCTACCTGCGCCTGCTGCGCAGCACCGGCGAAGACGCCGCGGCGATCGAGAACCCTGAAGCCTATCTGTTCGCCGTGGCAGCCAACCTGGCCCGTGAACAGGCACGTTCGCGCTCCGGCCTGCCACAGATCGAGGACGTCGACCTGCTGGCCGAGGTACTCAGCAGCGAAGAGGACATCGAGGGTGATTTCGAGCGGGCGCAGCGCTGGAGCGGGATCCGCGGCGCTATCGCACAACTGCCGCCCACCACGCGGCGGGTGATGGAACTGCATTACCGCGAAGGGCTGGACTGCCAACAGGTGGGGGCACAGCTGGATGTGTCGGTGCACATGGTGCGCAAGCACATCGGCAAGGGGCTGGATGCCTGCAGGAAAGCGCTGGGCGCTGGGAAGGACGGATGAACCGGCAGGAGCCTGCAGCGATGGATGATGAGGTGGCCGAACAGGCTGCGCACTGGTTCCTGTGCAACCGCGAGGGTGACCTGAGCGCTGCGCAGCGCGCCGGGTTCATGGCGTGGATGAAGGGCTCGCCCGAGCACGTACGCGCGTACCTGCATGCCCTGCATCTGCACCGGCAGGTAGACGCGGCGATGTCGGTGCAAGCGCAGCAACAGGGAAGCAGGGCAACGCTGCCGATGCTGCCGGCAACGGCGAAAGTGGTGCCGTTGTTTGCCGCGCCCGTGCCCGCGCCGCGCGCCGTGGTTGCAACACGAACCCGCCGGCCGCTCTGGAGGCGGGTGGCTGCGGTGGCGTGCGGACTGTTGCTGGTGGCCGGTCTGCTGCCGTGGCTGATGCCACGCGAACAGATGCTGGTCGCCGGGCACGGGCAACTGCGTGAGGTGGTGCTGGCTGACCGGACCCAGGTGCGGCTGAATGCAGACAGCCGTCTGCGGGTGAACATCGGCTGGTTCAGCCGCCGCGTCGAACTGCTGCAGGGCGAGGCCACGTTTGATATCGCAGCGGATCGCCGGCCCTTCCAGGTACGGGTCGGTGATCTGCAGATCCGTGACATCGGCACCGTGTTCGATGTATCGCGCCGGTTGCAGAGCACGCGTGTCGGCGTGGTTTCCGGCGAGGTGGAGGTCTGGACCGCCGGTGATGTGCAACGCCGGCTGGCGCAGCTGCCCGCCGGGCGGGTGGTGCAGGTCGATCACCTCAGTCATGCGGTGCAGCCACTGGAAATTCCGATGTCGATGCTGCTGGACTGGCAGCAGCGCCGGGTGTCATTCCGTGATGAGCGGCTGGACGAGGTGGCTGCTGCGTTCAATCGGCACAACCAGGTGCAGGTACGGGTGACCGATGATGTGGCGCGCGCGGCGCGCCTGTCGGGCAGTCTGGAGGCGCATCGGGTCGCCGCGTTGCAGGCATTCCTGCAGCGGGACGCGCGCTTCGTCATCCGCCGCGAACAGGACACGGTATGGGTCTCCAGCCGCTGATCCTGGTCTGCCGATGGGCTGTCAGAAAAAATTCATCGAATCGGCGTTCTCCACTTCCGCCGATGCCGGCTCTTACTTGGGAGAAGCCGCTGTCGAATGCCGACGCGGCAGCAGCAATCCTCTCTCCTGCAAGGAACCGTGATGCGCAAGAAGCTCTATCTGTCGGTGGTACTGGCCTTGTCTCCCTGTCTGGGCGCACATGCGCAGGCGGTGTCGTCCAACGGGCTTGAGACCAGGGTCACTGCAGCGATCGCCGCGCAGCCATTGAGCCAGGCACTGGAGCAGCTGTCACGCAGCTCCGGCGTGCAGTTCCTGTACGCCGGCGCGGGCAATGCACCGATGGCGGGCGCGGTACCGCGGGGGGCCACCGTCAAGCAGGCGCTGGACACGCTGCTGGCCGGCACCGGCCTGCGCTACACGGTGGTGGATGGCAACGTGATCGCCATCGATGCGGCACCGGCCCAACGGGAAAACAGGCCGGCCGCACCGGCACCCCGGCAGCCGGAGGCCGTGGTCGCTCCGACCCTGGGAACGATCAAGGTGATCGCCGCCCATGAGGTGATCGATCAGAAGAAGACCTCGCCGGTGATCAAGGATTCGGTGATCTACGATGAGATGGACAGCTACGGCGATGAGACGCTGGCCGAGAGCCTGATGGCCGCGCCCGGCCTGAGTGCGGTGGAAGATGCGGGCGAACCACGCTATGTGACCGTGCGCGGCGTGCAGGCCAATCTCAACTACACGACCATCGACGGCATCGCGATCGCAAGCGTGGGTGGCAGTGGCTCCGGCGAGCGCATGAACAACCTGCAGCTGATTCCCAGCGACATCGGCACCCGCACGGACATCTACAAGAGTTTCAGCGCCGAGCAGGCGCCAGATGCCATTGGTGGTGTGATCGACATCATCAGCCGCAGTGCCTTTGACCGCTCCGGCAAGTATGTGTTCGCCGACGTGGCCGGCATCTATTCCACGGCCGAGACCAACGTGGGGCGCAGCGCGGGTGGCGACCACAAGACCCTGGGCCACTTCGGCAAGAGCGCCAAAGCGGTGTTCTCCAACCAGTTCGGTGCCGATGATCAGTTCGGCATCGTCGCTGTCGCACGCTATGAACAGCGCTCGCGCAACAGCGTCAAGCGCTGGGTCGAATCGAACTATTACTACAACGATGCCGGCAAGTACCTCACCGATGGAACCACCGGCCCGGACGAGGCGAAAGGCTGGAACGGCCTGCGCGCGCCGGGCAACTTCAGCACCGGCACCTACACCAACTACATCACCAACTTCGGTGGTTCGGCCAAGCTGGAATGGAAACCGTCGGACGATCCGTTCTATGCCTCGCTGCTGCTGTACTCGTACCGGTTCTACGAGAACTCGACGATGAACAAGACCGATCTGTATGGCAACGCCAAGTTCCCGATACGCAACCAGACCGAGGACGGCGGCACCACCCAGATCAACAGCATCTACATCAAGAACCGCCATGACCGCTGGGACCGCAGCAATCGCGGTGCGATCGCCAGCTTCAACTGGGATATCGGCGACCTTTCGCGGCTGACGCTGCGCGCCGGCCACACCGAAGAGACCTTCCACAACACCCAGGTCTACTGGGGCGTACGCGCGTACCCGAGCAACCTGTTCGTCGACTATGCCAACGACAGCCATGGTTTTCCGAACGCGGTGGGCGTCTCGGACTCCAGTCTGCTGACCAGCTCGGCGTTCAAGCTCAATCCCGCGCAGGCCTACATCTCGCCGCGTGACGCCAAGGAGAGCATCGACAACCTGCGTGCCGACTTCAGCTACAACATCGACGCCGATGCGCGCGGCTTCGGTCTCGCCGCGGGTGCCGAGTATCGCCACCTGAAGATCTGGCAGGACATCGATTTCGATTACTACAAGACCAGCGCGACCTTGAACGACTATCTGTATCCCGGTTCGACGCTGCTGGGCAGCGTCGCCGGCTTCCCGCTGATCGACAACCGCAAGTGGCATGACGAGCTGTACCCGAAGCTGGGCAACAACGATGCGGCCTACCCGAATGCCGATTTCACCAGCGACTACAAGTACGTGGAAGACATCGCCAACGCCTACGTTTCGGCGCATTACGCCTGGGACCGGCTGCTGCTGATCGGCGGCCTGCGCTATGACCACACCTCCTTCGATGCGTTCAGCCCGTTCAGTGATGATGGCGGTACCACCTACACCTCGGCATTCCGCAAGAGCAGCGGCGGCTACAACAACCTGCTGCCGTCATTGAACGCGACCTTCAAGCTGAGCGAGAACCAGCGCCTGCGCTTCTCCGCCAGCCGCACGCTGGGCCGGCCGACACCCAGCAACATCGCCCAGGCCACCAGCACCAGCTGTGGCGATGACGAGCTGGGTGGAGGGTTCTGCACCATCAAGCAGGGCAATGCCTCGCTGCAGCCGCGCCGCTCAACCAACCTCGACCTGGCCTGGGACCTGTATTTCAACGGCAACAACGGCCTGGTGTCGGTCGCGTTGTTCGACAAGGTGATCAAGGACGACATCTATACCCTGACCACGTTCGAGAACATCGGCGATGTCCGCTACCGCGTCACCCAGCCGATGAACACCGATGAGTCCACGCTGCGCGGTGTCGAGTTCGCGGTGGCAAACCGCAATCTGCAGTGGGGCCGCCATCGCTTCGACATGTACCTCAATGCCACCCGCCTGGACGGGCAGACCAACTACCGCATCAGTGATGGCAGCGAGCGCCGCCTGGACCGCCTGCTGTACCAGCCGGACTGGTCGGTGAACGGCTCGGTGATCTGGCGCATGCCGTGGAAGAGCTCGCAGCTGCGCGTGTCCGGCACCTACCGCAGCCGCATGCTGGTCGACTTCGGCGATACCCAGTGGCTGGACTCGTACTACGACCCGTACATGACCTTCAACCTGGCCTTCAGCCACAAGGTCAGCAAGCACGTGACGCTGAAGTACGAGGCCAAGAACCTGTTCAATACCCAGCCGACCTACAGCACCGGTCCGAGCGGGCGCTTCCGCACCGAGATCGATGACTACGGTCGCTTCTTCTACTTCCACATCATCTACAACTGAGGGCGGCCGTCTTGGATACGATCAATCGCAGGCGCTTCCTTGCCCTGTCGGGACTTTCCGCATTGGGTGCGTGGGCCGGGACTGCCCGCGCGCTGGCTGCGCAGAGCGATGCGGCAGCACTGAATCCGCGCAATCTGCTGGCCTCGCCGCGCTTTGCCAGTACGCCCTTCACCCTGGGCGTGGCGTCGGGTGATCCGTCGGCCGACGGCATGGTGCTGTGGACGCGGCTGGCCACCGAGCCGCTGGTGTTCGGTGGCGGCATGCCCACCCGGCCGATGGTGGTGGGATGGCAGGTGGCCACTGACGAGACCATGCGCACCGTGGTGCGGCAGGGAACCTCGCTGGCCCACCCCGAACTTGGCCATGCGCTACACGTGGAACTGGATGGCCTGCTGCCTGGGCGGCCGTACTGGTATCGCTTCACCGTGGGAGGCCATGCCAGTGCGATCGGGCGCACCCACACCCTGCCTGCGGCGAACGCACCGATCACGCGCGTGCGCTTCGTGGTGGCCGGCTGCCAGCATTTCGAGGAAGGGCACTACACGGCCTGGCGGCACATTGCCGAGGAACCACTCGATTTCGTGTTCCATTACGGCGACTACATCTATGAGGGCGAAAGCCAGACGGGCGTGCGGAAGATGAACGGTCAGCCGTTCACCAACCTGCGCAACCACGTTGGCCCACAGACCTATACGCTCGACGACTATCGCCGCCGCTATTCACAGTACAAGACCGATGCTGATCTGCAGGCCGCGCACGCCGCGTCACCGTGGTTCGTGACGTTCGACGACCATGAAGTGGACAACAACTGGGCGGGTGCCGAAGACCAGGACGGTACGCCCAGCGAGCTGTTCCTGCTGCGCCGCGCACAGGCGTTCCAGGCGTACTACGAAAACATGCCGTTGCGTGCTTCGTCGTTCCCGCGCGAGGGTCATATGCAGATGTTCCGTCGCGCGCGTTACGGCACGCTGCTGGACCTGCACCTGCTCGATACCCGCCAGTACCGCAGCAAGCAGGTGGACATGGCGCAGCGCGGACAGGTGGAATCTGCCGAGCGCAGCATTGTGGGTGCGAAGCAGGAGCAATGGCTGTTCGATGGCCTGGCCGATGCCGCGCCACGCTGGCACGCGATCGCGCACCAGGTCTCATTGGGCAATTACATGCGCGAGAAGGACGGCGTGGTGCAATCTTCCGATGACCAGTGGTCCGGCTACCTGTCCAGCCGCCGGCGCCTGCTCGATCACATCCAGAAGGTGGGCTTCGGCAACGTGGTGACCGCCTGCGGCGATGCGCACCGTCACTATGCCAGCGATCTGGTGCAGGACAACACCGATTCCGGGGTGATCTCCAGCGAGTTCCTGGCGACCTCGATCAGCTCGGGCGCCGACGGGCAGGGCGTGGATGCGTATGCAGAGAATCAGCTGCGGCACAGCCCCCACCTGAAGGCGACGACGGACAAGCGCGGTTACGTGCTGTGTGATGTCACCCGCGATACCTGGATCGGTGACATGAAGACCCTTGATACGGTCATGCGGCCGAACGGCACGCTGCAGAGCTGGAAGCGCTATGCAGTGGAGCACGGCCGGCCGGGGTTGCAGGAGGCCTGAGCCGACTGTCCTGCCCTGTAGAGCCGGGCAAGCGCCCGGCTCTACAGAAGAACGTTCAGCCGTGTTCGAAGCGCAACGGTGCGGTGCCCATGGCGGGGTCGCTCGTACCAGGGCGGCCATCTTCGGCACGGCCGGCCAGGCGTTGCTCGACGCCCTCCGAGCGCACGATCAGGTCGTACCAGCCTGCGGTCGGTGTCGGGTCCCAGGCCAGTACGGTTTCCGCGCCGGCCACCAGCTGCAGTTCCTGTACCGGCATGTGGCCCGCGTAGGCGCCGCCCTGCACCTTGACCCTGCGAGCTGAAGGCGAAGGATTGCGCAGCACCAGCCGCAGCTGGCCGTCGGCACGCTCCACCTGTGCATGCAAGGGTGCGAGCGTGCCATCGCCGCGATAGTGGCGATGGAATCCATTCGGCCCCAGCAGCCAGAGGTCGTAACGACCCTGTGCATCCAGCGGCCAACGATCCTGCAACGGGGCACCTGGTACCACGGTGTAACGGCGCGGGATGGCGTCCAGGCGCAGGCGGTCGTAGACATGCAGCACGGCGGTGGCGCCATCGCTGGCCAGCTGCAGGGTGAGGCCCTCGCCATCCACCGACGTGGCCTGCACCTGCGGCCGATAGGGCAGTGCCCGCGCCGGACGCACGCCCGGCTCCTGGCGGGCCGGATGCAGGCCATCGGGCAGCGCAGGCACGGTACGGCCGGGCAGGGCGGCGGCGCGCGCTGCGACGGCGGTGACATCCGGCAGTGTCTTGACGAAGGGGCGCGTGTCGCGCTGGGCGAAGTCGAAGGCGTTGCTGAGATCACCGCAGACCGCACGCCGCCACGGCGAGATGTCCGGTGCGGCCACGCCGAAGCGACGCTCGATCAGACGCAGCACCGAGGTGTGGTCGTACACCTGCGAGTCGACCCAGCCGCCACGGCTCCACGGCGAAATTACATACAACGGAACCCGCGGGCCGAGACCATAGGGACGACCGCGCAGCCCGGCGGCATCGTATTTCTCGTCGCCCGGTGCCGGGTTGCGGTGGTATTCGCCCTCGGTGCTGACCGCCGACGCACCGGCCCAGCCATCGCCAAGCGGTGAGGGCGGTGCCGGTGGCGGTACATGGTCGAAGAAGCCATCGTTCTCATCGAACATCAACAGCAGGGCAGTGCGGCTCCACACCTCCGGGTCGGCGGTCAATGCATCCAGCAGGCGTGCGGTATAGGCGGCGCCCTGCGCGGGGCTGGACGGCCCCGGATGCTCGCTGCCGGCCGCATCTGCGATGATGAAACTGACCTGCGGCAGGCGGCCGCTGATCGCGTCCTCGCGCAGCTGCGCCAGGCCACGGGTGCTGACGCCGCGTGCGCGCAGCTCCGGGGCGTGCCCCGGGTCGCCGCGGTGTGCCTGGCGGAAGGCCTCGAACCCGGCCAGCGGGTTGTCGGTGAAGTTGTCGGCCATGTCCTGGTAGATCTGCCAGGACACGCCGGCCTGCTGCAATCGCTCGACATAGCTGGTCCAGCGGTACGAGTCCGGATGGCCGCCCTGCTCGGGGAAATTGTCGTGCGAGTTTGCGATCACCGGGCCGCCTGCGCGGGCCTGGGCATCGTTGTGGCCGGTCCACAGGAACACGCGGTTCGGGTTGGTGCCGGCCTGCATCGCGCAGTGGTAGGCATCGCACAGGGTGAACGCATCGGCCAGGGCGAACTGGAACGGCATGTCGCTGCGCTGGAAGTAGCCCATCGAATGGTTCTGCTTGGCCTTCGGCCAGTGCGCCATGCGTCCGTGGTCCCACGCCTGCTGTGCATCCGGCCAGGTGTGGGGCGTGCCCTCAACTCGCATGTAGCCGAAGTGCGCAGCGGTATCCAACGGGAAAGGGGCGATCGCGCGCTGGCCGCTGGCATCGGGCTGCAGCCACAGGCTGCGCGGGTGGTCGCCACCGGGCAGCGGCGATGCCGGCGCAACGAAACGGTCACCGAAGCCACGCACGCCCGGCAACGTGCCAAAGTAGTGGTCGAACGAGCGGTTCTCCTGCATGAACACCACGATGTGCTGCAGGTCCTGCAGGCTGCGCGTGCGCGAAGCAGGGGCGATCGCTGCGGCCCGGGCGATGCTGGGCAGCAGCGGCGAAAGGCCGGCGGCGACGCCGGCCTGCAACAGTCGGCGTCGGCCGGTATCGGTCACAGGGTCACACTCACAAGTCCACGCGGAAGGAGATGCCGACGGTGCGCGGGGCGCCGATGAAGGCGTTGTCGCGGCCGTCCACCCCTGCAAGATAGCGCTTGTCGGTCAGGTTGCTCACCACCAGGTTGGCGCCCATGCCCTTCAGGCGCGGCGACAGGCCCTGCAGGTCGAAGCCGATGTTGGCGTTGAACACGGTAGCCGACGGCAGCTTGTTGACGTTGGCCGCATCCAGGTAGCGCTCGCCGAGGTAGCGACCGGACAGGCCGAAGTTCCAGTTCTCACCCTGCCAGTCGGCCGACACCACCAGGATCTGCTCGGGCTGGCCGATCACCTTGGCGCCGTCGACGATGCCCAGCTGCTTGTCGCGCGCGTCGTTGCCGCTGCCGAGGTACTTGGAGCGGTTGTAGGTGTAGGCGGCATTGATGCGCCAGCCATTGTCCCAGCCGTAGCCGAAGGCTGCTTCCAGGCCGTTGCTCTCCACGCCGCCGAAGTTCTCGTAGACGCCATCGGTCTCGCCGAGGTAGTCGATGCCGCTGACCAGACCGGCCGGCAGGTAGACGATGCGGTTGTCGAACTTGATGTTGTACAGGGTGACCGAGGCGGTCAGCGGCCAGCGGCTGATGCGCATGCCCAGTTCGATGTTGTCGGCGGTTTCCGGTTCGACGTTGCGGAAGCGCTGCGGATCGGTTTCACCCAGCACGCCGGAGGGGATCGCGGCGAAGTTCTGCGAGTAGCCGGCGAACAGCTCCATGCCCTCCACACCCGGAGCCCAGGTGAAGCCCGTGGACAGCAGTGGATCGGACTTCGAATCGGACTTCACATTCTCGGCGGCGCCGATCACACGGCGACGCGACTGGTCGACGAAGAACTGCTTTACGCCGAGGCGCGCGCTGAACGGGCCGAAGCGGGCCACGTCCTCGACGTAGTACATCTGCTCATCGACCTTGTATTTGTCCTCGAACTGCACCCAGTAGGGCTGGTGGTCGAAGGCGATGTCCTGGCCGACGTTGAGCAGGCGGTGCCAGTCGCGGCGCACGGAACGATCGAGCTTCTCGACCCACAGGCCACCGCGGATCGTGTTGTCGATCGCACCGAAGGTCTGCCGCCATTCGACATCGGCGGTGACGCCCATGCGATCGTTGTCGTAGTGGGAGTGGCGGTAGGACTGCGCGCCCTGCACGTTGCCGGCGTAGCAGTTGGGGTCGTACTCGGCGCTGAAGCCGGGCCGCGGCGTGCAGTTGGCGAGACGCTGGGCGGAACTGCCATCGGGGTTCACGAAGTAGATCTGGCCACGGTTGCTGCCGCCGTAGACCGTCCTGCCGCCGAGGTACTCCGACTGCGGGCGACCGGCGCCATCGTCGCTGACATCGGCCAGGTACGGCGGCAGCCAGTCACCGCGGCCCTGCATGCGGTGCCCGTAGGCGGCCATCGACGCCTTGAAACCGTTGCCGCCATCAAAGGCCGCGCGCAGGTAGCCGAAGGTGTTCTCGCGCAGTGCGCGTGAACCGGAGCGGTAGTTCTGGTCCAGATACGGAATGCCGGTCAGGGTGCCGACCAGACCATCGCGGTCCGGGTTGGTGGCGAAGCCCTTCGGTGAAACGCTGGTGTATTCCGGCTCGTCGGCATCGTTGTAGGACAGGTAGCCGGTCAGGGTCCAGCGGTCCAGTTCGGTGATGAACTTGCCGGCGATGTTGTCGTTGCTGGTGTGGCCGGTGCCATCGATCCAGTCATGCACGCGCGCCGACGATGCGCTGATCCACGCGCGGGTATGTCCGCCCAGCAGGCCGGTGTCGTAGCGCACGTAGTACTTGCGCGCCTCATTGTCGCCGGCACCCACCACCATGCGCAGGCGCTGTTCCTGCAGTGGATCGCTGGTGAGGAAGTTCAGGGTGCCGCCCAGCGCTTCGTTCGAGCGCGAGGAGATATCGGCCGTGCCCTGGCTCACTTCCACCGTTTCCAGGTCGAGCGTGTCGATGTAGCGGTTGGCCAGCGAGCCGCCGCCATAACCGGAACCGCCATTGGGCAGGCCGTCGATGGTGGTGCCGATCTGCTGGGTGTCGCGGTTGGTGACGAAGCCGCGCATGCTGATCTGCGTGCCCCAGACCGACGAGCCGGTGGCATCGGCTTCGCTGACGACCACGCCGGGCACTTCGTTGAGCGCGCCATTGACGCTGCTCAATACGGTCTGCCGGTTCAAGGTTTCCTGGCGCACCGAGGTCTTGGCATAGCTGGTGGCCTGGCCGATCACCTGCACCTGGTCCAGGGTCCGCGCGTCGGCGCTTCGCGTATCGGCGGCATCGCCCTGAGGTGCTTCAGCCAGGGCATCCAGTGCGGGAGCAATCAGCAGGGCAAGCAGCGAGATACGGGGAAAGCGCGCAATCGTTCGCATCGAAACCGGACCTTCAGGGGAGGAAAGTCCGGGAGTGTCGGCAGCGCCGATGACATGGCGGTGACGCGCATATGCAGGGAGTGTGTTGTGTGACAGCCGGCAACACCGGCGGCGTCCCTCAGTAGCGCGCGTCCTTCGGTTTCGGGTCGCGTGGCCAGTCCTTGGCCTTGCCGGCAAAGTCCGGGCGCGGTTGGTTGATGAAGTAACTGGCGATATCCACCGCATCCTGGTCGGGCATCACCTGCTGGCCCAGAGGCGGTTCACGGCTCACCGCCGGCGGCATGTTGTGCTTGACGAAGCCCGCGGCCTTGTACAACCGCGCCATGCCGGCACCGATGTTGAAGCTGCGCTCGCCCCACAGCGGCGGGAACGCGATATCGCCGCTGGCATCGCGCTGGCCCTCTCCGTTGTCGCCGTGGCAGGCGGCGCACTGCGCGGCATACAGCGCCTGCCCACGTACCGGGTCCGGCGTCAGCGCGCTGTCGATCGGCCCTTCGCTGGGCGCGGCCACGCGTGCACCCTCCGGTACCGGGCGGCTCAGCCACGCCATGTATTCCAGCATCGCGCGCATCTCCGGTGCATCCTTGGCCAGCGGTTTGCCGTTCATCGAACGCTGCAGGCAGCCGTTGATGCGCTCGGCCAGACCGATTTCCCTGCCCGGGCGCGGCATGTAGCGCGGGTAGCTGCCGCCGCCGGTGTTGAAGTAGTGATTGCCGAACGGTCGCTTGCCTTCGGCCATGTGGCAGGAATTGCAGTTCAGATCGTTGCCGACGTTGTCCGGCAGCAGGCGTGCGGTCTCGTTGAGCAGGCGACGGCCGAACATCACCGCGTCTGCGTTGCCGAGGCTGGCGATCTCTTCGGCACTGGGCACGTGGTACTGGCCCACCACCTGGCCGTGGCCGTCGAGGATGTCCAGGGTCCTTGCCACCTCCGCATCCAGGTCCGGGTACAGGTGCTGGTACAGCAGCGTACCGGCACCGGCCAGCAGCACCGCAACCACTGCGCTGGCGACCAACGCTCTGGAACGCTTCTTCGAACGCCTCATTGCGCCGTCTCCTGCGGGACCACATGCACCGGCTTGTCACGCACCACCCGGCGCATGCGCGCCACGTCCAGTTCGCTGACCGCGCTGGCCTGGTTGCCCCAGCTGTTGCGGATGAAGGTGAGGATGTCGGCGAGCTGCGCATTGGGCAGCTGCTCGAAGCCCGGCATGGTGAATGCCATCCGGTCATGCGCGGTATGTGGCGTACGCCCGCCAATCAGGGTTACCTGCACCAGCGAGCTGGGATCGTCGGCGAACACGATGGAGTTGCCGGCCAGGGCCGGGTAGACCCGTGGCATGCCGCGGCCATCTGCACGATGGCAGGCCTGGCAGTGTTCGGCGTAGGCCAGCGAACCGGCCACCCGGTAGTCGCCGCCGCGCAGTGCGGCGGTAGTGGTGTCGGTGCCTGGCGTCCACTGCGCGCTGCGGCCTTCGCGTGCTGGCAGCTGCTTCAGATAGCGCGCCATCGCCAGCAGATCGGCGTCGGACAGGTACTGCGTGCTGTGCTCGACCACATCGGCCATGCCGCCGAAGGCCGCGGAACGATCGGTGCGGCCGGTACGCAGGAACTCGACGATCTCGGCTTCGCTCCAGCTGGCCAGGCCGGTGGCCTCGTTGCGCAGGTTCTTCGCATACCAGCCTTCCAGCACCGAGCCGGACAGGAACTGGCGGCTGCCATCGTCGGCCATCGCCTTTTCCTGGAAGGCCAGCCCGCGCGGGGTATGGCAGGCGCCGCAATGGGCCAGGCCTTCAACCAGTTCGGCGCCGCGTTGCTGGCCGGCATCCAGGGTTGGATCAGGGGTGAAGCTGCGCGGGCGCGCGAACAGCAGCTGCCACCAGGCAAGCGGCCAGCGCATGTTGGCCGGCCATGGAATCGTGCTGTCGGCGTTGTCCTGCCGGACCGGCTGCACTGCGCCCATGAAGTAGGCATACAGCGCCTTGATCTCGGCGTCGCTGGCGATCACGTACGAGGCGTAGGGCATTGCCGGATACAACGGCTGGCCGTCATGGCGGATGCCACGCCGCACCGCGCGCTCGAAATCCGCATAGTCGTACGCGCCGATGCCGGTATCCGGGTCCGGGGTGATGTTGGTCGAATACAGCGTGCCCATCGGCGTCTGCATGCCAAGCCCACCGGCGAAGGGCTTGCCGCCCGGTGCGGTGTGGCAGGCGGCGCAGTCGGCGGCACGTGACAGATACCGGCCCTGCTCGATCAGGGTCGGGTCGTGGATATCGACCTCGGCCTGTTGCCGCGGGGCGAACCAGTACGGCGTGCTGCGGGCGATGCCGTGGGCGGCGGCCAATGTGGCGGCCAGGGCAATGGCGAGCTTGAACGAGGTGCGCATGCCGGCACTGTGGCCATTGATGCGATGGCGTTCATTGATCCGGATCAATGCTTCGGCCGGTCGCGACATTGTGACAAGCTGAATCGATCCTGCGCTGTCATCAACCCGTCATCCGGCTGCGATAGATGGCGTCGGGCGTGACCGCTAACCTGCCACGCTGTCGCATTTTCCCCTGACTGCCCATGAAGCGCCTGCTGCTGCTTTTGCTGGCGTGCGCCGGCCTGTGGCTGGCTGCATGCTCTTCTTCGATGACGGCATCGTCCACCTCGCTCAGCGACCGCCTGATCGCGCCCGGTGGCGTCTCGACCCTGCTTGATCAACCGCGTATCGCCGCCGCTGTGGCTGCATTGCCGAACCGCCATGGCTTCGCCGCGGGCCGTGATGGCGTGCCGATCTTCTGGCGTGCTTTCGATCCGGGCGACTATGGTGCGCGCTACCACTACCTGCCGCAGCAGCACCAGAACGGCCTGCCGCTGGATACCGGGCTGAGCCTGGCGGTACCGCAACCGTTCCGCGCGCAGGCGCCGCGTGGCACCGTGGTGCTGCTGCACGGATGGATGATGAACGGTGATTCGATGCTGCCGTGGTCGCTGCAACTGGCCGAGTCAGGCTACCGCGTGGTCACCCTGGACCTGCGCAACCATGGCCAGTCCGGCGCCGGTCCCTCCGGCTACGGCACCTATGAATCGGACGATGTGGTGGATGTCATCGCTGAGCTGCGCGCGCGAGGCGAGGTGACTGGCCCGCTGTACCTGTTCGGCGTTTCCTATGGCGCTGCCACCGCACTGTTCACCGCCGACAAGCTGGGCGACGAGGTGGCCGGCGTGGTGGCGATGGAATCGTTCGCCAATGCCGGCGTAGCGATCCGCACCATGATTCCGCATCTGATGGCGCTGCAGCCGGAAGGCTTGAAGGCAAAGGCCATCGCCTCGTATGCACGCTGGCGCTACGGCAGCCAGGACATCAACCAGGTGGTGGCCGCCGCCAGCCGCCGCATCGACGTGGACCTGGACCAGGTGGACGTGGCACGCGCGCTGGCCGACACCCGTGCCTGCGTGCTGCTGCTGCACGGGCAGGGCGACCAGCACATTCCGGTCAGCCAGGGGCGTGCGCTGGCACAGGCCAACCCGCGTGCGCACTACATCGAGATGCGCGGCGAAGATCACATCACCCTGCCGCTGCGGTTGGACCTGCTGGCCGGGGTGGTCGATGACTGGATGGCGCGCGACGAACACCACCCGAAGTCCGCGTGCCCAGCGCCGCAGTTGCCGGCCCAGGCCGAGTGGCTGGTGCACGGCGTCGATGCACCGGCAAAGACCCCAGCGCGCAGCTGAGCCTTCAGGGCAGGCGGCGGGCCAGTGAACGCGCCGACGCCGCCACGCCCAGCAGCATCGCCGCCACGCACAGGAAGGCAAAGCCCAGGCTGGTGGCGTGGGCGAGCGCGCCGATCGCTGCGGGGCCCGCAAGGATGCCGGCATAGCCCAGCGTGGTGACTGCGGTGATCGCAATGCTTTCCGGCATCGCGCGCTGCTGGCCGGCCATCGAGAACAGGGCGGGCACGATGTTGGCGCAGCCCAGGCCCACCAGCACGTAGCCGACCAGCGCCATCGCGAAGGAGGGCACCAGCGTGGCCAGTGCGAAACCGGCTGCTGCGGTGATGCCGCCAATGACGATGGTGCGGGTGCGGCCAAGGCGCTCGACGATGCCATCGCCGAACAGGCGCATCGCGGTCATCGCCAGCGTGAACACCGCAAAGCCGGCACCGGCCTGGTCGCGCGGCACCTGCCGCACTTCGGCCAGGAACACCGCGCTCCAGTCGAGCATCGAGCCCTCGGCCAGGAACACCACGAAGGCGAGCACGCTGATGAACAGCACGACGCCGTGCGGCACGGCCAGCATCGGGCCATCATGCAGGATGCGCTGCGGGCGCCAGTGCGGGGCCGACAGCAGGGCCACCAGCAGCATGGCCGCCACGGCGATCAGTGACGCCAGCCACAGCGGCGTACCGAGAACCAGCAGGCCGGTCATGCAGCCGGCGCCGACGAAGCCGCCGATGCTGTAGAACGCGTGGAAGCCGGACATCATCGGGCGGCCCGCATCGCGCTCGACGGCCACCGCCTGCATGTTCATCGTGCAGTCCATCGCGCCCACACCCGCACCGAACACGAACAGCGTCGCCCCCAGTGCCAGCGGCGTGGGGGCGAGCGTCAGCAGTGGCAGGGCGAGCAGAATCAACGCCGTGGTGGCGATCATCAAGCGGCGTGAGCCCAGCCGCGCGGTCAACGCACCTGCCAGCGGCATCGCCAGCAATGAGCCCAGTCCCAGGCACAGCAGCAGCCCGCCGAGGCTGGCATCGGACAACCCGGCCTTGGCCTTGGCGAACGGCACCATCGGTGCCCAGGCAGCGGTGGCAAAGCCGGGAATGAAGAAGGCAGCGCGGGTCGCGTGCTGCTGGGCGCGGGGAGAAGAAGGCGTCATGCGCGAGGAAGGCTCCAGAAGATCCTCTTCATGAAAACGTTTTCAGAAGCCATCGGCAAGTGCCATGGATGACATCGGGCGACGCATACGAATGCAGTGGTCCGGATGCGTCACCGTTGATTAACGCCATCGGTGGAGAGTAGCCCGACGGTCGGCATTCCGCCCGGCCGCTGCCGGAGATCAGCGCATGAGCACCACACCGACCATCCTCCTCGTCCATGGGTTCTGGGGCGGGGCCGCACACTGGGGCAAGGTCATCCTGGAGCTGCACCGCAAGGGCCACGACCAGGTGAAGGCGGTCGAACTGCCGCTGACCTCGCTGGTCAACGACGCCGAGCGGACGCGCCGGATGATCCGCCAGATCGATGGCCCGGTGGTGCTGGTCGGGCACTCCTACGGGGGCGCGGTGATCACCGAAGCCGGCAACCAGCCCAATGTGCAGGGCCTGGTCTACATCGCTGCATTCGCGCCGGACAGTGGTGAGAGCCCCGGCGGCATTACCCAGCAGCACCTGCCCGAAGCAGCACCGAACCTCGCCCCGGACAGTGATGGCTATCTGTGGCTGCGTGCCGACAAGTTCCATGAGAGTTTCTGCCAGGACCTCAGCGCCGACGAAGGCTGGGTGATGGCGGTGACCCAGAAGGCGCCGCTGGCCAGCACCTTCGGCGATGCGATCAGCGATCCGGCGTGGAAGCACAAGCCGAGCTGGTACCAGCTTTCCAGCCAGGACCGGATGATCTCGCCACAGAACCAGAAGGCCATGGCCGAACGCATGCAGCCCAAGCGCCTGCTGCAGCTGGAAGCGAGCCATGCCTCGCTGGCCTCGCATCCGGCCGAGGTGGCAGCACTGATCCTGGAGGCCGTGGCGGCCGTCGACCGCTGATCATCGCCACGGACTGCGCCTGCTCAGGCCCGGGCGCCACCCACGACAGCGGGGGCGCAGGAGAGTAAACTCCTGCGCCTGCGGCCCTTGGCCGCCCTTTCCCCCTTCCCCTCGAGCCGCCGCCAGAGGATCCCACCCCTTCGTGGAGGTCCCGTCGTGTCGTCCGTGCCTGTTCGTTTTTCCGTGCTGTCCCTGCGTCGTCGCCCGTTGGCGAACGCCCTTGCCCATGGTCTTCTGCTGACCTCAGTGGCCGCTGCCGGCGCCGCCTCGGCGCAATCCGCACCGGCTGAAGAAGAGGGCAAGACGCCCTCGCAGACGCTGCAGACCGTGCAGGTCACCGCCAACCAGCTGGGCACCATCACCGAAGGCAGCGGCGCCTACACGCCGGGCACCATCGCCACCGCCACCCGCCTGGTACTGACCCCGCGGCAGACCCCGCAGACCATCAGCGTGATCACCCGTGCGCAGATGGACGACTTCGGCCTGGACGGCATCGATGACGTAATGCGGGTGACCCCGGGCATCAGCATCGTCACCTACGACAGCGAGCGCACCGAGTACTACGCACGTGGTTTTGCCGTGCAGAACTTCCAGTACGACGGTATTCCGATGTCGCGCGACTCGGCCTACTCGGCCGGCAATACGCTCAGCGATACCGCGATCTACGACCGCATCGAAGTGCTCAAGGGTGCCACCGGCCTGCTGACCGGCATGGGCGATCCCGGCGCGACCATCAACCTGGTGCGCAAGAAACCGGGCAGGGAATTTGCGGGCAGTGCGACGCTTGGCGTCGGTCGCTGGGACGACTACCGTGCAGAAGTCGATGTCGGCGGCCCGTTGACTGCCGATGGCCGCGTGCGCGGGCGCGCGGTAGGTGCCTGGCAGGACAAGCATTCCAATCTGGATTTCTACCAGCGCACCAGCAAGGTCGGCTATGCCGTACTGGAAGCCGATCTGGGCGAACGCACGCTGCTGACCGTGGGTGGCGACGTGCTGGAGAGCGACCCCAAGGGCTCGACCTGGGGCGGCATTCCGTTGCTGGACAGCCAGGGCAACTTCAATGACATGCCGCGCTCGTTCAACAACGGTACCCGCTGGAGTGGCTGGCGCCAGTACGTGCGCACCGGCTTTGCCACGCTGGAACACACCTTCGACAACGACTGGGTGGCCAAGCTGCAGCTCAACCACCAGGTCAACGGCTACGATGCGGCGCTGGCGGGTGCTGCCGGTGGCAATCCCGATCCGGTCACCGGCGAAGGCGTCTCGCTGTGGCTGGGCAAGTACGTCGGCAAGACGGTCAGCAACGCTGCCGACTTCTATCTGAGCGGCAACTTCGGTCTGTTCGGCCGCCAGCATGAACTGGTGGTCGGCGGCAGTGCGTCGCGCAAGCGCTGGACCAACACCGGTTATTCGCCGCAGCCCGGATACCCGACCGCCGTTGCCGACTACAACAGCTGGAAGGGTGACATCCCGGAGCCGGAATGGCAGCGCGGTTATGGCAACAACGAGGTGACCCGCGAGAACGGCCTGTACGTGGTCGGTCGCTTCGACATCGCCGACCCGTTGAAGGTGATCGTCGGCAGCCGCCTGGCCAGCTACCGTTCGCCGCAGACGCGCGAGACCGGCGTGTTCGTGCCGTATGCCGGCGTGGTCTACGACCTCGGCGAGCACTATTCGGTCTACGCCAGCTACAGCACCATCTTCAAGCCGCAGGGTGAGCGCGACGAACAGGGCAGGACGCTGGATCCGCTGGAAGGCCGCAGCTATGAAATGGGTCTGAAGGCGGAGTTCTTCGACGGCCGCTTCAATGCCAGCGCGGCGCTGTTCCAGCTTGACCAGGACAACTTCGCCCAGCCTACCGGTGGCAAGACGCCGACCGGCGATATCGCCTACCGCGGATTGATGGGCGTGCGCACCAAGGGCTACGAACTGGAGTTGTCCGGACAACTGGCCGAGGGCTGGCAGGTGCAGGGCGGCTTTGCGCACAAGATCGCCCGCCAGGCAGGGACCAAGGTGTCCACGCTGGAGCCGGAAAACCAGTTCAGCCTGCACACCAGCTACCGCCTGCGCGGCGACTGGCAGGGGCTGACCGTCGGTGGCGGCGCGCGCTGGCAGGATTCCACGTTCGGCACCATCACCAACCCGGCCAATGGTGCGTCGGTGGTCCATCGCACCCAGCCGTACTGGCTGCTGGATGCCATGGCGCGCTACCAGTTCAACGATCGCCTGTCGGCCACCGTCAACGTCAACAACCTGCTGGACAAGCGCTATTACACGATCTTCAGCTGGTACAGCACCTACACCTGGGGCGAGCCGCGCAACGTGCGGCTGGCGGTGACGTACAAGTTCTGATCGCGTTGCGAGATGACAAGCCCGCGATGCTGGACGGCATCGCGGGCGTGTGGGTTACAGCGGCAGGTCGAACACCAGCACTTCGGCGTCGTTGCCGTTTTCCAGGGTCAGCTGTGCCTCGTCGCTGACCTGCAGCGCGTCACCCGCTTCCAGGGTGATGCCGTTGACCTGCAGCTGGCCCCGCGCCACCTGCACATACGCGCCGCGGCCGGCAGCCAGGGCGTGATGCAGCTTCTGCTCGCCATCGAGGATGGTGGCGAAGATGCGCGCATCCTGGTGGATGTGCAGCGAGCCATCGGCGCCATCCGGCGAGGCAATCAGGCGCAGCTGGCCGCGCTTGCTCTCCGGCGTGAAGTGGGTCTCTTCATACGCCGGCGTGATGTTCTCGGTCTGCGGGAAGATCCAGATCTGCAGGAAATGCACCGGATCGGTGGCCGAATGGTTGAACTCGCTGTGGCTGACGCCGCTGCCGGCGCTCATGCGCTGCACGTCGCCGTAGCGCAGCACCGAACCGGTGCCCATCGAGTCCTTGTGTTCCAGAGCGCCGCCCAGCACGTAGGAGACGATCTCCATGTTGCTGTGGCTGTGGGTGCCGAAACCCTGGCCGCCGATCACCTTGTCTTCGTTGATGACCCGCAGCGGGCCGAAGCTCACATAGCGGGGGTCGTAGTAGTTCGCGAACGAGAAGGTGTGGCGCGAGGACAGCCAGCCATGCTCGGCCAGGCCACGGGTAGCGCTCTTGCGGATCTGCAGCATGATGGAATCTCCTTGTTCGATGGTTTCGATGGGGCGGGGGGGCTGGTAGCCACTGTGTTTCCCCGTTGAAGAGAAGTATCCGCTTGCACCCTGGGTTTGAAAAACGGATAGTTTTGACAGCCATCATCGAAAATTTCGAATGCTCAAGCTCAGCCTCGATGCCCTGCAGATCCTGGACGCCATCGACCGGCGTGGTTCCTTCGCCGGCGCCGGCAAGGCCCTGCACAAGGTGCCCTCGACCATTTCCCACACCGTGGCCAAGCTGGAAGAGGATCTTGGTGTGCAGCTGTTCGACCGGATCGGCCCGCGGGCGGAACCGACCGAGGCTGGGCGCGCGTTGCTGGAGGAGGGCAGGCACCTGCTGCGTGCGGCACGGGAGCTTGAGCTGCGGGTACGGCGCGTAGCCTCGGGCTGGGAGGCTGAATTGACCCTGGCGGTGGATTCGGTGTTCCCGACCTGGCTGCTGGGACCGGATATTGCTGCATTCCGTGAGGTGGCGGCGCCGACCCGATTGCGCCTGTTTGGCGAGGCGTTGTCCGGTACCTGGGAAGCGCTGCTGGACCGGCGTGCCGACCTGCTGGTGGGCGCGCCGGGCGAGGGCCCCAGTGGCGGGGGTTATGTGGTCGAACCGCTGGGCAGCGTTGGTTTTGTGTTCGCGGTGGCGCCGGGGCATCCGTTGGCGACGGTGCCGGGTGTGCTGGGCCGCGAGCAGTTGGCGCCGTATTGCGCGATCGCGGTATCCGATTCGGCACGGCGGCTGCTGCCACGAACAGTGGGCCTGTTGATGGGCCAGGAGACCTTGACTGTGCCGGACATGGCCAGCAAGTTGAAGCTGCAGTGCCAGGGGCTGGGATTCGGTTTCCTGCCCGAGCCCTGCGCGCGCGCGGCGGTTGCGCGTGGCCAGCTGGTGATCCGCGAGGTCGAGGAGCACAAGCCGGAGGAGACCTTCTGGCTGGCCTGGCGCACGGGCGAAGATGGCGCGGCCCTGCG
>RCUO01000170.1_pt1 | contig 42040 bp, 38 predicted proteins | sample 2166161 | NCBI WGS metagenome assembly RCUO01 (sample SAMN09932617, study PRJNA488358) | compost metagenome | feature: garden; material: soil; isolation source: compost soil in cyclohexanecarbonitrile-enriched culture | place: Germany: Experimental Botanical Garden Goettingen | collected 2016-01-27
AGAGGGCGCCGCTTTGTGTACAGCTCGGCGGCGGGGGGACTTACTTCGCCGCAGCCGCCGGTGCCTTGGCCTTCATCATCGTGTCGCGGGCAGCCTTGAACGGATTGCCTTCGTACCAGTTCGGCCAACGATCGCCGCCGGCCAGTTCCTTGCCGACGCCGTACATCAGCTGCAGGTCCTCGACCGTGCCATCCAGCTTCCAGGTGGCCGCGTCATACTCGTCCTTCGGGCCGTGGTAGCGGTTGGAACCGTAGTCGGCGGCGGCTTTGCGGCCCGCCTCGACGCCACCGTCGCGCAGGTCCTCACCGCCGTCGGCATACAGCGCCGGCACACCCGCCTTGGCGAAGTTGAAGTGGTCCGAACGGAAGTAGAAACCGCTCTGCACCGAGGTCTCGCCGTGCAGGGTGCGATCCTGGGCTGCAGCCAGCGGCTTGAGGATGTCTTCCAGCTCGGAACTGCCGAAGCCGGTCACCGTCACGTCCTTGGCACGACCGGCCACCGACATCGCATCGATGTTGATGACACCGGCGATCTTGTCCAGCGGGAAGGTCGGGTGGGCGACGTAGTACTTCGAACCCAGCAGACCGGACTCTTCCAGGGTCACCGCCAGGAACACCACAGAACGCTCCGGCTTCGGTTCCTGATGGGTCATGGCTTCGGCCACCTCAAGGATGCCGGCCACGCCAGTGGCGTTGTCGACGGCACCGTTGTAGATGTTGTCGCCCTGTTCGCCCTCGTGCTTGCCCAGGTGGTCCCAGTGCGCCATGTACAGCACGGCCTCGTCGGCGCGCTTGCTGCCAGGCAGCACACCCACCACGTTGCGCGACTGCTTCTGCGCGACCTTGCTCTTCAGGTCCACCGACGCGGTTGCCTTCAGCGGCACCGGCTTGAAGCCGCGCTTGCTGGCGTCCTTGTAAGCCTGGTCCAGATCCAGCCCGGCGCCGGCGAACAGGGCCTTGGCCGCGTCGGCGCTCAACCAGCCCTGTACCGGCAGGCGCGGCTCCGCATCGTCCTTGGCCGGCAGGTCGTACTGCGGGCCGGCCCAGGAGTTCTTCACCACGTCCCAGCCGTAGGAAGCGCCTGCGGTGTCATGCACGATCAGTGCGGCGGCCGCACCCTTGCGCGCGGCTTCCTCGAACTTGTAGGTCCAGCGGCCGTAGTAGGTCATGCGCTTGCCGTCGAACAGCTTTTCATCATCGACATGGAAGCCCGGGTCGTTGACGAACATCACCACCGTCTTGCCCTTCCAGTCCTGGCCGGCGTAATCGTTCCACTTCTGCTCCGGTGCATCCACGCCGTAGCCGACGAATACGAGGTCGCTGGCATCGACCTTCACTTCTGTCTGGCCGGTACGGGTGCCCACCACCATGTCGGTGCCGAACTTCAGTTCGCGGGTCTTGCCGCCCTGGGTGAGGGTGAGCACGGTCGATTCATCGGCCGTGGTTTCGGTCATCGGCACGTCCTGGAACCAGCTGTCGCCGTTGCCGGGCTGCAGGCCGATGCGCTGCATCTGGTCGCGGATGTAGTTGACCGTCAGTTCTTCACCCTTGCTGCCAGGCGAGCGACCTTCGAACTCATCAGAGGCCAAGGTCTTCACCATCTCGGCAAAGTCGGCGGCGTTGATCGCGGCTGAGAACGTGTGCGGGGCCGGCTTGGCGGTGCTGTCGGCGCTGGGCGCCGGCGCCGGGGTGTCTTCGCCTTTGCAGGCGCTGAGCGCGGCCGCAGCGGCCAGGCACAGGAGGAGTTTGCGGGGCATCATCGGTTCCTGGAAACACAAGGGACGGCCGCGCAGCAGGCGCGACCGGTATCGGCAGTATCGCCCAAGCCGCAGGCTCAGTCGGCCGGGGCGGTATCGGTATCGAAGGGGATCGGGTCGGCGCCGGTGACCGGGCCGATGCGTGCACTGCGGTGGACATACAGCACCACTTCGCGCTCGAACAGCAGGCTGCCGCTGACCACCGCATTGGGGCCGATGATGACCCGCGGCTTGCGACTGGCCGTCAGCGAGACACTGAAGTTCGGCTTGCGCACATGCACGCCGCCGCCGACCTGCGAGCCGATGCCGATGGTGATGTCGCCGTTGACGGTCTCCACGTCCTTGCGCACGCGGCTGCCGACGAGGCCGATGCCACCGTTGACGGTTTCCACGCCGCCCTCGATCTGGCTGCCCTGGTCGCTGAAGATGCTGCCGTTGACCGTGCTGACATCGCCATGGGCCGTCACGTCGTGGCCCATGCGGATGCCGCCGTTGACGGTCTCGATGCTGCCGGTGCGGGCCCGATCGGCGACCTTGACGCCGCCGTTGACGGTGTCGATGCTGCCGGTTTCCACGCCTTCGCCGACACGGATGCCACCATTGACGGTGTCCAGCTTGCCGTAGCGCTGGCCCGGATCGGCGCTGATGCTGCCGTTGACCTTGCTGACGTCCGCCTGGGCCCAGGCCGGGCCACTGGCCAGCGCAATGCCCAACAGCAGCGGAATGGAGAGAGCTTTCATGGGAACCTCGTTGTTGTGCGGCTGGCAGGCCGCGTGCGGAGATGTCACCATTCCCCGCACGTCTCCGCATCTGCCTGAAGTCACTGGAAAGCCCTTGCGCAACAACGTCTTCCCCTCACGCCGGCATCACATCGCCACCCTGCGCGGTGGACGTTGCCTGTTGCTGGGAATGGCGCTTGCCCTGGCGCTGCCATTGCCGGGCGCGGCCCAGACCGCTTCGACCCGCGAGGCCGAGCGCAAGCTGCAGAAGCTGCGCAGCGAGCTGAAGGGCGTGGCGCAGGAACGCCGGCAGATCGAGGGCCAGCGCGGACAGGCGTCGCAGCAGTTGCGCGAGGCCGATGAAAAAGTCGCGCGCAGCGGTCGCACGTTGGCCCAGACCGAGGCGGCACTGCGTGAGCAGGCCCAGGCGCTGGCCCAGGCCGAGCAGCGGCGCAATGCATTGCAGTCCAACCTGGAAAAACAGAATCGCGAACTGGCGGGCCTGTTGCGCGCCGCCTATCAGCTTGGCAACCACGCGCCGCTGAAGCTGCTGCTTTCGCAGGACACGGTGGCCGATGCCAACCGTGCGCTGGCCTATCACCGCTACCTGCAGCGCGAGCGTGCGCAGCGCATCACCACGCTGACGGCCGATCTGAAGGAGCTGGAGACGCTGCAGACGCAGATCGCCCAACGCCAGCAGCACCTGCAGGGTACCCAGCGGGAGCAGAAGCAGCAGGTCGCCACGCTCGCGTCGGACCGTCGCGAACGCGCGCAGACCGTGGCTTCGCTGGAAGAACGCTTCAAGGACAAGCGCGAGAAGGAACAGGCACTGGGCCAGGATGCCAAGGCGCTGGAAACCCTGTTGGCCAACCTGCGCGCTGCTGCGGCCCGTGCCGAGGCGGAGCGCCGTGCCGCCGCCCGCAAGGCCGCCGCCGAAAAAGCCGCCGCCGAGCGCGCGGCCCGCCAGGCCGCTGCCGCCGGCCGCCCACCGCCGGCGCCGACCAAGGTTCCCCCGGCGGTTGCCTCAGCGCCAGCGCCGAAGGTCGGTGGCTTGGGTTGGCCCCTGTCGGGCAATCTGCTGGCCCGCTATGGCGGCAAGCTGCCGGACGGCCGCACCAGCAGCGGCGTGTTGATCGGCGCACCTGCCGGAAGCACCGTCACCGCTGTGGCCGACGGCACCGTGGTGTTCTCCGATTGGATGACCGGCTACGGCATGATCCTGATCGTCGACCATGGCAACGGCTACATGAGCCTGTACGCCCACAACGACACCCTGCTGAAGGATGCCGGCGCGCGGGTCAGCCGTGGCGACGCGGTGGCCAAGGTCGGCAACTCCGGTGGCCAGGGCGTGACGGCGCTGTACTTCGAGCTGCGCCGTGGTGGGCAACCGGTCAATCCGGACAGCTGGCTGCAGCGGCGCTGAATTCCGGCTGGCCGCACGAGGCTGGATTCAACGGGAATTTAGCCACGCTTCGCGCATAATCGGTGCATGTGCCTTGGGCACGATGCCATCGTCGACAGGAGTGATCCATGCGCGCAGCCCGTACCGCCACCCTCTTGCTGGCTCTGTTGCCGGCCCTGTCCTGGGCCCAGCAGACCGCCCCCGTTCCATTGAAGGAAACTCCCGGGAAGGCGGCGAACAGCGAGGAGGCGGTGACCTCGAAGGTGCCGCTGGACGATATCCGCCGCTTCGTGGCCGTCTACAACGCGGTGCGCGCGGCCTATGTCGATCCGGTCGATGACAACAAGCTGATGCAGTCGGCCGTGCGCGGCCTGCTGCTCGACCTCGATCCGCACAGCACCTACTTCAACAAGGAAGATGCGGAGGCGTTCGACGAGCAGGCGAACGGCGCTTATGAAGGCATCGGCGTCGAGCTGCAGCAGCAGCCGGACAACGCCAGCATGAAGGTGATCTCGCCGATCGACGACACCCCGGCGGCCAAGGCCGGCATCCTCGCCGGTGACCTGATCATCGCCATCGATGGCAAGCCGATCAGCGCGATTGACGCCAGCGAACCGCTGCGTGGTCCGGCTGGCAGCAAGGTGGTGCTGACCATCGTCCGCGATGGCAAACCCAAGCCGTTCGACGTCAGCCTGACCCGGCAGACGATCCGCGTGACCAGCGTGCGCAGCCGTCTGCTGGAGCCGGGCTATGGCTACATCCGCCTGAGCACCTTCCAGGCCGACACCGGCTCTGATTTCCAGAAGCACCTGCAGCAGCTGCAGAAGCAGTCCGGCGGCAACCTCAAGGGGCTGGTGCTGGATCTGCGCAGCAATCCGGGTGGTCTGCTGACCGCTGCCGTGCAGGTAGCCGATGATCTGCTCGACAAGGGCAACATCGTCAGTACCCGTGGCCGCATCAGCATCAGCGATGCACGCTTCGACGCCACCCCGGGCGACCTGTTGAAAGGCGCGCCGGTGGTGGTGCTGGTGGATGCCGGTTCGGCCAGTGCATCGGAAGTGCTGGCCGGTGCCTTACGCGACAACAAGCGTGCGCGCGTGATCGGCAGCCGTACCTTCGGCAAGGGCTCGGTGCAGACCGTGCTTCCACTGGACAACGGCGATTCGGTGAAGCTGACCACGGCGCGCTATTACACGCCCAGCGGCAAATCGATCCAGGCCACCGGCATCGTGCCGGAAGTGGAACTGAAGGCCGCACCGCGTCCGGAAGATGAGGCGCTGCCGGCCAGCCTGAGTGATTACAGCGAAGCGACCCTGCCGGGCCACCTCCGTGGTGACGAGGAAGGCACCGAGGGCTACCACGCAGGCGCCGTGCTGCCGGGCGATGGTCCGATCAACGATGCGCTGGCCGAACTGAAGAACCCGGGTTCGGTGGCGGCGCGCTTGAAGGCAGAAGCCGCGAAGGCCGAAGCGGACAAGGCAGCGAAGGCCGCCGCCAAGCCTGCGCCGAAGGCGGAGCCCAAGACTGAAGCGAAGCCCGAAGCAAAGCCGGAAGCAAAGCCCGAAGCAAAACCCGAAGCAAAACCCGAAGCAAAGCCCGCAGAGGTCCCGGCCAAGCCTTGATTCTGGAGCGTCGAGCCATGCTCGACTGATGTCCGAATCCCGCCCGGGCATGACTCGGGCGTTTCGCGGAACGCGGCAAGCGGACGCTAGAACCCGTGCCGCTTGCGCAGGCGCCGTGCGATCGCCGCGCGCACGTACATGCCGTACACCACGCCGAACACGAAGCCGCCGATGTGCGCCCACCAGGCGACCATGCCGAAGGTCGGGCCGATGTAGGCGAACACCACCTGCAGCGCCGCCCATACACCGATCAGCAGATAGGCTGGGGCGCGCACGAACTCCAGGAACAGCCCCAGCGGGATCACCACGCCCAGGCGTGCGCCGGGGAACAGTGCCAGATAGGCGCCGATCAACGCCGACACCGCACCGCTGGCGCCGATGATGATCTGGTCCGGGCTGCCCATGGTGTAGATGGCGACCAGGTTCGAGATCGCACCGCCCACCAGGAACAGCAGCAGCAACCGCCACGGACCCAGCACCCGCTCGGCCGGGAGGCCGAAGATCAGCAGGAACACCAGGTTGCCCAGCAGGTGCGACCAGTCGGCGTGCAGGAACAGGGCGGTGAACAGGCGCAGCACGCTGCCGTCCTGCAGGGTCGCCCACCAGTCCAGCGGGTGGGTCAGGCCGGTGGACAGAGCGCCCCAGTCCAGCCACAGGCTTCCACGGGCATCGTCCGGGCGCGAGATCGACCACAGGAATGCCAGCCACAGTGCCGCAAACAGCACGGGTGTAGCCCACCGCAGGGTCGCCTTCTTGCGCGAGGGGAGGGAGACAAACATGACACTAGCCTAGCGTGCGGGCACTTTTGGCGGGGAGGGAGCCTGTTCAGCTTTTGCGACGAAGAAAGCCTCGGCGCTGTTATTGTTTCATTAACGGCTCTGGGTAATACTCGCATACGGCGTCGTATGTCGGGAGGGGAATCCGGCGCGCTTCGAAAGGCCATCCGGCCTGACGGGCGCAGGCGCACTTAGAGCACCATCACCGCTTACCGGAGAGAGAACTACGATGCAAACTGCTTCCACCATTGCCCGCCTGACCCTGCTGGCCGTCGGCGTTGCCGGTGCGCTGGCCGCCGCCGATGCCAACGCCGCCGCCTTCCAGCTGAAGGAAAACAGCGCCAAGGGCCTGGGCCGCGCCTTCGCTGGTTCCACCTCGACCGAAGGCGACGCCTCGGTCATCGCCACCAACCCGGCCTCCATGCGCCTGCTCGACGGCACCGTGGTGCAGGGCGACGTCAGCGCCATCAGCTTCGGCGCCAAGTTCCGCGGCGAAGGCCGCTACGGTAACGGCGCGCCGATTTCCGGCGGCAACGGCGGCGACGCCGGTATGATCGCTCCGGTTCCGGCAGCCTACTTCCACGTCCCGTTCGGCGAAAACAACAACATGCATTTCGGCGTGTCGCTGACCGTGCCGTTCGGCTTCAAGACCGAATACGACCGTGACTGGGTCGGCCGCTACAACGGCGTCAAGACCGAGCTGCAGGCCGTCGACCTGGGCGCTGCGTTCTCCTATGACGTCAACCCGTACCTGTCGTTCGGTGCGTCGGTGTTCGCCGAGCGCCTGAATGTCGACCTGACCAGCGCCGTCGATACCGGCACCGCCATCAATGCAACCGCCCAGCGCACCGCTGCTGCGCGCGTGCTGGCTGCCGGTGGCACCCCGGCCCAGGCCGCTGCCGCTTCCCAGGCCGCTGCCCGACAGGCCGCACAGCTCGGCTTCTCGCCGGGTACCGCCGATGGCTACCTGCGTATCAAGGGCGATGAGGTGTCGGTCGGCTACACCCTCGGCATGACCGTCACCCCGGTGGAAGGCACCAACATCGCCTTCAGCTACCGCTCGGAAGTCGAGCACAAGATCAACGACGGCAAGGCCGACTTCACCGTCCCGCAAAATGCTGCCGCCTTCCTGGCCACCGCTGCCCCGGGCACCTTCATCGACAGCAACGGCCGCGCCACCATCACTCTGCCGGCCAGCGCCACCGTCGGCTTCACCCATCGCGTGAACGACCAGTGGCAGATCATGGCCGAAGTCACGCGTACTGCGTGGAGCAAGTTCGACCAGGTCGTCGTCGATTACGACTCCAACCAGCCGGACAGCGTGCTGCCGTTCCACTACCGTGACACCACCTTCGCGTCGATCGGTACCGATTTCCGCGTCAACGACAAGCTGACCCTGCGTGGCGGCCTGGCCTATGACCAGACCCCGACCACCGACGCCCACCGCGACGTGCGCGTGCCGGACACCACCCGCAAGTGGCTGTCGCTGGGTATGACCTACGCCGCTTCGGACAAGATGGAATACAGCGTGGGCTACACCCACCTGTTCACCAAGGATCCGAACGTCAACTCGACCTCGGCAACGGCCAACACCGTTACCGGCAAGTACAAGGTCACCGGCGACGTGCTGGCTGCGTCGATGCAGTACAAGTTCTGATTCCGGCGATTGCCTGAAGCGGTACGAAGGAGGCCCCGCGCAAGCGGGGCTTCTTTTTTCCGGGGATCCGCATCCATGCATGGCGTGGATTTACTGCGACAATGGCTTCATGGCCGATCGCCGATACCTGAAGAAGATGACCCGCTACTGGGCTGCGGAAGAGGCCAAGGCGAATGCGATTCTGGATCGCGTGCTGGAGTCGGAATGGTTCGACTACTGGCACACGCATCTTGACTGGATGGGGCGCGGCAATCGCCATGTCAGTGACCGAATCGCCGTTGCCGCAGGGCTACTGCGGCTGCTCGAGCGGGCTGTGACGAGCGGGCGGGAGGATGTGCAGTGTTGGGTGACGCTGGCGCCGGATACCGGTCAGAGTGCGCTGTTCCTGCATTCGCCGAATCCTCGGGGAACACCGTGGCCGTACCCGTTCGATGGGGTGACCTGGGACATCGCTCCGCCTGACTGGCTTGCGCCTGTGCTCTCTTCAACCGGCCTGCAGCCAGGACGCTGGGGAAGCGGAGAGAGCCAGCGGTTGCTGGTGCGCGTGCGCGCTTGATTTCCATCCACGCATGGCGTGGATCTACTGGCTCAATCACGCATGGCGTGGATCTACGCGACAATAGCGTCATGAACCTGTCCGACCCGAACTTCCAGCTGGAGCTGGCCGCCAACATCGCCGTTGCCGGCTCGATTCTGCTGGCCGGCCGCAACAACGTGCATACGTGGTGGCTGGGTATCGTCGGCTGTGCGCTGTTCGCTGCCGTGTTCGAGCGCTCGCACCTGTACGCGGACATGGTGCTGCAGTTCTTCTTCGTGGTCATCAGCGTGTTCGGCTGGTGGCAATGGCTGCGTGGTGACCATGGTGCGCCGCTGCCGATCACCCGCTTGCCTGCACGCGCGTGGAGCTGGCTGCTGCCGTTGGCGGTGTTGGCGACCTTCGGCTACGGCTGGATGCTGACCCGGCTGACAAACGCCTATGCGCCGTATATCGACTCGGCGGTGCTGGTGCTGAGCGTGATCGCGCAGATCCTGATGATGCGGCGCAAGCTGGAATCATGGTGGGTGTGGCTGCTGGTCAACACCATCGCGGTGCCGCTGTACTACAGCCGTGGCCTGCATCTGACGTCGATCCTGTACATCGGCTTCTGGATCAACGCACTGGTGGCATTGCGTCACTGGCGGCACCTGATGCGGGATGAGGCCAGGGCGGCCGATGTTGTTGCCTGAGCACGCTGCGCGGGGCCTGGTGGTCGGCAAGTTCTGCCCGCTGCACCTCGGCCACGAGCGCCTGATCGAATTCGCCTCTACACGCTGCGCGCAGCTGCTGGTGATCGGCTGGTCGCAACCGGGCTTTGCCGGCTACAGCGCAGAGCGCCGCGAACGCTGGCTGCGCGTGCGCTTTCCGCAGGCCACCATCGTGGTACTTGATGATGAGCGGCTGGCCGCATTGTGCATGCAGCGGGGCGCGCCGGTTCGTGCTATGCCGCAGGACAGCGACGACGAGCAGATGCAGCGCGCGTTTACCGCATGGCTGTGCATGACGCTGTTCGGTGGAGCGGTGCAGGCGGTGTTTACCGGTGAGGATTATGGTGACGGCTTCGCGGAGGCGCTGGCTGCGCACTTCGGCGCGCCGGTACGCCATGAGCGGCTGGAGCGCACCCTGGATATCGGGCAGGCCTGCGGTACCCAGTTGCGCGCCGATCCGCATGTGCACCGGCACAGCCTGTCAGCTGATGTGTATGCGGCCTACGTGCAGCGCGTGGCCTTCATTGGTGGCGAGTCCAGCGGAAAGACCACACTCGCACAGGTGCTGGCCGAATGCCTGGGCACGGCATGGGTGCCGGAGTTCGGACGTACGTTGTGGGAGCAGCAGGGCGGTGAGCTGCAGGCGCAGGATCTGCTGCGCATCGCTGCGACCCAGCCGCAGCACGAGGATCGCGCCGCGCAGCACGCGCATCGTTGGCTGTTCTGCGACACCACGCCATTGGTGACGCTGGGCTACAGCGGCTGGATGTTCGGCACAGCGCCCGAACCGCTGCAGCGGGCCGCAGCGCGTGCGTACGACCTGCTGTTCCTGTGTGCGCCGGATATCCCGTTCGAGCAGGATGGGACGCGGGTGGGGCAGGAATTCCGCGTGCAGCAGCACGCGTGGTATCTGCAGCAGTTGCAGGCGCGTGGGGTCGACTACGTGTTGCTGGAAGGTGATCTGGAAACGCGTATCGCGCGCGTGCAGGCGGAGCTGGCAAAGCGTGCGGACAACCGGTTAAGCGTAACGGCGTGATCGTCGCCGGGCATGGCCCGGCGCTACCGGCAATGCACAAAAAAACCCCGCTTTCGCGGGGTTTTTCGTTCACTGCATGACGCCTGGAATCAGTCGCCCAGGGTCAGCAGCGAGGCGTTGCCGCCGGCGGCGGTGGTGTTCACCGTCACCGTCTTCTCGGTGGCGAAGCGCAGCAGGTAGTGCGGGCCGCCAGCCTTCGGGCCGGTGCCGGACAGGCCTTGGCCGCCGAACGGCTGCACGCCGACCACCGCACCGATCTGGTTGCGGTTGACGTAGACGTTGCCGACGTGGACGCCGTTGCTGATGCGGTCGACGGTCTCGTCGATGCGCGAATGCACGCCCAGGGTGAGGCCGTAGCCGGTGGCATTGATCTGGTCGATCACCGCATCGAGCTGATCGCCCTTCCAGCGGATCACGTGCAGCACCGGCCCGAAGATCTCCTTCTGCAGCTGGCCCAGGTCCTTCAGCTCATACGCACGCGGTGCGAAGAAGGTGCCATTGGCGGCTTCGGCGGACAGTTCGGCAGCCGCGATCAGGCGCGCTTCGCGGTCCATGCGCACGGCGTGGTCCTGCAGGATCTGCAGCGCATCGGCGTCGATCACCGGACCCACGTCGGTGGACAGCAGGCCCGGATTGCCGACCTTCAGCTCCTTCATCGCGCCAGCCAGCATGGTCATCACCTTGTCGGCGATGTCGTCCTGCACGAACAGCACGCGTGCAGCCGAGCAGCGCTGGCCGGCGGAGGTGAAGGCCGAACCGATCGCGTCCTTGACCAGCTGTTCCGGCAGCGCCGAGGAGTCGGCGATGAAGGCATTCTGGCCGCCGGTTTCGGCGATCAGCACGCCGATGGCGGCGTCACGTGCAGCCATCGCGCGGTTGATCGCGCGGGCGGTGTCGGTGGAGCCGGTGAAGGCCACGCCGGCCACGCGCGGGTCGGCAGTCAGCGCAGCACCGACGGTGGCGCCGTCGCCCGGCAGGTACTGCACCACGTCGGCCGGCACGCCGGCATCGTGCAGCAGCTTCACCGCGTAATAGCCGATCAGGTTGGTCTGCTCGGCCGGCTTGGCGATCACGCTGTTGCCGGCGGCCAGTGCCGCAGCCACCTGGCCCAGGAAGATCGCCAGCGGGAAGTTCCACGGGCTGATGCAGACGAAGACGCCGCGGCCATGCAGCTGCAGTTCGTTGGATTCACCGGTCGGGCTCGGCAGCTTCTCGGCGTGGCTGAACTGCTCGCGCGCCTGCTTGGCGTAGTAGCGCAGGAAGTCCACCGCTTCGCGCACTTCGGCGATGCCGTCGGGCAGGCTCTTGCCGGCTTCCTTCACGCACAGCGCCATGAATTCGGGCATGCGCGCTTCCAGCTGGTCGGCGGCGTGCTCGAGGATGGCGGCGCGGCTGGCGGCCGGGGTGCGGTTCCAGCCCGGCTGCGCGGCCACGGCATTGGCCAGCGCCTTCTGCACGGTGGCGGCATCGGCGGCCTGCCACTGGCCGACCACTTCACGGGTGTCGGCCGGGTTGGTCACCGGCAGCGATGCGCCGGTCGGGTTCGCACCCGGCACCAGCGGTGCGGCCTGCCAGGGCTTCACTGCAGCGTTGAGCTGCTCGGCCAGGGCGCGCAGTTCGTTGTCGTTGGCGAGGTTGGCGCCCATGGAGTTCTTCCTGTCGTGGTTCTGGCTGCGCAGCAGGTCAACCGGCAGCGGGATCTTGGGATGCGGAATCGATTCGAACGAGGACACCATCTCGACCGGGTCGCGGACCAGGTCGGCGATCGGCACGCGTTCGTCGGTGATGCGGTTGACGAAGCTGGAGTTGGCGCCGTTTTCCAGCAGGCGACGCACCAGGTACGGCAGCAGGTCTTCATGCGAACCGACCGGCGCGTAGACGCGGCAGGGCAGGCCAAGGCGGTCGGCCGGCACGACTTCGGCGTACAGGTCGTCACCCATGCCGTGCAGCTTCTGGTGCTCGTAGACACCTCCATTGGCGATGCTGCGCACTGCGGCGATGGTGTGCGCGTTGTGCGTGGCGAACATCGGGTAGATCGCGTCGGCATGGGTGAACAGGCGCTTGGCACACGCCAGGTAGGACACGTCGGTGTTCTGCTTGCGGGTGAAAACCGGGTAGCCGGCATAGCCTTCGATCTGCGCGCGCTTGATCTCGGCGTCCCAGTAGGCGCCCTTGACCAGGCGCACCTGCAGGCGACGGCCGGCGCGGCGCGCCATGTCGGCCAGGTGGTCGATCGTGTACGGCGTACGCTTCTGGTAGGCCTGCACGACCACGCCGAAGCCATCCCAGCCGGCCAGCGAGGCATCGCCGAACACCTGCTCGATGATGTCCAGCGACAGTTCCAGGCGATCGGACTCTTCGGCGTCGACGGTACAGCCGATGCCGTAGCTCTTGGCCAGCTGCGCCAGTTCCAGTACGCCCGGTACCAGGTCCTTCAGCACGCGCGCGCGCTTGGCGTGCTCGTAGCGCGGGTACAGCGCCGACAGCTTGATCGAGATGCCCGGCGCGTTGTTGACGTCGCCATCGGCGCGGCCGCCACGCGCCTTGTGGTCACCGCCGATGGCGTGGATCGCACGACGGTAGTCTTCCAGGTAGCGCAGGGCGTCCTTCATGGTCAGCGCGCCTTCGCCCAGCATGTCGAACGAGTAGCGGTAGCTGGCGCTGTCGCCCTTGTGCGAGCGTGCCAGCGCTTCGCTGATGGTGCGGCCCATGACGAACTGGTGGCCCATGATCTTCATCGCCTGGCGCACGGCCAGGCGTACCACCGGCTCACCGACGCGGCCGACCAGACGCTTGAACGCGCTGGGCGCATCGGCGCGGGTGGAGTCGTTCATCTGCACCAGCTTGCCGGTCAGCATCAGGCCCCAGGTGGAGGCGTTGACCAGCACCGAGTCGCTGCCGCCCAGGTGCTTTTCCCAGTCGGCATCGGCCAGCTTGTCGCGGATCAGCTTGTCGGCGGTCTCCTGGTCCGGAATGCGCAGCAGCGCTTCGGCCACGCACATCAGCAGCACGCCTTCCTCGCTGCCCAGGTCGTACTGGCGCATGAAGGCTTCGATCGCGCCCTGGTCCTTGGCGCGAACGCGCACGCGGGCGACCAGGTCGGCGGCCAGCGCCTGCACCTTGGCCTGCTCGTCGGCCGGCAGGCGTGCCTGCTCCAGCAGTTCGCGCACATGGCTGGCCTCGTCCTTCAGCCAACCATCGGTGATGGCCTGGCGGAACGGGTTGGGGGACGCCGGCAGTTCCGGCGACAGCAGCGCCGAGGGACGCGGAGCGTCGCTGGCGGCAATGGGAGAGGAAGGTGCGTTCATGCCGATCCGGCCAGTGGAAAACTTGGCGATTTTAATCATTTTTTCGACTTCAGGAAGGCCCGCGCAGCCACCTTCATGAATGCTGATAGCCCCTAGCGGTGGTGGATTCAGCGTGTTCAGCAAAGTCGGGTCATTTTGTGCCGAATTCGTCATTCGTGCTGTTGGGGTCATGCTGTGTTGCAGCATTGGAAAAAGTGTGAATGCACCCTTGCTACCGGCGAGAGGGCAGGGCTACCATCAAGGCGTTTCCCGCGGCAGGAACGCGGTTGCGACATGATCGAGGTGCTTACAGCTCCGGATGGGTCAGGTACGCAGCTGCGACTGCGTCCCCCACGGGCGCTCGATGCCCGGCAGTTCGTCCTGTTGTTTGCTGTGTTGTCGGGAGTGATGTGGCTGGTGTCCGCCTTCGGGTGGGTGGCCGGCAACGCATTCGCCCCCCTGTTCGCGCTGCTGTACAGCCTGTTGCTGGCAGCTGCGTTGCGCGCGTTGTGGCGCAGCGGTGAACGGCAGGAGGAGATCCGGGTAGTGCCGGCGTACGTGGAGGTCATCCCCGTGCCCGGTGGATCGCCGGTGTTCCGGGCTCACCCGCATTGGGTGCGCCTGCTCACCGACGACCAGAGGGTCCGGCTGGCATCCAGCGGCCGGCAGGTGGAGGTGGGGAGTTTTCTCGCGCCGGCCGAACGTCAAACGCTTGTTGAAACGCTTGAAGATTTGCTCGCCGCCAGCGATGGCGGCAACCGACGACGCTAAGGGTCTAGGCAATGAAGCAAAGCAGAGGGTGGGGCACGAAGTGCGTTGCAATGGCCGCCGCGATGGGGGCCCTGCTGTCGATGCCGGGGACGGCGCTGGCCCAGGCGGCCGATCCAAAGCCGTGGCAGTTGAACATGGGCAAGGGGGTGACCCAGACCTCACGCCTGGCCTGGGAATCGAACAACCTCTCGTTGATCGTCTGTACGGTGATCGGCGTGATCGTGTTCGGCGCCATGGCCTACGCGATGTTCAAGTTCCGCAAGTCCAAGGGCGCGGTCGCCGCCACCTTCAGCCACAACACCAAGGCCGAGGTCATCTGGACGGTGATCCCGGTGATCATCCTGGTGGTGATGGCGTGGCCGGCCACGGCCAACCTGATCAAGATGTACGACACCCGCGATGCCGAGATGACGGTCAAGGTCACCGGCTACCAGTGGATGTGGAAGTACGAGTACCTGGGCGAGAACGTGACCTTCACCAGCCGCCTGGACCGTGAGTCCGACCGCATGCGGCAGAGTGGCAAGGTACCGACCCGCGAGAGCCATCCGCACTACCTGCTGGATGTCGACAACCGGCTGGTACTGCCGGTGGACACCAAGGTGCGCTTCGTCATCACTTCCGACGATGTGATCCACGCCTGGTGGGTGCCGGCGCTGGGCTGGAAGCAGGACGCGATTCCCGGCTTCATCAACGAAGCCTGGACCAGCATCGAGCAGCCCGGTGTCTACCGCGGCCAGTGCGCGGAGCTGTGCGGCAAGGACCATGGCTTCATGCCGATCGTGGTCGAGGCGGTGTCCAAGGAAGAATTCAAGCAGTGGCTGGCGCAGCGCAAACCGGCGCCTGCACCCGCGACGCCTGCCGCGCCCGCCGAACCCACCGCGCCTGCCAGTGAAACGCCGGCACAGCCGGCAGCACCGGCCGCCGCCGAGGCCGGCAACGCGCCTGCCGCGGCGGCCAGCGGAGCCTGATGTAACTGTCCGCGGCCGTGTCGCGGCCGCGGCGACAACCGATCCTGAGAGGTGTTTTGCAATGGCGCACTCGGCAGTTGGGCACGACGATCACCATCACCCGCAGAGCTTCTTCGAGCGTTGGTTCTTCTCGACCAACCACAAGGACATCGGCACGCTGTACCTGGGTTTCAGCTTCATCATGTTCGTCATCGGCGCGTTCATGAGCGTGCTGATCCGGCTGGAACTGGCCCAGCCCGGCATCCAGTACATCCGTCCGGAAATCTTCAACCAGCTGACCACCGTGCATGCGCTGGTGATGATCTTCGGCGGCGTGATGCCGGCCTTCGTTGGCCTGGCCAACTGGATGATCCCGCTGCAGATCGGCGCGCCGGACATGGCGCTGCCGCGCATGAACAACTGGTCATTCTGGCTGTTGCCGGTGGCCTTCAGCCTGCTGCTGCTGACCTTCCTGCTGCCCGGTGGCGCGCCGGCCGGTGGCTGGACGCTGTATCCGCCGCTGTCGCTGCAGGGCGGTTACAACGTCGCGTTCACCGTGTTCGCCATCCATGTGGCCGGCATCAGTTCGATCATGGGCGCGATCAACATCATCGCCACGGTGCTGAACATGCGCGCGCCCGGCATCGACCTGCTGAAGATGCCGATCTTCTGCTGGGCCTGGCTGATCACTGCGTTCCTGCTGATCGCGGTGATGCCGGTGCTGGCCGGTGCGGTGACGATGCTGCTGACCGACAAGTTCTTCGGCACCAGCTTCTTCAATGCGGCCGGTGGTGGCGACCCGGTGATGTTCCAGCACATCTTCTGGTTCTTCGGTCATCCCGAGGTCTACATCATGATCCTGCCCGCCTTCGGCGTGGTCAGCGAGATCATCCCGACCTTCAGCCGCAAGCCCCTGTTCGGCTATCAGGCGATGGTCTACGCCACCGCGGCGATCGCGTTCCTGTCATTCATCGTCTGGGCCCACCACATGTTCACCGTGGGCATGCCGCTGGGTGGTGAGATCTACTTCATGTTCGCCACCATGCTGATCTCGATCCCGACCGGTGTGAAGGTGTTCAACTGGGTCAGCACGATGTGGCGTGGTTCGCTCACCTTCGAAGCCCCCATGCTGTGGTCGGTGGCGTTCGTCATCCTGTTCACCATCGGCGGGTTCTCCGGCCTGATGCTGGCGATCGTGGCCGCCGACTTCCAGTACCACGACACCTACTTCGTGGTCGCCCACTTCCACTACGTGCTGGTGACCGGCGCAGTATTCGCGCTGATCGCGGCGGTGTACTACTGGTGGCCGAAGTGGACCGGGCGCATGTACAGCGAGAAGTGGGCCAAGGTGCACTTCTGGTGGTCGATCATATTCGTCAACCTGCTGTTCTTCCCGCAGCACTTCCTGGGCCTGGCCGGCATGCCGCGGCGCATCCCCGATTATTCGGTGGCGTTCGCCGACTGGAACCTGATCAGCTCGATCGGTGCGTTCGGCATGTTCGCCACGCCGTTCATGATGGCCGCGATCCTGCTGTCCTCGCTGCGCAATGGCGAAAAGGCCGAGGCGCGCTCCTGGGAGGGCGCGCGTGGCTTGGAGTGGACGCTGCCGTCGCCGGCACCGGCGCACACCTTCACCACGCCGCCGACCATCCGCCCGGGTGACCTGGCCCACGACGATATCGGTCATTGAGGTGGTGCATGCATAACGAGAGTCCGCTCCCGATCGGTAGAGTCGAGCCAAGCTCGACTGACGAAAAGCAGCCGAGCATGGCTCGGCTCTACAACCGCGAAGGCGAAGCCCAGAGCGCCGGCATCGAGCAGCAGCGCCAGCGCGCCAAGCGCACCGCGCTGTGGGTGGGCGCGATCGCCGTGCTGGTCTACGTCGGCTTCATCCTCAGCGGTGTGATCGGTCGATGAGCGAAACGCCGGCCACCGCTCCGTCACGCAGCGCCGGCCTGCCGCGCCTGATCGGCGTGGCGGTGGTGGTGTTCCTGCTGACGTTCTCGCTGGTGCCGCTGTATCGCATCGCCTGCGAGAAGGTGTTCGGCGTGCGCCTGGAACGTGGCCCGGGCAGCGAAGCCAGTACCGGTGCCGCCAGTGGCAAGCGCACCGTGCGGGTGGAATTCGATGGCGGGGTCAATTCGCGGCTGCCGTGGTCGTTCCATCCCGAGCAGCTGACCATGGATGTGGTGCCTGGCGAGCTCAACGAGGCGCTGTACTTCGCCCGCAACGACAGCCAGCAGGCCGTGGTCGGCAGCGCGGTGCCTTCGGTGGCACCGGCACGCGCGTCGGGATTCTTCAGCAAGACCGAGTGCTTCTGCTTCACCGCGCAGACCCTGCAGGCCGGCGAGAAGCGCGACATGCCGGTGCGCTTCATCGTCGATCCGGACCTGCCGCCGGAAATCCGGACGATCACCTTGTCCTACACCTTCTACCGCAACGATGCGTTGTCCGATCGGCTGGCTCCGGCCGCCACCTCGGAAGGCGCCCACGCTGCTCCCTGACCCGGATACCGACCATGGCCCAGACACCTACCGACGCCAACGTGTACTTCGTCCCGGCCCAGAGCAAATGGCCGTTCGTCGGTTCCATCGCGATGATGGTGACCATGGTCGGCGTGGCCAGCTGGCTCAATGACGCCAGCTGGGGCCGCTGGACCTTCTACATCGGCGTGGCGATGCTGGTGCTGACCCTGTTCTGGTGGTTCAGCGACGTGGTGCGCGAGTCGCAGGCCGGCAACTACAACCGGCAGGTGGACGGTTCGTTCCGGATGGGGATGGTCTGGTTCATCTTCTCCGAAGTGATGTTCTTCGGTGCCTTCTTCGGTGCGCTGTTCTACACCCGCCACCTCGGCCTGTCGTGGTTGAGCGGTGAAGGGCGCGGGGTGATGACCAACGAACTGCTGTGGCAGGGCTACTCGGCCGGCTGGCCGACCAACGGCCCGGCAGCGATCGGTGGCGCGTTCCAGACGATCCCGGCCTGGGGCCTGCCGCTGATCAATACGCTGATCCTGCTGACCTCGGGCGTGACCCTGACTATCGCCCATCATGCGCTGAAGGCGGGCAACCGCCGCCAGCTGCTGATCTGGCTGGGCCTGACGGTATTGCTCGGCCTCGGCTTCCTGACCCTGCAGGCGGAGGAGTACATCCACGCCTACAAGGAACTGAACCTGACACTCGGCTCAGGCATCTACGGTTCCACATTCTTCATGCTGACCGGCTTCCACGGCGCACACGTGCTGCTGGGAACGATCATGCTGATCGTGATGTGGCTGCGGTCGGCGAAGGGACACTTCACCCGCGACAACCATTTCGCTTTCGAAGCGGCCGCGTGGTACTGGCACTTCGTCGACGTGGTGTGGCTGATGCTGTTCCTGTTCGTCTACGTGCTTTGACCGCGCAGGCGTCGGCAGGCTCAGCCGCCGGCGCTGCCTGGTCTGATGTGGGGTCAGCTGCCGATGCCGTGCGGTTTGATCCAGCCCATGTAGATGCACACGATCACCAGTACGATCAACGCCACCGACACTCCGATGCGGCGGGTCAATGCATTGACCGTGCGCTTGGTCTGGCCGCGGTCCACCAGCAGGTAATACAGGCCGGCGCCCAGATTCCAGACGATGACGATCAGAAACGCGATTACCAGCAGGGTCTTCAGCGAATCACTCATGCGCGGCTCAAGGGCAGGGTGGATGTGCCTATCTGACCGCGTTTGCGCGGACTTGTCATGATGCGCCAGCACACGCGCCTGCTCGGATGGCTGATGGCGTTGCTGGCAATGGCCGGATTCACCGCGCTTGGCCTGTGGCAGCTGCAGCGGATGCACGCCAAACAGGCGTTGCTGGATGCGCAGGCCCCGGCCGTGGCGCAGGCGATGCCGTTGGCACAGGCGCTGGCCGCGCAGGGGGCGCTGCATGGCGTGGTCGATCATGGTCGCTTCCTGCCGGGCGTGGTGCTGCTGGACAACCAGACCCGCCACGGCCGCGCCGGAGTGAAGATCTATCGTCCGTTCCGCAGCGACGCGGGCAGCGTGTTGCTGGTGGACCTGGGCTGGCGCGCGCTGCCGCCCGACCGCACGTTGCCGGTGGTGCCGGCACCGCCGTCGCCGGTAAACGTACGTGGCCTGTTGGCACCGCCCCCTTCGGCCGGCTTGGCGCTGGGGCCGGCGTTCACCACCACCGATGTTGCAGGGCGCTGGCTGGCCAGTCGCCTTCCCGCCGATGGCCTCGCCGCCGCGCTGGGCCTGCCGTCGTTGCCCGAGCGTGTGCTGCGGCTGGATCCGGCGTTGCCGTTCGGCGATGAGCGCGATCTCGACCTGCTGCCGAACACGCTGCCGCCGCAGCGCCACCTGGGTTACGCCGTGCAGTGGTTCGGGCTGGCGCTGACCGTGCTGGTGGTGGCGCTGGTACTGGAATGGCGCAGGCGGCGGCCCGTTGCCCGGTAGTACCGGCCGCTGGCCGGCATCCCTTTCCCAACCATGAGAAAATGCCCCGCATGAACACTGCTACCTCCCCGCAGGCGCGCGGCAACGGCCGCCGGACCCTGGTGCTGCTGTTCGCCGTTTTCTTCGGGGCGATGGCGCTGGCCGCCATCCTGCGTTTCTCGGGCTGGCAGCCGACCGCGCATCGCAACAGCGGGCAATTGCTGAAGCCGCCGGTGGATCTGCGCCAGCAGCCGCCGACGCTGGCCAATGGCGCGGCCTACCCCTGGAACCCTGACGCGCGCACCTGGCGCCTGCTGGTGGCACCGGCCGGTGCCTGCGACGCGCAGTGCGTCACTTTGTCGCAGGGACTGGGCAAGGTGTGGCAGCTGTTCGGCCATAACGCCGATAATGTCGAAATCCTGTGGCTGGGAACGCCACCGGCGTCGATCGCCTCGCTGCCCGCGCTGCGGCCGCTGGCCCCGTCGCCAGCCCTGCGCGCGGCGCTGCCCGGCGTCGATGATCCGGCGGGTCTGCCGGTCTACGTGATCGATCCGAACGGCTTCGTGATCATGCGTCATGCCCCCGGGAGCGATCTCGGCGGCCTGCGCAAGGACATGGCCACGTTGCTGAAACTGAAGTGAGTCCCGTTTGATGAGCCTTTCCGCGCGTCCGGCGCTGCACCGCAATTTCCACCGCCTGGCGTGGTTCGCCATGATCATGACCGCGAGCACGATCATGTTCGGCGCCTTCGTGCGCCTGTCCGACGCCGGCCTGAGCTGCCCGGACTGGCCGACCTGCTATGGGCAGGCGACCTGGCCGCAGCACGTGGAAGAGACCATCGGGCATCCGGCGGCGGAGATCCGTCCGCTGGAAACGCACAAGGCCTGGCGTGAGCAGGTACACCGCTTCCTGGCGGGTGCGCTCGGCATCGAGATCCTGACCCTGGCCCTGTTGGCCACGCGCAAGCGGCGATTCGGAAGCACGGCGGTGGTCACCGCCTGCGTGCTGGTGGCTGCGGGCATACCGCTGTACATGATGGGCTGGCATGGAACCGCCAGCGCGCTGGCACTGATCGGCGAGGCCATCCTGCTGATCGCGGCATTGCGCTGGAGCAACATCGACCTGGCGCGCGCGGCGCTGCTGACGTTGGCGGTGGTGATCTTCCAGGCCCTGCTGGGCATGTGGACGGTGACCCTGCTGCTCAAGCCGATCGTAGTGATGGGCCATCTGCTGGGCGGCATGCTGATGTTCGGCCTGCTGGTGTGGATGGCCTGGCGGGCCACGCACATGCCGATCACCCTGGCCGAGGCGCCGAAGCTGAAGTGGTTGCTGCGCATCGGTGTGGCGGTGCTGGTCACCCAGATCGCGCTCGGCGGCTGGGTCAGCGCCAACTACGCGGCACTGGCGTGCGGCGGTGGCAGCGCCTCGCTGGACAATTTCCCGCGTTGCGCCAACCAATGGTGGCCGCAGCACAACTTCGCCGAGGGCTTCACCCTGTGGCGTGGAATTGGCGTGGATTACGAAGGCGGCGTGCTCGACGGTGCCTCGCGCATCGCCATCCAGATGGCCCATCGCCTGTTCGCGATTGTCGTTGCCGTCTACATGCTGTGGTTGGGCCTGCGCCTGTTCCGGCTGCCGAGCATGCGTGGCTGGGCCTCGGCCCTGGTCGCGCTGCTGGTGCTGCAGGTCACCCTCGGCATCCTCAATGTGAAGCTTGCACTGCCGCTGGAAGTGGCAGTGGCGCACAACGGCGTTGCCGTTGCCCTGTTGTTTGTATTGGTCAGCCTGCTGGCCCGCCTGCGTGCCCCGGACTGATTCCATGTTTTCCAACTATCGCCAGTACTGGGACCTGACCAAGCCCAAGGTCGTCGCCCTCATCGTCTTCACCGCCCTGGTCGGCATGGTCCTGGCCATTCCGGGCGTGCCCAGCTGGGAGCAGGTGCGCGCCGGCCTGCTCGGCTTCCTCGGCATCTGGCTTGCCGCCTCTGCAGCTGCAGCCATCAACCAGCTGCTGGATGCGCACATCGACGCGCAGATGGCGCGTACCTCGTGGCGACCGCTGGTGGTGGGCAAGGTCAAGCCATGGCAGGTGCTGGTATTTGCCGGCGTGCTGATCGTGCTGTCGATGGCGATCCTGGTGCTGTGGGTGAACTGGATCACCGCGGTGCTGACCTTCGCTTCACTGATCGGCTATGCGGTGATCTACACCGTCTACCTGAAGCGTGCGACCTCGCAGAACATCGTCATCGGTGGTCTGGCCGGCGCGATGCCGCCGATGCTGGGCTGGGCGGCGGTGACCGGCATGCAGGGCTCGTCGGACTGGGCGTACTCGTCGCTGCTGGTGCTGATCATCTTCATCTGGACGCCGCCGCACTTCTGGGCACTGGCGATCTTCCGTCGCGAGGACTACGCCAAGGCGGAAATCCCGATGCTGCCGGTCACCCATGGTGTGGTGCACACGCGCAAGCAGATCATGGCGTACTCGGTGGTGCTGGCACTGGTCTGCCTGCTGCCGTACCTGGTCGGGATGAGCGGCGCGTTCTACCTGGGCGGTGCGATCGTGCTCAACGCCGTGTTCCTCTGGTACGCCTGGCGCATGCTGAACCCGCCGGATGAGCTGTTCTCGATGAAGATGTTCAGCTACTCCATCGTCTACCTGATGGCGCTGTTCGCCTTCCTGCTGGTGGACCACTGGATCCTGCCCTGGTTGTGATGGGCTGATGTTCGGGGTCAGATCCCCGAAGGGGCTCTGACCCCGCCTGATCCAAGGCGCCAGTCCCATGTAGAGCCGAGCCCATGCTCGGCTGAGGGTGTATTGGAAGAGCAGCCGAGCGTGGGCTCGGCTCTACACTTGATCTCTTCCAGCCGCGTCGCCATTGCTTTTCCCGACCCCAAGGAAAGGAAGGAGCAGGGATGCATTCGATCTTCCGCTGGACCGCTGCGCTGCTGCTGGCACTGGGCATGTCCGCCAATGCGCACGCGGACGACGTAGCCGTTCAGATCCGCCAGCATTCTGGTGACCATCGCGTCATCGTGCTGGGAGAGCTGCATGGCACGCGCGAAGTTCCGGCGTTGCTGCGCGAACTGATGGAGGCCTACGCGGCCGACGGCGCACCGGTGCGGTTGGCGTTGGAGCTGCCGACCGGCGAGAACCCTGCGCTGGCGACCTACATGTCTTCTGCAGGCACGGCCGAAGCGCGCGCTGCATTGCGTGGCACGAAGTACTGGACGGTTCGCAGCCGGATGCATGACGGCCGTCGCAGCGAGGATATGCTCGACCTGATCGAAGCGGCACGCGTGCTGCGCGCCCAGGGACGTGACGTGCAAGTGTTCGGCTTCGACCGCGTGCTGCCTGCCGAAATGGCCGGTACGGGTGCACGCGACAGGGTGATGGCCGAAGAGGTCCGGGCGCGTGCAGAAGCGTTGCCCAAGAACGGGCGGCTGCTGGTACTGACCGGCAACGTGCATGGCATGCGCGCGCAACCGAGGATGATCGCCTACCCGCCGATGACGGCGTTGCTGAAGGATCTGGACCTCTACAACGTGCGCATCGAAGCACGCAGCGGAGAGGGCTGGGGCTGCACTGCGCTTGAACACTGTGGTGTGCGTCAACTGCCCAGCTACGCCGGAGAGTCACCCCGGCGGGATGCCGATACCGAACGCAGCTATGACCTGTGGGTATGGCTGCCGCGTTTCAGCGTGGCGCGTCTGCTGGACCGTGATTCGGCTTGGTGATCCTCAGCCGAGCACGGGCTCGGCGCTACAGTAGATCCACGCCATGCGTGGATGGTTGTTCCGCAGGTCAGGGCGCGCGCTTGGCGTAGCGCTGGGCGATCACGCCGCAGACGATCAGCTGGATCTGGTGGTAGATCATCACCGGCAGCACGATCGCACCGAGGCTGCCGCCAGCGAACAGCACCTTGGCGATCGGCACGCCGGTGGCCAGGCTCTTCTTCGAGCCGCAGAACACGATGGCGATCTCGTCTTCACGGTTGAAGCGCAGGCGGCGCGCGATGAAGGTGATCAGCGGCATGGCGATGCCGAGCAGTACCGCCGCCACCACCGCCACCGCGAACAGCGAGAGCAGGGGGGTCTTGCTCCACAGCCCTTCAGTGACCGCTTCGCCGAACGCCGAGTACACCACCAGCAGGATGGTGGCCTGGTCGGTGTAGCGCAGCAGCGCGCGCTGCTTTTCCACCCAGCCGGCGATCCATGGGCGCAGCAGGTGGCCGGCCACGAACGGCACCAGCAACTGCAGCATGATGCCGCCGATGGCATGCAGCGGGTCGTGCACGCCGCCGGAGGTCCCGGCCAGCGCGGTCAGCAGCAGGGGCGTCAGGAACACACCGAGGATGCTCGACAGCGAGGCACTGCACACGGCTGCCGGCACGTTGCCGCGCGCCATCGAGGTGAACGCGATGGACGACTGCACGGTGGACGGCAGGGTGCACAGGAACAGCACGCCCAGGTACAGCTCGGGCGTCAGCAGCCAGCCCGACAACGGCTTGAACAACAGCCCCAGCAGCGGGAACAGGATGAAGGTGCAGGCGAGGATCGTCAGGTGCAGGCGCCAGTGCAGCATGCCGCCGATGATCGATTCGCGCGGCAGGCGCGCGCCGTGCAGGAAGAACAGCGCGGCGATGGCGACGGTGGTGACATCGTCGAGCACCAGGGCGGCGGCGCCTTTCATCGGCAGCAGCGAGGCCAGGCCGACGGTGCACAGCAGGGCGAGGGTGAAGTTGTCCGGTCGCAGGCGCGACCACCAGCGGGTCATGGTGGATAGGCTCCTTGGTGCGGGGGGATTACCCCCGGGAATCAGGGGGTGGGAGAAGGGATCGCCAGGCGCTCGCGGGTGGCTGCTTCCAGCGACTTCAGGCCGGCACGCTGGCCCAGTTGCAGGGCCTGTTCCGGACTGGCGTGTTCGTAGCGCGCGTTGACCAGGCCGAGCACGGCACCGGCGCGGTTGCCGGAGGCACAGTGCAGCAGCACCGGGCCCTGGCTCTGCTGCAGGGCCTGGTGCACGGCGCGCACGTTGGCGGCATCCAGGCCCTCGGCACCGGCCACCGGAATGCGTACATAGCGCAGGCCCAGCGCTTCGGCCTCGCGTGTTTCATCGAAGCCGCGATCTTCATCGGGTTGGCGCAGGTCGATCACCGTGCGCACGCCCTGTGCAGCCAGTTCGCGCAGTTGCGCAGCCGTGGGCTGGCCGCCGGCGTACAGGCCGGGGCGGACTTCAGCAAGGGCGGGATTCACAGCCCAGGCTGGCAGAACCGGGCAGAGCGACAACAACAGCAGGCAGGTCAGGCGCAGCAGCATGGTCTCTCCGGGGATGTGTTCTGCCGCTACAGGCGCAGATTGGCACGTGCCTTCAGCAGCTCGCGCATCTCGTACTTGTCAGTATCGTCCAGACCCTGTTGTCGCTGCTTGGCGTTAAGGTCGTCGATCCGCTGGAACAGCAGCTGCTTCTCCAGCTGCCCGACCGCGTCATGCAGCTCCACCGTCCACATCGCTTCATCGCCCGCCAGCGTCTGCGCGGCCAAGGTGTGCAGCGACGCCTGTTCCTCGCGGCCGTCGAAATGCTCCAGCAGGGCACCGGTACTGATGTCCGGGCGCTGTTCGACCAGCCCCAGCAGTTCCAGCAGCAGCTCCACGCCCGGCAGGCGCAGGCCCTGGAAGTGGTGCTTGCCGCCCAGGGTCAGGGCCAGCGTCGGTTGCTGCAGCAGCACGGCGATCGCGCCGCGCACCAGGCTGCGCTTGGCCACCGGCTGGATCGTGCGCGAGACGGCGCGTTGCGGCATCTGCGGGCGGCCCGCCTGCGCATTGCCGCCCAGCCCGGTCAGCTGCCCCAGCTGCTGCTTCATCAGGTCGCCAAACGCGCCGTCGGGAATCTGCGCGAGCATCGGCTTGGCGCGCTCGGCCAGCCGTGCCTTGCCGTCCAGCGTACCCAGGTTGATCTCGCGGGTCAGCTCGTCGAAGAAGAACTGCGACAGCGGCGTGGCCTGCTTCAGGCGCTCGTCGAAGGCCTCGGCACCTTCCTTGCGCACGATGCTGTCCGGGTCTTCGCCATCGGGCAGGAACAGGAAGAAGGCCTGGCGGCCGTCCTTCATGCGTGGCAGCACCGATTCCAGCGCCTTCCAGCCGGCGCGGCGGCCGGCGGCGTCGCCGTCGAAGCAGAAGAACACGTCCGGCGCGTTGCGGAACAGCAGCTCGGCATGGTCCGGCGTGGTTGCCGTGCCCAGCGTCGCCACCGCCTGGGTGACGCCGAACTGGAACAGCGAGACCACGTCCATGTAGCCCTCGACCACGATCAAGCGCTCGATCTTCTGGTTGGTCTGGCGCACCTGCCACAGGCCGTACAGTTCGCGGCCCTTGTGGAACAGCGCGGTCTCGGGCGAGTTGAGGTACTTGGGACCGTCGTCCTTCTCGAACACGCGCCCGCCGAAGGCGATCACCCGGCCACGGCGGTCGAAGATCGGGAACATCACCCGGTCGCGGAACTTGTCGTAGACGTGGCCGCGGTCGTTCTTGGAGAACAGGCCGGCGCGGTCGAGCAGCTTCATCCGCCGCTCGTCCTTGCCCAGCGCATCGCGCAGGCCGCTGTAGCCATCGGGCGCGTAGCCGATCTGGAAGCGTGCGCGGTTCTCTTCGTCCACGCCACGCCCGTCGAGGTAGCTGCGTGCTTTCTCGCTGCCTTCCAGGTTCTTCTGGAAGAACTTGGTTGCCGCGTCCAGCGCGGAGTACAGCTCGCGGCTGTCATCCTGCTGCTGCGCACTGCGCGGGTTCTCGCTGCGCGGCACTTCCATGCCGGCACGCTTGGCCAGTTCATCCACCGCGTCGAGGAACTCGAGGCGGTCGTAGTTCATCAGGAAGCTGATCGCGGTGCCGTGCGCGCCGCAGCCGAAGCAGTGATAGAACTGCTTGGTCGGCGAGACGGTGAACGAGGCCGAGCGCTCGTCATGGAACGGGCAGCGTGCGGCGTATTCCTTGCCCTGGCGCTTCAGCGGCACGCGGCTGCCCACCACCTCGACGATGTCGGAGCGGGCCAGCAGGTCGTCGATGAAAGCGTCGGGGATACGGGCCATGGGCAACAGGACAGGGCGCGGCCGCCAGGGCGCGCTGCGGGGGCGGCAGGTCCCCTAGTTTACTCGCTGGCGGCGGCCGGGCCGGTTTCCTGTGGGGCCCCATCGGCGCTGGCCAGGCGTGCACGTGCGTACTGGCGTTCGTCGATCACCGCGGTCATCAATGCACCGACGAAGAACACGGCAGTGGCGTAGTAGATCCAGACCAGCGAAATCACCAGTGCACCCATCGAGCCGTAGGCACTGCCGGGGGCAACGGTGCTGATGTAGACGCCGATGCCATAACGGCCGAGGGTGAACAGCAACGAGGTGATGGCGCCGCCGATGAACGCCTGGCGCCAGGCCACGCGCCGGTCAGGCAGGTAGTGGTACAGGAAGGCGAAGGCCAGCGTGTACAGCAGCAGCGATGTCAGATAACCGATTGCGGGCAGCACCGAGGGCAGCTGCGCGAACACCACCTGCAGCGCGGTGGTGGCGGTCATCGACAGGATCAGCAGGAAGCCCAGTGCCAGCACCACGCCGAACGAGAACACACGCTTGCGCAGCCAGGCCTTGACCCCGTCCAGGCGTTGCCCGCTGGTATGGAAGATCCGGTTCAGCGCGTTCTGCAGCTGCGCGAACACGGCGGTGGCGCCGACGAACAACAGCAACGTGCTCCAGACCCCGGCCAGCGAACCGACGCTGGGCTGGCTGTTGGCATTGTGCAGCACGGTGTCGGCCACGCTGGCCACGCTGCTGCCGGCCACCGAGCCGATCTGCCCGATCAGTGCCTGCTGCGCCGGCGGATACAACGAGGCGGTCAGCCACAGCAACAGCACCAGCAGCGGCGCCATCGACAGCAGGGCATAGAAGGAGACCGAAGCGGCCTGGGTCAGCACATCGATCTCGACGAAGCGCTTGGCCACCGCCATCGGGAAACTATCCTGCAGGCGCTCCAGGCGGGATCGGACGGTGTGCAGGGAACGGTGCGACTGTGGCATTGAGGGGGGGCAAGTGCGGGCGGAATGCCTTTGTTCTAGCAAAACCGCGCTTCGTGAAGGGTGAAGTTCCCATTCAGCTACGCGTCTGCGGCTGGGAGCGCGCTATCCTTCTGTCCGGCCGGCGGTGCATCAAGAGGGCTGCCGCAGCAGTATCCGTAGGCCGTTGCGGGGGCGCAGGGCCGCGAGGTTGCAACTTCACAGCAAAAAAGGACGATCTATGAAAGGAATGGTCTGCACGACGATGATGCTGTTGGCGATGAGTGGCTCGGTCGCGGCTTCTGCGGCCTGCGAGAAAGCGTTCAAGACGGTGGGCGATCCGCGCAATGGCGCGTTGTACATGGCTGATCTCACCATTCCAGGACTGAAGGTGCAGAGCGCACTGGACCAGTTGCGCAAGATCGGTGGCGATGATCAGCTGGACGTGGGTGGACAGCTCGTGGAGGGCAATACGGGCGACCAGTACCTGATCCAGCGAAAGGGCCTGCGGACGCCGTTGGTGTTGATCGGAACCGCCGATCGTTCCGGTCGCGTCACCCTGACGACCAAGCTTGCTCGTGGCCAGACGATTGAGCCGCAGATCGCGCGGCAGTCGATGTGCGAGATGCTGGACAAGCTCAAGGCCGGGAGCCAGGGCGATGCCCTTGCCGCCGCCGCGCGCACCCAGTACCCGATGCCGGCTGCCGAGGAAGTCAAGGCGCCGGACCTGTCCAAGAAGATGGGCAAGGAAGTACGCGACACGATGGCGCTGTACAACAGTGCAGGCAGCTTCAAGGACTTGATGCTGGGCACCACCACCAACAAGGAAGACATGGGTGACCGCTCGGCCACTTTCCTGCCGGTATATGCGAAGTACGTGGGACAGCGCTACCGGATCGATGGCCAGATCTATACGGTCAATTCCAACCGGTACTCGACGCGACCTGGCGACATCGGCTCAATCAACTATCTGGTGACGCCGACCCGCGGCTTGCTGCGCATCCGTCAGAACGACACCTTCAACAACAACAACTACACCATCCGCTGTGAGTTCGCATCGGACCAGGCGGCCTACGTGGCAATGCTGCGTGAGCGCGACTGGGCCAAGCTGGAAGGTGAAGTGAGTTCGGTTGAGGAAAGCTCAATGACATTGCGTAATTGCCGCCAGGCACAGTAAGCAGCGTGATTCAGGCAAGAATGACAAGGCCCGCGAGATGCGGGCCTTGTCCTGTGCGGCGCGCGAAGCTGAATCAGCTCGCCAGCTGCTGCTTGACCAGCTTGGACACCAGGCCCATGTCGGCCTGGCCGGCGAGCTTGGGCTTCAGCGCGCCCATCAGCTTGCCCATGTCGGCCGCGCTGCTGGCGCCGGTCTCGGCGATGGCCGCCTGGATCGCCGCGACGATCTCGGCCTCGCCCATCTTCGCCGGCAGGTAGGCTTCGATCACCACGATCTCGGCGCGCTCGATTTCCGCCAGGTCTTCGCGGTTGGCCGCTTCAAACTGGCTGACCGAATCCTTGCGCTGCTTGACCATCTTGTCGAGCACGGCGATCACGGCGGTGTCGTCGAGCTCGATGCGCTCGTCGACTTCCTTCTGCTTGATGGCCGCGTTGATCAGGCGGATGACGCCCAGCTTGTGCTTCTCGCCGCCCTTCATGGCGGCCTTCATGTCTTCGGTGAGCTGCTGCTTCATGCTCATGGCGAACCTCGTGGTGGTGGTGGGGCAGGGCGGATGCCCGGGCCCGGAAACGCAAAAAGCCGGCGACGCTCGCGCGTGCCGGCTTCGACTCCACCGCGGCAGGGAATGCCCACCGCAATGAAGATGCGTCCGATCAGTACAGGCGCTGACGCTTGGTGACGTCGCGCGAGGAACGGCGCAGCTGACGCTTCACAGCAGCGGCGGCCTTGCGCTTACGCTCCTGGGTCGGCTTTTCGTAGAACTCGCGCTTGCGGGTTTCGGCCAGCACACCGGCCTTTTCGCAAGTGCGCTTGAAGCGGCGAAGAGCAAACTCAAAGGGTTCGTTCTCGCGGACTTTGACGCTGGGCATGGAATCTCCGGGACACAGTAGAACCGGGTCACGCCCGGCGAGCCGCACATTATAGTGGCGAATAAACAAACTGCAAGCCGCAAATCCTGAATAGGGGCAGGTTGTTGGATTGCAGTGAGACCTGCCAGTTCCCCCGAGGGGTTGGCAGGGGCGTCATAATAGCAGGCATGCGAGTCCTTGGCATCGAATCTTCCTGTGATGAGACCGGCGTGGCGGTGTATGACACCGACCTGTCCGGCAGCGCGGCCCTGCGCGCCCATGCGGTCTACAGCCAGATCGCCCTGCACGCCGAGTACGGCGGTGTGGTGCCCGAGCTGGCCAGCCGTGACCACGTGCGCAAGCTGCTGCCGCTGGTGCGGCAGACGCTGGCCGAGGCCGGGCTCGGCGTGAACGACATCGACGGGGTGGCCTATACCGCCGGCCCTGGCCTGGTCGGGGCGCTGCTGGTGGGTGCCGGTGTGGCCCGGTCGCTGGCCTGGGCACTGGAGGTCCCCGCCGTGGGCGTGCACCACATGGAAGGCCATCTGCTGGCACCGCTGATGGAAGACGACCCGCCGCAGGCCCCGTTCGTGGCCCTGCTGGTGTCCGGCGGCCATACCCAGCTGGTGGCCGTCGATGCCATCGGCCAGTACCGGCTGCTGGGCGAAACCCTGGACGATGCGGCCGGTGAAGCCTTCGACAAGACCGCCAAGATGATGGGCCTGCCGTACCCGGGCGGGCCGCAACTGGCCAAGCTGGCCGAGCAGGGCACGCCGGGCGTCTATCGCTTCACGCGGCCGATGACCGATCGCCCGGGCCTGGATTTCAGCTTCTCCGGCCTGAAGACCCAGGTCCTGATGGCCTGGCGCGACAGTGACCAGAGCGAGCAGACCCGCGCCGACATCGCTCGTGGCTTTGAAGATGCCGTGGTCGAGACCCTGTCCATCAAGTGCGAGCGCGCGCTGGAAGCGGCTGGCACCAATGTGATCGTGGTGGCCGGCGGCGTCGGCGCCAACAAGCGCCTGCGCGCACGCCTGCAGCAGATGGCCGAGCGCCTCGGCGGCCGCGCCTGCTTCCCGCGGCCGGCGCTGTGCACCGACAACGGCGCGATGATTGCCTTCGCTGGCGCGCTGCGCCTGCAGGCGGGCCAGCACAGCCCGCCGAGGGTGGACGTCACCCCGCGCTGGGACATGGCGACGCTGCCGGCGGTCTGAGCCCGACCCGGTCCCGTGATGCCGGCCGCTGGCCGGCAACGTCATCAAGGTTTGCCAACCAATGGCGAGGCCGCGAGCACCGTCGTCGCCCGTTCATGGCGCTGCAGCCAGCCCAGGGTGTGCGGGCAACGGGCGTGGATCAGCCGCCCGATCGCGGCGAGGTCGGCGCCGATGTCGCGCTCAAGGATCGGTTCGTGGTGGGCGATGCGGTTGCGCAGCTGGCGGATGCGTCCAATGTCAACGTGCATGGCTTTCCTGATGGCGCTGGGATGAGCCGAAGGCGCATGGCGCAGTACGCCGTTGAGTGCCGGAATCCACAGCGTGGAGTCGAAGCGACAGGTGAACAGCTGTTGCCAGAACACCATTGGCAGGTTGGCGACGATCTCGGAGGTACTGGTCGCGCGACAGGCTGCCTGTTCCAGCGCTGTCCTGGCAAAGGCGGATGATGATGCCGGCAGCCTGCGCCGGAAGGCATCATTCCACGGCCATCGCGGACCATGCTGCCGCGCCAGTACCGATGCCGCTGCATTGCGGATGACCACTTCGCAGAGGTGGACCGGCATCATCAATGCACCGCACATCCGCATGTTCCAGAGGTACAGGGATTCGGCAGTGACGTCAGGGCTGCAGGTCGATGCGATTCTCTCGTAGGTCGACAGACGCTCCGCTGACAGCGCGCGTCTCAATGCATCGTATGCAGCCATCGTGATGTGCGCTGGTGAGGGGAAGATCGATGTTGGCCAGGGATGGAGTCGGCCACCATCAGGGAACGCCTTTGTGTACGTGGCCGATTTCCCGCGTTCAAGCTGGGGACAAGACGTTGGTCTGCGTTGTCGCACATGGCCTTGACCCGCAGTTTGGTTCCTGCCTAATCTGATCATCTGCGCCACCGGGACTCGCGGCTTGAGAAAGCTCCCCCCGGGGACAAACGGTAGTACCAAAGGGCCCCGCTAGCAGGGCCCTTTGTCTTTTTCAGCCCCTGTGAATGCCCGGCGACCCGTCGCCTGTTCCGGGCAGGCTCACCGCCGTCCCGTTACCATGACCGCCTGTTTTCCGGCTGGTAACCGCAATGGACAAGGTTTTCATCGAAGGGCTGACGATCGACGCCCTGATCGGCATCTACGATTGGGAGCGGCGGATCCGCCAGGACCTGGTGTTCGATCTGGAGATGGGCTTCGACAACCGTCGTCCGGCGGCCAGCGATGACATTGCCCATACCCTGAACTACAAGGCGGTCAGCAAGCGCCTGGAGCAGTTCGTGCGCGAGTCGGAATTCGGCCTGGTGGAGACCCTGGCCGAGCGCTGCGCGCAGATCGTGCTGGACGAGTTCGACGTGAAGTGGCTGCGCCTGAAGCTGAGCAAGCCCGGTGCGGTGCGCGGCGCGCGCGCGGTCGGCGTGATCATCGAGCGCTCGCGGGACTGACCCGTTACTGCCAGCCGCCGGCTGGCAACCCCCGGTAGTGCCGGCCGCTGGCCGGCAACCTCAACAGCAATGAAGAAGGAGACAACCGATGGTGGACGCAGTGGTGGCGGTACAGTGGCTGGAACAGCTGCAGAACACACTGGAACCCTATCCTGGCGCCTACCTGGCGTTGATGATCTCGGCCCTGCTGATCGCAGCCGGCCTGGCCAACTGGGTGACCAAGCGCATCCTGGTGCGCGGCCTGCGACGCCTGCTGCAGCGCCTGCCGGGCGCCGAGTCCGGGCGTGGCAGCCACCTGATGCGGGTCATCGCGCGCCTGTCCAACGTGGTGCCCAGCCAGGTGATCGCCTCGGGCATCACCCTCATTCCCGACCTGCCGCCAGGCCTGGTCAACGTCATCATCAAGCTGTGCATCGTGTGGGCGGTACTGACCGTGTCGATGGCGTTCTCGCATGCGCTGGATGCGGCCAACAGCCTGTACGAACGCAAGCCCGATGCACGCAACAAGCCGATCAAGGGCTACCTGCAGGTGGTCAAGATCGTGGTGTTCGTGGCCGCGGGCCTGTCCATCGTCGCCACCCTGCTGGGGGTGAAGCTGGGCCCACTGGTCACCGGCCTGGGCGCGGCAACCGCGGTGCTGATGCTGATCTTCCAGGACACCATCCTGTCACTGGTGGCCAGCGTGCAGATCAGTGGCGATGGCCGCGTGCGCATCGGCGACTGGATCGAGATGCCGAGCCAGAACGCTGACGGCGATGTCATCGATATCGCCCTGCATACCGTCACCGTGCAGAACTTCGACAAGACCATCACCACCATCCCGACCAAGAAGCTGGTGACCGAGTCGTTCAAGAACTGGCGTGGCATGCAGGAAGCGGGGGGCCGCCGGATCAAGCGCGCGCTGTACCTGGACCAGCACAGCGTGCGCTTCATGGAAGAGGACGACCTGGCCTTCCTTGGCCAGTTCGCCCTGCTGGGCGACTACCTGCGCGGGAAGCAGCAGGAGCTGGGCCAGTGGAACGGGCGTCTGCGCGAGCAGGGCGTGGCCGAGGTCAACAGCCGCCGGGTGACCAACCTGGGCACGTTCCGGGCGTATGTGGAGCGCTACCTGGCCAGCCACCCGGGCATCCACACCGACATGACCCTGCTGGTGCGCCAGCTGCAGCCGACCACCGAAGGCCTGCCGCTGGAGCTGTACTGCTTCACCCGCAGCACCGCCTGGGGCGAATACGAGGCGGTGCAGTCGGACATCTTCGACCACCTGCTGGCGATCCTGCCGGCCTTTGGCCTGCGGGTGTTCCAGGCGTCCAGCGACGCCATGTTGATGGCCGGGCAGCGCCAGTTGGCCGGCTCGGAGTAAGCTGCGATGCCCCCGGCCGGACCGTACGGATCCGGCTGGTGGCTGAAACTGAATGACGAAACCTCTCGCCAAATCGTCCGGGATCGCTAGAATGCCGGGCTTGTAAACGTTTTCATCAAGGACTGCCGGTGGCCTCCGATCGCATCGAATCCCTCATTGCCCAGATGACCGTCGAGGAAAAAGTCGGCCAGCTGGGTGTCTTCGCGGACATGGTCCGCCCGTTCGCCCCGGACGTGAACCCGGAAGCCAACGTGCGCAATGCCGACCAGGTGCTGCAGCAGGTGCGCGAGGGCAAGGTCGGCTCGCTGTTCAACGGTGTCGGCGCCGAGCTCGGCCGCCGCATCCAGCAGGTCGCCACCGAGGAGAGCCGCCTCGGCATCCCGGTGATCCTGGCCGCCGACGTCATCCACGGCATGCGCACCGTGTTCCCGATTCCGCTGGGCGAAGCGGCCAGCTTCGAGCCGGACCTGGCCGAGCGCACCGCGCGCGCCACCGCGGTTGAAGCCACAGCCGCCGGCCTGCACTGGACCTATGCACCGGCGGTGGACATCGCCCGTGACCAGCGCTGGGGCCGCGGTGCCGAAGGTGCCGGTGAGGACGTGGTACTGGGCTGCGCGTTCGCCGCCGCCCGCGTGCGTGGCTTCCAGGGCAGCGACCTGTGCGCGGCCGATTCGCTGCTGGCCACGCCCAAGCACTTCGCCGCCTACGGCGCGGTGATGGCCGGCATGGAATACAACATGGTCGACATCTCGCCGCAGACCCTGCGCGACGTGCACCTGCCGCCGTTCAAGGCCGCCTTCGACGCTGGCGCGATCACCGTGATGTCCTCGTTCAACGACATCAACGGCGTGCCGGCCAGCGCCAACGCCGAGCTGCTGACCGACATCCTGCGGGGTGAATGGAAGTTCCCGGGCGTGGTGATCTCCGACTACACCGCCGACATGGAACTGGTCGCGCACGGCTATGCCGCCGATGACCGCGATGCCACCGCCAAGGCATTCACCGCCGGCCTCGACCTGAGCATGCAGAGCGGCTTCTACGCCGAGCACCTGCCGGGCCTGGTGGAGAGTGGCGAGGTGCCGATGAGCGTGCTGGATGAAGGCGTGCGCCGCATCCTGTGGCTGAAGGAAACCATCGGCCTGTTCGACGACCCGTATCGTTCGCTGGACCCGGTGCGCGAAGCCGATACCTCGCATATCACCGCCCATGACGAACTGTCGCGTGATGCCGCGCGCCGTTCGATCGTGCTGCTGAACAACCGCGACAACGTGCTGCCGCTGCAGAAGAACGGCCAGAAGATCGCGCTGATCGGCCCGTTCGTGCAGGACCGCGACAATATCGAGGGCTGCTGGACGCTGTTCGGCGACAAGCAGCGTTACGTCGACCTGGAAACCGGCGTGCGCGCGGCCGTCGGCGATGATGCGCTGCTGGAAGTGGTGCCGGGTTGCGAGCTGGAAGTGGCCATTGCCGGTGGCACCGAAGCGGCCGTGGCGGCTGCGCTGCGTGCCGACGTGGTGGTGCTGGCACTGGGCGAGCCGCAGCGATACAGCGGCGAGGCACAGTCGCGCGTGGAGATCACCCTGCCGCCGGCACAGCAGGCGCTGGCCGAAGCGGTGGCGATGACCGGCAAGCCGCTGGTGGTGCTGCTGCGCAATGGTCGCGCGCTGGCCCTGCAGGGGGCGGTGCGCAATGCGCATGCCGTAGCCATCACCTGGTACCTGGGCACGCAGACCGGCCATGCCGTCGCCGATGTGCTGTTCGGCGATTACAGCCCGTCCGGCCGCCTGCCGGTCAGCTTCCCGCAGGTGTCCGGCCAGCAGCCGTACTTCTACAACCACCCGCGTACCGGCCGCCCGGAACTGCCGACGATGTCGGAGTTCAAGGCACGCTGGCGCGAGATTCCGAACGAGCCGCTGTATCCGTTCGGCCACGGCATCGGTTACACCACCTTCGCCTACGGTGTGCCGCAGCTGAGCAGTGCGCGCGTCGGCTGGGACGACACCCTGACCCTGACCACCACGCTGACCAACACCGGCAACGTGGCCGGCGAGGAAGTGGTGCAGCTGTACATCCATGACCGCGTGGCCAGCCGCGTGCGGCCGGTGCGTGAGCTGAAGGACTTCCGCAAGGTGGCCCTGCAGCCGGGCGAGTCGACCGAGGTGGTGTTCACCCTGACCCGCGAGCAGCTGGCATTCACCGGCCGCGATGGCGTGCTGCGTGCCGAGCCGGGTCTGTTCGATGTGTGGGTGTGTGCCTCGTCGACGGCCGGTGAGGCCGTGCAGTTCGAGCTGCTGAAGGCCTGACCGGTAGAGCATCCACGCATGGCGTGGATCTACTGGCAATGAGGAGCGCCGGGCCATGCCCGGCCTCCTCACCCATGGCGAACACGCCGGGCGCGGCCCGGCGCTACCATCGGACTCCCTGTATCGATGGAGACCGCGCATGCGCACGATGGCCTACCTTGTTCCTGTCCTGTTGCTGGCAGCGTGCTCGCAGCCGGCATCGCCGCCCGAGCCCGCCGCCGATGCGCCGCCGCCGATGACAGGTGCGACGCCGGCTGAGGCGGCCGCCAGCACCACGCCCGATGCCGCTGCGGCACCGCAGGCTGCGGCGGAACACGCCAAGGATGCGGCAGCGACGCCTGCGGATGCTCCCAGCCCGGTCGAGCCCGCAGCAGACGACGCCCGTGCGCGCATCGAGACGCTGCTGGGCGATGCGGCGCAGTATGAAAAAGTATTCAATGCCTTCAAGACCGCCGTGGTCGCAGGTGATCGTCCTGCCGTGGTTGAAGAAGTGCGCTTTCCACTGAACATCAGTGGTGGCAAGAAGATCACCGGGCCCGGTGAATTCCAGCGCAACTACGAAAAGATCATCACCCCGGCGGTGGTCAAGGCCGTATCCGCGCAGGAGTTCGGCAAGGTCTTCGTCAACCAGCAGGGCGTGATGATCGGCGATGGCCAGGTGTGGTTGAACGGCGAGTGCCTGGACAAGGCCTGCACGCGCACGGAAGTGAAGGTCATCACCATCCAGTGAAAGCAGACGGCCCCGCATGCGGGGCCGTTGCAGTTCGGTAGTGCCGGCCGCTGGCCGGCAACCCGGCCAATCAGGCCTTCGGCGTGAGCTTCAGCAGCCGTGCCTTGCTGCCGTCTTCCAGCAGCCACAGCGCGCCATCCGGGCCCTGTTCCACTTCACGGATACGCTCGCCCATGTTGAAGCGTTCGGCTTCGCGTGCGTTGTCGCCGTCGAAGGCAACGCGCACCAGCGACGTGGACGACAGGCCGCCGATGAAGGCGCTGCCCTTCCACTGCGGGAACAGGTTGCCGCTGTAGAACATCAGACCGGCCGGGGAAATCACCGGGTTCCAGGTCACCTTCGGCGCGGCGAATTCCGGGCGGGTGTCGTGGTCGGGAATCGGACGGCCATCGTAGTGGTCGCCGTTGGACACGATCGGGTAGCCGTAGTTGGCACCGCGCACGATCAGGTTCAGCTCATCGCCGCCGGCCGGACCCATTTCCTGTGCCCACAGCTTGCCGTTGGCATCGAAGGCGATGCCCAGCACATTGCGGTGGCCCAACGACCACACCTGTGCGGCCACCCCACCCTGCGAGGCGAACGGATTGTCGGTCGGCAGGCTGCCGTCGTCGTTGAGACGGATGATCTTGCCCAGGTTGCCGCTCATGTCCTGCGCCGGGTCGAACTTCTGCCGTTCGCTGGAACTGATCCACAGCTTGCCGTCCGGGCCGAAGGCCAGGCGGTGGCCGTAGTGGCCTTCGCCACTGACCTTTGGTGTCTGCCGCCAGATCACCTTCAGGTCTTTCAGCTGGCCGCCGCCGTTGGCATCAAGGGCGAGGGTGGCACGGGCCACGGCCGCGCCGCGCGTATCCAGCGTGCCTTCCTCGGCATAGCTGACATAGACCACATGGTTGCGGGCGAAATCCGGATGCAGGATCACATCACCGAAACCACCCTGGCCGCCGTACGCGACCTTGGGGACACCGGTGATCTCATGCTTCTTGCCGCTGGCCAGGTCCAGGTGCTGCAGCTTGCCGCGCTTTTCGGTCACCAGCAGGCTGCCATCGGGCAGGAAGGTCATCGCCCACGGCTGGTCGAAGCGGCTGACCTCGGTGGCGGTGAAGGGGCGCTGGTCGGCGGCGGTTGCAGCGGTTGCCGGGACCTTCTGGCCAGTGGCATCAGGGCCGGCAGCATTGCAGGCGGTGGTGGCGAGGATCGGCAGCAGGCCGAGCGCGAGCAACAGGGGCGTGCGGGTCATGGGTATCTCCAGCGGAAGGGGATGCGGATGGCCAGGCTCTCTCTTGTATACCACTGGCGGGGTGACGGTCGTGGCCCGAAGGTCCTGCTACCCCCTGTGCGGCTTGGCGCGGATCGTCTAGGGTGTTCTCGCCCGGGCAAAGCATGCCCGCCTGTCTGCCAAGGAACTGCAATGAACGCACCGATCATCCATCGACCTTCGCCCGCCTTCATCGCCGCCTCGTGGGTGGCCCTGCTGCTGGGCGCGGTGGCCTACCTGGTAGGCCTGTTCAATGCCGAAATGCCGCTGAACGAAAAGGGCTATTACCTGACCCTGCTGCTGTTCGGCCTGTTCGCGGCGGTGTCGCTGCAGAAGAGCGTGCGCGACCGCGTCGAGAGTATTCCGGTGAGCAGCCTCTACTACGCGCTGTGCTGGTTCGCGCTGCTGTCGGCGCTGTTGCTGCTGCTGGTCGGCCTGTGGAACGCCACCCTGGTGCTGAGCGAAAAGGGCTTCTATGGCATGGCATTCGCGTTGTCGCTGTTTGGCGCGGTGGCGGTGCAGAAGAACACCCGCGACCTGATTGCTGCCAACGCGGCCGAGCCGAAGCGCGCTTCGTCGATTCCGCCACTGCCGGAACAGGACTGACGGGCGGAGGTAGAGCCGAGCATGGGCTCGGCTCTACAGGGCATGGTTATCCGCGGCTGTTCCGGTGCGGGTCCAGATTCACTGCTTCTTCCCAGCCGCGCCGTACGGCACTGCGGGCCTGCGCCCATTCCAGCCGGCTCTTGCCGCGCTCTTTCGCCCACCGCGTTTCCAGCTCACCTTCGATCTCTTCGTATGCGCGGATCATGTCCTGCGCGCGCGCCGTGTGGCCGATCTGGTACGCCGGCTCGTAGTCGTCGAAGAACAGCTGGTTGTCGTAGTACGGCTCGCTGGTATAGCGATCACGCCAGTAGTCCGAAACGGCCTGGCGGGGTGTGCCGTCTTCCGGCACGCGGCCGGGGATCTGGTAATCGGGGCTCATGGGCAGGAGGCTCCGTGGTGGACGAAGCTTGATCCTGCCCATCGGCCGGTTAACGCGCCGGGCGGGCAGCGTGACCGCCAGGTCAATCCACGGCGACGTCCTTGCGCGGCAGCTTGTAGATGACCGCGCCAACAGCGAAGGCGACCAGCGCCGCGGCGATGTTCTGCCAGCTGGCACTGGCGAACAGGGCCATGCACAGCAGCAGGGCCAGCACCGGAATCAGCGGGCCACCGGGCAGCTTCAACGCACCGGGGCGGTCGGCATAGCGCTTGGCCAACACCAGCACCGCTGCTGCAGTACCGATGTAAGCGAACAGGCGTGTGGTCATCGACAACAGTGCCAGCTGCACGAACGACCCGGACAGCGCCAGGCCGAGGGCGATCAGGCCCTGGCAGAAGATCGCTGCGGCCGGGGTACGGAAGCGCGGGTGCACCTGCGCCAGCACTTTCGGGCCGTAGCCATCGCGGGCCAGGGCGAACAGGAAGCGCGGGCCCATCATCATCGTGTTGCTGTTGGTGCCGAGGATGGAGATGGTCGCGCCCACGGTGAGGATCAGCGCCAGCGCCTCGCCGCCGAAGCTGGAGGCGGCATCGGCCAGCGGCGTGGCCGAGCTGGCCAGCCCGGGCAGCGTACCTTGCGCCACGATCTGCACCGCCGCATAGATCACGGTGACGGTGACGATCATGGTGATCAGCGCGAACGGGATGTCGCGGCGTGGGTTGCGGTATTCGCCGGCCGCGGCCGGGATGTTCTCGAACCCGGCATAGGCATACAACAGCAACAGCGCTGCCTCGCCCATGCGCTGCAGGTCGTGCGGGTCGGGGCGCTGGCCGGAGAAGGCGAGCTGCGGGTCGATGTAGAACGCGCCGATGGCCACGAACAGCAGCAGCGGCAGCATCTTGCCGATGACCAGCACGATGCCGGTACGGGCAGCCGAACGCACGCCGATGATGTTCACCCCGGTCAGGAAGGCGAGCGAGACAACGATGATCGCGATGCGGCCCATGCCTGCGCCTGCCCACGGCCAGAAACGCGCCACGGCGTCGGCCAGCGCATTGCTGAGCGCTGCGGCGGAGCTGATGCGGGTCAGCCAGATCATCCAGCCGATCTCGAAACCGGCAAAGCGACCGAAGGCTTCGCGCGCGTACAGGTAGCTGCCACCGGGTTCATCGAAATAGCTGGCTGCCTGCGCATAACACAGCACCAGCAGGGCGACGACGATGCCGGCGGCGACCACGCCCCACAGGCTGAAGGGCCCGAGCAGGGCAACGGTGGCCGCCGGCAGCAGGTAGATGCCGCTGCCAACCACATCGTTGATGGACAGGCCGACAATCTGCCAGCGGCTGACCGCGCGTTGCAGTTGTGGTTCGTCGGCGGCGCTCAACGTGCGGCTCCTTCAAGCGCGGGCAGTTTCCATTGCGCCTGCAGGCGCTGGTATTCGGCGCGTGGCAACAGAACGAAACGCGGCGTGTCCTGCGGGCGCAGCCAGTCCAGCAATGCCTGCATGCGCGCCTGTGGCATCGCGGTGCAGCCGGCGGTGGCCTCGCCGGGCTGGCGCCACAGATGGGCGAAGATGCAGCTGCCCTTGCCAGGCTGGTTGTCCGGGTTGTGGGCGATCACGAAGCCTTCCTGGTAACGCACGTCGCCCTTGTTGTGCAGGTCCAGCCGCATCGGTTCGGTGGAGCCGGTGATGGCGGCACTGCCGACCTTCTTTGCATCGACGATGCGGTTGTAGAACGGCGACGCCGGTACGTCCATGCAGTAGCTGGTGCTGCTCATTGGCTGGTAGGTCATCGCCGTTCCGGGCCGGGTGACGGCATAACCGAACGCGCTGCCCAGCGCGAACACACCGGCAGGGCTGCGGCCGTCGCCTTCCTGTTTCTGCGGGCCATCGGCCTGGGCAGGATGCAGGCCCAGGCCCCAGGCACTACCGGTGCGGCCCAGCGCCACCGGGAATGCCTGTCCGTGCGCGCGCCATTGCTTGCCGTCGCGCACGAAGGCCTGCAGCTGGCCCTGCGTGCTGTCCCAGTTCTCGCTGGTGACGACGATCAGTTGGCGAGCGTCGTCCAGCGGCGCAGCATGGACAGTGACGGCCGCTACGAGCAGCAGCGCGGCGGATGCAAGGCGGGCCAGCAGCAGGTTCATCGGGCGCTCCGGTCAGGAATCCAGCAGGTGATCGATCCGTTCCAGGTTCACCGCCAGCTGTTGCTGGCGATCCGGATTGGCATGGCAGAGCAGCACGAACAGGAAATCGAGCAGGGCGTGCATGGCGCTACGGTACAGCAGCTGTGCCACCTGCGGCGCACGGTCGTGCGCGCACACCACCAGCGCCGCATCGGCATGGGCGCGCAGCGGGTTGGCGGTGTGGCGGGTGATCGACACTACCTTGCCGCCCATGTCCTGGAACTGGCGCGAGAGCTGTGACAGCTGTGGCAGGTTGCCGAACTCGGAGAACATCAACAGCACATCGCCCGGACGCGCCGCGGACAGGTTGGCCAGCATCAGGATCGGATCGGTATGCGGCACCACCAGCAGGCCGAGCAGCGACAGCCGCATGGCGAATTCACGTGCGTACAGGCCGTCGTCACCGAGGCCGTGGACGAACAGCTTCGGCGCGCCGTCGAGCAGCTGCACGATGCGCTCGATCTCCTCGCGCGGGTTGGCCTGGCGGGTCTCCTCCTCGGCCTGCGCCTTGCTGCGGCGCAGGGCATCGCCCAGGCGCAGGTAGTCATCGCTGATATCCGGTGCGGCCGGCGCCTGCTGCGGGTCGGCACCGGCGCGGGCGACATCCTCGCCGATGGAGTACTTCAGGTCCGGGTAGCCCTTGAAGCCGAGCTTCTGGCTGAACTTGACCACGCTGGACTGGCTGATGCCCAGGGCACTGGCCAGCTGCTGCGAAGAGTAATCGCGCAGCAGGTGCGCGTTGTCGAGGATGAAGTCGGCAATGCGGCGTTCGATGGCCGACATCTGCCCGCGCTCGGTGCGGATTTTCAGCAGGGGCGGCATGCGGGGCGTCCGGGCGTGTGTAGGCGCGTTGCGGTGGGTCGCGTAGAGCTTGTCATGGGTTGGGTCG